>Ga0307515_10000673_pt1 | contig 78774 bp, 69 predicted proteins | sample 17_EM_MG_FD_194513 | JGI IMG/M metagenome (GOLD analysis project Ga0307515, IMG submission 194513) | Populus trichocarpa ectomycorrhiza microbial communities from riparian zone in the Pacific Northwest, United States - 17_EM | ecosystem: Host-associated > Plants > Roots > Unclassified | place...
CCGGCAGCCTCTAAGCCACCTCTCGAACCTTAAGATGATTAGATATCTACGAACGCTGGAGACCAGTTTGACTTATATACCTAGGCCTAACAGGAGCTCAGTAAGGTTACTAGCGTACTACTAAATACTGCTGACCTAAAGGAGCTAGATGAGCTGGCCAATAAAATAGCCAACTTATAGAGCATTATCGATTCGATAAAGCCCTCCCGTTACCTCTCTAGTGACGAGTACGAGTTGTGTATTAAACGTATATAACGAACGAATCTCGATACCTTGGTTAAGAAGTCACCACCTAACATTAGTGGCACTACTTAACAGAAGTTCGACTGGTGGATTACTGCAATTAAGAATCGATTCGAGATCTACGACGCCGACTACAACTGCGAGCGACGTACGCGCTAGGCCATCGAAGGTCTTGCAAAAGAAAAGATAGTTGCTTAACTGGTGCATCGCCGCCTAGGCACTAAAGATAAAGGTCCTCTACTATAGAACGAACTTAAGACTATGGTCCAAGACCAGATTAAGAACCCTATAGTAAGACGCTTTAAAAATGCTACTACGTACTATATAACTGTAATAAAGGAGAACCAGAAGTTTAATACCTTCTTAGCCCGTATGCGTAGCTTAGAGGACCTCTTCTTATACACCCCTTTTATCGACCCTAATTAAGAGGTAGACTTTTGGTTCTTACGCCTCCCAACCTACCTATAAGCAGAGCTCTTCCGCCAGAACTTCGCTATACGGGTGAGAACCGCTAAAGACCTCTTTGCAGAAATCCGCCGTATAGAGCAACTGCTCCACACTATAAAGCTCGCGGAAGACCGCGTAACTAGTAGCGGCAGATCCTTATGTTTAAAGCGTGGTCGTAGCATAGGCTCCGCAGGGTCAGGTTTAGAGGACGGAACCCTAGGAAGGCGACGCTTTCCTAACCAAGCTCTAGGGGAGACTACTTAACAGCCGGATAGCTCTAAGGACCCCCCGGACACTGGCGCTGCAAATGCAAATCGCCAGACGAACGTAGGCAGCAACTATAAAGAATACTAGCGGCAAACCGCTATAAATAATGCCTAACTGTTAGGTAGCAGGTCCGTCCGTAACCAAGGTTCTTTAACCAGGGTCCTTTAACTAGGGTCTATAACCTGCTGGTGACCCACTAGTAACCTACTAGTAGTGACCTGTACTAACAGCTTATATATTATTCTACGCAGAGTATCCAGTATATAAGACTAGGATAACGCATACCCTAAACATACGTCGTGCGTAGGACATCACAACCCAACGTTAGATGCTAAGACTAGGATACCGCATACCCTAAACACGTCGTACGCAGGACATCGCAACCCGACGTTAGATGCTAAGACTAGGATACCGTATACCCTAAACGCATCGTACGCAGGATATCGCGACCCGACGTTAGATGCTAAGACTAGGATACCGTATACCCTAAACGCACATTGTGCGTAGGACATCGCGACCCGACGTTAGATTCGGATACCGCATACCCCTAAACGCACACCTTGCGCAGGCGCATCGCGACCCGACGCTGTATAGGGAGAAAAGGAACGCATTGTAGTACATATTGCGATAGATACGCCCCAGGGTAAAGTCCGCCTATATGCTTAATACGACAATAGGTGCCAAATTAACCCTTAACGCTATATAAAAGTTGTGGGTTATGGACCTTATAGGCGGTCCTGGTGCTACTATACTAATAACCTAGCGCCGGCGGACTAGAGTGTCCTGCTATTCTTATTAAGACTTTAACCAACCTAATGGCGCTAAACCCTTAGCCCGGGCAACGGTCCCCTATAACAACCCTATAAGTTACCTTACTAGCACTAACTTCGCGTAGAGTCTCGTGCTACAGTAATAGTAGTAGTAGCTACTGTAGCTAAAACGGCTTACGGAATACCCCTAAGTCACTAGTCCATCTATAGAGTATAAGGGACGCCTTTATACGCTCTACATGCGACTACCTAGGGGCGAGTTCCTACTAGCAACACTTAAGGACTCCTAAGGTATAATAAGGTCTGGCCTTACTAAGGACCTCCGCAAATACCTAGGTACTATAATACCTGCTAACGCTTAAATCGCACCGCTATACACCTTATGGTAAGCTATAGCCCTTAAGGCCCCCATATAAGCCTAGCGGTATTACTTACTTAACTTTATTACGGATCTCCCTAAGTCTAAAATACCTCCTTATCCTTATAGACCGTTTTATAAAGCTAGTGTATTAATACCTAGCCTTACAGCTAAAGCGTAAGCGAAAGGCAAGCGCTGCTGCTGCTAAGATATAGCCTATATTAAAGAAAGGCAGAGGACGTCCTAAGGGATTAAGGAATAAGCTAACGCTTATAGTAAGAGTTACGGTATATATACGGGGTAAAGCTTAATTTATTAATATCCTATATAAGCCACACTCTACCGCAACCTAGCGACTCGTAGGCGACTTATAGGCGAGGCTATAGCGCACCGCTGGTGACCCTAAAGCAATTAAAAAGTACTCTCCTAGGCCTAGACCTAGTCCGTTACTCTATATCACCTTTACAGACTATTTATACGTTAGGTAATAGGTTTATCTAAGACTAGGGTCCTTTAACCAGGGTCTACGACCCGCTAGTAACCTACTAGTAGTAACCTATACCGACGACTTATACTAGATAGGTCCGTCTATAACTAAGGTCCTTTAACTAAGGTCTATAACCCGCTAGTAACCTACTAATAGTAACCTATACTAACGACTTATATTAGATAGGTCCGTCTATAACCGGGGTTCTTTAACTAGGGTCTTTAACCTACTAGTAACCTACTAGTAGTAACCTATACTAATAACTTATATATTGTCCTACACCCATCTATAACTAAGGTCCTTTAACCAGGGTCTATAACCTACTAGTAACCTACTAATAGTAACCTATATAGATAACTTATATACTATTCTACGTATATGCTACGTAGATAACGCGCAAGGCTAAAGCATAGGTTAGCGGCGGATTTAACGGGCATATAGCCTTACCGTCCTAAATCTGGCCGTATATAAGTAACCTATAACCTACCCACGAAGTATATATAGCGCTACACCGGTATAGCGCAAGGCTAAAGCAGGGTCAGCGGCGGATCTAACGGGTATATAGCTTTACCGTCCTAAATCTGGCTGTATACGAATAACCTACAACCTACTTACGAGGTACCAGCGACCTACCCATATAAGCGAACTTTTAGAATATATCTACCAAATTCAGGCGACAGTATTAAGCTACTGGCTCTACCTGTTAAATGGACTAATTAGGATTTTCCATACCGGGCATGCAAAATCGCTATTAGCTCGGTAAAATGCAGGGAAGTCTTAGTAAGCTAAATCTAACCAATTAGATAACTTTGACCGCCGGTCAAAGTTCCTTAACATCTTTACGCCGCGTAAGTGTACTATCTATCTGTCACAGGACACCCCCGTGACACCTTATACACGTCTACCTATTTCTACCGACTTAGCAACTAGAGACTGACCACAAGACGGCAATTTGCGGCAATCTGACGGCAATCTGCTATATTCTGCTATATTCCGCCAAGTTCTACTAAATCCTGCTAAGTTCTGCCAGGACCACTACCTGAATCCTATTCTGCTCTGTGTACATATTAACTAAGTAACTAAGCTAACAATATATACCCTTTTTTCCCGTTTCCCTACCTTCTCTCCTTACGTAACATCTTAACTTCTTATATAGTTTATGTACATAGCTTAATAATATCTATCTTACTATATATTATCGTCGCTTATACTTACTCTGTAATACTACGTTGCGTTAACCTTATATACCACCTCTGAAATACAAAACAACCCTAAAGCCCCCGTAACAGCCGCCGGTATTATGTCCGTACTTTAAGAACAACTAGTAGAGATATAGAAGTCTTTTATAGACGCCCTTATATAAAACTAAGCTACTTTAAATTAATAATAAGCTAAATAAGAAGCACAATACTAGCGATTAATTAAGGACCTCTAAGAAGAAATCCGTACACTTAAGATGCCTACGTTAGGGCCTTAAGACTGGATACTATTTCCAAAAATAAATACGTGGAACGCGAGCCCCGAACCTATAGCAGCTGTCTACCCTAAACTAATTATTATATTATAATAATCTAAACGGCTACCTAACCCTCTGGTATTTACTAGTAAATATTAAGAGCTCTAATTATTCTTAAGCTAGCTTAAGAATAAGCTAACTGGTAACGTTAACCGTTACCTAACTAAAGCTAACTAACTGTGTTACGCCCTAAGCTAACTAGGAGGAGAGGCAGCTAACCTTATTAAAACCCTTTAACCGAACTTAGTATAAAGCCTAGTTGTACTTCTTAAAGCTATATACAGTAACCTAAACCGCTAGGCTACTGCTTAGAGAAAGATAAACTATATAGCTTAAGGAATAAAAAGTTTCCTAGTATACTTCTTTAAATTTAACTGTTACGCAAAGGAGACTAGCTGGAATGACTCTATACTAGTTAATAGCCTTATTAAATCCCTAAGCCCTAAACTAAAAACCTCCTTAATAGGTGTAGACCTACTAGGAGCCCTTAATGCCTATATAAACGTTATTAATAAACGGTATAATAATATACTACGCCTAACACCGAAACCCGCCTCCCAATATAATACGGCAACCCTATAAACGTCTATTAAGTTATTATCTTAGCCTAAACACCCTAATGCCATAGATATTAACACTGGAACCCTAGAGTACGCCCTACTAGGGTCCCCCGAATAAGAAAGACGTATTAAGTTAGGCCTCTGCTTTAAGTGCGGAAGTAAGGACTATATCTTAAAATACTGTTTTATCCCCTTACCTACGTCCTAAAACGATTTATAAACGGCCAATACTAGCAGCTGTTTACTATATTGATCTTCCGGTTACCGTCCCCGATCTTTACTTAGTTCCAGCCCCGTGTTTAGTAAGCACTATTTATAAGGGCGAAGCTATAACCGACGCTCTATAGGAACCCCTTCCCGCTCGCCACTAAAAGGTATATCTTAGAGTTAAGTCGCTCTCCGGGACGGCTCTACCTTAGGATCTTGTTAAATGCTTTAGATATTATAAACTCTAACTCTTAGGATTATAGCATAACCATTAACTGTCGTCTTTGGTAGAATAATTAATAGGCTAATACTTAAGTCCTAATTAATATAGGAGCTAGTAGTATAGGATTTATTAATAAGATTTTTATGTAAGATAATAGTTTTACCTTAACCCCCCTTAACCGGTATATTAATATATTTAGATTTAATAGTAAACGCACGGTCTTAGGCTAAATTACCTATATAGTATACCTAAGACTCTAATACCTAAACTATAAAGAACTAATTAGGCTTTTTATTACTACCTTAGGTTACCTAGTAATCCTTAAATAACCCTAGATAAAGCTATATAAGGTAACTATTAATTAAAACAACCTTAGGCTTCTATTTACTGCCCCCTATTATAAGTAGAAGTGCCTTATAACTTACCACTCTAACCCTAAACTAAAATCTAGAAAATCTACTAAAATCCATTAGCCTAAGATTTCTACTAATGTCTACCCTACGCCTGAGGAATTTACTAGATTCCACCAACCTAGGAATTTTATTAAATTCTATTAATGTAAGAATTCTACCGATACCTATTAAGGATCTAAAAATTCTACTAAACCCTATGAATAGACCCCAAGCACTATACTACCCCACGCTAAATAAAAGCTTAAGCTTACCACACAAAAATACTAGAAGGACTGGTACTCTACTATAAAGAGTATACTTAAAGAACCCGAACTTAAATCTAATACTAACTCTATACCTAATACTGAACCTAAAATTGAGTAAGGAACTATATAAGAAACTATAGATAACTAGAGCCCGCTTAACGCCCTAAATATCTACATAATTAGATCTACCCTGCTAGCGTAACTCGCTAAGAAACCCAAATATACGATCTTTGCTGTTACTATGGCTGATATTAAAAAGGCCTTAGTACTAAAGAAGCACACTAACCCTGCTACGAAGGTACTAGTAGAATACTATAACCGCCTAAAGGTATTCTTATAAAAGGAAGCTGATAAGCTACCGGAACACTAATTATACGACTATAAGATTATACTAGAAGAAGGAAAGTAGCTTAGATTTGGACTCTTATATAGGATATCTTAAAACAAACTCTAAGTACTATAGAAGTATTTAGACGAGAACCTAAGTAAAGGATTTATTAGGGTAAGCTCTTTACCTATAACCGTACTAGTAATCTTTATTAAAAAACTAGGTAGCGGACTGTGCTTCTATATAGACTACCGAGCTCTTAACGCTGTTACTATTAAGAACTAATACCTAATCCCGTTAATATAGGAGACACTAAACTAATTAAGTAAGGCTCGCTATTATATAAAGCTTGATATTATCTCTGCATTTAACCGCCTCCGTATAGCAAAGGGAAATAAATAGCTTATCGCATTTCGTACTTAGTATGGATTATTTAAATACTTAATAACGCTATTCGGCCTCGCAAATACTCTAAGCTCGTTTTAATATTATATAAATAATACCCTACGCCCCTATCTAGACATCTTCTGTACTGCTTATATTGATAATATCTTAATATATAGTAATAACCTAACTAAATATTAGAAACACGTTAACTTTATCCTATAAGCCCTATACGGAGCTAGTTTATAATTAGATATAGATAAATACGAGTTTTATAAGACGGAAGTCCTATACCTTAGGCTTCTTATTTTTATAAACGGTATATAAATAGACCTAAAGAAAATCAAAGCAATTATAGACTAGCAAGAACCCGAGAACGTTAAGGACGTAAGAGCCTTTATAGGATTTGCTAATTTCTACTAATAGTTTATTAACAACTTCTCCGCCCTAGTTTTACCCCTTATAGCTCTAACCTAAAAGGACAAAGCCTTTATCTTTGATAAGGAATATAAGAAAGCCTTTACTTATCTAAAGGTTATATTTACCACCGCGCCTATACTTTAACACTTTAACCTAAACCGAATAAGTGTTATAGAAGCTAACTTATCCGACTATGTCACTAGAGGCATCCTATCTTAATATAATAAAGAGGGAGTATTGCACCCTATAGCATACTACTTAAAATAACTAAGCCTAGCTAAATATAACTACGAGATCTACGATAAGGAATTGCTAGCTATTATTAGATACTTTAAGCAATAGCAACCTAAACTAGAAGGCGCTAGATTCCCAATTAAGGTCCTTAACAATTATAAGAACCTATAGTACTTTACAACTATAAAACAGCTAAGCCACCGTTAGGCCCGCTAGTTAGAATACCTATCTCGTTTTTGATTCTCAATTACGTACCGCCTAAACGTTTAAGGCTAGAAGCCTAATGCCCTAACCCGACACTTATAAAACGCGCTAGTATTAAAAAAGGTACGTTCTTACCGAAATTAGACCCTACTTTGTCCTAAACTATTTAACCCTCCTACTAAAGATCTTACGGTATAAGTCCTTAAAATAACTAATTAATTAATTGAACAGATTATAATTAATAAATACCCAAATAACGAGTTTATCTAAGAGACGCTTAAGCTAATTTAAGATAGCGTTAGACGCTCTAAGAAGATCTCTCTAAGTAAATATAAAGCTTACGGAAACCGCTTATATTACTAAAACCGTCTAATTATCCCTAATTATAATAAACTTAAGCTTAAACTCCTTAAACACGTATATAACCTACTAGTAGCTAGCTACCCAGGCCGAGGAAAAACCCTAAAGCTACTCTAACGGGAGTACTACTGGCCGAATATGTATAATATAACACGAAGGTATATCTCTAGCTATTACGTTTACTAACGAGCTAAAGCTTTATATAAGATATATAATAGCCTTCTAAAGCCACTGCCTATTCTGGACTAAAGATAGAAGGACATCTTAATTAACTTTATTATTGACCTCCCTATAAGTAAGGGCTATATAAATATTATAGTAGTTATAGACTGACTATCTAAGATGAGATACTTAATCGCCTGCCCTAATATATTAACACCTACCGTCACCTAACTGTTCCTAGATTATGTATAGAAACTCTATAAACTCCCTAAAACGATTCTCTCTAATAGAGGCAGCTAGTTTATCTTTATATTCTAGAAAGAACTAACTACCTAACTCCGTATTAAAGCACTATTATCTATAGCATACCACCTAGAAACGGATGGTTAAACGGAATGTATAAACGCTATAATGGAATAGTATATTTGGATATACACGTTATACTTATAAGATAACTAGATTAACTGGCTTACATTTGCTAAATTTACTGTAAATAATTCCGTCTTAGAAACTATAAAGGTTTCCCTATTTCTGGCTAACTACGGCCAGCATTTATAAATAGGTTTTAAACCCTTTAGTAATATTCCTTGCCCTACTTGTCACGCCTTATAAGTTATAAAAGTAAATAAATTTATAAAGAAAATAAAGGAACTATAACAGTTCCTTACTAATGAAATAATATAGGCTTAATCTATTTATAAAGCCGTAGTAAATAAGAAACAAACCCTAGCACCGGCCTATTAAATTAATAACTTTATCTAGCTAGATATAAGAAATCTAAACATAAAACAACCTATTAAGAAGCTTAATTAGAAGAACGCTGGCCCTTATAAGGTTGAGAAGGTTATCTTCTCTTATGCCTACTAACTAAAGCTCCCTAATATAGTTAAAATCTACCCTGTATTCCACACGTCAGTCCTCCACCCCGCTACTCTTATATTAAACGCCCTACCCAAATAAATATAAGACCTTCCCCTACTAGTTAAAGTGGATGGTGAGAACAAGTACTTTATTAAAAAAATTAACGACATTAAATATAATAAACGGAAACGTTAATATATATATCTTACGAAATAGAGAGGCTTTATTAAGCCCTTATAGGAACCTATTGACTCTATAGGACTTATATAAGCCATAGAAGACTTTTATAAACTCTATCTAGAACTACTATAGCCCCATTTTGCAGAAGCTTAAGTTTAAAGGGGGGGTACTATTACAGGACACCCCCGTAACACCTTATACACATCTACCTATTTCCACCGACTTAGCAACTAGAGACTAACTATAAAATGGCAATTTGCGGCAATCTAACGGCAATCTACTATATTCTGCTATATTCCGCTAAGTTCCACTAAATCCTACTAAGTTCTACTAGGACCACCACCTAAATCCTATTCTGCTCTGTATATATATTAACTAAGTAACCAAGCTAATAATATATACCCTTTCTTCCTGTTTCCCTACCTTCTCTCCTTATATAACGTCTTAACTTCTTACACAGTTTATATATATAGCTTAATAATATCTATCTTGCTATATATTATCGTCGCTTATACTCACTCCGTAACACTATCTCTCTATACATAAAATTAGGACGCTCTTTCCCTTCCAATTTTGTCCTTCTAAAGGTTTTTATAGGGTTTTATCGAGGCCTAAGCATATAAAGGATTGGGGACGACCCTTTTTAAAGGGGGGGGGCATTGTTAGGTGAAACCTAAGTAGATAGCTATATAGCTGCGAGGTACAGGCGACCCGCAGGCGACTCGCCTATAAGGTATATGCGCTACACGTGCCTATAAAAACCCCTTACCTCATACCTCAGACTCCTCCTTCTCCCTTAAGGATTCGTCTACTGTACAATATACCCTATCGTTCTATCATTAGACTTCCTATCCACATCCTTACCTCACAGACGTCTATAAGTTAAAGGATATTAATATCGTACTTTAAGCTTCCTTAAGCTCTCCCCTTAATTACGCCTTCTAATTTTTATACTCTTTTATTACCTAACTATAAATTATATTTACTGCCTTTAAAAGCAACTTCTTAAGGCCTAGGTATAGGAAGTTAAGAAGCCAACAGAAATACTTATTTTTAAATTAGAAGAAGGTAATATAGCAGTAAATAATCTACCAAATTAGAAGCTATTTAAAGCTCTTAAAGTTGTAATTAAGTTTAAGTAATCGCTGTCCTAGATACTCCTTAATTGTCGGCTAATTTAACTTAAGAGGAGGCCTCTCTTTAAGCTTGCTAGTAGATTTATCCATATTATAGTCGTCTTATAGATAATCTAAAGCTATATACCTTCCTTTTAATATATATATTAGCTCTTATCTTCGGCTCTACTTCTTATAAAGCCAGTAATAGAAGAAGGTTGTAGATTTAATAGATCCTTTTAAAATAATATCCTCACCCCACTTCCATATCGGTAAGGTTTTTTACTTAGTAGCCTTTAGCTTCTTTGTTAAAGCTTTATATTAAATATATTGCTTACTATAGAGCTTAAACTCGTTAAAAACATTTAAATCGTCGGCCTTTGGATTAATGGATTTTGGGGCAAGAATAATGTTGTTAGTGGGCGCGCCTAATCGCGAAGGAAATACCTACTGCATCGCGATTAAAGACGTCAAAAAGTTAATATAGATAAAGGTAAGCAGCAACAGTGGCAGGAGCATACTTGGAGCCCCTAAATTCTATGGCAACTACTCGTATTCTAGGTGGTTAAGTCATTATAGAAGCATCCAATTGGCTTCCTTGTACGCTTTAACAACTTACCGTTCCTTCCTCCTCAGCCTCCTCCTCGAATTAAGTATAGATCCGGCGCTCCAAGCGCTCCACAACCTCAAATCCACGCCACACCAGCTGCAGGATCACCGGATCCACAGCCAATGCAGAGAGGCGCCAGCCGGCCGCTCCAAATAGGCGCCGGTCCAAATAGATCACTGCCGAGTGTTATTCTTTCACCCAACTCCGGCACGTCAGAGACGAAGCGCAAACCAGTATCCCGCCTGTCAAAAAAGCGGCCTCAAGCTCCGAACAGCTGCTCTACTTCTCAATTCTCCCAAATCATCACCCAAGAACTCCCCAGTACTAGTATCTCGAATGCCAAGCAAAAATCCACACGCGGTGGCGCCCGTTTGACCCGAGCGGATCCTCAGCGTCGGGAACGCCAAGACTCAGCTGCGCTTGAAGAGTTGAAGACTTCATCGAGTGTCTCCGCTTCTCTCTATACTCTTGCCTTACCTACATTCATTTCCGATAGCGATGAGGAATTCTACATCCTGCCCCGCTCCCTCAGCGATGAGAGCATTCAATTATATGGTTTCTGGCCGACCCGCCAGCACTGGAAGCGGAGCGGCCCAGATTCGAAGAGATACCGCGGCCGACTTGCGTCCCTAAGAACAGAGACGGCATGGGTGTGGTTGCAGTTGCCATGAGAGATTCCTTAAAAAAAGACTTGGATACGGAGGATGCTGACCTGAGTACTTTGAAAGGGATTGGCAATGTCTGGGTGCCGATAGGCACGCTGGCTATACTTGCTAGAGTATATTGGCTGGAGCATATTTCGCACGGCGATGTTGTTCATTGAACATTTTAATGATGCATTTGCAGACTGTTGTGATATCCCCAATAGATTTTTAAACAAATTTCAGAGCCTGCTGCTGAGTATCTTCCGGAACTCTTAGACTTAGGCCGAAAAAGATTCCAAGTACTTCCGTATAAAAATTGGCCTTGCTATGTTTAAAAAGGCTAGGGAAGCATGGCAAGGAAGCCTCAGAATGAGAAAACAGCTTCATGATTTTGCATAACATTGAGACGCTCAAGATGTTTCGTGTTAGGTTGGTTAAGTATTGAGAATGCCTTGTTACTTGGGGAGTGTATCAAAAGATATACAAGAGTTCCGTCACCATAAGAAAATTCAGGAAATTGTTGTATTTAAGTTTTACGAGAATGGTTCTATTTCTACTCTTTGCATGATTTCTACAATGTCTTGCCTGTTTAGTATGCATTTATAGATACTGTGATGTTATCTTCAAATATTAGGAAAGTGGGAATAGCCTCTTGTGCGTACTTACCTTACGAACATGTTTTACATTAAGGAATCAGGTTGGCCTTGTTAGCCTGCCTGAATTAAGAGAGGTATAGTTATGGGTATAGTCATCACGTCGTCCAAACGCACCAGGAGGGTTGCTCGAGAGAATCTTCGAGCTTGGTGACAGTCGCCATCTTGGGACAGTATGTTCACTCACCAGCAGTGGGCAATACAATTGGTTTGTTCAGGAATGGTTTTGCATTTCTTGATCTATGGAACAAGAATACCATTCCTCAGCCACCACGCTGCAAGAGTCAAATGCCCTATAGGCAGACCCTAATGCCCGAAACAATTGTATCCATCCAGCAAGGAACCCAAACGCTTATGCAACCAATTGTATCACACCTCCAGCTTCCTTGATCTTGCGTTCTGCCTCTTTAGAAACATATCTTGCGCGAACGACGATTGGGACATTAGGGATTCTGCCTTTGCCGAGAACCTTTGAGTAGCCAAGGGAAAGGAGGCTGAAAGATTAGGTTAGAAAACCACGAACATCTTTGATTGCGGCTACTCACTCAAGGACGGGAGCGGTGTCGGATTTCTTATCGGAGAGATACTGGTCGCGCTTCTCAGCCGGGACGAGTGACCATAGCTGAAGGAAACAATGGGTTAGTCTATGCTATGCTATTGAGAATCCAAGAAAAGTACCTTGTCGAGGTTGATTACGGGCTTCCAGAACTGGTTTTGTAGCTTGTGGAAGTATCGCATACCGACCTTTCCGAAGTAACCCGGGTGGTATTTCTGAATTTTATCAATACATGCCCATTGCTCGTTGAAAGTGCTTCGGCTCATACATCAATGTTCGTGCGGTGGTGATGCTGACCACCAGCCATACCACGACCACCTGGGTGCTTGCGGTGCTTTCCTACACGACCATGACCGGCCGAGACGTGACCACGGCTGCAGGAAAATAGTCAGCTCTCTGCAATTAAATGAGTGTGCTGAGCGACTGGAGCGTCGCGTTTGAGAGTGTCGGTCGAGGTCCATGAATTGTTGCAAACAAAGAAAGAAAATGGTATCTTAGACATACTGTTTCCTCGTCTTGCTCAAATGTGTTGGCATGATAGCGACGTTTGACCTTGGAGATAGGAGGATAGATTGTCGCTTTGCGGATTCTTCGTTGTGGAATTCGTATAGCAAAATGGTGATCCACTAAGCGAAGTGTGGGCTGACTAAGATGGCGCACTTACATTCACGTGAGTAGGCACTACGAAGGTTAGAGTTGTGAATGATTTTGTTTTATGCGGCTGATTATGGCCTCATTGTGCCAAATTCCGACCATCCCGAGAAGACGCGCCCTGCGATGGAAGGCTGAAAGGTGGTCACAGAGTCATGCATTAAAAATGTTTCCTTAGATGTCCATTGCTATGCCTAACCCCAGTACGGTGTCCTCAGCCCGGCGAAAGTTGATGCTGTCGAACTCAAGCCGTCTCCAGAATCCTCCTTCTTTCTTTGTCCCGCAAGCTGCAGTGATGGAAGTCAGCAACATCGTCACCCACAGACAGCAGTCAGTAGAACGTACCTCTAGCTGAATATGCCGGTGCACATGCACCAACCAATCAACATAACTTTGCGCCTCATTATTTCGATCCTCATATAGTAACCGAGCGAACTCGTATTCTGCACCATCCAACCCCTGCCGGGCTAATTGCAGGGTCAGTGCTTTCGAACCTCTTGCAGCCTCCAAGTATTGCAGTATGTTGCGCACTTGAGCGTTCAAATGGGTCTCAAGTACAGGCAATGTTGATTGAAAAGTGTCCAGTTGCTTGAGACTTGTGTGACCTTCACCAAACAGATCCTCTAGAAGATTTGGAGAGACCTGCGCGTGAAGCCAGAGCAAGCAAATCTGCCCGTTGTCTACTAAGTAGACGCCACCTTCCTCGACCTTGGAAAAGGAAGCTCGTATCCCTTCAGGCATCCGTAGGTGACCATTTTCGTTAGCGAAGCCATCCTTCTCATCGAGATTGTGTATCGAAATTATTCGCGGATATAGATACAGCGACAGCTCCAATGATCCAATTGCTTTAATCATCCTCATATCATGTACCCTCCGATCCGTCGGTTCCTTTCCTCCTTTGAAAGCTCTCGATTTGATCAGGCCGAGGATATACATGCTAAACTCTTTGAGATTTTCGGGCAGAACTAATTGACCGGGCGGGTTATTGCCAGTAAAGTTCTTCCTGTATCCGGCTAGGATATCCACAGTCTTTTCAGTTAAAGCTCCTCGAATCTCTTTCAAAGACTTTTCAGCCATACGAGCTGCAGCTTCTTTGGCGATAAGGTTAACAACCGCATCCTGATCTACGAATTTCATTGATTCAGCTGCGCCTTCACTAACACTAGCCACGATATTGCTACATCGAACGCGCCGCTCGCCGCTTGCAGTAGTGTATAGCAACGCGCTTTGGAAATGAGCATCGAGCTTGGTGTCTAATTTGCCGTCATAGCTGAACATTACTCCAATCGCTTTGTCTGCGTCAATAACTCCAAACTCAAGATCGGCTCCAAAGGTATGGTGATAGAAATTTCCGTGATAAGCTGAAACTTGCAAACCGTTAGAGCAGCGAACTTTCATGAGTGCCTGGTAACCTGTTTCTCTTGTTACGGTATGCTTAATCTCTTTTGAAAGTTTTAGGGTATCCCGAGGGGAATGGAAGTTGGGGTAGTGGAAGGTTTCGCCACCAGTCGTTGCAGAGACGTGGCCTACGAACACGTTAGTCACTATTTAATAAACGACCTGGTTTTCGTCGGTAATCAAAACCTACCGATCGTGGCAATGTCAAGGTAGCCACCGTTGGGCGCTGCCATGAAGAAGTCTACTCCAATTCCACTTTCCACCATCTTAGTAGCGACTTTTCGGAACCCCGGATGTTCTGTTGTGAGAAGTTTCTTCTCTGCATCAGTGTTGCGCATATTGCCGTCGTCTCGCAGGAAAAGTCTTCCCGGGCCCCAAGTTGGAAGTGCGGTGAGAGAGCACACCATCTTGCCTCCAGTTGCTGAAAGAGCAGAAAGTGCCGCATTGAGAGCTGGCAGCAGGGCGGGTTCCGGATTCTTGACCTCTGAGAACATATTCGGCAATTGTGTAAGGAGCGAGGTTATGACAGCCTTCGACTCCTCAGGATCCACGAAAAGGCCCTCACTTAGGGGGACAAATGGATCCTCAATGTCTGGCATAACCAACATTTGGGCTTGATCCAAGCCTGCCCCTAAGTTGTAAAAGTGGATCTCCTTATCGAAGGTTACAATCCCGACCTTTGCTCCAGGTGACAGTTTTCGCGCGCCCGGGCCATCCTGCTGATTTTCCTGTTTCTCTGTGCCCGAACTACCATACAGGGCACTGATGATCCCTTCGCAGAAACCGTCGAGAAAGCCTCGATTGACAGCCTCCGCGCTAACGTCGATCAAGAAGAGCCAACGGAGACCAACAGGCTCCTTCGCCCAGTACTCCTTTGGTACCATAAACTCCACAGTCCCCAGAGTTAGCTCAGGCCTTTGTAACCTGTCTACCCTGACGCCTGAAGGATCTGTAGGCGCAAAATACTCGGGTCCAACATCATTAGGAAATGTACACATATTGCAGACAAATTTATTGCCACCTGAGCGAAATGTCATGAATGGATTGATGTAAGCCCTACATCTCCTGCATCTTGGCGGGCCTGTTTCACCGAAATCAAGAACAGGAATAGGCTGCTCACCCTCCTGTAGGGGAGCTAGCGGCTGGAGAACGAGACCTAAAGGAAGAGAAGTTGCTGCAAGAGCATCGGAGGATGCGGGTATATTGTTCAAAGAGAGTCTGGCGAATTTTGGAGAGGAATTGCCTTGGTCGAAGGCAACAAAGGGGACGGCAGCAGGAGGAGGAAGGTGTTGCTCCATGGTAGGGTATACGTGTTCCAAGTAGTACTTGGCCGGTACATCTCGAGACCTAGGTATACTAGGTATGTGTTCCGGATCAACACGACCCTGAGAGGAAGAAACTGGTGTACCTATTAAAGGCGTGCTTGACCGCGCAGCGTGCTGCATGGGAGAGGCTGCATTCACAGGGTTAAAGGGCGTGTTTGCCGGTGCAGGGAATTGTGACATTGCTGGAGTGATCTGAGGACTGCCCCATTGCCCCGCGCCTGGTTGAGGCACATTCTGGTTCAGAAACTGAGTTGGTGTTCCTGTCCCACTCTGCGGCATGCCGTTAAATGCTTGAGAGCTTCCGCCAGGCCCTTCAATGTTGTGATATGCATGCCGGTCCTTCTTTTTATGCGCCTTAGAGTGACCTGTTGTATCAACTCCTAATCCCATTCCGCCCATCTGAGATGTCAAATTGGCCATGTCTCCTTCATTCGCGGCGGTAGGGGATTGCTGAGGAGGGGAATAGCCCGGTTCTTGTGGTGGAGGGGCATATCCCTGTGTATTCGACCCAGGTGTTCCAATATACTGATTGGGAGGGGCGGTGTTGATAGGAGAACCGACTTGTTGATACCCTCCGGGACTCGGGGCCACTGGCGGCCGAAATTTTGGGGCTTCATTTTGTTTTCGAGGGCTATTAGGGTTCTGAGGGGTTTCCCCAAGGGCGTGGTACATAGAGAAATCGGACATCTTCGTAGTAAAAATTACAGGGTTAGTTGTTTAAGATTGAGTTTGCGAAGTCGGAATGTGAGGGGCCCGCAGTTATATGCCTCGCGATAGAATTCGATCGCCCGGCGATCGCCGAGAGAACATATCCCAGGGTTGATGAAGATTGGGCTTTTAGTCTGGTAAACGAAGGTTGTGGAGACTAGACATGTAATTGACGAATGTGTATATCTGGCATTTTTGAGGATTTTGGAAGAGGGCTGGGCTGATCCCGGCATTAGCGCGTGTGGTGCCGAGGAACTTTCACCTGTATCTTCAACCCGAAACCTTAGAACATTAAAAAGCTGGAGATCCTAGGTTTGCTACAATTTTGTATGATTGCTTTTATGGACTGTAGTTTAGTCAGAGAATACTCGGGTTATTAATCTGATGAGGAAGCAGCGAGTCATTTGCAAGACATGAGCATTGGGTTGTTGTCGTGGAGTAAGTGTTTGGGATATGCTGTTGAGGACGCATTAAAATGATATTGTACAGCTTTCTTTGATAGGTGAAAATAGGCCAGAAGTTTTATTGTAATTATCTCTAAATTGAAGCAAGAGCTCTAAAGGTATTAGAAACAGGACTGGAAGAGTTAGTTGGAGCTATTAGTTGAGACGGAATGAGCCGCGTCCCACTAATACTATTTTACTATTTTACGGTCTATGTCTTATGGAAAACCATGGCATCGGCTAGCCATGCGGCAAACATGTTGGAACAGCAGTCGCCATTAAATTCCTGCCACCTTACCTCTTTCGAATTTGTCATAAAGTAAACGGAACCCGTCGATATTTTTAGGGCTTCACGATTCTTTTTAAGACGCGCGCAAGCTTCCCTTCCAACTTTAGGGGCCAGAAAGACTACGCAAGCCTTGAACGGCGCTTGGCCATGGATTCCATCCGTCTGAGAGCTCCGCCTCCCCAACTCCCTTATAGGGCGTATCCTCACGTTTCAGCGGAAATTGTACCATGTTCCATCTGGCCCGTAGCAACGTTTGTTGACTGGTTAATAATGTCAGGATGGCTCGTAACTGTAATAGTGTCAGCGATCCAACCCACAGAAACGAATACCATCCTCTGCTCGTACCATTATAAATTAGTGAAGGCTTCGCCTGTCGCTTTAATACTGAAAGAGGCCAGTTGGCACCCTCATTCGGCCCCTCGGCGGTCTGTACGCCTTTCAGTGGAGGGACAACTACACCGGTCGCGAGGTAAAGTGTACAAATAATGACTTCCATCAAAAATTGCATGAATGCCATTGCGAGCACGCTTGGATTGCGCCAACTGAAGGCCTTCGATTGGGGCGCGAAGGCAGTAAGGAAGCCGTAGACAATTCGGACCAAAAAAAAAGGGATACTAGCGAGTCCCGCATAGACCAGAAGTCCATCACCTCCAGATGCCGCCCTTAGTCTAGTTGCAGATATAACCGTGATGATGCACAGTAGAATAAAGGCTATGAGGATTAGAACAATGCAACCACTTCTATAGTGGGTTCCAGATGAGGTGTCGTGTGAGTTGTTGACGTGAGTTTGGTTGATACCACCAACAATCCCCAGAGAGAGGGCTAAGTATGATACAATGTGAATGGCATAAAATACTCGTGAGTTCACACGACGGGTTGAGGGCATGCCTTCGTTTCTACAAATAGAAAGTCATCAATTGTTCTTCTTTTTAAATGGTCTCGGAAACGCGGCAAAATACCTACACTCTCGACATCATTCCCATCCATGACAGAACCAGGGGCACCAAACCAATGGAGTTAGTGATCGCGGCAATAGCTGATAATGCCATTTGCGGGTGCTGGTCCGTAGCAAGCTGGCAGGAGGATCCCACAATCCGGAAAACTGACAAAGCTGCGAGAAAGAACCATCCCAACTGGCCGTGAAAACCGTGGCGGACACAAACAGCGATCGAAGTGAGGAGAGCGGGAACAAAATATGCAAGAGCTGCAATTGCTAGCTTCGAAATGTTTCCAAGTGTCATTTTTGTGACTCGCTGACTGTTCCTGTTTGGCCTTGGACGACCGGAAGTGTGGGTCTAATTTGCAACCAAGAAAGTTCCCGCGCAGATGGAACGAGGCACGGAATATGCGACTCCAGGAGGATCAGTTCATGCGCTTGGAAAAGTAGTCAACATGGTCGTTTCTCCATGGGAGGCTGGCTGACGGGCTCCAAGACGCGCGTGACAGTGTGGCTGAATGCGTTGTGCAGCTCCAGCGATCGACATACAGCAAATGACAGGCATCTTTCTATGCTTCAACACCTAAAAAACTAGCGTACGAACGGACCAATGGTGTGTTTCCTTGGTATTCACCTCACTGAGTGGCTGCCTCGGTGCGAGCGGACGTGTGGGCCATGCTTTAGACGATAGGGAAGATGTACCGTGTAAGACGAGGTCGGTATGCACCGACGCTAGCATCCGTCGGATGATTACCGCTCCGGTGCCTAGCCTAATACTCGATACTCGATGCTCGACTAAAGCTTCAGATGGTCGAGAACTGCGTCAACGATTGCGTCAGGCACACTAAGGCCTTGCACAGTATTAATGTAAGAATCAGGCAGCCATTATTTTAACGTGCATAGCCACGATCTAGGCCCAATTAAGGAGTCAGCTCCGGGGACCGTCAACCTTAATATTAACGAGTTCAATATAGGGTTTAACGGCCAATTATAGTTAGACAATATTTAAACGTTAAGGCCTTAATACAATATAATAATTAACCCCTTTTAGCCTACCTAATAGTAAATATAAGTATATTACTACTTATAACTTATTAACTCGGCTAAAAGGTTTATATTATAAAATATAAAGCTTAGTATAATAAACCTAATAGTATTAAAATTATAAAATTTTTATCAAATAGTTACCAAGATATAGAGCTATTTACATATTTGTAAATATTCTTATTCGCTATTAAAAGCCATATTCTACCTCTTTCTTTTTACCATCAGCTTTTTAAGGCCTTAGATCTACCTTTACTGCGTACATCGCCCGTGCAAACTCTATAGAATTGCTCATTTTGATGAGGGTACCCCTGCGCGAGCCACAGGCACGGCTATGCGTTAGGAGGTGGCTCGTCAACTTCTAGCGTCAATCGTGGGCTAAAAGCCCCTAATGCGAGGGAATTTGCGAGGGCTGAGCATCAACAGAAAGCACGGACGCAACCTTATGGAAGCACTGGGAAGCACTCCACTAATCTGTAGCCGGCATGAGGATGCGCCTTACTAGAATCCGCATTTTTTGCGAGATTTTCTTCGGAGCATTGGTGTCCCGGCAATCCGTTCTCCCCGTTGCTATAGGTCATAGGTGCTACGCCCGAATCGACCTTTAACTCTTTTACCTCTCTCCTCGTATTCCCAGGCAGGTATCGTCACCTGCACTGGGGCTGTGTCTACCCAGCGTTTCCTGAACCGTCCGGCTTTCGAGATGGGCCTACAGGCTTCATGCTACTCAGCTTCTCGCTCTTGCTTGTGACGCCTCCCCGGTTGCGTCAATAGTGTTCTTTTGCTAGGTCCGTTCCTTTCCTTCGCCAAAGCTCCCGGGCTGACGAAGAATTGGTTCTCGGGCGTCTAACAAGGCCTGATGGGAGACGTGTGCTTCGGGGCGGAGTGCCTTCTTAGATGCTCAATAACCTCTTTTAAGTTCTGCCTTTTCTCAGGCTCCAACATCAATCTGATTAGCGTTGGACTTGTGCTGTACCAAATTGTGGACCTGAGGCAATTTCTTTTCATGCTCCACTAATACCATGGTGTATACCGGGAAGCCAAGCCGTGGCTGTCAGACGTGTAAGAGCCGTAGGATCAAAGTAGGTTATTCTGAAGGGAAGAGCTTGCGGTGTGGCAATTCTCTTTATATCCCGCATCTTTCCAAGTACTCATCGTGATCTTAGTGTGATGAGATACGCCCAACCTGCACCCAATGCCGGAAGTCAGGACGTACGTGCCCGGGGTATCCGGATGAGTTCGACCTCATCTTCCGCGATGAGAATGCAGCATTGGAACGCAGGGCTCGGAAGGCTTCAGGGTCGAAAAGTGCTTCGGAAAGTTCATCAAGGTGAGTTACGGCCTTAGGCATTTCCCCACCATGTTGGCCTAGCGATCTGCACTGCTGTTGCACGTTTTATCTTGCACTATAGTTGATGAGGATTCAAGCTTTGGAAGTGCACTGAGGACTAATCTCCTTCCAGGCCCTCACCGTCATCTAGCTCTGAACACGGCCTAGAATCTAGTGTTATTCTCTTCTCAGATAGCCCTCGCTCCCAATATTCTCCGGAAACGAACATTCAAAATTTGGTTCTACCCTCAAATGATTCTTTATTCCAGGCTTATGTCTGGTACCTCGGAAATGCAGTTCCACCGCCACTCACGCCTTCGGCAGAAGCTCAAGCCACGGCATTCTTTTTTCGCAACTTTGTTTTATTACCTCAGCAAGCAGAAAGCATGCGGGGTTTCTTGGAACTATTGGTTCCATTATACAATCAAGCGAGCGCGTCTTCCGCTCTGCATTTGGCAACTCATGCGGTCTCTCTTTCCGCACTTGGCAACTACCCTGGCAGGCACAGACTCCTTCAAGACGCATCTGTATCGTACGGTCAGGCATTGAGGAAAGTCAATTTAGCGCTCAAAGACCCTATTGAATCAAAATCAGATGAGACTGTCCTGGCTATATTGATGTTCTCTCTATATGAGGTAAAGCATTCCGCTGAAATTAGCGTAATCTTTGAGATTCCAGTACTTTTCTAGCATTTTGTGGTTATATGCGATTTTGTGAGGAATTTGTTATCTGATATCTATCATTAGGCTATTGCGTCAAGGAACGAAACGGTCTCCGCCTGGGCCCACCACGTTGATGGCGCCGTAGCGCTGACCAAAGTACGCGGCGCTGAGCAATTCAAAAACCCACAGTCTTACCAGGTTTTCCGCGCGGTGCGCACAATGATGGTAAGCACCGTATTACTACCAGTTTAGCCTTAGCTGATATCTCTAGATTACCAGCTGTGTCCAACGTTCAAAACCCGTTGAAGATTTTCCAGAAAGCCATGGTTGGATGGGTGATGAACATGGCGAAGAAAACGCCGCTAATCGACTTACGTTAATCTCCATCGATCTGCCAAACATCAGAGCTAAAGCTAGGGCACTTCTTTCATACCAGAAGAGTGCTTCTACAGAAACAGAGGTTCTTGGTCTAATCAGCTACGCGCAGACGGTAGATACCAACCTTGGGAACTGGGCAAACACATTACCGCCGAATTGGAGCTTCCGAACAGCTGGAATGGTGTATGAAATGCCAGTGGACCTAGAGAGCGCAGAACAATGGCCTGGGCCGCAGCATGTGTACGATGATGTTTTTATCGCCAACATTATCAATGATTACCGCGTGAGTCGGATTTTCTGCCAAAGCGTTGTTCTTGGATGTGCTTCCTGTTTGGCACCAGAAGGAAATGATCCCCGCACGGATTCTTCTTGTGTAACAGCACGTTTCGTTATACAACAAATGGTGGATGAAATATCCGCAAGTGTGCCATTCCATATGAGTTACGATATGCAACCCATGGCAAAGAAATTGGGTCAGGATGAGTCGGGTAAGTGATTCAACATCACTCTCATCAGTTCATTGGATGTATCTTCTGACTTTAGAAACTAGCTGCTGAAGCTCTTGGGGGCTATTTCCTGGTGTGGCCTCTCTTCGTAGCCGCAAATGCCGAGACGGTGCCGAAACCCCAGCAGGATTGGCTCCATGGCCGACTCTACCACATAGGTCGCGAATTTGGCTTAAGCAGTGCTCAGATACTTGTGCTCGCGCGACGCCATGTCCTCACGTGTGGACCAATGTTTCCATGAAGCCCGGTGTTTCATAGTGAAACCCCTTAATTACTCAAGGTGTTCAGCTCTGGACTTGAAACTCTTCCGAAGTCCGAAATTAATATAGAAAGTGCAAGTCATAAATAATTGCGCTATTTCGGTCTCCTCTGTATTAGTATTAATAGGGGCTGCTTAGGTTTCACTGGAACTTTTGGAATACATTTTGGCACTCACGGAGGATGTAAGGATATATTTGTACTAGTAGTACGCATAGAATAGACAATTCTTGACTCTGGAGGTCTAAGATAGGCTCATAGATGATTATTCAAGGGCGCTACTAATCATACCCTAAATACTATGCGGACACACCCTACCTAAACAAGCTTAGATCCTTCTACTTCAGGTTAGACAGTCACGTGCATGGCGAAAATCGAACTGTTTAAATACAACTCTACTAGGTTACCTTCAAAATCTTCCTAAGTCGACAGGTAGGATTGTACAGTACCCTGCAAGGCGCCACAGGTAAGGCTCGATGTCGCGCACACGTTAAACCCGGTGTTCCGTTGAGCTGCGTAGGACTCTAAGCGTAAGCGCATAGTCCGTGGGGCGGATATATCGTTGTAACCAAATATCGTGCTGTATAACTAGTATTATATTCAAACGCTGAGGGCTCTCGAAGAGTAGAGTTCTTAGCACGATTGGCAAATTTGTAGATATTATTAAGGGCAAGCTGTAGAGAGTCGTACGGCCTTAATAGGGGTGGGTTAAGAGCCACGGTGCAGGTATGCCAAATGCATTCTGGCGCATCCCGTGGTTAGCGTGTTTTGTCAACTTTCCCCTAAACAGCAAAAATACCAAAATTTCCAAAAAGGCCGTGCGGGAGTGGCTGCGCTAACCACCGGAATTGAAGAGATGCTGTAGGGTTCTACGATAGTTGGACCGTGCGCGATCACCAAAATCAAAAGTACGCGTTCTGATTCTGGTGACCGCGACGGTCTAACTATCGTAGAACCCTACCAGGGGAAGGGAAAAGCGCCCACCAGTTGCGTACTAGTGCAAATGCAAATACAGTCAAAACTCCTTACTATGATACGGGTCGTAAGGGCGCAGGGTATCTACCTCACGGGATAGGTAAGGCCCCTCTCATACAAAACCTCTTCTAATGTAACGTGTCCCGCTCCACGTCGCCATACCGCCAAAAAGACAAAGAGTGCTCGCGAACTTTGCACGACTCTTGCAGGATCTAATATATGTACTCTTACATCTAATTTCAACGATTTTGTGGAGAAAACTTAACAATATTATTAAAGGAGCAACCGTTGCAACCAAATATCGTACTAAAAGTTTCAACGATAAGTCAATTTCACGTGATGATCTAACCTAAGATAGAAGAATCTAAGCCTGTTTAGGCAAAACATGTGCACATTAGTAATGGGGTGTCCGTGTATGATTAGAAATAGCGCCGTATATTATTGGCGTTGCCCTCTCATTAGATAGGACATGTGACGACGCCAAGACCGTTTTAGTTTCAGCCCCTCCGAGCACGACGAGCAGTCTGTGGGTCGTTCCAAGATTAGTCCATCCCATCCCACGGAGAGCACGCGAGGGCCATTTAATCCTCCTTCAAGTGCGCCTGAGGTTTACACTACTTCAGCAAACATTCCCTGATTATCTAGCAGAAATCCTCGGTATTGATCAGCGCCTTGCTCCTCTTCTGTTCGTCACCCTTCCCTCATTTCAAGCCGCGACAATCTTTCGGCGCATTCAAATACAACATCCATAAGCCCCCATTTCTCGCTAATATGGGCGCTCTTGGGAATCTAATCCCGCTGGTGATCCTCTTCGCTTTCGTGGGCTTTGCAGCGTATATTGGATATTATGTGAGGACAGCATCATCCTTGGGGCATCAATTTTGCCCAAAGCTTCAGCTGCGGACTGTCAACCTCATGGCTAACGTGGCACCGAGCAGATGTACATATTCGCGAACGACCTAGCGGACCGTGGAGTGAAGAAAATGGAGAAGAAGAACATGGTTTTCACTAAGGATGGCATGAAAGTTGGCGTCAAGGAGGTCAGGTCAGAAGACTATGCAGATAAGACCCAGAGGTAAGCCTACTTAGCCTTGTCTTTGCGCGCTATCCTCATCCCAGCCCTTTACCGGCAATACTGATATGGAATCTTTGTCATAGTGTGTTAGTCAAAGCATGGAGTTACGCCTCATTCCCTGCATACAAGAGTCGACTTGGCTGGAACAAGGAAGCGGAACCACAAAGGAAGTTGTAAGTTCTCCACAGTCTCATTGCAGCCTCGATGCGCGGTGGACTAATACGAATTCTTAGCTCATCCTCTTCTTCGTCATCCGCAAGACCAACTCCATCGCGATCAGCCTCTTCTACGAGCGCCAAACTGCGAACAAAGTCTTAAAAGTCTGCTGTCATCAGTGTTAAAAGAAGGTTATGGAGAAAGTTGGAGTTTGGTTGTCGCAGGCATATGTACTGCTGGCAAATGTGCTGGCTTGGGCCTACAATGGTACAAATACCTCTCCTAGTGTATTTCTATTGCAGTTTGAACGGCAACTGTGGCTCTGAATGGAACCTCTGAGCGCCACGAATTTATGTATGTGGCAGAACAATCATATCGCGGTGTTGCAATTTCGAGCTTAGTCTCTGCTTGCAAGTAACAATTACAGCTACGGTAAAGAGCAGTAAGCTGGAGTGAAGCTCTACACATACTTACTCATTTCTCTACGGATTCTGATATTTAGGGGCGTGGCAAGCGCGGTTGATGCAACATCGCGTGGGGACATGCAACAAAGCTGATCTACCTGTCGTAATACAATTTGCTACAAATGCAAACAAGCAACAGCATTGAGTATACGATTTTTGTTAGGGCTGATGTAAGCTAGACGAAGCTGTGTGAGATAGGCGACCTGGAAGGGGTTACAAAATCCCAAGGTACTTAGGTACGTCGGCGTACGTAATGGATGCCTCCAGTCCAACGTCACAGAAAACTTAGTTCCGATGTGCAGTTGTCTTCTAGAGGCCTCAAATTTGACAGCTAAGATTTCATAATGACGATCTTTTGTATTTGATTTCCATGTGAAAGGTGTTGATGCTTATCTCAGTAAGCGACTTAGACGGCAAGGGCAAACTGAAGGCGCACTCACTAATACTAAAGTATTACTAGTCTCCATCCTAAAAAACGCCACTTTCTTTTAACCAATCAGCTGCCTACCGACCTTAAGTTTGCCCTACCGTCTAAGGGCCTATGGTGCGGAACTGTATGGTGCTCAACTTCAATTTTCGCAATTTTGTATGAGAGACTATCTCCTGTATATTTAGCCCCCTACCTATTTAACCTAATAAGCTAATAAGTCGAATTAGACTAGTCTCCTCTATAATTGATTAGATTTTTACCAAAATATAAAGCTGTTAGCTAAGTAAAGATTTAGGTAGATTTTGCGGCGTTTTGCGCCCAGGCGAGGTAGCGTTAAAATATATCAAAAGTCACCTTTTTCACTGCCATATCTCGACCCTTTTATAACGTCTAGTTATTATAAAAATACTATAAGGTAAGAGCTCTTTAGCTTCCCTATCTATTGCACTAAATAACGGCGTTATAGCTATATTATATAAAATATTAGATATAGGCAGTCGGTCGCCATTTTATCTAAACTTAACTCTAAATTAACGAGTTGACCCAAAAAAGTCACTCTACGTTTTTCTACCTGTAATTTTAACAACTTACTTTTATTCTGTAGGGATTTTATATAAATATTCTTAAAAAGTAGCTTTAGTTATATAATCGATTAGATTTTTAAAAATATCTTATTTAAGGTAGAGGTAGGGCATTAAAAAAAGTAAAAAAAGATTTTAGTCGCGAATCGACCCTCCTATGTTTTTGCACCAAAGGCCCTCAGACGGCAATTAAGACAGCTTTGTTAACTGTTGGTAGGGGGGGTACTTGGGCAGTCTCTTTGAGCTCAGCGACGTGTCACGTGACAGCGCGCGGGCCATCGTGTAGATATCTTCTCGGGGTCTTCGAGCCCCTGAGATTCTTTCTCATAGAGTATCATATGTATCATTCCATCAGCCTGCTCAGTGCCCTGACATTAACTAACCCTAATTCAATCATACTAGCAAGGGTCTGGTAAAGCTATACTAGTTAAGTACTAGCGAGATTTACTGTCTTGATTGTCGTCTGAGTCGCTTACTGGGATAAGTTGATGCCAGCATCCTCACCGCCAATCCCTTTAGTGCTTTGGGTGGGTTCCCTATATTGGGTGCCCATCACTTCTAGGATGATACTCTCCATATTGACTAATTCTACTAACGCTGCCAAACCAGACCACTGCCCCGCAGCCTCGTACGAGAGTGTCGCTCAAGCCCCTCAACCGTTCAATTGTGCTCCACCTTTTATGTGGGGATGCCTTTGAATGCATCATTCCTAGAGCAGTCTCCGTCTGGCTTCACCCAATAAATGGTTATTAAATGAAGGCGGCCTTGTCATCAGCGATAATCCCTCTAAGCCCTTGCCTCCTCCAGGCAACCCAGCCGTGCCGGCTAACTTCCTACTTACCTTAGGTGCAATGGCAGTAGCTGAATTTAGACAGCGCTGATACAGGCAACAACCAAATTCAAATTAGATGATGAGCGATATTATTTCTTTGCTATAGTATATCAAGGAGCGGTCGCCCTCCACTCACACCCGTACTTCTGTAGTTGTTATTATTACTACCATCTCACAATCATGGGGAACCCTGTTGACACCAGCACCCCTAGCCTTAGGCTTTCAAGCCCACAGGGTATCCTCGCTGTTTTTGGAGCATTTATTGTAATTGTAAGTCTTCACCTCCTTGCCTCTCTCGTCTTTGTGGGCTTTTACTGATGAAATGTAGATTTCCTCTTATGCCATATTTAACGCAGTATATAATGCTTATTTCCATCCCCTATCTCATATCCCAGGCCCAAAACTAGCAGCGGCGTCGCGAATTCCATATGTCCGCTATTCACTCAACGGTCGCCTAGTTTGCTGGATCAAACAGATGCATGACCAATATGGAGACGTTGTCCGACTCTCTCCAACAGAGGTCTCCTTCATTTCCGGCGACCGAACATGGCCAGAGGTTTACGGATTTCGCACGGGCAAGCATAGGACTTTGCCTTACCTAAAAGACCGGTCCTGGTTCGCAATTCCACTGAACGGCGTATATTCCATTATCGCCGCCGATGAATCCTCGCACTCCCGCATGCGTAGGAATCTTTCGCACGCGTTCTCAGACAAGGCGTTGAAGGAGTAGGAGGCCCTTATCCAAGGTTATGTCGATCTGCTTGTCCACCGGCTTCACGAGTAGATTGAGGAAGCATCCAAGGGGCCTGTCGACATTGTAAAGTGGTATAATTATACGACGTTCGACATAATTGCAGATCTGGCTTTCGGAGAGTCCCTACATTGCCTAAGGGACCAGGATTATCATCCTTGGGTGCTGCTGGTCTTCCAGACCGTCAAAGCGACTAGTATCTCGGCTACAATCCGAAAATATCCTATCCTTGAGAATATGTCCAAGTCCCTGGTTCCTAAAGATGCCATTGCGAAGCGAAGAGAGTTCTTTCAGCTATCTACGTCGAAAGTCACCCAACGCTTGGAGAAGGAAACAGCACGCCCTGATTTCATGACTTATATCATGCGGAACCAGGACTCGCACGAGAAGCGGATGACTCGGGCTGAGATCGACTCGAACGCGAACCTCTTCCTCATCGCTGGCAGCGAGACGACTGCTACGGTGTTGTCGGGAACAACGTATCTACTGCTCAAGAATCCCGAAGCAATGAAAAAGCTGGTCCAGGAAATCCGTGGTCGATTCAAGTCCGCTTCGGAAATCACAATCGATGAAGTAAATAAGCTGGAATACCTAATCGCTGTGCTCTCCGAAGGTCTTCGCTACTATCCGCCCGTCCCAACAGGATTCCCGCGAGTTGTGCCACAGGGAGGAGACAATCTGGGCGGACATTACGTACCTGAGGGCGTGAGTATTCTCCTAGGTTCGGCTTAGAGCTGTAATCCTACTGATGCAAATTCAGACGGCTGTCTATGTGTCGCAGCATGCAGCCTACCACTCAGCCCGCAACTTCGTTGAGCCTGATTCCTTCATCCCTGAGCGCTGGCTTGGCGATGAGCGCTTCGCAGATGACAAGAGAGCCGGCTTCCAGCCTTTCTCTTTTGGTCCTCGGAACTGTCTAGGGAAGAAGTAAGAAATACCTTCTCTCCCTGCTGAAACGTAAGAGCTAACCTTCCTTCTAGCCTCGCCTATGCAGAATTGCGCCTCATAATAGTAAAGGTGATCTGGAACTTCGACATCGAGCTCGTGGACAAAACCTCAGACTGGCTTGATCAGAAGGTGTTCACCCTTTGGGAGAAGACGCCGCTGATGGTGCGCCTGAAGCCCGTACAGAGGATTGAGCACACCCCTGCCTGAAGTAGTCCCAGGATGTTAAAATGCCATGGAGTTGTTCTTAATTGGCCTTATGGGAAGGAGTGGCTATGTTTGATTGATGCCTTAATCGGTTAACCTGTTTTAGTTAGGGGTAGGTATTCTAGTAATTCTGCATATTAATTAGAAACTGAAACCGTTTGGAAACCAATACATTTTTACGGCCGGCCCAACAGTAAGCCGCTAAGATGGTTTCGGGAATAACTCAAAACCCGAGCATTTATTCCCGCTCTTAGGCTTAATTCGGAATTCATCTCGTGGCGTTACACACAAACCCTACCGCATCACGGCTGAATCTGCGCGTTTCTGGTTTAGAGCCATAAATAAATCCAAATTTATTCATTTGGTAGGAGTTGCAGATATTTAATGCGACTGACCCGGTGAAAATTCTGGGCTTCCTGCAGTCAAGCAGACCAAGTCACTCTGCTCTTAAAACGACTATAGGGCAGCATTTTTTAGCACCCAGTCTGAGACCTTCTCTCCCATTGGCCAGCTCAGCGCACGGGTCAGCGCATTCGGCACGCGCCTTGCAGCAACCCGAACACAGGTGTCAAAGCTTGAAAAGAAAAAAAAATACCCTACATGGTACCCCGGCAAGTGAAACGACGCTGTCACAATGACGATGTGCCAACGCCAAGGTTTGTGGGTTGTCAGATTGTCACATCAAGAGAAAACAAGTCTTTGGTAGACTACCTAACACGGAGTTCGCACGGGAAGGAAAATACCAAGGGTTCTGGGAAGTTGGGAAGTGGGTGGGGGATATCAGTGCCTTCTATCGCAGCAGCCCTCGTATACGCCAGCAGCTCAACCTGCTCATCAACCAGCCCAATACCAAAAATATGATACGTGATGCAAGAGAGTCCTTCCAAATAATACGCCGTCATGCAATCTCATGCCTATATGTAGCGGAGGGTACAAATACGAAGCTTTTTGAGAAGTGGGGAATAGTGGAAGGTGGAGACTATGGGGTAATCATAGCTCCTTCGGATATAGCAATCCCAGGAGCGGTCGAAGGAGGAGAAGAGACATCGCCACTTTCGAGAAGAGAACCTCTGCGCACTCTAAGCTTCTTCTCGGCTTGCTCGGATATTCTCGTGAGCTCGCTGACGAAAGATTGTCCCCACCAAGCACTGGAACACATTGGTTAGCTTCTTGCTTGGACCGCAGAGCTCAAGAAATGAGATGATGCATACCTAGTGTACTTGTTGACATATTTCGCCAACTTCTGGTAGTTAATGGCACGCTGTTCCTCTCCCATGGTCACGGCGTCGTGGATCGCATCTGCCAATTCCTCGGTATTCCAAGGATTGACGATGAGGCTACCATTCAAGCTCTGCGCCGCACCAGTAAACTCAGAGAGAATCATGACTCCGTGACGTCTCTGTTGAGTAGCAATGTACTCGTATGAAACCAAATTCATGCCATCTCGGGTTGATGAAACCAGACAGACATCGGATACGGCGTAGAGAGCAATCAACTCATCGAAGGATACGGACTTGTGCATGAAATGTATTGGCATGAACTCAATGGTACCTATAGGGGTTAGTTTTAGGCTAAGTTTTGATATATCGCGGCACTCACCAAATTTGCCATTGATTCTCCCTACGAGTTCGTTGACCACGGCTCGAAGATTCTGGTATTCCTCGACATCTTGACGACTGGGTACTGCAACTTGTACAAGAACAACCTTACCTATCCACTCGGGATGTTCGGTAAGGAAAACCTCGAGAGCGTGAAGTTTTTGAGGAACGCCCTTGATGTAATCCAAACGATCCACTCCTACAATGAGTTTGACACCTTGAAATTTCCGCTCAAGTGTAGCGATGCGCTCTTGCACCTTTGGTTTCTTGAGGCCTTCTTCGAATTTTTCTGGGTCTATGCCAATTGGGAAAGCGCCAACTGTAACCACCTTGCCTTGAAATTCAACCCCATTTGGAGTTGTCGCAAGGCCACTGGTCCAAATAATTAGTAATCTAGTGCAGCTGGAGTCATGTACAGGAGATAGAACTCACAGAATTCTTGAACAGCTACTCAGGAAATGTCTGGCATAATCGTATGTATGGAATCCAATCAGATCGCAGTGTAGAACGCCAAGGAGGATTTCGTTTCGGACTGGCAGAATACGGTATATCTCACTACTCGGAAACGGTGTATGGAGGAAGAAGCCAAGCTTGACATTCTTCTTCGTCTTCCCAATCTCTTCGCGCAGCATAGCTGGCAGAAGCATCAAATGGTAGTCATGGATCCAGACCATATCATTGTCATTGACATCTGCTGTAATTGCTTTTGCAAAAAGGCGGTTCGCTTCAGTGTATGCGTTCCAGGCGGACTCGTCGAAGGTGATTTCACCAGGATGGTAATGGAAGAGTGGCCAGAGAATGGAGTCTGTAATTAAGGTGTTAGAAGCCAATTGAAAGTATAGCAAAGCTAAAATATACTGGAGAATCCATTGTAATGCCTATCCGCAAGTTCGTCGTCTAGCATGATCGGCACGGCGTTATACTCATCCTTTAGTCTCTTCTTTAGAGTCGGTATTTCATTTTCGGGAACCTCCAGTCCTGGCCAACCATACCACTGGAATGTCGTGGACTTGGATAATCCGCTCAATCCACTAACAAGTCCACCAGATGACATAGAGAAGTCATATTTGCCCTCTTCTGATCTCTTGATTGTAATTGGCAGGCGGTTCGAAACGAGGAGAAGTCGGCCCTCCATCTTTTGTTCTTCTGTAGCAGAAGGCATGGTGGCTATAGGAAGATGTTGCGCTCAAAGGCCTTTTGGGGACTATGGGCGAAGGACACTGAGACGGCGGGAGGTTGGGAGGTTATCCTCTAGCTGGCGAATGTACGGTGATGAGAGAGTGATTGGTAGATTGTCACAAATTCAGAGTGAATCGGAGAGGGAGAGGTTGACGAGACGGCTGTACAAGGTCTGTAAAATTTTGAGTAACGAAAGAATGATCGATGGCTCTGTGAAGTTCGCGTTGGTTGTGGGTCGAGAGATTTCTTGTACTTTCTGCGCTGCCCGAGGATAGCAGGCTGCGGACCGGACTTCCAGTCAAGGAGTTTCCGTTGCTGTACGCGGAGGACTTCGAGCGAGGGACAAATGAGCTGGGCAGCAAAGCATGTAGCCTCTAGCGGGAGCAGAAGTAATCAGCCACATTGAGCTCTCATGATACGTAAATGGACGTTGGGCTCCGAGCAGCCAGGCAGGCGGGGGGATGGAGGGGCTGGCCAAGTCCACAACTAAAAAACCATGGATTTTAAAGCGGCCCGCATTGCTCGTGTCTAATTTCAGCTCAGATTGCGAAAAGGCTGGCGAGCTCTTTAGTAGCACGCATACTTGTTTAGCATCTTCCTGCTAGGGCTATGCGGTCATCCCATTGTTAAAGCCACTCCAGCTTAGGCAAAGAGCGACCAAGTTTCATGTCTGGGGCACGCAGCACTTCCAACGACAAGAAGGCGTGCCGAAGATTATTTGACGCAATGTGGCCGAAATAGGCTTAACTGCCCCTCTAACCGCTTTGAGACGCTTGAGCTCTTTTGACGAGCTCCGCAACGTCCTCCATCACTCCGACCGCCTTTGGTGGTGGACCATTTTTCCAACAACATCGGACGCGTGCTATTAGCGCGACGCCCATTCACGCCCATTCGCGCGCAATGTCTGATTCCGAAGAATCAATGTCGCTGCCGTCCGACGACAAAATCGAGCAGACCTTGCGCGATACCGTCGCAAACCTCTTCGCTTCAGGAAAGAGCGAAGAGATCACCGTGAAGCGCGTCAGAACAATCGCAGAAGAGAAACTGGGCTTGCCTCAAGATTTTCTGAAGAGCCAAGACTGGAAAGCTAGAAGCAACACCATTATCCATGACGAAGTAGTAAGCTGGCCATCTAAATCTTGCTGTCCACCTTTTGGCATTACTGACCATCTACATTCAGGACCAGCATTATGCGGAAGACGCTCCGTCAAGCCCGGTCAAAAAACCCATCTCGCGCAAGAAGGACGTGCCAAAAGCCTCTTCTACAAAACCCAAGCCGGCGCCAAAGAAGACGAAACAAGCAGTCGAAGGGCCACGAGGAGTGAAAAGGCGCTCACCGGGGCCCCAAGTGAAACCCAAGAAGCGTAGGAAAGTCGTAATATCCTCCGATGAAGAATCAGACCAAGTCGAATCAGATGTATCACCCCCGGACGAGCTTCCTTCAGAACCCGAGAGCGAACCGAAGAATGTGCGCAGAAGGACAAAAGCAAAAGTAGTAGAGGATGATACCGACGAGGAGATAGATGATGGAATACAAACAAATCGGCCTGAAGTTAAGCCAAAGCATGAGAGTGATGAGGACGAGGTTAAAACAGCACCGAAGAGTCAAAAGTCACAGGCCAGCCCAGATATTAAAGGAGATATATCGGAAAGTGAGTTATCAAGCTTGATAGATGAGCCTCCACCAAAAAAGAAACGCCAGAAGAAGTCGCCTTCCAACAAACCCACCAGAGCCGAAAAATCTGCAAAGCCAGCAAAGGCTAAACCATCAAAATCAAAGGACCTTAAAGACCTAGATCCTCAGGAGGCCGAGATAAAGCGTCTGCAAGGCTGGCTGGTTAAATGTGGGATAAGAAAGCTCTGGCATAAAGAGCTGGCGCCCTACGATACATCGCGAGCCAAAATCAGCCATCTGAAAGACATGTTGAAGGATGTTGGAATGGACGGGCGGTATTCGGTGGAGAGGGCCAGTAAAATCAAGGAGCAGAGAGAACTCGCAGCAGAATTAGATGCGGTACAGGAAGGTGCAAAGAGGTGGGGTCAGGTCGACTCCAACGAAGAAGGCCGGAAGCCAAGGAGGTTGGCCAGGGGTTTCAAGGACCTTGCTCTTATAAGAGGTGACGATGATGGCGAAGAGGACTCAGACTAATATAGAATTTTGTAATAAACGAAACCCTACCATGGAAAATACCTGCGCATAGCATAGGGGAAAGCATAATCTCAACCATAGAACAGTCACAATTGATGTACTCTTCCTATCAATTGCCATGCCTCTTGAAGTTTTCATGGACCTCGACGGGCTCCCCTTCTAGTAGGTTTGCTTGAATCAATCGAACCCCATACAACCTAGCTCGTAGGGTAATGACCCTACAGTTCGATCTCTCCGAGAGCTCTTCATTGCTGTCCAGTAATGATGTCTGGTAGTTCATCTTTAAAACCATCCATGAGGACCCATGGCTACACGGCCATTAAGTAGGCAGCGACCATAGAAGCACCAGTAATAGGTAACACCCCATTCATCGACTTGTGCATTGCAAAACCGCCAGATCCACTTTGCTTTCTATAAAACCACAGCCCCTTTCCCAGTAGTCATACGCTGGGCAACCAGACTGAAAATTGCGACCGATGACATGAAAAGGACTAGATTATAGAACTAAGTAAGAGGTTAGAATAGATGTATGCCTTGAACCTAGAAGTTCCTCACAGCATTTCTGGAATACGCGCTCTCTTCTGCTTCCGTTCGTGCTTCCACAAAGAGACGCCGAAGATTGGGGAGATTAGACTTTTGGAAGTTAATGAAGAATAACTCAACATATGAGCGCTTGTATAAATAAATAACTTACCATAGCCTTTAGAAGTTAGTACCATCCACAATGCCTCCTAAAGTTCGTTGTGGTGCTTTCAGTGGATGTTGCATGATGTTGGCCACGAGCGAGGTCTCGCCAAAACGTTCAGCTTACCACGGAGTTAACTTCATATAGGCACCACATATCAACCTTAAATCTTCGTAACCAACACACACCGTTCCGATAGCACCCTAATACAGCAACCCCGAAAAGCGCATGTACCTAACCTTCCGCTAATTTTCGCCCTCGTTCTGTGGAACTCCTCAGTTACAAAGAACCTTGGGGGTGCATGAGGGCAGCGCCTGAGGTCGTCACCTCTGCATTCGAGGTGTAGGGATGGCGGTCAACAGGATAAGAGGCGCCTTTGCGGTGCCTAGGAAAGGAGAGACATTTGAACTAAGGGCGGGCCTGGTGTAAGAGCTTCTAGTGACTATCGAGTCATCTATATGCAATACTGACCCGCGGCTCTAGATCTCAATATGCATACGAGCGGTAAAACTACAGGAGAGCTATAATATACTTGGAAGAACCAACACTTATAGATGTGCAGGAAAGAAGCCATACAAAAGACGATCATGTCGATGACTCTCGGGAAAGACGTATCAGCGCTGTTCCCAGACGTTCTCAAAAACATTGCAACTTCCGACCTTGACCAAAAAAAGCTTGTATATCTCTATTTGATGTATATTCAATATTCTAGCTACACTTTAATCGCAAACTCTGACCAAACCATTCAGGAACTATGCCAAATCCCACCCAGACCTCTGCATTCTGGCCGTAAATACCTTCGTTCAAGATTCCGAGGACCCCAACCCTCTTGTGCGCGCGCTAGCAATACGGACAATGGGATGTATTCGGGTGGACAAAATGGTAGATTATATGGAAGAGCCATTGCGCAAAACTTTACGGGACGAATCTCCATATGTTCGGAAAACAGCAGCTCTTTGCGTTGCAAAACTCTTCGACCTCAATCCTCAAATGTGCCTGGAAAATGGATTCTTAGAAATCTTGCAAGAGCTCATCGGGGATCCCAATCCTATGGTTGTCGCAAATTCCGTCACTGCTTTAGTAGAAATCCAAGAGTCGGCGCCAGAAACCAAGGCTTTTGTCATAACTGCTGCAACATTAAAGAAAATGCTCATGGCACTTAATGAATGTACTGAATGGGGTCGCGTCACGATTCTGACGACTTTGGCAGATTACAAGGCTTCAGACGTCAAAGAAAGTGAGCATATATGTGAACGGGTTTCACCACAGTTTCAACACGTCAATCCTAGTGTAGTCCTTGCAGCTGTGAAGGTCGTTTTTCTACATATGAAGTATGTCGGGCCGGAGCTTGCTAAGTCCTATTTAAAGAAAATGGCCCCTCCGCTAGGTAAGCTGCTTTATATTCTAGCGTGCTAGTTGATGTTAATCCATTTAGTCACGCTGGTATCATCCGCGCCTGAGGTTCAGTACGTTGCGCTACGGAATATTGATCTTCTCCTGCAAAAGCAGCCGGATATCCTCAGCAAAGAGATGCGAGTTTTTTTCTGCAAATATAACGACCCTCCGTATCTAAAACTCGAAAAACTGGAGATCATGGTTCGAATAGCTAATGATAAGAACGTGGATCAACTTCTGGCAGAATTGAAAGAATACGCAATGGAAGTTGATATGGACTTCGTCAGACGTGCGGTCAAAGCTATTGGCCAAGTGGCTATTAAGATCGAAAGCGCTAGTGAGAAATGCGTTAATACTCTTCTTGATCTTATTAACACGAAGGTAAATTATGTCGTACAAGAAGCGATTGTTGTCATCAAAGACATCTTTAGGAGGTATCCGGGATACGAGGGTATAATACCAACACTCTGCCAATGCATTGACGAATTAGATGAGCCAAATGCGCGAGGATCTCTCATTTGGATTGTTGGGGAGTATGCAGAAAAAATCAGTAATGCTGGCGATATTCTATCAGGATTCGTGGATGGTTTTAGTGAGGAATTCACCCAGGTACGTCATCATAAGGGTTGTGACTGAGCATAATCTAACCAGCGGCAAGACCCAGCTACAGATCCTTACAGCTGTGGTCAAGCTCTTCCTCAAGAAGCCAGACCAATCGCAGGGACTCGTACAAAAAGTACTCCAAGCTGCGACAGCAGAAAACGACAATCCGGATATCCGTGATAGAGCATATGTTTACTGGCGATTACTTTCCAGCGACCCCCAAATTGCCAAGGTATGCTACTTTTTACATCTTACAAGCATGGATTCTAACATTTTCTAGAATATTGTGCTCTCTGATAAGCCTCCAATCACATCCACCATCCAGTCGTTACCACCCAGCTTACTCGAGACACTCCTGACAGAGCTATCAACCCTAGCTTCAGTGTACCACAAGCCGCCGGAGACCTTCCTCGGACAGGGTCGTTTCGGTGCAGAGGCGATGCAGAAGGCAGCCATAGAGTTCGTTCCCCAAAGTCACCAAATCTTATATTGCATCCTACTAATGTTAAATTTACAGGGAACAAAAGCAGGAAGCTCGTGAGAATCCGATTGCAGCTGCAGCCGTAACAGGTGGAACAGCCCCACAAAACAATGCAGAGAATTTGCTAGACATTGATTTTGATGGCGCGGCACCAGCTTCCTTACAGAAACAGCCCCCATCAGGGTCTTCTGGTCTAGAGGGTCTGGCCGGCACGCCACAGCGAGTTGCATCTCCCGTCGCCAATGCCTCCTCTACCCCAGCGAACAACATGGATGATTTAATGGGTTTATTTGGTGATAGCAGTGCAAATACACAATTGACGAACGACGACATAATGAACGGGTTTGCTGGCTTGAGTATTGGTGGTGGAAGTCAGCCTCCTCCACTGTCCCAGCAGCCCGGTGGTCAAGGGGTAAAGAAAAACAACGAAGACATTCTGGGACTGTTCTAACACTACCTATGCTAGGGTGTTGCCACATCAGGTCTCACCGATTGCTGTTCACTCGTAGAACGGTCTAGATGGATCTTAGATAGCAGTCATAATCTGAAATGCAAACAATTATCGAATCGCCACATCTGTTGATCAGGTGTAAATGGACTTTGCCAGTTTTGCAGGGCCCATTTCTCGCCACTGCCAATATGTGGCGCATGTGCCAGGGTTCTTCCCCAGCAACGGCGTTAAGTCTTAAGCGAGACATGATGCGAATATGTTTGGGCCAGACTCTCTCGCTGTTGCCTCGACGAGACAAAACTCAGGTTTGTGTCAGGTGAAAGTGCATCTTATAAGTGTGGCCGAACTGCTTCCTTTGTTTTGCGTCACTTCACCCTGCGCCCTCCGCTATCATGTTCATGCTCAGGAACGGTATGTATACCCCTCTATAATTCCTTGCCCCTCTGCGGCGCACGCACCACTCCAACCTCGGAATGCGCAAACAGTAAACTAACTCCTACCCCAGTCAGCAAGTTTCTCTTTGGTGACAGCTCCAAAGAATCCATTATCGAGATCCCACAAGGCCAGCTCTATCTGGTCCGACCCCTCTCCGTTAAGGGCTACTCCGAGCTTATCTTCAAAGACGCCGCAGCCTCAATCCGACGGACTGGCCAAGAGTTCCAATATCAACTTGTGGTGCAGCGTGCATACGAGGAAGGAGAAGAGGAGCTTCTTGCGGAAGAAGAAGGTGAAGACGGTGGAGTAGATGGTTTAGGTGGTGATAAGGACGAGAAGACATTCCTCCTAGACGAGAGTCTACAATTCCGTACAGACATTCGCCAGACCGGTGAGAAAGTCTTCGCTTGGAGGGACCTAAGTGGTGATTACGGCGATTTGTGGGAGTTTGTCTGTGACTCTTCAGTCAAACCAGAAACCGCTGCATTATTCGAGCGGGTTGCTCTTCAGTGTCAATACGAGAGGAAGTTCCGTAAAAGTCACGAAAACGCATCAGAAAGGGACCTCGAACTTCTTTCTTACGCCGAAGAACCCATTCCAGACGCCAGCCCTATCCCTAGTCCCGTCTCGAAGTCACTGGCCTCCTCACCTGCATCTGACGCGACCAAGTTTTTCCCCAACACCACGAAGGAAAAGATGGCCAAGAAAGCTGCAGGAAAGGGCAAAGCCCCTCAGCAGGAGGAAGCTCCAACAGTCGCACCCCCAGCGGCTGCACAACCTGAAGAGCTTGAGATATTGACACATGCGATTGCTGAATTGCACATGTTCGACTTCCCCTCTGGGACATTCATCCTTCAAGATTCTGAGGTTCATGCAACCGTATCAGGGATTGGAAATTGGGATTATTGGCTTCAGATTACCGGGAAGGAGAGGGAGTGGTTAGGCCAGCCTATTATCCCCGATATCAATCCTGTGTTCAACTTCGAGTTTCTCTCATTCATCTTCAATCATTACTTGGAAGATGGGTCGGCTTATTCTTGGCTTCTGAGATTCAAGGATCTTGAGACATTAGAAACTTTCCAGCAAGGTGCCATGCAAGCATTGTGGGAGCATCTGAATCAAACTAAATGGTTGAAAGCCAAGGACAATGACCGAGAATATGTGCTTGAGGCTTTCCAAGATCTTACCATGGAAGATGCCCCAGAAGACGAGGGAGAGGAAGAGGAAGAAGAATTCGAAGATGCAGATGATGGCCAGCGTAGTGAGCATTATGACAGTGATGAATCTGAAGACGACGTTGTTACACGGGATGAAGACGGCAATGTCAACTCACAGCTTGCGGTTGGTTACAAGCACGACCGGTCCTTCGTCGTTAGAGGCTCCAAGATTGGTGTCTTCAAACACACGCCAGACAACCACCTCGAGTTCTCCACCAACATATCGAAGGTGGAAACGCCAAAGGGTAAGTTGTTCAGCCCAAAAAAGGTCATGCTTCACGCCGAGGATACGAACATGATCCTACAAAACGCGGACGATCCCAACTCTCTCTACCGCATGGATTTGGAATATGGTAAGGTAGTTGATGAGTGGAAAGTACATGATCACATTCCAGTCAGGACCTTCGCTCCTGAAAACGTAGGTGCCTCTTACCCACTTCGCTAATGATAAGATATAACTAATATTTGTAGAAATTTGCCCAAATGACGGGTGAACAGACATTCTTGGGGTTGTCCGGAAACGCTCTATATCGAATTGACCCTCGTTTGTCTGGAAATAAGCTTGTTGATGATCAGCTCAAACAATACGCTACAAAGAACGACTTTTCCGCCGCTGCTACCACCGAAAAGGGCTATATCGCCGTGGCTTCAAATAAGGGTGACATTCGGCTATTCGATCGTCTTGGGATCAACGCAAAGACGCTCATTCCGGCTCTTGGTGATCCTATCATTGGCATGGATGTGTCGGCTGACGGACGGTGGGTGCTTGCCACAACACGCACCTACTTGCTGCTCATCGATGCCTTGCAGAAAGGAGGCAAGAATGATGGCAAGTTAGGATTCGAGAAGGCTTTTGCGAAGGACGGCAAGCCACAGCCTAGACGTCTTGGTCTTACTCCAAGCCATGTAGCGCAGTTTCAGCATGAGACTAAAGCGCCAATCTCCTTTACTCCAGCCAAGTTCAACACTGGGCTTGATGACAAGGAAACTACGATCATCACCGCTACAGGGCCTTTCATTATCACCTGGAGCCTAAAGAAAGTTCTTGGGAATCGCAAAGATCCTTATAGCATCAAACGATATACCGAGGAAGTCAAGGCCGACAACTTCAAATTCGGATCCGATAAGAACCTCATCGTAGCTCTACCAAATGAGGTCAACATGGTCGCAAAGCGCGCATTACAAAAGCCAACAAGAGAGAGTATCGCCGCGCCATCGAGGGTTGGAGTTGGTAGACGAAGCAGCGCGAGGACGAGCTATCTAGGCAGGAATGATATCGTGAACAGCCCGTATTAGAGGGATTGCTTGATATTGTGGGATTTTTCTCTTTCTACTCAGTTATCGTTTTGCGGGCACCTTCGAAGCTGGGGAGGCGAATACGGGACCGGCGTTTGATTTGAGGAACGGCGGTTTAGTGTAACATATTGATTCCCCCAATTCAGCTGATGTTTGATCCTCGACTTACTTTTAAATTTGCGCGCCTGCGTGATGTGATACTAATCTCGCACATTTCCTCCACCTTGGGGGCATGCAGGATCGGTGTGGATTGAACTTTGGAGGTCAGAAATCATGAGATAGTTGCATGCATGTGGTCCGTTTCTCCGTATTCTTATTGGCAAAGGATGATGAACTTAGTGTTTATGACAGGTCCTTTTTGCAAAGTCAAAGTTCTCGCAAGCTGGTTCGTCGCCCTGCCTTAAAGAAGCCTGGTTATACAGTCAGTTGGGCGTTCTACATAATCATTGATGGCTACGTGCATGGCTAGATTGTGCTGCAACAGCCTGATATCTTGCCGCCCGTCTCGCTATGCCGCTTCTTACTCCGCAGGCAGAGGCTGGAATCCCCGGCTTTCAGAGTCAGGGGAAGGAGGAGTCATGGGTAAGTGGGCATTGCATAGTGAGATTTTAGGAGCTCTTTCTGAGAAGGCCGACACGCTTTGTCACCGCAGCATGATATTATTCGCAGCATGAGAGACCGCAAGGATCGTAAGGCTGACGTGCCCCCATCGACGGGACCAGCAAACGATAAGGCTGATCCCTCGGATCGACAGAAGGGCCCTCGGGCGGACCGAACCATAACACGGCGATTTTATTTTTCCTTTAGTTTGGTTCAATTAAGGATGCAGATGCGAAACGTGGCGGACATGGCGGGGCTCGCTGCGGTGTCGAAGTCGATTCCGAATTGAGCCCGCTTGCGACGTCCTAGTGGTCGTCTTCTCGACCAAGCCGACCGCCGGGCAAAGCTCCTGGAGCCAAATTTCGGCCGGAGCGGAAGGCATCATGAGGTACTGCACGCATTTGCAACGCTCACATGAGGCTTGGCCGACATCGTGCACGATGACAGAAGTCGCCGATTATTGGGAGGGAATCCTCCAGGGCGTTCTGCCAACATGCCCATATCTAGCTTTCTGCAGACAGCCCAAGTCCTCTGGATTAGGAAACATAAAATTGGCACGCATTGCATAAGATACAGAACAGCTGACAGAAACGGGAAACACTGCATAGAAAACGCAGGATTGGAAGGAAATGGGCAAAAGCTGCATATGTCACCAGCATAGAAGGTCGAGAAAGAAGGTTGAATGGAAAGACGCATGCACGCTTCCGCGGCTGCATTGTGCGTGATCGACGATTTTACATGTTGCATTCACATCGTTGCTGCCACTGATCTCGCAATCCAGCCGGCTGATACGGTCCTTTTTCTCTGGGCTTGCCCATGACGGCACAAACGTCCGACAACAGGGGCCATCGCTGCGAGCTGCAGCAATGATACCTTGGATTATTTTGCCCAGACACGCCAGGTCGTAGTGCCATTGTTGGAGATTGTTAGAGCGCCATGAATGCTGGGAGTGCTAGAGTGCAACGGCTCTTCCACCGCCGCTTATTCTAAGTTTACCTGTCGGCCGGAATTAGCCCTGGATAATGAGTCCAACGTGCTCGTCAACGTCAAGTCATACGGACGATGGCCTGCATAAGTTTAATGGCATGCACGCTCTCAAGGCCGCGGCTGGGGGGCTGGATTGGTTTGGTTTGGAATAATATGCTTGAATGGAGTCTGGTCAACCGGGGGGATGGGAGCAGTCTTCTTATGACGTGGCACAGTAATCCCACCATAACAGGGCAAAAAACAAAGTGGTGAAGAGGCTTTGGCTCATCAGAAAGACCGAGTCTATATGGCAATGCCGCATATACCCGTGGTTTTCGTCTTCTGCAGCTGCCATCGCAGCTCTCATTGCACAGTAACCCGCTCCAGCCGTCGCGCGCCCGGACGTACCATGGACGGCCGTGGAATTTCTCAAGCGGATGGTATATCGTAACTCGTAACTATCGTGATACCCTTGGATTCCTTGGGCTACGACGACTACTTCTCTCGGCCTCGCTCGGGGCCATGTCATCCACAGGGACAATTGGGGCTCTGGTGGCTACACCGCCAGAAGAACAGATGCCATAGAGCAGCAAGGGGGAAGGGAAGCAGCCATACCGCAGTCACGCACGACACATATCTGAGTCGCGTTTGTCGGAGGGCCTCACGCACGATTACTCGTGGCAGATGGACGTCGTTATTGACGGATTCAGAGATCTTCAGGAGAGAAGCGGCAGTCTGCACCATCTGCACCATCTGCAGTGACGTTGCGATTAAACTGAAGCAAGCACAAAGCTCCGCGCACCAAAAACGAAGATGCGGCTGCGATGGGCGTAATGGGCGTGACGGCCGTCATGGGCCGTTTCAAAGTCCGGCTCAAGCGAGCACTAGCTAGGCGTTTCACGTATATACGAGCGCTTGATGTTTCTTCGGCCATTTAGTAGTCGATAAGTTACTTTTGACCGCATGCTGCTTAGCAGGTGCTGAGGAGCCCGAGGAGCTATCTCGGAGCGTCTGGAGGTTGCTGGGGCGGTCCCACCAACCAGGTACATAGCCTGGGTTTGACAGAACGTGGGCTGGTCAGCTTTCGTGCCTCTCTGCAAATTCGACCCAATGCTTAGTTGCTTAGTACCCCGTGGTGGTCAAGCTACCGGCCCTAGAAGCGACTTTTGAGACCACCGTCTCTGTCCAGTCCTCGACACGCCCGACAGCATCCCAATCCTAATCCAGCCCCGCCCCCCACTCCGCGCCTGAGGTGCCTGTACCTCTGTGCCTGCGCGCTCTGTGATTCTGATGCCATAGACGACGAATCCACGGCACGTGCGTTGAGCGCCTAACCGTTCAGCACGGAGCCTGCCTACCCTACCTACCTTAATCTGACCGGTAGAGCCAGCTAGACGGCATATCGAACGCCCCTAGATCCCACTTGTTATTTTTCTCGAAGGCGTGCCCAGGTTGGCTGTGGCAGGGCTCCTGCCGACTAGCAAGATATAATAAAAAGTATATATTCCCTCTGGATGCACTCCACGTACCCGTGCCCCCTTCCTATCTAAGCACTTCCCCCAATACCTGCCCCGAACCACTGTCTATCCCAATCTCCATCTCGCCAACCCTAGAATTATTAAAACTCCAAACTTTCACTGTACCCTACTCTTCTCAATGCCAGTTTGAATAACCAATTGCAATGGAGAACAGCTCGGACTTCAAGAGAACGTCCAGTATTGAGAAAGGGCCTGTGCCTGTGGCGCCATTGGCCAATACAGATTCGAAAACATCAAAGGAATCGGAGGCGAGTTCTCAGCGACGGGGTCCAAGACGAATGGCAACCATTCAAGACGACGACGAGCGCTTGCTCGCTCGAATCGGATATAAGCAGGTTTGTCACCAAACGAACATTTCCCATCTGCGGCATAGATTTGACCGTAGGACAGGAACTTAGGCGTGAGTTCAACAAGTGGTCAACAGTCTCATATGCCATCTCGATTCTGGGTGTGCTGGGCTCTGTGCCTGCCACTTTCGGCAGTCCAGTGAACGCAGGTGGTCCAGCAACTGCGGTATGGGCGTGGTTCATCGGTAGTTGCATGGCAATGTGCATAGCAAGTTCCGGTACAGTATCGTCTGATTTGTCCACTCGAGATTGGAAACTGACTGCTTATTAATGTAGTGGCCGAGCTAGTATCGGCTTATCCAACTGCCGGCGGCATGTACTTTGTAACAAAACACGTCGTACCGAAGGAGCACGTAGCAATCTGGGCGTGGATCATTGGGTGGTGTAACTTTTTGGGACAAGCTGGTGGTGTGGCCAGTCTTGCGTACACCATCTCGCAGATGATCCTTGCGGCAGCTGTGATGAACTCCAGTTATGACTCCAACACTGGATTATACTCATTCACACCGTATAAACAAGGCCCCAGTCACCCCAATCCGTCGAGCGCTAACATCACGGTACAGGACAGCAGTGCAGACTGTACTTCTTGCAATTCTGGTCCTGTGTCTTTTCGGTGTAATTTGTTCACTTACAACAAGGTGGCTACACAAGATTGTTTTATGGTTTGCCCCTATTAATAGTAAATATCCCCCGAGGCCTTTTTATATGCAGCTGAGAATCTAACAAGTTTCAAGTCCTTGCATCAATTGCTATTTGCGTAGCACTCTTGGTCCTTACGCCCGAGAAACAGAGTGCCAAGTGGGTCTTCACTGAAGTTACGGATGGGACAGGCTGGGGAAGCAGAGGATTTTCTTTTCTCCTTGGGTATGCTCTAATATCCAAGTTCAAAAGAATAGGCCAATTGACATCTCTAGCTTCCTTTCCGTGGCATGGACGATGACCGACTATGACGGAACAACACAGTAAGTCGAATCCCTATTTTCCGTGCTGGCGAGAGTTCCTAACATTCTGGCCTAAGCATGTCCGAGGAGACGCACGATGCAGCAATCAGAGGTCCAGTTGCTATCAGAATGGCTGTTCTTGTCTCTGGTCTTGTTGGGTGGATGTTGACCATCACATTCTGCTTCTGTATGAAGGATTTCGAGGGTGTCATGTCAACACCGACCGGTCTACCAGTCGCGCAGATATTTCTGAATGCGGGTGGTAGGACTGGAGGGACGGTGATGTGGTTTTTCGTCATCCTAGTGCAATTCTTCACGGGCTGCTCTGCCATGTTGGCAAATGCAAGAATGGCCTATGCCTTTGCTCGTGACGAGGCTTTTCCTTTCTCTGGGTAAGCCAATTTCGAACCTCTCCTCCGGGGCGGTTGAACTCGTTTTATTTTGAAACTAACAATGGCTGCACAGTTTCTGGAGCAAGGTTAACCATCTCACACAAACACCAATCAACGCAGTATGGCTAGTGGTAGTGTTTTGTAGCTGTCTCAACCTTATTGGAATAGGCAGCGCCCTCACCATTGTTGCTATTTTCAACATTACAGCGCCTGCGCTCGATCTCAGCTATATTGCTGTCATTGTTGCGCATCGCGTTTATGAGGATAGAGTCCAGTTTATCGAGGGACCGTACACCTTGGGCAGATGGAGCAAACCCGTTAATGCCGTAGCGGTGAGCTGGGTTTGCTTCATTAGCGTGGTTCTGTTCTTCCCAACCATCAAGCCGGTTACGGCGGCGAATATGAATTACGCAATTTGCGTGGCCGGGTTTATTGCCTTGTTTAGCATGAGCTGGTGGTATATTGGGGCGAGGAAGTGAGTCTACTTCCATTCTGTGCCAATGTCGATCAAACAAAGCTAACTGCATTCCGCAGGAAATACACTGGACCACGCACAAAAGACCTCCTCGACATGCTCCCGGCCGAAGATCCAGAGGACGTGCTCAGCGATTACGCATAAGATACACGTATACCCATCTCGCCTTATATATATATAGCACCTCCACCACTTCTCACATATCTCATTCATCATCTCCGAGTGAATTCGTATTCTAATCTTCTTGGCATTATTTAATGAGCTTTTACGAACCGATCACATATACAGCACCGGCGCATCTGGGTTTTTATGGGATTAAAGTTCTGTCCTACCTTCCGGTTTCGCATCTCCGAAGGGGACATTAGACGAGCCGCAAGCGCAATTGTCAACTATATTATAGAGATAGAGACACCTAGGTCATGGACCAGCTTCTACAGCCTGCTACCTTTGCTTGGTTTGGGGATCTTCCGTTCGAGCTAGCTTACTACCTATTTCTGTAGTAAAACGTATTGGCGAATCTCGCCCGGATTTCTCTCCCTCAATTTCAAAAGTACAAGAATCGCAATGCTTCACTCCCAATTCTTCGCCTCTGTTGAATCAGTAAAACTTCCCCACCTAACTGGAAGCCCTGCGCATCCCACAATGCGCTAGTGCAGTCCGGCTTTTGCCATTCACTAAGGGGGGCATTTAGGATCAGGGATTTAAGTTCGGGGATTTGGGATCGGGAATTTGGGATCGAGGATTTGCACGCCTGACGGGTAGCCTTAGGCCACACCGCTAGGTCACTGTATACGATGTCGTTATGCGTCGGTAGAGTGAACGGCCATGTGCCTAGCATGTACATAAGATATCCTCTGAACCACGTGCTTCATCTTGGTGTCGCTCACATGAACCGGTTGCAGGAGGATCTATGTTCATCTCTGATGCATCTGCTTTTATTAGGTCTAGCGGAGAGGGGGCAAAGGGTGCCGTGCTACTTTTGGGGCAAACTGTAATCTAATCTATTGATAACCCTATGGGCTTCTTAGGCCTGTGGCATTTGTTCTGGGGGTTATTTCCGTTGGGCTGAGTCACGGGTTTCGTTATAGAAGGTGTATACGTGGTTGCTTAATGCGAGATTATTTTTGAATGTGGATTCTTGCCGTTTATCCGCGCGTATCTCTAACCCGCTAAATACAAAGATGCAGAAGCTTTCTCTGCAGCCCATGTGAGGATGGCCTCCTCGCTGCCCTATCCAATCATCAAGATATAAAGAAATGGGGAAATTCAATGCGCAGAAATATGGATCTGCTAGCTCCGAGATCATTTCAAGACTTAGGAGAAGGAATGCGACTGACATCTGCCTCGTGGACAGGGGATATGGGTATTCGCTCCTTCTTAGAAACCTTTCCTTCGCCACAACTTCAAATTCAGAGATCTTTAGCTCTGTTCAAGAAATGAAGACATATGTCGTCGTGCGTGTGCCGCACCGCAAATGCGAAACGGACTGCGTACGGCCACCCGGAGATGACATTGTTTTGGGAGGGTAGAGATATGAGGGTGGCGGCTTGACCGTATATATACAGTTTTAGTACGTTCATGGGCCTACTTTTTCTTCGCGAATCAGAGGAAGAATTTACGGACCCCACTCCGCCGGTTCTTTTAAAACAAATCTGCCACTGTTATGAGAGTAAGACTGGCTTTTCAAGGCTCCCGTTATGGCTTAGTGATTCCCCGTAAGCCCACCGAAGTGATGCGTTGACAACTTTGGCGCATAGCGGATCGATGTACACGACCCACAGAAGCGCCATGCGGTAGAGAATATAGTAGAACACTCCTATCGCAATGAAGATGTGGGTTGTCGAGCCTCGCCGAAGATCCATCTGTTCACCCTTCTCGTTCCGCGGCGGGTTCATGGCAGAAGGCAAGTATATCATCCAGGTGAGTACGGACTTGATAAGAGTGTTGTGAAGCAGGTAGACTGGGAAGCTGACACGACCTAGGAAGTTGAAGACTGGGGAGGTGAGCACGCGGCGTGCGTTGCGCGAAAAGAATATGCCTAGGAGCACGCTAGATGCGCCTAGGGAGTCCCAGTATCGCCGGACATCAGCGTCTTTGGGGACCAGTTCGTGCATGAATCTCGCCATGGTATGCGACCAAGCCGCACGTTCAGGCGCATCTTGTGGATAACTGCACATGAACATCCCTACGAGAATGAGGAGGGCGGGAAATGGAGCCGGGAGAACAGAGGTCGCGCTGTCTTTATATTGATTGTGTAGTTCAGCGACGAACATACCGACCACGATGTTCATGCCCTTCAGGGCTCCACAGGAGATACCTTTCACTGTAAGCTTTTAAGACAACCATCTTTTACCGTTGAGGGATTTAGATTACATACCTTGCCCAGAGGCCCAGCTGTACAAGTACAGCAGGACGAAAACCAACTTTCTCGCTCTCGGTGTTACCAATATCGTCGCTAGCATCGTCATGTACACCATCATGCTGCCTTCGAGAAAAAGACGCAGGGTCCACTGTGTTCCATCATATTCATCCCACCCGTTTGTCCATGTCTCCACCTCGGCACGGAAGAGACTTTTTAGCGCCGCCCATACTGTCGGTTCTTGCCTATGCCAACCCTGCCGTATCCACGTTGAATCCACATGCTTTGTCATATGATATGCGTTGGTGTTTGCCAAAAACCAGCTAAATAGCGTTGCGATGAGTGTAGGTAGTACCAGCCTGCCTGACCGGGCCAATGCGCTGCGAGCTATTCCAGTGAACGCCGCCTCAGTGTTTCCCGCTCTCGACTTGCCAATGGGTCCGATGGAGTTGACATAGCCGGTTATGAGGAAGAAGAGCGCTACAGCGCTGCGACCACCCACACAGAGGCGAAGGAAGGGTAATTGGAATATGTACGGAGCTTCTTTAGCGGAGTGAGCAGGGGAGTGGAGCCAGGGCACGAATGCAGTACAGAGATGACCGCAAACGACCACGAAAGAGGCAACGCCGCGCAGGCCCTATCATATAAAAACGCATAAGTATGAATATTTTGAAGGTGGGGTTGGTATTTTAGGGGCGAGGTCCTACATCAACCCAGTTCGCATCGCGGGGGGCCATGGTATGCTGATGTGTCTGTAGGCACGACCGAAGCTATATGTATACGGATATTGCTCTGTGAAAAGTAGATTGTGTGCGCAAAGGAAGTAACTGTAGAAACTGTCCCGCGGGAATATTTCATAGGCAAGTGCCTCGCTGGCTTGCTTTTTCGACCATCAAATCCTGTGCAGATAAAAGTGTGCGCGAGGACTGTCAAAAGGATTGGCGAAGGAGGATGAGCGTGTATGCGGAGAAGAAGAGATCAGATTGGCGACAGAGGCACCGGTGTTATTATTTTAAGGGATGGCTATGGACATCAAGGGGGAGGACGACTACATAGTAGAAAATGATTTCTATCGGGTACTCATCCACAACGGCGAACGCGCTCTCAGCCTCCGAAGCCATTGCACGCTTGGCCCCTGGGGTTCCTGAACAGGGTTCGATGAGCCGACGCCAAGTCTCTTGGCCTATACGATGTGTGGAGCGGAAGCGCTACCATGCCCATTCTGAAGCCACTCCCTTACTTCCAAGCACGCTGATGTTACTATTTTGCGGCGCAATAATGTGTTGTTTTAAATAAGGCATCTTCAGAAGCTTAAAGGGCTAAATTAAGCAATCAGGCGGCACGGCGTAGTGCTGCGAATACAGCCAGCCATCTTGTGCGGGCAGAAGAGGACGCGTCTGCAATGCCGCTAATTACTTGGTTCCTTCGAATCCGTGCCGCAGGAGCGCCCGGGTGAGGTTGAGTTCGGTTAAGGCAGCAAGGCAGAAATTGCGAATCAGGCCTGTACCATTAAAACACTACCAAAATTAATTAAGAAAAGTTGTGAATATAATAGTAGTGGCCTCACTTTAGCCCTCTATAATATAGATAACAATAAAAAAGGCCTTTATTGTGGATATATGGATGGCAATTCAGATTTAATGGGTGTAGCGAGACCGAACTCACAAACCTCGCCCGGGTAGGAGGCGCTCGGCAGTGACGTACTTGTGCTGCAAGAAGTGGCGCCGTTGTGCTTGGCGCAAATTTAGGGAGTCCGCCACTTGGTATCAGATCCTCCTTATCTGCTTGGCTTACGCGTGAGCCGTCCCACCCGACCTCCAAGAGTGAGGAGTCTTCCCAAGCCGTCTGAAAAGTCCCATGACTTCTTGGCAAAGCAACAGTCAGGGGCGACACGAAGAGCGACGAGTAGACAAGGGGATCGCATCGAAGCTTGGAAGCAAACCCAAGAACGCTTACAGGCTTAGACGTCACCTTCGCCGAAGGAACCATGGAAGGAGTCACAATTCTTGGGGCCAACCCGGGCACGCCATTCCCGTGCCCGCCATTCCCGTGCCCCTCTTCCCTAAATTTTTTTCCGAGAAACCAACCCAATCACTGCTCAGACACGAGCAAGAGACACTTTCCCTCACCTTCATTGCAATAATGCTCTGGTGTAACAGTCTCGCCCTGTGTGGCGCTACGAAGCTTCTGCCGGTCTTTGTCTGATTTGGCCTCACAGAAGCAAGATTTAGTTGCTTTTTGCCTTGCTTATTCTCCTAATGTTGTCTGTTTCATTTCTGAAGTCAATTTAGAGATGGTGCATGAAACCCGAAATTTCCACCAGTCTTTCAAGCCCAAAGCCATCGATGTCCTAAGCGAAAGTGTGTAATATAATGGTAACATTGTGATCAGTATAAGGACGCATTACCTATCAGGCACTATAACTTTCGGCAACTGCACATTCTTGCAAATCGCAAGATGGTGTGATTAATTCCGGTGCCAAAGGATAGAATATTTGATCTCCCTAATGGCTGGTTGTTCCGGTGGGCATGGAGTTAGTATCAAGCCATGCGTCTTTCATTTCCTATTGAAGAATTGTATGCATTGCTTCTATGGCATAGGTGGGTAACGCAACGGCAGATGTGGCTAATAGAAGTGGTGAAACTTTCAATGGAGTCCTCGGAAAGGTACGACGCCAGCCTTGTGCTTCCGGTGACCTTTGGATAACCCCACGGTTTCAGTAAGAGCCGACACGCCAAGTAGAGGATATCTAGACACTATAACGGCTTGACCGGACGATTATAGACATACCTCGTGGTATATTGGCGGTGGAGTTTTTGCCCGGCTCCCTAGCACTCGAAGTCGGAATTGTTACTTAGCTTATTTTTCCACATTGAGATAGAAATAACAAAGTCGCCTCAACGCTTTCATAGGCTGCAAGAATGCGAGTGCTAATGGATGCAGTGTATACACCACCGTGATAGGGAACCAGAGGGCTTTCAATGATGTAATGCAATGCGAGAATAGAGAGGCTTGCATCCACACAGCGCTTCTGAATACCTCCTAAGAAATGATCGATGAGAATATTAGGCCCCCAACCTAGAATATTCGGTCCCAATACGCCCAAGCAGTCATTACAACCCGACCATTGTCCGTAGATTCAAGCCTGATGGCTTTAGAATACTTTGCAGGCAATGTGTTACTTGTAAGCTTAAAGATGGCTGTTAACAAATTTTAAAAGCGCAATCAATAATCACGAGCGTCGGAGAGCTCCTTAAAGTCTCGAAACAAAGCAGCATGGAAATGACTGACTGATGGCCTGCAGTACTGTTGGGAAGCTCAGGCATACGGTTCATGCGAGTGTGGGTGAATGTGCATTTCAAACACGACAAAGCAGCCTATCACATTCCAAGTGAAGCTGGTTCGTTTACAAGACAGTGAGGCCATGGGGGAGGCTGAGCAGAAGATGGTTGCTTTCGGGCTCATCGCTAAATCCTAGTATATAGCCTTGTGACCACGACGGTGGTGGATTAGGCCGGTCAGCTTTGGCGGCGGGCAGACAGATATACGTTTTGACATGAGAAAAAGAGGACTCGTGGGACTTTTCTCTTGGTCAGAAGAACCATAGGCAGCAGGGTGTCCCACTCTGCCTCGCCTCAATTGCTAAGCGCGTAAGCCATCCAGCTAGAGTTTAGAGTTTCATTGCCTCCCCGGCGTGCTGCTAGTACACCGTCTACGTGGCTATGTGAAGGGGTGTTTCTGGTAAAAATACTCCAGACCGGCCGGTCAAATGCACTGTGAAGGGAGGTGAAGACACCTTTGAGATATTGGGCGGCTTGCTGTTAATGCGTAGTTTCGTTGGCTAGGTTGCATCATCTTCAAGGCTGATGCGGCAAGTGGCCGTAAATCTGTCGGTGGTGACAGAATCTTGCATCTAGTGTCCTCTTTCTGCCGAATTATAAAGAAAGCTGTCTATCATGTCTTGCGACGGGCGCCGAGTTAGCAGGGAGTATTAATTCGACACTGTGAGTCCACCCTAAGAGTCTGAGGGCGTGTGACATCATCTGATTAAGCTCCTCAACTTGCGCTTGAACTGGGCAGCAGCCTCTTCTGCTCTTCTGCGCCTGATCCTCCGCCTCAAATTCCGTCCCTCGTCTCTTTCGACCCTATCTCATCTACTGACCATATTACTTTTTGTTAAGACTATTCCCACTGCCTTGCCGACATTGTGCTCCTCCCACGTGAGCCTTGCGCTTAAGATCAACAAATAGTGCAAGCTCCGCACCCCTCCGCCCCAGAAGGCCAGTCATTCCTGCAGCCTCCCTCCGTCCGACCATCGTCACCACTGGTCCAACAAACGAGACTCGAATCACCCAAAGCCCACGTTACTAGTCGAGGATCACCAGGCAGTAACTGACGTCGACTTTCAACGTTGCGTCTAGCGCTGTCACCCCAGCTCGTAAACAAAGTAACCTGAGCTTCCGATTCTTCATTCTCGCCGTCATGTCAACTATAATCAGGGAACGTGAGCGGGAGCGGGACTGGGACACCCAGTCTGCCCGTAGCTCTGGGCGATCATTCGCAACCGTTAAACGATACAAAATACCTGAAAAAACCTTCGATGATGATACCTACGAAGAGGAAGCCCGCATCATCCATCGAGAACGAGAGCGCGAGCCTCGCGAGGTTAGAGAATATGTTGTGGAGCGCGATATCGAGCGCGAGGTCACCCCTAGAGAGGTTAGAGAATATCGCTATGTTGAGCGCGAAGTCGAGCGTTCACCCTCTCCTCGTCGTGAAGTTCGCGAGTACAGGATCGAGCGCGAGGTCGAGCGATCGCCGTCTCCCCCACGGGTGCGAGAGTATCGCGTTGAACGCGAAATTGAGAGAGAACCAAGACATAGTCCCTATGAGCTCGAAAGGTATTCAAAGTCAACTGAATACTTCTCTCGCCCCGAACCAGCTCAGCCTATCATTATCCGTCAAGAAATCCCACAACCCATCATCGTTCAAGAGCCGGCCCGCCAACAAATCATATTAAAACGAGAGGAGCCTCAGTACGAGATCATCGAACGATCCGAAGTCGTGGATGATCGCCAAGTTGCACGTCGCGAGCCTCGCAGGGAAGAAGACTACTATTACGAACGTAAGGTCCGTGAGGTCGACCGAGGCTCTCGACGCGAAGAGGCCTTCTATGATGAGCGAGAGTATGCACGCGATCGTTACGATGATCGCGATGCATATAGTGACGACGACACTGTCTACATCCATAAGGAACGTGACACCTATGGCGGTCGTGACCATAGCCCGCATCACCGACGACATTTAGCTGAAGGTATAGTGGGTGGGGTTGCCGCAGCGGAGTTAGTCAGACATCATAGAAGGAAGCAGGGTGAAGATCCAGGCCACCACGTTAGACAAGCCCTCGGATATGGTGCCCTTGGTGCGGTTGGTGCTGAAGCTGTCAGCCGCCTGCGTCGTTCCAGGTCTCGTTCGAGATCAAGCTCTCGAGGCCGTGGGCGAAAACATCGCGGTCGTAGCAGGTCTTCGTCACGAACAAAGAAATTAGGAACATTAGCCGCCGTAGCTGGCCTTGGTGCTCTAGCCTACGCTGCAGGCCGCAGGAACACCAACAACACCACCGTCATTGAGGACCGTAGAAGCAGGTCGAGGCGGAGAAGATCTTCGGTATCAGTTGTTAGCGACGATGAACAAGTTAGATCCACCAGTAAACACCGAGATCCAGAGCACCGAAACCGCCGGGTTGCCCAAGCTGGCCTTGCCACCGCTGCAGTAGCTGGTCTTGTTGAACGCGCTCGCAGCAAATCTCGAAGCCGGAAGGGTAAATCACGAAGTCGAAGCCGAATTCGCCAAGGCGTACCTATCGCTGCTGCCGGTCTAGCTGGAGCGGCCGTCACTGGATTATATGAGAGGCGTCAGGCCAAGAAGGAAGAGAAGGAAGAAAGGTCAAGATCAAAATCAAGATCCAGGTCGGTACCCTCCGGGCGAAGACATAGCACAACGAGTGACACAGCTCTTGTAGAATATGGCGGTGAGCCCATATATCCCGACCCGGTTGCGAGCACCTACCGCCGCCGCTCCGGTGACTTTGATGACCCAGCGGACTATAGGCCCAGACGCCGGGGCTCATCTGAGTCTTCAGAGGGTGGGCATAGGCGTCGAAGTCGTTCAAGCCGCAGCCGGAGTAAGAGTCGTAGCAAAAGGGTAGCTGAAGCAGCCGCAGTAGCTGGTGTGGCTGGTTTGGCTGCCCACGAAGCTGCGAAGAGACGAGAACGCAAGAAAGCAGAAAAGGATCGTCAACGTAAGTGGACATACCTAGTATATGACTTTAAGCTTTATTTACAAGAATTACAGGTCATGCAGATGAAGCCAATTTCTCCAACGATAGTTTCTCACCACCTCCTAATGTACCCATAGGAACCGAGCCCGCTGGAGCATATCCACCTGGACATTATTTCCCTGAAACCAACTATTTCCCTCCGCCTCCAACCGGGGAGCACTATCCCGCATATAATCCTGCCGACTATCTTCCACCTGGTGCGATACCTCCTCAGCACCAGGAGCCCTACGGATACACGCCGCCAGTTCAAGAACCTACCCCTTATGGAAATGATCCTAGATATCGTCGACCAGATGATAATGTGAGTGCTCCGTCTGCTCCTGAGCACTCGGATAGCGGTGGGTCTAGGCAGTTGCCTCAGACTCGGAGCGTGGCCAGCTAATGATATTTTAAATAGATGCGCTGAGAACCCCCCGTAGTACTTCTCAGCAACCGGCTAAATCCGTACAATTTGACCTTGACCTGAAAGAAGATTCTCTAGAACGTCGGAAATGGGATGACGCTAGAGAGGAAGATGATAGGGGGCGAAGAAGCTGGCGATCTCACGACAACACTCGTTCTGACTCGCCATCTTCTGTGTCTTCTGGCGAAACCATCGATCTTCCTCCCCGCTTTGATGAACTTGGTAGACGGAAAGGTGACGATCCGCTTGCTGATCAATTGGAAGATATACTTAGCGGAAGGGGCACGGCAGGCAAGCTTTTTTCACGTTTGGCAGGTGGTTTGTTCGCTGGATCTAGTTCTTCGCGCAGGAAGTAGTTTTTGCTCTCTTGTTGCCTATTTAGCTGTTTGATAGTTCTTAGGGTTCCGACTCCCTGGGTTATGATTTCCTTAAGGTTCTTTTATTTATTTTTTCACGGCTTTACGAGATCACGGGACTCTAGATGCATTCATGATATCATTTTTCTTCTTTTGGACATTAAACACATATATAACCTTAAATGTTCGTCATGACAGTTCGTTAGCAAGCTCCAACTAATTTCAGTGCAAGACTAGTCATGAGTTCGAAATTTATGTTCGTTTTCAGGGTGTGCATCAGTTTAATCAGCCCACTACCTCCCACTTATGCCAGGAGTCTGAAAAGTCCTTCTGACCAGACCTTAGAAAAGGACCAAGCTGGCAGACGCTCAGAAATTTTCTGCCTGTTGTTACGTAGAACAGTCCAAGCAAGCTATCTAGCTCAACCGGGCTGAGAATGGTCCACCTTCTGACGCCGTAACCAATAAACCAAGCCCCCGATGCTTCTAAGTCTCTCATGCATCAGCCTGTCCTTCACAAAAGATGCCCCGACTTACAGACCGCAAGATTATCCCATTGCGAGACACGCCCCCACGCACCACACATCACATACGACCCGGCTCGATCAACGTATTCTCCGCTCTAAGGGAGGCGCTTGTACAGCATTTCAGTCATGTCCAGTTGAAAGCGCGTGTTGATCATGCACAGTCGTTTTGACGTATTTTTGCCCGCTTTGGATGTAATTCGGTTTAAATACGGTACGAACTTGGACCATTTAATTGCCAAAGATCAACAGCACTTTTAATCGGACATGGATTAATGCTGTAACAGCGGTGTAATACTAAGGCCACCAAAACAAAAACCAGCTTGTCCTTTCGTTGCTTCTGCCGGTAACGACGGATCTGGCAGTGCCTGCAGGCAGCTGTGAAGTTGAGATTTAGAGGAGGCCGAGACCCGCCTGCGCGCCACTGCAGATCAATTCACCGCATAGTATGCGGCGGTCTGTGCTGCGCCGCGCCCGAAACATACATAGCTAAAAGCACTTCGTATTAAGTTCTTCGGATTTCTTTGTGGAATGGTGCAGAAGGCTGGCCGTGAGGAATTTGTCTCTGGTGGATGGGTGCCTTGAATTCAAGCACTCATCGACTGAGTCAACTCGACATGACTCAAAACTTAGGCAGAATATATTCACCGGCTGCAATCGTAGCATCGAGCTTTGACTTGATATTAACACTTTGACCAGCAGAACTAGGCATCGTTGCACCCTTCCCATCATGAAGATTGGCAATCCAAAGCTTCTGGCACAGGAAATTGCCCACTTCATTCCCGCAACCGGCCCGCCGTGTGCTCACAAGTTTGTCGAGCGCTTGCAAATTCATATCAGTACCTCTCTGCTGTGCTTGTGTGGATAAAAGCCCTTTTGAGCCTCTTGGTTTTATGTGGGAAGCTTTTAAACCGGGGTTCTACCCCTCTTGTGTTTGTGAGTAATCGAGGTCCTGGAATTACCTAGAATTTAGGCTGATTGTAGAGCATAGGGTTCTAGAGGGGAAAGACCAATCCAAGGTTCCCCGGAGGAACTTGCGTGGTTCTCTTAAACACCTGAAGATGTTTTCGAGGACATAGCCGGGACACCGAAAATCGAATGTACACCTCAACGGTGCACGCTTGGGGAAATTAAGGTTGCAAAAATACGGCCTGTGAGCCGGTGCTGTGACCAAGGTAACATTATGATAAATTATCAGGATGGTATCTGCGCATACATACTGATGAGAAGAGAATATAGCTATGAATATATCCGGCCTGCGAGTCCCATAAACACCCGAAAAACCCCCGCTTTTTGCCATTTCTTGATGCCGATATCATAATTTCCGTTAAGTTTGTTTCCTCCTTTTTCCGTCATCTGCATGTTTCGAAACCCGTTTATACAGTCTAGAAATATCCCCTAGTCCATCTATGCCAAGAAAAATCAAGATCTGATAGGAATAAAAGTACAGCCCAGCGCCATTCTCAGAATTGATATCCTGGATTTTGAAATTTTCTGTGCTAAATTTTAAAAGTAGGTGGTCCCAGTTAGCCCTGCAAGGGCTGTGCTTGCACTGTTTGTTGCATATTCTGCTGCATATTCTGTTGCATATTGGGCCGTTGAGGCCCTGGCGATGCCTTCAGCTGCTGGCCTTTCCATCCAGGAAACAGCCCTTGCAATTTTGTGTATAGCTCTGTAAGTGCAGGAGGAGTAGCAGGTACAGACATTATGGCGGGCCCCGGTGGGATGGCATGTGTAGGTTTATGTGCACGCTCGGCGGTCGTAGCGAGGTAGGAGAGATTGGCCTGGAGGCGGCGCATGCAACTTCAGAGTATACTGTTAGACGGATATGGATATATATAGTGAGTATATATTATAGGGATTTGCTAGTCAATATAAGGTATAGGGACATTTCATGACGTACCGCAATCGGGCAAGAAACAAAAGATACTTACTCGACATATTCTTTAGATGCTGGCTTGATATCGGATTCTTTCTTCCCTTCTTCTTTTGGAGGTATCGGGCCAATATGACCGGCTTTGCCTTGCCCTTGAAGGCTGACTATCTCCTGTAACAGCTCCGAGTTAATTTCCAGTAACAGTGTCACCCTTTCTTTTTCTCTTGCTTGGGCGACTGGCGATACTGGCGACTGAGGGACTGCTTTCATGGAGGACTGCGGTATTGGTTGGGAAATTTGAGGTTGAGTGGTGGGAGGTGCCGCCATTGGGTGCTGTTGGGAGGGCTCGGAGTGCGGTGAGTGCTGGTGGTTTTGGGGGGTAGCATACGGAGAGATGTGGTTGTTGGAGGGGGAGGCAGCCTTGTGGAACTGGTTAAACTTCTGGGCTGCTGAGACAGCAGGAGGGGAGATTGCCTGTGAATATGGCGCGCTGCTATAGGGACTAGACGACTGTTGAACTACTTGCGTATGACTCGTCAGCAATGCTCCTCGCCAGCTCGGCGGGGAAGGTTTCTGCGCTCCGCAAAGAAAGTTTGGGGAGGAAGCGAAGGAGCTGTCCACTCACCTCGCGCCTGGTGAAGTTGGTGCTGCGACAGGTTTGATGGCTGCATCATGGCCCCACTACTGGCAACGACGCTGCCGCCACCCATGCTCGATGCCAGCGGGAAGCCAGCGGCTTGGCCATTGTACTGGAGTAGCTGGGAAGATGGAGGTTGCTGGAACCGGGCCTGTGGGGCAGCGTACAGCGCAGGCTGCTGCTGCGGGGAATGCGCCGGCTGGGCGTGGGCGGCGGGAGCGGAGGCACCTGAGATGGTGGAGAAAGGGGGCTGGGGGTGGTGCTGTTGGGTATTCTGGAGCGGGAGCTGCGAGAAGGTTTGGTAATCCATCGGGTGGACTCAGGTCATTGGGTGCGTCGTGCTGCTAGATTTAGATTGGGGGGCAGATGGGATGGTCAGGTTCAGATGATAAGGTGTAAGAGAGGGGCTTGTGATACTTCGTAGCCATCCCAGTCGAAGCTTGATCAGACCGAATGTGGTGGCGCACTCACGGAAGCGCTGGCGAACCGAATTACACTTTCACCACCATCTCTCTGCAGCACAGAATGTGCGAGGCGGCCTCGACGCCTGTTGGCCGCTGCAATCCTGAATTTCTATAATGGCCAGGACGTCCTCATGAATTGTCCAGATGGCCCTCCCTCTCACTTCCCAATCGAGCAACACCCAGTGCGAGATCTGACTGGATTCGATTACGTGCATCCTTGCATTAATGCGGTAATCACCATGTAACAACGGGCATGAAGAGCAAGGGAGCCGCCGCTCGGTAAGAGCAATCATGGGCAGTAAGAGCAAGGAAACATCTAACCAATAGGAGTGGGACGGCCATCTAGTAATGTGAAGGCTTCTATTGGGGAATATGAGAGGCATAAGAGACGACCTAGCACCAAGAATCCCTAGCGGGCTTGGGCAAAACCAAGAACTATCTTACGAGGCGGTCTTGGTCCTGCTTCGTTGCAAATGGGGGGAAATATTAACCAAGCATTCGGGACTCTTCCTGCAGCAACACCGGACGTTACCTCAAAATGGCAAATACGACTTGGATTGAGCTCTGAGGGAAATGAAGAAACACCGTGAGGAGACCTGAGATTACCGAGGGCAAAGGACCGCCTTCTCGGTTTAGTTGGAATTCACCACGTCTTAGCATGGCAACTATTCCGCTAGTGAGTGTTTGAATGTGGCGATGATTGGTTCAGAGGTACTCTTCACTTTGAGTACTGCTAAGGATGGTCAACCCAGAAATTACAAGTTCGCGGTCCCCTTACTGTATCCCCTCACACTCTGCTCACCGGACCGATTCAGCTGGCAGTGATCTTTCGAGTACACAATGCGGCTTGACTGAGTGTACGCATTTCTACGAATACTGTCATAGCCGCAAGGGATATTTCGCTGCGTATTCCTTGATCTACGGCATGGTTGTATCGATTTCGATTTGTTGCCCAGCTAGTTGAAGTCTCCCTTTACGCAGATTGTTTCAAATACTTCATAAATGTGAAGATCGATCGTGCTCGAAAAATAAAATACGACTCAACGACGACTCTAATTTTGTCGCCACCCACATTTAGGCACCCAAAAAAATTCTAATATAACCCGGGCTTTGAAGGGTTTGTGAATTTATGTAGTAGAACCAGTAGAACTTCTCACATTCCCAAGAATGCTTATATAATGCTCTAGAATGACGCTGCCCTATCTTGGGTATGCGAAGTAGTATTCCATCAATAGAAGTCACGAGGGACATTGGTAAAGCGAGTAGAACCAGGGTGAGAAGAGTACCTTCAATACGAGAAAACAAGAACATATGGTTGCTTCATAGAGGTGCATGGATGAAGGTGGTCACCATCCCAAGAGGTAGAGCACAGCAGTACCATAATAATTTCCCGATCGAGGGGATTAGAAGAAAGTTAAAAGCCCGTTACAATAAAACAATGACCTAGTTTTATGCGCCATTGTCGATCGGAAGACCAAAAGATAAAAAGAATGATGACTCTGTCTCATTGCAAGAGGCCCTAGAGCCTCACTATATACACTAAGTAGGTGGCAAGACCGACGTCGACTCTGACGTCGATTTGAAACTGTTACCTCATTACCACTTGATCGACTTGGGTAATAGGTAATAGAAAGGTAATAGAAATAGTATGAAGTCATAATCGTAGGCAACTAGAATAGGAACAGGGTAATCACCAAATCCGACCTAGATCGACAGTCATCCAAAGGGCATACACTCAATTCAATATGGCCCCATGGATGACTTCAAACTCCTAAGACAACTACATAAGTTACTCATCATATATAGCTCCAAAGTACTTCAAACGCTTATCGAAAGCCATTAAATAAACGGCCCCTCCCAGGTACATATCTATCAACGGCGCATGGGATACATGGCGGTTCTTTTATGCCATAAGGCGTTGCATACCCTTAATTCCGTCTCAAAACCGACTGAATGAATCGCCCATGGCTTTATAGGAGATCTTAGTGTGTTTTAGGCTGCTACTCTTAGATAAATAACATATCAATCCCTAATTTACATCGTCCTCCATTTCAGAAGCAACCCTACGCCGATCATAAAATACTAGACGTTAATAATACACCAGCTCTACCGCTGAAATTTTATACATATTACCACCTCTCACTCTCGAAAGACTTCTTCCTTCGATGGGATCTCATTCCTACGCAGTGCTACAAAATAAGCTTCTTTTGATTCCTTATTGCGGTCAGCACCCACCGCAGCCAGAAGATGAAATGAAACCTACACTCCTAGAGGACTCTGGCTTTTCCCTATGCACCTTCTGGAAAAGCCGTTTCAATTTCTTTTCCAAAGCCTTTTCCTCAGCACCTTGATAAAATTTACAGACAAAATGCCCGCCGGTTCGGAGCGTGTCGAAGCAGAATGTTAAAGCGGCCATGCAGAGATCCTAGGACCCATCAGTTTCTAGGGTATAATTTTGGGGGTTCAATTAGTGAAAACTCACCATACTCCCCGCATGGTCCCGAAACGCCATGCCGCTCGTGTTCATCATCCTAAAATAAGGGTCACTAACACTTCTTTTATTATATCCGCTTGTCTGCTCCCAGGGTGCGGACATGTCACTCAGCACCACATCAACCACTCTCCCTTGGCTTTCGTCTCTCATACGTCTGCTCATCTTGTGCTCCTGACCCCCTTTCGCTCCACCGCTGGCATCGGCCTCTCTTCCTGACTCCACACTTCCCCCATTCAAATGTGTCCGTCGCTCCAAATCAATATAACCCCTCTCCATTTCTTCCAGCTCATCCTCGGTCAATTGCTCCTCCTCCGCTTCAGCCGAAGATATGACGGTGCGTTTTCGCGGGCGTCCGAGTGTAGGGTCTTGCACGTAGGCTCGGACTTCGGCTTGTACGTCTGGGGAGAGGAAGTTGCCTTGGATAGTAGAAACGCCGCGCGGAGGTTGCGCGGGGATTATGTCGATGCCGATGACTCGGCCGCTAGGAGCGGTGCGGTTGACCGCGACCTTTAAGCAGGGTATTAGTTACGTGGATTGGTGATAATGGCATGACGAAGGACGGGAAAGAGCATCAGACGGACCTGGGACCAGGATCCTGGTGCATAGCCCTGAGTTCAGCTGTTAAATTGTGTTTCTCGATGTTCAGGATTATGGGGTAATACTAGATCCACAACGGTCTGGCCGGGCTTGAACAACCTATGCTTTTCATTGATCTATACTAAGTTTCAGTACTTTTAATCCGTCTTTGCTGGCACGGCAGGAAGGCGTATGACCTCGAGAAGCTTGAAAGCTGCTCGGCTCTTCAAGCCTTGAACCTTTGCTTCCTTTGCAAAGCGATCTCTGCCCTGTCGCGATTTCCATCTCGTAGAGGAAGATGAGGATGCGGTTCTGATTTGGGGCGACTGAGGAGCACGACGTGGGCTAATTGGGGCGCATTTCGAGGCAATGCGGCAAATGCATGCTGGACTGAATGTTAGGCCAAGCAAGACGCTGCCCGTCAGCTGCTGGAATACGTGACATGACAGCATGAAGGATTAGTGGTTGTCGAACGCGCCGAGCTCCAACTTTTTGCGGATTGAGTAGATAGTGTGGCTGAACACTAACGCATATGTGGCTGTGCTCTTGAGCAATTCTAGTAGGGCTTTTCTCAAACTACAACCGTACATACCAGTCGCTTTTTCAAATAGCATTCCCGTGCCTTGCATACTTACCTTCGGTAGAAGAAATATCCAAGGGAAGTCTTGTTGGGGCGGTTCATTACATCGAGCGCACTGGATCCGGCATGAAGTCATTGTCTTAAGTAAAACCGCCCTCAGTTGTTCTAATCTAACTATAATAGTAATACTAGCTCTTAAGGGCATTAAGTGGAAAGATTCCTGAGCGCATCGCATTCAAATCTACACGTATATACGGTGTTCGAGAGTTTCACTCTAAAAATATATCCTTGTTTGGCCCGGGCCGTCCTAAGTATCTCTTATCATCTTCAAATTTGTCCACATTTGATCACCACTGGCATATCAAGTCGAGAGCATGGGGGTTATCCGATTTATCCTTGCCTTTGGGCCTCGTCCTCCCCAACCCTTTGCTTCTTTATGGCGTGCTCGTGTTTACCCCGGCCGGCTACTCCAGATTGCGGAGAGGCTCGGTAACCCCACTCGAGATATGGTCGAAGGCATTCCAGATTTCGAGCGGTAGTCTGATATGGAGTGTTTTGTCGGATTGGGCAGGTTCAGCCCTGCGCGGCGCGGAATCTTCCCGGACGACTGTCCGACTGGGGAAGGTTCCATGCAATGCAGGAAGAACCCTGACGGGGATCCCGAGAAGCCTTGGGCCTTACCTAATACCATGGAGCAATATGGTCGTGCCCATACCGGTGAGCAGCGTGTGATTCAGAAAGGGCGCTGGCTCTGCTGATATGACTGCTCAGCCTCGTGATGAGAGAGTCACACAAGATCCCCCTTTGGAAGGCTAAATTCGTGGAATACCGCAGCTGACATTGCGCGAGACTTCGATAGGCTGCAGAAACGATAGTCCTGACCAGCCTTCCCTCCTCTTAAACGACGTGTCCATATGGCGGCTCTGCCACTGGTCGAGTACTGACTGGAAGCCTGCTGTGGCACGGCGGCACACCATAGGCGTGATCGCACACGATGCTGAAACAAACTGTGTGTTCAGGCAGTGTCATGGCACCGTCCGGGCAGTGTCCAGAAGAGTAGCCCCTTGGCTGGAATCGGGAAAGCCGCCTGCGAAAATGCCTCCCAAGCCGAAAGATGTGGCTGTCGCCTGGGCACATATATAGAGCGGAACGGCTGTTGTCTCTCTTGCAAGCCATTGACGCTAATCCCGAAGCGACTCAAATTTATCTCCACTGCGCCGACACGAGCCTTTCGCGACATCCCAATCTTCAAACTTGAAAGCTTCACGGATCCACATCACCTCAGCAATTCTTGCCCCGGCACACATTCCTACTCCCAGCAACTCTTTGGATGGCACGAGCACTCATTCATATCACATCCGCCCTCCCTTTCTCTACATTGCACCCCTTTTCCCTGGTGCAAAGATTCCGCGGCTGCAACCCATGATCTTCTACTCCTCTTCCACGCCACACCTGCACTTCCGATAGTCGCAGACTCGCTCAGGCTTTGCATGGCCTCGTGCCCCTGGCATTAGGTTCCGAATCTTGTCGAGCCCGTCACCCACCATGAGCTCTCGCGCCCCGTCGGAGCGCTCCGAAGACAGCCCTGCGCCTATCCCCAAAATGACGGCTTTCAAGTCTCTACCCGCAGAACACGGCAATGTACGCTCGTGAACACAAAGGATACTCCAGATATGGCTTGACTGACTTCTTCCTCTTCAGCCAGGAACCCTTACACCACCCGGAGATTCGGGCCTCGAACGATTTAAAGAAATTGTCGCCCAACCAGTACTCGCCTCCTTCATAGCCGGTGGCGTGGCTGGTGCTGTATCACGAACAGTAGTATCTCCGTTAGAACGATTGAAGATCCTGTTTCAGGTGCAAAGTGTGGGGCGAAATGAATACAAAATGTCGGTTCACAAGGCGTTGGCGAAAATGTGGAGGGAAGAGGGTTGGAGAGGCTTCATGGCTGGGAATGGCACCAATTGCATACGGATCGTTCCCTATTCAGCTGTACAGTTTAGCGCATATAATGTTTACAAGCGAGTGAGTGAACAAATTTCGTCTGATCTCTGTACTAAATTTCCGAGAGCAATTGCGCTCAGGTTAATTTTCACCCGTGGAGAAACTTTGGACTGACCATTATAAACAGTTCTTTGAAGACTTTCCTGGCTCAGGGTTAAGTCCCTACCAACGTCTTATCTGTGGAGGTCTCGCCGGAATCACCTCCGTCACTTTTACATATCCCCTTGACATTGTCCGCACTCGGTTATCGATACAATCCGCATCTTTCCATGGTCTCAGTAAGAAAGCAGGGGAAAAACTACCTGGCATGTGGGGCACATTGATTGCAATGTATAAGAATGAAGGAGGCTTCTTCGCTCTATATCGAGGCATTATCCCCACTGTCGCTGGTGTTGCACCATACGTCGGGCTCAATTTCATGGTTTACGAGACCATGCGCACCTACTTCACACCCGAAGGGCAGAAGGATCCTAGCGCATTTGGCAAGCTGGCTGCTGGTGCAGTATCCGGCGCTGTTGCGCAGACGTGCACATATCCATTGTAAGTATCGTCCCATTTTGGATATGGCCGGACTACAGCTGACACATTTGCTCCAGTGACGTATTACGGCGAAGGTTCCAGATCAACACCATGTCCGGAATGAGCTATCAGTATAGCAGCATCTTAGACGCAGTCCGAGTGATCGTTAAAACCGAGGGCATCAGAGGCTTATACAAAGGCATTGTCCCCAATCTTCTCAAAGTCGCGCCCAGCATGGCCAGCAGCTGGCTCAGCTTTGAATTAACACGAGACTTCGTAATGGGCAAAAGGCGAACCGGCTATCTATGATCAACCACCCCCTTCGCAGCCTCCACCTAATTCTACCTCCCAAAAACTACGCTGGCTGTTAGGTTTCTAGACCTGCATCTCAATCGGCTCCTCCAACCCTGTTGAATAGGCTCCCTGCACCCTCTGTATACTCAAACCTTTCCTTTGTCGTGAACATTCTGCATTCGGGCTAGGCTGGGGGACAAGGCATTGGATCATGGAAAATTCCCCCTTTATATGAATAAGCGTTGGCGTTGATATACTATCGTCTATTTTTTTTCCTATGGCATTTCGCAACCCTGAAACTAGGGTTTGTTGGTTAGAGGCTGCGGTGGATAGAAAGCAACATTGGTTTCCCTGTCCTCGAGTATCGGTAGCCCCGTATGAAATTAACGTGTTTAAAGTGTCATGCGTGGGTACTACTCTCTTTTCGATCTTATACAATATCCGAATAGACTGGTGATAGGAGTCCATTATGCAAAGCCGTCTTCTTTTAGTATCCAGCAAGCAAAATTGGTGACAAAGTTGGGAATATCTCACGGGACATGGCGGCGTTAGATAGTGTTTGCCCAGACGCTCTCGTCAGCCACGTAAGCCTCCTGCTTACTTTTTTCTGTTTTTTCTTTTTCTTCTTTTTCTTTCCTTTTTCGTGCGTTTGGAACTGCATAAATTAGTCCAGGCGCTTCACGCGACGGTTGCTGCTGCCCTGTTTTCCGTCACACGCTGACGCGTTCGAGGTGTTTTCTACAGCAATCTGGAATCAGGATACGAAGATCCGGGCGGGCAAAATGTCAGCGTGAATCAGTCCAGCCATGCTTGCCGTGACTTCGTGCTGGTGCTGCCGGAAGGGGGATCAGATAGAAGCAAAGGAGAAGTTGTTGATCAGGTGGAGCGCCCTCAGCCGTAGCTCTACTCCACATCCTCCCACCAGTTATGGCAGTCCCTAAGGTATGAGGCACGTTAAGAATAGTGAGGGAAACAGTATTATTAGAGTATTCGTTAGCTACGTATATCTCGACAGGAAACAAGGCGAGTGACAAAGAACGCTAAAGGGTATCATGACCGTTTGAAAGAAACGCAAATGAGGCCCCCGCATCCCATCCATCCATCCATTCGTTCGTTCATGTGCTTTTGAACCCGTGAAAACAGAAGTAGAAATACAAGGAGATGATGTCCAGAAGAAGAAAAAGTGGTCGCAGCTGCCACCGACTTGCTAGCCTGTCTTTAGCTGTAGATTTTATGTTTTACATGTTCTCAATAATGCCGGCGTTGATCGCACTCTGGAATCCCATGTTGCCATGGCCGTACTCTGATTCTGCGCCCTCGGGCTTATACTTGTACTGGCTTGGGCCTTCGCCAGCGGAGTCTGCTTGTGCCATCGCTGATTGCACTGTCTGGTTCTGTGCCGGCAAGAAGATAACCTTGGAGTTGGCGGATTTGGCCATAGCTTGCATAGCTTCGAGATACCTTGAAGAATGTCAGTCATGGTTTGAACGGAGTATTCGCTGGAAAAAGAGTTACTCACCTAATTTGCATAGCCGGAGCAGACGAAAGGATGTCGGCGGCCTGGCGCATCAACTTCGCGCTCTCGACCTCGGCGCGCGCGGCGATGACCTTGGCCTCTCCCGTCCGCTTGGATTGCGCGGCCATCGACAGCGAATCCTGGAGCTCCTGGCTGAAGATGATGTCCTTAACAAGCATAGACTCAACCTCCACACCCCAGCCGGCTGCGGTTTCCTCAATTATTTCCCGGATCGATTCCGCGATTTCCTCCCGGCGTTCAATCACATCCTGGAGCACGCGAGCGCCAATGACATGGCGCAGGGTGGTTTGGGTGCGCTCAACGAGAGCTTGGCGGATATTGCTGATGCCGAAGGCCGCCCTGTGTGGAGAAGTGATGCGATAGTAGATCACGGAAGTAAGATGCAGGGAGACGTTGTCTTTTGTCATGCAGACTTGCTTGGGAACTTCTACAGTCGCGCATTAGCAATTATAACATCTGCAAGATCACCAAACCTCAAATAGCTGCAATTCGAAAGTTCGGAGGGTTTAGAAATACATACCAACAATCTGAATCTTGACATCAACCTGGATCAGGCTCTCGGAGAGCGGATTGACCTTGACAAGACCTGGGTCGACTGCGCGAGCGAATCGTCCGAATTTTGTAACCAGACCGACATTTCCCTGGCTGACGGGCTTGTACGGGTTCGGGCACACGATACAGCATGGAATCGCGCCCAAAGTACCGATGCAGGTTCCAAGCGCATTGATCATAGAGCCATACCAGCCGTGGGTTTCGGCGTCCGCATCGTCAGGCTTGATGACGCGTGCGTACGACGGCTGGAGATCCTCGCGGCGGGGCGGCTGGACTTTGACAATGGGCTCATCTACGCGCTTGCGCGATGACCCGCCGTTTAAGTCGCCAATAGGTGCTTTTCCGTTATCGCTCATTTCGATATTTGAGTTGCGAGCAGAAGTTTGGGCGAGAATACTGCGTGTGGAAGACACCGTGGCGGTAAATGGGGGGGAAGTAGGTTAAGATATAATGACAAGGGCGGCAGAATGTGATATCAAACTCTGTGGTGATGTTTGAGACAAAGGCGGTTTGAAGGAGTGTCTCCGACCTTTTATGAGTGGGGAAGCTCAACCACTTAGGCAAGGGCAGGTTGTTAGCGCGGCAGCCTAGCGCAAGGTTCGGGAAGCTTAGCATTAATCAACGTTGGGGCTGTGCAAAGGCAATGCTACGATGAGGCCACGAGAACTGCCCCAATAACGGCGTCTGCTACAGCGCGATTATCTCCCTTAGTGAAGGAATCGAGCAGTGCCTGTGCGATAGTACAGCAGCGGAGGATCGCGATCCTAGCGGCTAATTGTGACGGCGATGAAGGCAATCCTGAAGGCGAAGTTGATGTTCTCTATGATGTTCTGATGCTTTGAAGCTTGATGGTCTCGTGCTGGGCCGGCAAGCAAGCGGCCAAACCCCTCAGCAAACTCAAAGAAATTGCTCACACCACGTGGAAGCAGTATATTGCCTCCAACCACGGCTAATCCGGCAGACGATACGAACTTATCAAATACCTTCCTAACACTCCCGAGCGATCGTCCATTGATGATGTCTAGATGCTGCGTACGTAAGCACAAGGCAGACTCGGACTTGTTCTCAGCACTGAGGCAGCTCCTACGGATATTATCTGGCCTCAAAATTTACCACATCAGCAGGGCGCTGAGCTATGAGGAGGCTTCTAATTGTATTTCCACGAAGGATTTTCCGAGCCTTAGTTTTTCCTATCTAGGGACTTGCATGCTAGTTGGACGAGGCTGAGGAAAGACAATCTGTCGTTTTCGCATTCCAGGCGAAGTTGATAATCCAAGGCTGATTTTCAAGGTCTAGACTAAGGCCCAACTTCAAGTGCCGTATTATTCCTCTTCTTCCAACCATTACTGTCATCTAGTTCGTATTGAGGCCAGCAAATCACCGTTCCATCTCCTGAAAAAGTGCCTCGTAACCTTCCTTATCGTCTATTTCCTTCTCTGTCGTCCCGCTGCGCCCTCTCCATGCGCTTGCACTACATCAAGGATTGTTCGTACCGACGCAGCCGAATATGTGCGTCAAAAACATGCATTCGATGAAAGATTATCTAGTAGCATCTCTGTGTTTCACCGCGTCAAATAAAATTTGTTTGCTTCATTCTTTATTCGATGGGATAGTGTAGGGAGAATAGCTCGGATTTCACCCGTCCGACTTCAGAGGTTTCACGGTCCTTTGTTTTCCTTGCTTGGTTGCGGGAGCCGTGAAACCTACTGGCCTAGATCACATGAGGGTAATTCGGACTCCGTTGACATTGGCGCTTCCGCTGCGGGATAAGACAGAAATTTGCTGGAGGCTGTGTCTGTCGTGCTGAGCTGCTGCTCCTTGCTGAGGGCATAATGATTGGGGGCTTGTGATATCGAGACCCCTGATTGAGCAGATTGTATGCCGTTTCCCATTCCCAGTCTCCTTTTTCGCCACGGGATCCTCAACGCTCCTTCACTTAGTACCATCAAAAGCGACTCAACCTGGGGCACGGATTGCACTGAGTAAATACGGGTCATGACGCAGTATCACGCTGGTAACCCTGTTATGTTTCCTGTCATGTGGGACAGGGCTATCCGCTCTATGGCGTGAGAAGGGCTGTGCTTTCTACAGTACTCAATGCTAATATCGCAGAGAACCCCGATGCAGTTGCAAACAAGCTGTTTCCTCTATTTAATATTTCGAGAAAGGCTCGATAGCTATGAACCTACCTGGGAAATTTCCATTGAAGTCACAAGCGCATTGAATTTTTCATACGAACCGAGTCATCGACAGTAGAAGCACAAAGGAGTCTTTTAACACTAACACATTGCGAGAAGCACCGAGACTGAGTAGCATTATTCTAACATCTCCCTTTGGTCCATCTTCTACGGCACCCAAGAAATTTCTCTCAGCCAATTACTCTCGTCGCTATTCTCGAATACTACAATCTGTTCAACCTCTATCCTCTCTACCGAGCGAATGCCTACAAGGAGGACAGACCTCTCCAGTTTGCGACCTTGCCATTGGTACAGCAGGTCGATAGCAATGCATATCATGTATCACCAAAATAACTGGCATGTAATATAAGGAACGGCAGGTCCACCGGAACAATCGAAAACCCTATTTCCACTGAGAGGTGTACAAAGGCGTCTGGATTCATTCCATTAACGCACTGCTACGCATTGCGAGAAAGTGTGTGTTTGTGTGTATATGGCTTATATCTATTGTTTATTTCCAAGATTAAGACACAAAGAAATAATATGAAAAGGGGCGAATACTGGCAAAACTCTCTTGGGTTTTGACATATGTGAGTTGAAGCAGCCTCCATTCCATATCAGGTGCTTCACTCACTTTGCCAGCGGATATTAAGCCTTGTACCTTTCGCATTTCTCTATTTAATCATCCACTACCCGCCAGGCCACAGGGCCCAGCTAGGTTTCTTTATCTATGTGAAGCTAGGCACCCATTATAGTTAGTGATGGAACCGGATTGGATTTAATTTGGACTGAGTTGCAGCGGCACTAAGGTACTAGCCTATATACGAAGAAGTTAATTTTATCTAGGAAGTAACTTCCATTGGAGCGGGTTGCACCCCTAAATTCACTCCAGTCTAGTCCAGTCCAATTCCATCACTGCCGTTATGACCTACCACAACAATTTACTTAGCCCTACCATTACCAATATACTGCCTTTTAATCTTCCCATACAACGTCGTTAATTCAGTTCTTCATTCTAGACTTCGTTTTTCTACTCCGCCTCACTGGCCCATAGCTAAGCCACATCATCATCGGTCTTGGCAAGCCTGATAGGCTGATTCGCAGGGATGGATTAACTAATCGGCGATTGGGAGTCAGGACCGGGCTGAGTCTTTACTATGAGAATGGTTGCTTTGTGGACATATATTGTACCTGTTGTCCCCTAGACCCCCGTTTTTGTAATCTTTCTAAAGCGCACCAACCGTGTCCAAGACTCGTTCTGTGGACGTTTTATGTTCATACAAAATTAAAGGTCCTATTCTCCAAACACCCTTGTGTTTCTATTAGCTCCTAATCATTCTTAACCACGGATATGCAATTTCCGGATGATGAGGCTCTCAGTAAGGAAAAGCGGAGGATCTGTATAACCTGCAAGAAAATGTTTGTTGGAAAGGCCGATCGGGGCCCAGTAGAAGGGACATACTGGCACCATCAAAGCTTTTATTCCTTTAGTGCAGCTCGGAAAAACTGTAGACTTTGCTTTGAGTTGTGGGATGAATGGCAACGACAATCTTTGCCTACTCACCAGGACATATTCATTCTTTGTGTGGCCGGTACAGAGGTTGACTCTCGCTCGAATCAGACAATAAACATCGTACAATTCGAATTATACAGCATATTTTCGAACCCTATCGAGAAGGATCAATATCTCTACAATCAATTAGGAATATCAAAACCGCGACTTATGCAACATAATGGTGCGCAGTATGTTCAGGCTTTCATCATTTGCTTTGAGTTGAAGAAGCTGGCTGGTAAGTAGTGCGAGCACGCTATCCCCGCCCAGCTAACCCAGCGACATAGGTCTTCCAATACCTCGAGGACTAGCTGAAATCGGCTACCACTCGAAGGACTATCCAACTCGTAAGCTGGCTCTTGGCTGGTATGATAATTGCAAGAGGAACCACACACAGTGCAATGCTGGCAGCGTCCATGGCACTTCAACCTTACTTCCAAAACGAATACTTGACATTGGTAAAAAGGGGGAGAAACTCATTCGCCTCCATCTTCGTGATAAAGGCCATATCAGGCATGCTCCATATGCAACAGTAAGCCATTGTTGGGGGGGCGCAGCACCAATGAAACTCACCGTGGATACCTTTGCAAACCTTGTCTCTGGTATTCCACCTAGTAGCCTACCAAAAACTTTCCGAAATGCTATTGCCCTTGTTCGAGAGTTCGGAATCCGATATCTCTGGATCGACTCTTTGTGCGTTCTCCAAGACTCATTAGAAGACTGGCAACAGCAGGGCGGCGTGATGGGCCAAATATATAAATCATGCGCCCTTTGCCTAGCTGCAACTTCATCCACGAGTTGCAATGGTGGCTTGTTCTTCGAGAGGGATCCGTATCTTCTCCAACCAGTACATGTTCTCGGTCGATGGCCATTCTACGATGCATCGCAGCCGCTGGAGTGGTATACCTGTTTCGTGCAGGCACCATACTCCAATAATATCATGTTAGCACCTTTAAACAGTCGCGGGTGGGTACTTCAAGAGCGACTTCTGGCTCCGAGGCTTCTCCACTGTACTGAAAAGGAGCTCATCTGGGAATGTAATGAAATTATAGCTTCTGAGACATTCCCCGGTGGCATTCAGGCTGGTTTGGATCTTAGTCCAACTGAGAGGCTCGTCCCACTTCTGCGTTCTACGACCGAGGAGAAGCGCCAAGACTACGCGTATAACACCTGGATGAGGATAGTGAAAGAGTACTCTAGATGCATTTTTACTGAAGAAAATGATATACTAATTGCTCTTTCCGGCATCGCCCAGGAATGGCAAATGGCGCTTGGTGACGTTTATCTGGCAGGCCTTTGGAAGAAAACTCTACATGTTGGATTACTCTGGTATACGGTGTACGGCCACGACAAAGATATGACTCCGTTAGTCCCCCGGCGGCCAACCCTGTGGCGTGCTCCTACGTGGAGCTGGGCTTCTATTAATGGTCAAGTTCAATGGAGCAGAGATCTAGACCCTCAACTTCGTCCAAATGCCGAACGGGTCAGCATTCCTTTATTTGAGCTACTCCAGGGACAAATCACTACCAGTGAGTTCAACATTACAGGGCAAGTGTACTCAGCGTTCATTAAAATACGGGGTTTCTTACTGCAGGCCTCCGTGGACTTCAACCATGAGTGGTTTCCAGGAAATACTATGAACTTCAACAGCAAACATGGGATAAACACGCAGAGAATACGGTTCCAGGTTGGTGGTCTAGTGTATAGAGGCGTGCTCCACCTGGATGACCTTGAAACGTTGGGGTGTCTCGAGCAATGCCCTGATTTTCAGGTTACATGTCTACCACTTCTCCTCCTGCGATCATCCCAGCCCTCATTGGAACCTAACCTTCGAACAGATAAACTAACCATCGAAGGCCTAGTACTGGACTTACCAAGCAGCCACGAGCTAAACAAATACGAGCGAATTGGCCATTTCAAAGCATCACCTGTGGATGAGTCTCCGTTTCATGGAACTGAGGTCCCAGATCGCTCGCCGTGGGAAGACTGTAGCCAGGATTTGGATTTCGGGCCCCGTGTTGAGCTAACCCTCATATAGGGCTTAGAGTGAGGCGGTAAATTGCTTGTACAACAGGAATATCAGAGGTTTTGTGGTACACACGACGTCTGATACGTTCCCGATCAATTATAACAGCGTTTGCACCAGGTGAGCAAAGCAGCGTTGAACTCCTATGAAGTGCTCTACTTATTTTCCCAGTAGATGATTGCCTCATTGGCGTTCACTTGAGCCCCTAACTCGGCCTCACAACTCTACCTTCCGTATAACGAACAATAACTCGAGGATAGAGGTGTTGAGTTGTAGCTACTTGAATGACGAGCCACATTGGAAAGAGGCAGACACAGCAACTCCTTATTTGCAGGAGCACGAACGGATGTCTATCTGACTCCTATTAAGCTCGGGACATTAAGTTCGCATAAGCACATTTATATAAACATGCGCGGTTATTCTTAGCGATCTGATAAAGAAACTATATCCAATGCTATCCGTGGGCTCCTTAGTAACATTAACGAGCATATAGTACCAAGACGCTTTTTATACTCCCCGTCAGTTAGCTAACTTATTATAGAACAAATTATTATAATATATAGAATTAAATTAATCTTCTGCTATAAACTATCTTTATATATTAGTACTAACTATTTAAAACCTAAGCGCCGAAAACTATTTTATAAGCCCTCTATCTATCTTTAACTTTGCCCCTCTACGCCTTTAAATACGTATTATACTTAGCATTACTAAATAGTAGCACTATTAACTTAGGCGTTACTATACTTATAATAACCGTAATATTAACCCTATTTAGCCCGCTAAACATATCTATAAACTCTATCTTATTATACTTATTAATTAATAGTATAAGATTAAATACTAGCCCTTATATGACCGTCTTGTTACCTATAGCCTTAACGTTATTAAATTGGATTATATATACCGTTAGCGCACTAGTAAAAGCCTTAGTATTAACGCCGCAGGTATAATAGATAGATTTTAACAAGAAGGTATTAGTAGAGAGGCTTAGAAGTAGTGTAGCTAAGCTATAAAGTGTCTAGGAGGGTAATATAGTAAAGAGTATAGTAATAGGCTTGTATAGAGACGAACTAATAAGGAGGGAAGGGCTGTAAGCATAAGGAGCTTATAAGGAGGTGCTAAGGGCTAGCTAAAGGCTAGCCTTAGTAGCCCCTAAGAGCTTTTAGGCGTATACCTAAGTAAAGGTTAAAATAACCCTTATACGGAGCTTTTAACTATATATTATATAAGAGACTTCTATAGATTCTAAGAAAGAAGGGCCTATTAAACTAGATAATTAAGTTTATCTAAGCTTTTTTAATAGGGCGTACTACTAAAATAGTATTTAAGGGCTATAAAAGTAAAACAATACTAATACCTATAGGTATCCTATAAGGATTACTCTTATTACTAATCCTGTTTCTATTCTTTATATCTAAGCTACTAAAGACATTTAATAGTAACTAAGAAATAATAGCCCTAGGATTTCTAAACGATATAAACCTAATTATATAGGGAGATATAGTAGCAGAAAACTATACTAAGCTAAACTAGGCGTATAATAGGTATATTATATATTACAGACCTTATAATAGAAGGTTATAAATACTTTTTAATAAATTGGACAAGCTATAGAACGTAGCACGGGCTATAATAGAACTAGTGGAGCTATATAACGAGTGGTAACATCGGCAAAATATTGTCCCCTATCAATGGCCTCAATGGTCGGTCGTTGGCGCAATTGGCGCGCAGTTGAGGGCATTTGGCAACTCAACCGACTAGCCTATGTCGTGTTTTTTTTGACACGCAGCCTGCGCGCAAACTGCGCAATTGGCGGTTTCGCAATTGGCGCAGGCTCTGCGCAGACTGCGCGCAGGTTACGTGTTAAAAACGTCAAATGCGTTAACTACGTCAACTACGTCAACGACGGCCATTTGGCAGCCATTTGGCCTAGTTAGCAGTATTCGATTTTTACTTGACGGGCAGTTTAAAAGCCAGCCTACGAATATTTTCCCGATAAAGCGAGGTTATATACCTTACGTACCTTATATAGTAAGGGGATTTCTTAAAAGTACGGTTGTGTATTTAAAGGACCATAGTCCCTACTTAGATAGTTCTCTTCTTATAGTAAATCTTAGAATATAATTAGAGTTATCTATTAGACACTTACTCTATAGTTAGATCTTATTATTATATTTACCTATATACCTAGCCTATTAATAAGTCTACCGTAGTATTTACTATAAAGCTTTATTATATATTTACTACTAAGGTTATAGTAAAACGATAGTTAATAAAATACTACCTAAGATAGTACCTATAACAATACTAAGAATAAGCTTTAGGACTTAAAAAGATATAAGTATAATAAAAAGTAGTAACTTATAGATAGTTATAATAGATAAACTTAAAGAGGCAATAGACTATATTAATATTAATTAAGCAGGGTTTAAAAATAAACTTAATAACTTAAAAATGATAAAAATAAAGATACTATTAATTAAACAGTTTTTAAAAGAAAAGTTAAAGCTTAAGGGATTTCTTATATAAATAAAACTTAAGATATAATATAAAAGAACTAAGTTATCTATACTAGCGAATAATACTGCGCCTAAGAAATGTACTAAGTACGTTAGTATATCCCTTACGTTTCTACGTTCTAAACTTATAACATAACTAGCTACGTAATTTAGCTACCTTTTATCCTATAGCTTAATTGGTTCTAGCGCCCCTAATACTATCTTAATTAACCCGTTTATATCTCTTCTTAGTAGTTATACTACTACTAATATAAGGTCCGTAATAAGTACTCTATCCCTTAAGTATTCTGGCGTACTAAGCCCCTAGTACTCTCTTTATTCTTACTATATATTTACTTATTTCTTAAGTAATATCTAATTTTCTTCTAGCTTACGTTAGCTAAATAGATCCTTAAAATCCTTATATCTTTTAATTATAGTATTAACCTTTTAACCCTTTAGCTAAGCGTTATACTCGCCTATTATAGTAGTTCTTATTATAAGGTAAGGATATAGGTAGGGAGTCCAATAATAGAATAATAGGGTATATTGTATAGATAGAGACAAATCCTTAAGGGAAAAGGAGGAGTCCATATACAAGGTAGGAAGGGTTTTCCCTAGGTATATATAGCGCACGTACCTTATAAGCGAGTCGCCCCTAGGTTGCCCTAGGGTCGCCTATACCTTACAACTATATAATTATCTACTTAAGTTTTACCTAATAATACCCCCCCCTTTAAAAGGATTGCCCCCAATTCTTTATATACTTAAGCCTTAATAAAACCCTATAAAAAAAACTTTAATAAGGAAAAAATTTAGAGGAGAAAGAGCGTCTTAATTTTGTGTATAGAGAGATAGGCAGTATATATACGCGGCGCAAATATATTAAGAAACTTTAACCGGTGGTTAAAGTTATCTAATTAGTTAAATTTGCCTTACTAAGACTTCCCCGCATTTAACTAAGCTAATAATAATTTTATATGCCTGGTATAGAAAATCCCAATTAGTCTATTTAATAAGTAGAGCTAGTAGAGCTTAATACAATCGCTTAAATTTAGTAGACTAGAAATATCCTAAAGCTTACTTATATAGGTAGGTCGCTAGTACCTTATAGGTAGATTATAGGTTATTTATATACAGCCAGATTTATAGACAGTAAGGTTATATACCTATTAAATCCGCTACTAACCCTACTTTAGCCTTACGCTATACTGGCGTAACGCTATATATACTTTATAGGTAGGTTATAAGTTACTTATATATAGCTAGATTTATAGACAATAAGGCTATATATCTGTTAAATCCGCCGCTAATTTATACTTTAGCTGTCACGGAACGCGGGCAACGGCTACAAAGCGTATGTATTCGGGGAGTCTACAAGACGTTGCGCGATCGATCGTAAGGGTCGAGGGCGTAAGGAGGTGATATACCCTCGCGTAGCTGACATAAGCTGTACGCGAGGTGTACGCGAAAGCACGGGGTTCTCCTATAGAGGCCCCTACAGTCGGGTTCTGTGACACTACCCCCCCTCCTATTAAGGCGGAGCTCCGGCGACGCTGTGGTTACTATATATATATAGGGGGAAATGCTTAGAGTATTTAGAAGAAGGAATATCGTTATAGGTGTAACGGGCTCGTATAGGTGCTTCTAACTTAAAGCTTATAGGTTGCTACTATACGAAGGTACTAGGCTATAGAGGGGAAGGAGGCTATTAGGGACTTAGTAAGGTGCAAGGGTGTTGCTAAGGCGCTAGTAGTAAGTAAGCCAATAGCGATTTTTTATCCCAGGGATGGAAAATCCTAATTAGTTGGCTTCTCCTTAGCGTCTAGAATCTAACTAATTAAATAACTTTAACCGGCGGTTAAAGTTCCTTAATATCTTATTGGAGTAGTTATATAACGGTAATATATAACAATTTAGCTGTGACGGCTCCTATAGGGGATTAGATACGAAATCTCTGCTTAAGCCTAGTTTCTGTGGGTTTACGTAGTAAAAATTGCTAATTAGATCTTTTGCGTTTTTAAAATCTTTCTATAGTTGCCATTCTGGCTAACCTATATTAAATCCTGTATAGGTAGCTTTATAGTAAAGCCGCCGTCCTCTACCTTTACTAAAGTATTTAGAGTTAATAATTTGTTTAACGGTCCACTCCTTATAGTTCTTATCTTTGTTCTTATCTCGGATTAGTACCGGTAAGGGTTTAGGCTATATTTGTTCTGGTAGAGGGTTAGGCTAGTAAAGGTATAGTAGCCATAGGTAAAATATAGGCTATATCCCGCGGGTGACTAAGGTAGGCGGGAGCTCTAGTTTATATGCAGCTTCTTTATTAATAACTTATTTAATCTAGTAGGGGCTAAGGTTCTTATAATTAAGTGACTTTATAGGTCTCTATATGGAGATATTGCGTGTATTTAACTATACCTAGTTGCCAACACGCATCTTAGGTAGTAGTGTTCTGTAGCGGTTAGTAAAGTAAACTTATTTTGCTTAGGCCTAGGCCATCTCTCCTTTATAGTAGTCGAGTAGGTCTTTTATACGGTCTATATATTAATTAGCAAGTAGTATCTTAAGGCGTTTTCTATATAGTAGTTTCTTATTAATAGGCTCTAGTAGCTCTATACCAGATTATAGGTAATATTCTTTATTTACAAAGAATGGGGTAAGTCCTATAGTGGCTAAGATATAGTTATTTACTGCGAATTTACCTAGTGGAAGGTAGTCTACCTAGTCGTCCTAACTATAGGCGACTACCTATTATAAGTACGCCTTTATACTAGCGTTAGCGTTTTCTGGTTGTCCCGCAGTTTCGTAGTAAAAGGATATAGATATCTTAACGGAGATACTAAGGCGTTAGCAGATCCGCCTCTATATATTAGAGTTAAATTATATGCCTTAGTTAGACGTAATAGAGTCGGGTAACCTATATAGTTGGTAAACTTCGCGAAAAAAGGCGTCGGCAACGTCGCTTACGGCTACGCCTTTAGTTAGGACGTAGTGGCGTTCTTTTATAAATCGGCATATTATTATAAGGATGTTCTTATAGGTTCGGCCATGTCGTTTATAAGGTAGTAGGTTAATAATAAAATCTATAGCGATATCTACCCATTATTATATAGGTACTGGTAGAGGGTATAGTAGTCCTTAGTACTTTATATAAAATGCTTTAGCATATTTATAGCCGTAGTAGGCGCTTACAAAGTATTTGACTAAGTCTATTATTTTAGGCTAGAAGTAGTATTGGCTAAGAAGCTTATAGGTTCCTCCTTTACCTAGGTAGCCGCTTAATCAGAAGTCATGGGCTATTTAGATTAGTTGCCGTTATAGGTCTTCTAAGTTAGGGATAAATAGACGGCCTCTATAATAGAGCCTGTTCTCTTTTACTTCTAAAGCTGCTATATTAATCTGGCCTAAGCTTTAGAGGTTAGTAGGCAGTATATAAGTGCCGGCGATCTTTATAGCAATTA
>Ga0307515_10000675_pt1 | contig 78628 bp, 60 predicted proteins | sample 17_EM_MG_FD_194513 | JGI IMG/M metagenome (GOLD analysis project Ga0307515, IMG submission 194513) | Populus trichocarpa ectomycorrhiza microbial communities from riparian zone in the Pacific Northwest, United States - 17_EM | ecosystem: Host-associated > Plants > Roots > Unclassified | place...
GGCTTTAACCCGGGTATTTATTACGATTAACCAGGGAGATGTTACTACCATTGTTACAGATGCCGAAGCCGGTACACCCCTTGCCCTATATTTTAAAACTCAGGGCAAGGCATCAACAGGAAACCCCAACGTAAAAATTGATGGCGAAAATGTAAGCATCAACCTAACTATGCCCTCTATTACCCAGCCATTAGAATATAGCTTTAAAGCCGGTACGCAAACCATCCGTGTACTGGCCATGAACAGGCAACTAACAGATAAAACCTATATCGATAAGCCGCACAATACCCCCTACATTATATGTGGTGCAGATTATGTAGGAAAAATACATATTAATGATCAGCCTTTTACCGCTGATATAGAGCAGCCGTTATTAAAAGATAAAAAAGACCCGGTTTGGATTTACACGGCTCAAAAAACGGTGCTTTTAAAACAGATTCCATCACCAAAGGTCAATCAGCCCAAAGCCATTGCACTCAACAACTGGGAATTTAAAAATGCTGCGGGCGCGGCGGCTGTAAATTATAATGCGGGCAAATGGCTATCCTCAAAAAATCCGGTTCCGATGGGTGCCGACGGCGATGTAACTGCCGATGCCTGGTATCGTACCACAATTACCACCTCTACCGCCGGTAAATACACCTTACAGGTAAAAGGCGGCGGCAGAGGGCAGGCTTTTGTTGATGGTAAGCCTGCCGCTAAATGGAAACTGAACGATGGAGAGCTAACGCTCGACCTGAAAAAAGGGAAACATACCCTCGCCATTTTTGCGGCGCATGATGGAAGGGACAAACTGGCCGCTTACCTTGGGCCGATTGATGAGGTAGACAGTAAAGGGGTGTTTGGTCCGGCGCTCATCAAAAAAGGAGGTCCGTTTATCAGCGAGTTAAGTAACTGGTATTTTGCCAGGGCCTATAAAATAAGCGATGTTAAACAAGGGCCACCAGCTTTTGATACCACCACATTTAAACCCTATAAAATAAACACCGATGTTTTTAATTTAAAGGAAGGATGCGGCTGGTTTAGCACAACTATACCGCAACAGCCCGCAGGCACATCAAAAATAACCCTGCAGTTTAAAAGTGTGGATGAAAATGCTACCATATTCATCAATGGCAAACAGGTATTTAAACACGATGGCTGGAACCAGCCTTTTGAAGTGAATATAACCGACGGCACTACTTTAACAGCACCTATACGGCTTGCTGTGTTTATAGAAAACTACTCTAACGAGGGCGGTATCGATCAGCCTGTAAAAATTAATGCCATTGGCGAGGCGCCGGCCGTAACCGGCTGGAAAATGAAAGGCGGCCCCGGCGATGCGCTGGCTTTAAAAGGCTGGCAAAAATTTACCGACGAGGTTAAAACCAATGCGCCCGCGTTTTACCGGTTATCATTTACCGTACCACAGGCAAAAGGAAAAACCTTTATCTGGCGGTTTGAGCCTAAGGGGCTGGGGCATGGCTCGGTATGGGTTAACGGGCACAACATTGGGCGGTACCCGGAGAAGATATCCATTACCAGTTTATACATTCCCGAATGCTGGCTAAAAACAGGCCCCAATCAATTGGTGATTTATGATGAAGATGGCAAACAGCCCGGTGATACACTAATAGTGGCCGAACCGGAAGCAGGCCGCGCTACAACACAAACAACTACAGATATTAAATAATCAATGAGTATTCGTTATTTGGTTTTAAATTCCCCCCTTGAGAGGGGGCGGGCAGGAATGGTGTAATGGCAGGGGTGTGTTTGAACGCGCGATAACACACCCCTGCCCCCTCTTGAGAGAGGAATCTAATACACCGGGCCGTTTGAACCAAATAGCATATAGTAAAGAAATAATCAATAAAACATGGCACTAACTACCGAACGGTTTACAGCACTAGATATTTTTAGGGGGATGACCATCTGTTTCATGATCATCGTAAACGCCCCCGGCTCGGGCGCGGATGTATGGACACCGCTTGACCACGCCCCCTGGATAGGTTTTACACCAACCGACCTGGTTTTTCCGTCGTTCCTGTTTGCGGTGGGTAACGCCTTAAGCTTCTCTAAAATGAAGTTTGAATCGGATGCCGCCTTTATCAGCAAAATATTTAAACGTACGGTTATCATCTTTTTATTAGGTTACCTCATGTACTGGTTCCCGTTCTTTCACCGCGTTGCCGATGGCTGGGCTTTTAACCCGCTAAACCATACCCGTATAATGGGTGTATTGCAGCGTATAGCCTTGTGTTACTTTTTTGGAGCTTTGATTGTTCACTACTGCTCTCAAAAAACGGCGGTTATTATATCGGGGTTACTGCTGGTTGGTTACTGGTTGTTTTTAATCCTATTTGGCGAGGCAGGCAAGGAGTATACCATGCTGGGCAATGCGGGCACCAAACTGGATATTGTATTGCTTGGCAACGATCATTTATACCACGACAAAGGTGGCCCCATAGCTTTTGACCCCGAAGGTTTACTAAGTACACTAACCGGGATAGTAAATGTGATAGGCGGTTTTTTAGCCGGCGCGTTCATCCAGCGTAAAGGTAAAACTTACGAAACAGTGGCCAAACTCATGATATTTGGCGGATTGCTTATCGTATCTGCCTTGTTCCTGGGCCAGTTTTTCCCGATAGCCAAAAAACTATGGACAAGCACTTTCTCGGTGCTCACCATCGGTATCGACCTTGCCATATTGGGCCTGCTGATATTTGTTATCGAAATAGAAAAAGTAAAACGTGGCACCAACTTTTTCCTCATCCTGGGGCGTAATTCATTAGCCATCTACTTGTTATCTGAATTGCTGCTTACCGTTTTTCAAACCATATGGGTAGCTCCCAAACTGAGTTTTTACGATTGGATAAACCGGGTATTTTACCAGCGGGTGTTCCCCGGCGCACTGGGCACACTGGTATTTGCCATTTGCTACATGTTGCTGTGCTGGCTGGTGGCTTATGTGTTGGATAAAAGGAAGATATACATTAAAATATGATAATGTTAAAGGTGTTAGGATATTATTGGAGAATGGTATTATACGTAGATAAAATGTCTATTCTACCGTCATTGCGAGGTACGAAGCAATCCCGAACTTTGCAGGATTGGGATGCCTTTGCCCACGATGCTTCGACGGGACTACCCGTCATGTGTTCTATTTTCGACGTAAGGAGGGCTGTCACCCTGAGCCTGTCGAAGGGTCGCGCGGAGAGGCCTTTGTCCGCTATCCTTCGACAGGCGCAGGATGACAGCCCTTTGAGTATTCCGCGGATTTTACGGCTCATAACTTTCATTTTAACCCTCTTCCTATCCCACACCGCCTCAGCCCAACCAACAAACCACCTGCCCTATGTAAACCCTTTCATCGGCACAGCCCAAAGTAATGTACTTACTAAATGGGGCAGCGAAGGTGGCACCTATCCCGGTGCTGTGGCGCCATCGGGTTTCATGCAGTTAAGCCCCGAAACCAGGTTTGGAAAGGGCTATAACTACGGCGATAGTGCTATTTGTTATTTTAGCTGCTTCAGGCATATGAGTGGCTTTCCCGAGGGCTCAGCCGGCAGGTTTTATGTGATGCCGGTTAAAGCAGTTGATGGATTTGAACCCCGTAAATACGGCCGAAAATTCTCGCACAGCAAAGAAACGGCAAGCCCCGGCTACTATAAGGTGAGTTTTGATGACGACCACAGTACCGTAGAGGCCGCAGCAACAACCCGTACGGGCATGTTCCGGTTTACATTTGCTGCCGGTTCATCACCGCAGTTGTTTATCAGCGAAGCCGGCAAGATCAGCGTAATATCCCCGAGTATAATCCAGGCCTCCGGTGGCAACATGGTTGTCAATTTTACCGAGCCTTTTATCTCAAAAGAACAGGTTGACGGTGGCTGGATCTTCAGTTTTGCAACATCTGTAAAGGGCGATAAAGTTATCGGGCTTAAATTGAGTGCTTCCACAGTTGGTTATGCAAGTGCCCAGCGCAATATAGACCAGGAAATAGGAGCATTATCCTTTGACCAGCTGCATAAACGCACCGCCAATGAGTGGCAAAAAAAACTGGCTGTTGTTGATGTAACCGACAGCAACGATGCCAATAAAACTGTTTTTTATACCGCCCTGTATCATTCGCTTTTAATCCCCTGGGTTATCGACGATGTTGATGGCCGTTATATGGGGACCGATGGCAACATCCACCAGAAAACAGGCGCTCACCAATATGGGGCTTTCTCTCCCTGGGATACTTTCCGCTCGTTGCACCCCCTGCTTACCCTGCTTTACCCGGATAAGCAACGGGATGTGATTTTATCCATGCTGGATATTTACAAACAAACCGGCCACCTGCCAACCGAATCTATGACAGGCAACCACGCTATACCCATTATTGTAGATAGCTACCTGAAAGGCATCACCGGTTTTGATAAGCAGCTGGCTTATATCGCCATGAAGAAAAGCGTACTGGAGCCGCCGTTTGTCCAGCCGGATATGGAGATCTTTAATCAAAAAGGTTACATCCCCTTTACCCGGTCCGAGTCGGTTACCCGCACGGTTGAATATGCCTATGACGACTGGGCCTTATCGCAATTTGCCAAAAATGTTGTCCATAATGATAAAGACTATCACCTGTTGCAAAGGCGTGGCTACAGCTACCGCAACCTTTTAAATAACGATCAACTATTGCTGTTGCCCCGCAACGATAATGAGTTTAAATTACAGCCCGGCATGTCGGGTTATAAAGAAGGGGATAAGTGGGTGTATTCCTACTTTGTGCCCCAAAACACAAAAGACCTTATTAACCTCACAGGCGGCACCGATCAATTTGCCCGCCGGCTCGATTCGGCGCTTAGCAATAATGTGATCCTGTTTGATAACGAGACTGTATTCCATTTACCCTACCTTTTTAACCAGGCAGGCAAACCGGCATTAACCCAAAAATGGTTACAACAAATTATGCTGCATCGTTTTAGCAACAGCCCCGGTGGCTTACCGGGTAATGACGACCTCGGCTCAACCTCCAGCTGGTATGTTTTTAGCGCCATGGGTATTTACCCGGTTTGTCCCGGCAAGCCTTACTATGCTATCGGCACGCCCTTGTTTAAATCCGTTACACTGCACCTGCCAAACGGAAAACAGTTTATTGTAAGTAGTAATGTTTCAGATGCAAAAGGTTATGTAAAGGCTTTAACTGTTAATGGCAAACCCTGGCAGCAGCTAAGCCTGCCGCATTCGGTATTAACAGCCGGAGGTTCGATGATTTTTGATTTAGCAGATAAGGCAGGCAATTGGCCAAATGATAATAACCCTGTTGAGTTATCGGAAACAAAGCAAGGCCCTGGCTTTAAAATATTGAGTTACTCAGTGTCAAAAAACAATGTTGCGCCCGATGAACCTTTCACTGTTCATTTTTCAGTCAGTAACTCGGGTGCTACCGGCGTTAAAATTGTTACACTATTGGTAAATGGCAAACCGTATGCTTACAAAAATTGCATGATAGTTTCGGGTGGCACTCAAACAGGCTCGTTGGTATGCCGGCTTTACCCCATCGGAAAAACGAAACTTAAACTGGAGGGGCTGCCCCCGGTTATGGTTGATGTAAAACTGCCGCCAAATCTGCCGGCTTATCCTTTCAAAATTACAAGCCTTACCGCTACCGCAATGCTTAAAGTCAATGAGCCGCAGCATCTCGCTTATATCGTCCAAAATATTGGCGGCATAAAGCATACTTTTAACATCCCAATAACCCAAAACGGCTCCTTGATTTTTACCGATACCGTTGTTTTGGAACCCGGCGAAAAAAAGGTGATAGAACACGTACTGGCAGGCGCTTCAAAAGGGTTCCAAAGGATATCCGCAGATGATCAAAAGGTGGTTTATAAGGTGTATAAAGACAATGTTGAATCGCTTTTGCTTGATCTTTCTCCTATAGATTATTTAGCCAATAATTCAGTAAAAGACAACTCCGGATTTCAGCATAACGGGCAAATTACCATTACTCAGAAACCTAAAACCAGCGGCAGGCTGGGGTTTAATGAGCATACTTTTGTAGAGGTTCCCAGTACTCCCGCCCTGGATAACATGGCCGAAACCATTACCATGATGGGCTGGGTATACCCCACCGGGAACGAAAAAGGATTGGTTGATATGATAACCAAAGGCGATAGCCACGTTTTGCAGGTAACAGATCATCAAACGCTTACTTTTTTTGCCGGCGGCTGGGGCCGTGGCGATTGCACCGTTAACCTGCCCGCTAATTGGAATAATCATTGGCACCACATTGCCGGAGTATGCACGGGTAAAACACTCTACCTGTATATCGACGGTGCATTGGCGGGCACCACCGTGATGGAAACCACGGCAAACCTATCTGTAACCAACAAATGGACTTTAGGCAGAAATGAAGAGTTTCCGTCTGAAAGGATTTTTCATGGATATATGGATAAGGTAAAAGTTTACCAGGCGGCCCTAAGCGCTGATGAAGTATTGCAGATAGTAAAAACTGAAAAACCAACAGACAGCCCCAATTAATTACATTGCCAACTTTAAAAGTTATTGAATAATACTTGGAAGAAAAGCATTTTTATTGTTCTGTAGTTTATCGGGGTGGCGGTTAAGTTAGTCCTCTCCCCCTTACAAACAGTTTTACCTCACCTGCGCTTCAGCCACCAATTCCTCATCGTTGGTTTTAGCTGCAACAGGCGCTCCCCGCTTTTTTACCACTTCGTCAAAATTTTTTTCGTAGTCGGGGTGGTTGGTGCCCATCAGCCTGTCCCAGATGTTAAAATACAGGCCGTAGTTGCATTTAACCAGGCGGTGGTGCATGTTATGATGGGTTGATGTGTTATGCCATTTAAACAGCTTATTGCTGGCAAAGCCTTTCGGAAAAAGCTCGAAACCCAGGTGACCGGTTACATTAAGCAATAGTGAATATAACGAGAACAGGGTTAATGCTGTGCCATGATACGGAATGGTGAATGCTATCAGGGGCACAATGCCTACTTCTATAACAGCCTCAAGCGGGTGAAAAGCGTATGCCGCAAATGGGGTTGGATTGGTAGATAGGTGATGGGTTTTATGTACCGCTTTAAATAAAGGCTTCCAGTGCATGGCACGGTGTGTCCAATAAAAATAGGTATCATGCATCAATATCATCAGCACAATACTGAAGATGTAATAACCCCATCCTTTATCGCTGATATTGGGATAAATACGGGTTAACCCGGCTTTACTTGCGTAAATAACACCCATGATAACCAGGCCGAAAATAATGATGGTGATAAAGGAGTTCACCACCTCGCGGATCACGTGTTTATTTTCGGGATATCGCTGCTGTATTTTGGCGCGCCAGATGGTTTTATTCTTCCACACATAAAACACCAGGTAAAATGATCCTGCAAATAACAGGTAACGCACAGCCAGCCGAAGTAAAACGTTGGATATGGTGATCAGATCATCTATGCGGAAACTTTTAAACATCTGTTATTAAACGTTTAACAATGGTTAGTTTATATAGTTGAAACTAAAAATCCTTATTCAATAGTTTTTCCAGCTCTGCAAAGCTGATGTTCATTTTTACCCGGCCTTGTTTGGCGTAGGATAATTCGCCGGTTTCTTCGGATATAATGATGGCAGTTGCTTCGTTGGCTTCGGTTACGCCGATACCTGCACGGTGGCGCAGGCCAAATTGCGCGGGCAGATCGGTCTTCTCGGTCAGCGGCAAAATGCAGCTGGCCGATTTAATCTTGTTTTCGGCAATCACCACGGCCCCATCATGCAGGGGGCTTGTTTTTTGAAAAATACTTTCCAGCAATCGTTTAGATATCCGGGCTTCAACAACCTCGCAACTATTTTGGTAAAACTGCTCGTCGTAATATTTGGCAAACACAATGAGGGCGCCGGTTTTAGTTTGCTTCAGGCTTTTACAGGCATCAATAATGGGTTTAATGCGGGCGTAGTTGTTTTTCTCCACCTCCTTTTTACCAAAAAAATACTGCCACCAGGCCTTATTGCGCTGCAAGGATGCGTTTTTACCTACCAGCAGCAAAAACTTCCGGATTTCCTGTTGAAAAACGATGATCACCACGATAATACCTACATCAACCACCTTTTTCAGGATGCCGGCCAATAGCGGCATTTTGGTTTCGGGCACAATAAAGTACAGCAGGTATATAAATGCAAGCCCGATAAAAATATTAGCGGCTATAGTACCACGCAGCAGGTTGTAAAGCTGGTATATGATGGTTGCCAGCAACAGGATATCCAGTATGGCAAAAGGGGTAATTTTAAGGCTGCTTAAAAAGGATTGCATTTACGAAGTTAACAAGTTTCGGCAAGTTAAAAAGTAGAGTTGTTATAACGGAAAGCCGTAAATTAATTTAGTTAACAGCACTAAGTCGTAAGTTATAAGCCATAAGTCGAATTTGCTCTTTTTTTGACTTAGACCTTAAGACTTGCGACTAAGGACTATCCGCATTAGTTACCCGGCATATATGGGCCACCAGGCACACCCCAACCCCAGGCGGGCATTGGTGCATCAATAGCCTCGGTTGCTTCGCTCTCTTTTGAGTTGATAACCGCAATGCGTGTACCCCACTCCAGGTAAGCCAAAAATGCCGACCGGAATTCGGGGTCGTTGGGTAGTTGTAATTCGTCGGCAGTTTGCAGCAACAGTTCCATCCAGCGTTTGCGGTGGGTCTCGGTCAGGTATTTTTGCAGGTGTTTGCTTATCATAATAAAATGGCTGCCCTCCTCCTCGCTATAAGTTTTAGGCCCGCCCAAAACCTCAGCAACAAAATGGGCAACATGCAGGCGGTGCTGTGCCGACATGTGCTTAAATACCGGCTCCAGCAGTTCGTCGGCCAAAACCTTATCGTAAAACTTATCAAACAACCTTTCAAACGCCGACATACCACCGGCCCACTCAAAAAGCGAAGGGATTTTATTAGCTGCCATATCTTGATACCATTAACTCAGAATAAAGATAGCAGAGAACAACCTAAAATGTGGAATTAAATCAGGAATCTTTACTTATTCCGTTCGGTAGTAAAACGTACCAGCTGCTCCAGCGCACTATGCGAGTCGCTCGGTGGGAAGGTGTTCAGAATTTCAAAAGCCTCGTCCTGGTATTTTTTCATCTGGGTTTCGGCATATTGCAAACCGCCCGTTTCGTTCACAAATCTTATGATCTGGGCAATTTTGGCAGGGTCGTCGTTATGGTTCTTAACCAGGTTGATGATCCTTTTCTTTTCCGCCGGTGTTGTATTGGCCAGCGAATAAATAAGGGGAAGGGTAACTTTTTTTTCTTTGATATCAATACCCAAAGGCTTGCCCACATCGTCGGTACCAAAATCAAACATATCATCTTTAATTTGAAACGCTATGCCTATTTTTTCACCAAAAAGGCGCATCTTTTCAACCACCTCGTCGCTTGCCCCGGCCGATGAGGCCCCGCAGGCGCAGCAGGAAGCAATAAGCGAAGCAGTTTTCTGGCGGATGACCTCGTAATAAACAGGTTCGCCAATATCCATCCGGCGCACTTTTTCTATCTGCATCAGTTCGCCTTCGCTCATTTGCCTAACAGCCTCTGATACAATACGTAATAATTGAAAATCATTATTTTCGATAGAAAGCAGTAAACCTTTGGATAGCAGGTAATCGCCAACCAAAACGGCAATTTTGTTTTTCCATAAAGCGTTGATGGAGAAGAAACCGCGGCGTTGGTAAGAGTTATCAACCACATCATCATGCACCAGCGAAGCGGTGTGCAACAACTCGACCAAAGCCGCCCCCCTGTGGGTAGATTCATTGATGCCACCGCAAATTTTGGCAGCAAAAAAAACAAACATTGGCCTTATTTGCTTGCCCTTACGTTTAACAATATAATGGGTAATACGATCCAGTAACGGTACCGAGCTATGCATAGAAGACTTGAACGTCTCCTCGAACGCATCAATATCGGCAGCGATAGGTTTCTTAATGTCGTTGATGCTCAGCATTTAAACTAAACAAGCTTTTATGGGTGTAAAACTGCCATGTGGCAATATGAGGCAAACATAAGCTAAAATTATTTATCTGCATTGATGCAGAATATTTTTTACCCAAATTAAACTATCTGGTCAGCAAACAGTCAATACCAATGATTGCCATATTTATAAGTTGAGTTAAAGTTTTGTGTGTGCGGGTTACCTTAAAAAAGGTGCCCGCTTTTTTATTAGCGGCAAATGCAATAATATTTTACCTTTGCAATCCATTTAGCAAATACGGAGAGGTGTCTGAGTGGTCGAAAGAGCACGCCTGGAAAGTGTGTATACTTCAAAAGGGTATCGAGGGTTCGAATCCCTCCCTCTCCGCAAACTACGTTTTAAAAAACAACAAAAACGCTGTAAATAAATAATTTACGGCGTTTTCTGTTTATGTCAAAAGTCAAAATAAACCAAATAATCGCATACTTCTGGTGACCTCTGGGTGACCCGTCGAAGCCAAAAACCAACAGGCCATCAAAAATCTTATAAAAGACTGAAAATCAATGTATCAAATAACAAAACATCTTAATTTCAGAATGATTAAAAACTACTTTTATTCACTTAAAAAGCGACCTGCGATGAACAAAACCTTTGCGCTACTCTTTTACGTAAAGAGGTCTAAAATTACCGGAGAAGGACCAGCACCGGTTTATCATTGACAGTTTCCAATACTTAGTTAGAATAACATTAAATAGCAACGACCTGCTTTTTCCAAATTTCTACAACCTGTATTCCATTTGCTGCGGTAAAGTTAAGCGTAAGCTCAGTATGCTCCTGATTAAATTCAAACCTTATCTTAAAGTCTGCACCTAAAGGAGAATTACTTATCATTGTTGGGCTTCGATATAATGTTTTTTCCAAGTAATACTGACCGTCAATTTTATAAGTGCCGTTGTGTGGTAATAGGTTTATTATTCTGCATGAGCATATTAGCAAAAGTCTTGTCGGCATTAAAAATTTTGAGATAACCGTCAGGGGCTTTCATTGGAATATTATTGTACGATTGCCGCGCCAGTTCCCAGGTGCCGACAAATTGTTTCTCATCAGATTGAGCGTAGGAGATAATCACTACCAGGTGCAAAATGATGAAAATGATTGCGAGTCTCTTAATTGTTTTCATATAAGGTGTCATAGTTGATTTTATAGTGCTGACTTATCTGACATAGAGCTTCCTGCCGGAAGATTTGATCGTGATAAAGGTTCGATGGGTTAGATATTTAAAACGGCGTTAAGTAACTTATTCTCGGCATAGGTCCTGATTACGTCTATTTCCGAAGAATCTCCTTTTCCGGGGTGTCATAACATATATATTTCTTGACATGGCGTATAGTTTTGATGATATATGGAATCGGCAAGTTTTAATTATTAGTCTGAAATTTTTTCTGTCCCTCCTCTACTTTTTTCAGCTGTTCATATAATTTTGAATTGTTCGGTATCTTTGATCCTGAGCCTTTTCCATCAGCAGTGCTTTCTTCATACCTCTCAAGATTATTGACATCGTTAAGATTATATATAGCTGGGAAACGTGCCGGGGAACTCTCATATAATGTTTCCTAACTGGTGGCATATTGTCCGACACGGTCTGCAGCATCCGGGTTGGAGTAATGTTTCGCCTGAACCAGCTGCGGCACTTCACCCCATGCGCGTTCAACCCGGCCGTCTGCGTTTTGGGCATTCCAATTATCTACATTATCTCCTACCTTAAATATCATAACTGAAAGTTATCTTGTGTTTACCTATAAAGTAGGCCCATTCAATCCCGGCCAGAACAATAGGGCAAGCCTTTTCTTATAAGCCTAATTGGTTTATAACATTTAGCGCTAATAATGTTATTTGCAGGCAAGATCAAATTTTAATGGTTCAGCGTTCGCCTCTTGTAGGTGAGACAAACGCTGAATCATTAAAAAGTGTACTATCAAAATTTAGCGGAAAAAGTTAGTATGTAGCGCATAAAAGTTTAGATATTTTAGCCATCAATGTTCTGATTGACCAGGAATTTCAGGAATGCCCGGATCATCAAGAACCTGCACCGTTGTGACCGGGCCTACGGTCTTCCAGTCTTGCATTACCCAGACAACCTTCTTGTCCCTGGTCACTTCTACCATCTGCGGGCCCTTGCCATTATTGTCACCCCGCGATGTAAAAATGGTATTACCATTGGCTAAACGGGTACAGGTTTGGGGCGCGGTAGCAAACCGATACGCCTCCGGCAGGTCGGTTCTGGTATTGAATTCCCATACTGTCTCCCCTTTTTTATTAACCTCCTGTGCCTTTGAGTCGGCCTCATTGGTAATCAATGTATTTCCATTTTTTAAACGAAGAGCCGACCATGGCTGCCTGCAAGCGTACCTCCAGATTTCTTTAAAGTCCTTGTCGTATTCTACAACATATCCTAGGCCAAAAACGGAAACGAGATAAGTTCCATCGGCGGTAATACGGGCCCTCCGATATTGGCCATGGATGTTATCTGGGTTCGGTGGTTGCGAATATGGAAGCTCATGTTCAACCTCTACAGCACCTGTCTTAATATTTACAACCATCAGTTTGGCCGGCAAACCGTTCACCACAAACATCACCTTGTCCAGGCCAATAGGTTGACAAGTATGAATTTCGGTATGTTTAGGTCCGGGTCCGGGATCGCAATCATAACGCCACACCACTTTTTTATCCGGCGTGATTTCTTCTACATATTCCATTCGGGAAAACAGGATATTACCATTTGAAAGCATCCATACATCATCATATTCATAGTTTGTACCTGTAGAATAGGTCCAGATCACTTTGCCTTTATTAACCAGGAACATTTTATCGTAGTTTTCGCCCACCAGCAGCATAGAGTGCTGCGCCAACCCCATACCCGGCAGGTTTGCAGGTGTTTCTCCTTTAACCCAGCTACCCGCAACAGCAGGGGTTTCACCTGGGCCTACTTCAGGAACATTAGGAGCTGTAAAAAGATTAAGCACGTCCATACATGGTGTGGCCCTTGAAAATACGTTTTTCGCTCCCACAGTTTTATCTTTCTTTTGTGCAGCGACAAGATTTGTAAAACCTACCAAAAACAAAATTACAAGGATACTTTTGATGTGTGTCATGATAATTATCGATTAATATTCGTTATTGAATTTTCGGCTATTTAAATAGTTGGTAACCGGACATTATTGGATAATATGTTTGCAGAAAGTTAAGTTTCCTGAAAAAACAGCCGCTTGTTCAGGATGTGATCATCTATTGCGTAATAATTGTCAGGGTTTTACCTTTCTTCAAGTCTGCATCGTCAATAAAATAGCCGTTTACTTTTTGATCGTTCCAGGCTATACCCGTTATTTTGCGGCCTTTACCTTTTTTAATAATGGTGGCAGGTTTTGCACCCAGGCTCAACGTTACCTTATCGAACAGTGGCACAGTAACAATATATTTCGGATCAGCAGGCGAAAATGTATAAAATCCCATCGCATTATACACAAACCAAGCCGACATTTCGCCTGCATCGTCCATACCTGGATAGGCCAGTTTGTACTTACCCATGCCGTAAAAATGATTCATAATACTATCCAGGTACATTTGCGCTTTTGGTTGTTGACCTACAAAATAATAGTAATAGGTAGTACTATGGTCAGGTTGATTACCCTGACAGTAATTGCCAATAAAGGCCGACATATTAGCTGCTTCACGTCCATTATATGGCGTAGTGTACAAGGCATCCAGTTTTTTCTCTGCAGCGGCTTTGCTGCCAAAAAGTGAGATTAACCCGTTTGGATCATGCGGGGCAAAGAAAGTTGACTCCCAGGCATTCGCTTCGCGGTACATGTATTCGTAATATACAAAGCCCGGATCGAAATTCTTTACCCAACTGCCATCGGCCAAACGGCCTTGCATAAACCCTGTTTCGGGGTTAAAAACATTTTTATAGTTACCAGCGCGCTTCATCAACATATCATAGCTTTGGGTGTCGCCCAACGCTTTCGCTAACCTGGCGGTAGCATAATCGTCATAAGCATATTCCAGGGTTTTGGTAACTGCAGCTTTTCGGACAATGCCAAGCGTAGGTTTTTCTACCGCGTCTTCGGCTATGTAGCCTTTTGTATTGTATTCATCTATGTATTTACGGGTACCCTCAACGGTAGCGTTTTTCAACATCAGTTCGTAGGCGCCTTTTACATCGTAATCTCTTAGTCCTCTTAAATACGATCCCGCGATAATTACCGAGGCGTGGTCGCCGTGAAAAAATGTCGGCATGAAGCCACTTATTTTACCTTTGTCAACCAGCGATTGTATAACGTCGTTAAGTACTTTTGGCGATAACATGCCCAACAATACATCTTTGTTCCGATAGTCGTCCCAAATGGATGGTTCGGTATAATAATTAAAGCCCTTATTGACCACCTTACCGCTTATATCGGTAAAATCGCCGTTGGCATCACTTCGTAATGCAGGCCAAAGGAATGATCGATAAAGGCAGGAATAAAATAATCCTTTCTGGCGATCCGTACCGCCCGTAACTTGTATTTTGCCGAGCAAGTTGTTCCATGCGGCGGTGGCCTCCGTTCTAACTTGTATAAAGGTCTTTCCCAACATTTCCTTCTGCAAGTTCGCTTTAGCATTTTCAACAGAAACATAGGAAAAGCCGATTTGCAATTCCAAAGGCTTTGCGGCATCTCCAAAACTGATCACCGGCGTCTTTTTCGGTCCTGCTGGCCTTTCCCGGCGGCCGTGGGCCTGGGTTGCAGAAGCGACCGCGGTTAGGGTGTCTATTCCGGTGATCTTGTGATTAGACACCGCGTAGAAATACATTTTTTCGCCGGTCTGTTGAAACCCGATTAGCACATTGTCGCCCACGCGGTCAATTTTCCAGCTACGTACTCCTTCATTGGCCATTGACAGGTCGGCGATGAGTTTTTTATTGGTGTTTGATTTGTAGGTATACCGATGGAATGCACAACGTAAGGTTGAAGTTAGTTCGGCATTTACACCATAACGCTGCAAATAAACCTGATAATAGCCAGGATGAGCCGACTCGTTTTTATGACTGTAAGGCGACTCATAATCATCAGCGGAAAAATTGCTGCCTGATGCGGGCATCAGCGGAATGTTACATAAATTCCAGTGGCCTTTGCTGGTGTGAGCAAAGCCATAAATAACAGTATCCTCATACTGGTAACCTGAACCGCTATGGAATTGTGTTACCGGGGTTAATTGTACCATCGCGTTGGGTAAGGATGCGCCGGGAAATACTTCAGCGCCCCAGCTTCGATAGGTAGGCACAAAGCCAAGATCTTTAGGGTCCCATAAAGTAGCGGTGCCCAATAAAGGGTTTACGTAAGATGTTACGGGCGTTGGCGGGGTCTTTTTCTGGGCTTGGGCATAGGTTGTTGCCAGAAAAAATAATACAGTTAGTAAAACGTTTCTTTTCATGTTATTTATAATTATCGGGTACTTAATAGCTGGCAAATAAATGCCCCTTGTAGTACCCGGTTATTTGCATAGCGGTGCTAAGCTTTGGAAAGCCGATTTGGGCCGCCACCTTCGGCGTAATAAAACCGGTTATATTCACGCTGTATATGATTTACCGATGTGTATTTTTACAAGCTTATTGCCATTGGTTTATTATTGTTCAAAGGTAAATATCGCTGCGGGTAAACCTTCTTTATTATACAGGGTAACGCTGCTTTCATCGCTCCCGGCGTATCTTACATAAACCGGGTTAGCCACGTCCGGGTTGCTTACCACCACTTTATTATTTTACTATTTTGGCGTCTGCAGCTTTCCATCGGTATCATATGTCCAGATATTGTTATTATGTTGCTCAGTAAAAAAACAACTCCCTTTTTTTTGACCGAAGAGCCCTCCGTAAAGTGGAATTGACGCGCAATCAGTTTTGGCTTGGTCAAAGTATCGCATAGAAGCGCCTCCCGCAAAAACGCGGTCGGCGATATGAGCGTTCGCAGCAGCACGCCCGCTGCCAGGCTATTCTTTTTTATCATTATTTCATTTTTTGTGAGGGCCTATGGGCAATAGGCCGGTTTATATGAGCAATAATAATCATAAGTTTTTAGGCTGGTGCGATGTAGGTGGTGCGATGTACGCTTCGTCAATAAATATGTACAATAAGGCAATCGAGCGATTGATTTAAGCAAGTTATTTATGCCGAATTAAGGGTACCAAACCGTCTGTTCAATAGGGCCAAAGTCAGCATTTATCGCAATTAACGCTTAACCAGTCATTTCGGTGGTTCATTGCCACAGGATATAACTTATCAAGGTTTCCCATTGCTCCATTTTCAGGGCGAATCAGTATCTGTTTTGACCAGCTCTCTGGCTAAATAGCCCCTATGGGCATTTCAATAGGAGGATTTTGATGCAAGGCGTGAGGTTTGCCATGTAGTTTGAAAAATATTTCTCGTTTATTTCAGCTTGACCATTTGCATTTACCTAAATGGCGGTAAGTAGAAATAAAACGATTGCAAACCTGTTGTGCCTTCCTGATGAATATCCTTTTAACATTTCAATATTATTTATTGGTTCATTTTTTGGATCGTCAGGCTTAACTATCCAATCCAGCGTAACGGCGAGCAAGCTGATCCATACCAATTTAATAAGATAGATTCCATGGTACAGGCTATTATTTTCATTAAATATTTTTCGATAACCTTACAATTTGAAGTTACGAAATGGCGCCATCAAACAGATCAATAAAATACAGTTGGTAAAAGTTCAATTAGGATATTAACCATCCGGCAGGACATAAGCAAGTGGAAAATGCCAAATGAAACATCTGTCCATGATTTTAATCAGGAAGTAGGTTGTATCTACAAAGCGGAACGATATAAGGTTCGCGATAACGGCGCAATACTACGATGCCGGGATGGTGGTAAGCGGAAGCGTGCAATTGATAATCAATGGCCTTTTGATAAGTCTAATTTCAAAACTGGATATATGAAAATTGCTTGTGTACCTATTCATAGGATAGTAGCGGTCGCTTTCCTCGAAACCAAACCGACTACTAATCATGTTGTTGACCCATAGATACTAACAAACGAATAATCGGCCTGAAAATTCACGATGGGTTACAAGGCTGGATGCTGAAGAACCAGCGGCTATTCTGACTGATCACATCCAGCCATCTCCAGGGGTAATTTGCTACTGAAAAACCGGCATCAAAGTCCTGTTGTAAAATGAAGGAACAACCGGTATAATGGTTATTGCCGCATAAACAGTAAATGTTCGTAAAAGAAGTGTGTTATACCACTTCCATTAAGGAGCGGCGAAATCGTTTGTATTTGCCATTATCCCAGCCTTTTATTAACCTCGCTCCAGTTAATTACATTCCACCAACCGGCAACATATTCATTACGCCTGTTTTGGTATTTAAGATAGTAGGCGTGCTCCCAAACATCAAGTGCCAGCAAAGGAACACCTTTTACTGTAGCATTATCAAACAATGGATTATCCTGGTTAGCTGTAGAAGCGACGGTTAGCTTACCGTTAACAATCACCAGCCACACCCAGCCCGATCCAAAACGTGTTAACGCAGCCTGCGTAAATTGTTCCTTAAACTTGTCAAAAGATCCAAATGCCCCGTTCAAAGCGTCTTTGATCTTTCCATCAGGCGCGGTTGAGTTTGGCGTAAGGCTTTGCCAGAAAAAATTATGGTTCCAGGCCCCGCCCCCGTTATTACGCGCTTTGGGCGAAAGCTGTGAAGCGTGATCAAAAAACTCCTTTTCGGTAGTAAAACTTAATTTTTCGGCAACTATAGCTTCATTTACATTTTTGATGTAAGCAGCATGATGCTTGCTATAATGTATCTCGTTTGTGAGCGCATCTATATGCGGCTCCAGCGCTTTATAATCAAAGCCCAGCGGTACTTGTGCAAACTTCAGCACATCGCCCGGTATAGTTGCTGGGCTTTTCGAGGTCGCGTACGTGTCTTCACTGCTTAAGATCAGCGGCCCGGTTACGGCGATGGCAGCGGTTACTTTTATTGCATTTTCAATAAATTTTCTGCGATTATTGCTTTTCATGATGGATGTTGATTAGTTATGAAATTGATTGATTAAGAAATAAAGCTGCCCGGAAAAAAAACCGGGACAGCTCCATTGGCACATCTATTAAATCACTGCTATTTGTGCTATGTTTTTTATTAATTATGGGTAATGATAGTTGCGCCAACATCAGTGGTGCCCGGTGTGCCATTGATGTAAATGGTATATATTTTACCAGGCGCCAGCACTACATTGGTTAACTTGTTGTTCAGTATACTTACCGCAGAATGATCTGAAGATTTGCTTACAGAGAAGTTAACCGTACCCGCATCAACGGTAACAAACGGGCCAAGTGACCAAACGTTGAATCCGGTACCAGAAAGTATTGATCCGCCCGCACGGCCGTACACCGTATTGGTAAACAGGGCAGCCTGTCCGGTAATTCCAAAATCAGCAGCCGCATTGCCGGGTGCCAGGTGTACAAATCTCACTTTGGCCTTACCGGCAGCGGGCGCACTCAGGTCATCATAAAAAAGGATGAGTGAATCGGCTGTGGCTTTGGTGTTTTTTACCGCAAATACCGTATGATAGTAAGTAGCTATGGGCCCGTTGGGGCCACCCGTAGTTGTAAAAGCAGCACTGTTGCCAAACTGGCGTGACGCTTTGTAAGATGTATTGGAGCCTTCTGTAAAGTTGATCTGTACATCGCCAAACTGAGTGTCCAGGTAGTCGGTTTTCGCGTTTATGGCTACGGCCGTTTTGGTTACCTGGGTGGTATACGTCCAAAACTGGATACCAACGTTTACCGGCCTTGCGTTTACAAAACTGATATGTGCAACAAGTGCCGGCCTGTTTGCATCGTTAATATTCAGGTAGTCTGTTTTTTTGCAGGAGGTTGCCATAAACAATACACCCGCTAAAAGTAAGGTTAATTGATATAGCGCTGGTTTTAACACCAACCTGTATTTATTATAATTTTTCTTATTCATGATATGTAGCTTATAAATGAGCGGATAGTTTGATAAATGGCTGAATGCCTGCACTGCCGTTTTGAATACCCACAACAGTAGGGTTGCGCAAACCGGCTATAGATGGGTCGGTATAATCGCCCAATACATTAAATACGTTGTTTACACCGGCAGTAGCCTGTAGTTTGGAGGTAAATTTGTATCCTACCGAAAAGTCGGTAACCCAGATGGGTTTCAGGGTTTGGTAAAAATATACCGGGTTAAGCGGGTCGGCAGCACTGAGCAGGGAGGCTGTTGTAACTTTGCCAAAATACACTGTTCTTAACAGGAAAGTGAATTTGTCAAGGCTGTAAATCCCCTGCAGGTTAATTTTTTGTGCAGGGATATTTGTAGTAACCCTGGCCCGTTCGCCTGGGCTCAGTATCACATTCTTATAAGCTTCCAGTCCTTTCGGGGTATTTACTTTGGTGACCTCGTTTTTTGAAAAATTTCCGCCGAAGAGGAAATTGATATTTCCTTTAGCCAGCAATACTTTATAACTACCGGTAAATTCTACCCCTTTGGTACGGGTGCTGAATTCATTGTAAAAGAAATTTGCCTGTGCCGCGCCTGTTTGCTGAAAAAGCGTTTTAACATCTGCCGGAAGATTGGCATCTGTTGAGGTAAAGTTACCCGTATTACCTACCCTGTTATCGATGTTAATCAGGTAAGCGTCAACGGTTAATTCAACGTTACTGCCGGGTGCCGATGTAAGGCCCAGTGCATATCCTTTTGATTTTTCGGGCGTAAGTTTAGGAATACCTAATGCCCTTGCTGCCGCACTTTGATTTGATGCGGTTAAAATATCCACTCCTCTGCCCTGCTGAAATGTAGTAGAAACGGAGGTGTAATAAGACTGCGCCAGGTCTGGTGCCCGGAAGCCTGTATTGGCCGATCCGCGGATGTTGAGCCACCTGGCAAAACTGTAACGGGTGGCAGCTTTCCAGGTAAATACATTGCCAAAATCCGAAAAATACTCTGCACGCCCGGCACCCGATATCAGCCAGGCCTTGGTTACGTTGAGTTCTACATCGGCATACCCGGCAGTTACTGAACGGCTTACGTTGACCGCGTTTTCGGGCCGGAAACCTAAGTGGATCTGTGAACCTGCGGCCAGGCCGTTCAGCGACGTTACCCCCGCATTTGACAAATAGGGAATACCGCCAACAGTTGTATCAACATCAACAATAGTACGCTGATCTGCCTTTGAATACGACCCTTCTTCACCGGCGATGATCTGGAAGCTTTCTATCCTATGCTGTGCTCCAAAAGCCACATTCAGGCCTTTTAAAGCTTTTTCAAAGTAACGATTGAAGTCGAGCCCGGTGGTATTCTGTCCGGCATTATATCTCCCTGCATCAAAACTGGTAGGGCTTTTTAGCCCCAGGCTGGCGTTTAAAGAATTATCAACCCTATTGGTAAAACTATTTTTTCCAAACACGTTAGATAGATCCACGTTCCAATCACCAACCTTTCCTTTTATACCTACGGCAATTGATCCATCTACTATATTATTTTCCATGGCAGGTAAAAACCCATCCGGATAAATAAAATTATTGTTCCTTGATGTCCAGCCCGGCAAACGGTAAACGGCGGTAAACTGAGAATTACGGCTGCTGATAGCACCAAAAGCGTATATATCGGTAGTCTTATTTAATGGGAAGCCTGCATTAAAAGACAGTAATGCATCCTGGCCAGCGTTTGCCCCGCCGCCACGTTGATCAAAAAAATGACGGTCGATACCACGGCTTTTCAAAATGGCGTCGTCAATTTCTTTGGTATAAATGGCATCATAAGCGCGGGTATTGGCACCGCCGCCATAAATAGGACCATTGTATAATCCGGCGTCTTTTCTTCCGGCGGGTAGCGCGATAGCCTGCGTGGCGTATTCGGCAGTAGCATTAATATAGCCGCCTGTGTTGCCTAAACCAACCCCATAGTTTACGCTGGTACGGGTTATTGCCCCGTCGCCACGCCTTCGGGTGCTGCCAGAAGTACTAACAGCAAGGTCATCTGTTTTTTTCTTAAGCACAATATTGATAACGCCGGCTATTGCATCTGATCCGTATTGGGCAGCCGCGCCGTCGCGTAATATCTCGATGCGGTCAATTGACCCCGACGGAATGGAGTTTAAATCGTATCCTGTAGACCCATTGCCCAGGCCACCATAATTTACGTTTGCGCTTTTGTGCCTGCGCTTGCCATTTACAAGTACCAGCACCTGATCCGGTCCCAGCCCCCGTAACTGGGCTAAGCTAAGCGCCGAACCTGCATCACCCGCATTGCTACCGTTAACCGAGTGGAACGATGGCGAAATGTACTGTAGTATTTGTGTAACACTCACTTGCGGGGCCGATTCAAGTAAAGGCTTGATATCAATAACATCGACAGCTGATGCGGAATTGAGCTTGGTACGGTTGGCATTACGCGAGCCAACAATCTGCACCTCGTTAAGATTATTACCTGCGGGTTTTAAAACAATATTGAACTCTTTTAGTCCATCTATCTCAACTTCCTGGCCTTCATACCCTAAAAAGGAAAACACCATTTACTTGCCATTACGCACTACGATAGTAAAAGTACCATCGGCCTTGGTAACCGCGCCTTCATTCAATCCTTTAATGCGTATTGATACGCCCGGCAAAGGGGCCTTGTCATCGGCAGCGGTAACTATTCCGCTAACCGTTCGTTTTTGTGCAAATATGTTTTGCCCGTATGCCAGGCTGAAAAATATAAGTAGGAGTACAACTTTTTTCATTTTACAATGGTTTTAGACAAAGCAGTGGCTAAGACGGTGTTTTTTACACCGCATGCACAGCATATGTCCATGATTAATTAATTATTTAACAGGGGAGTTATTATCAGTTTAAGGCGATTTTTTGCTTAAAACGATCGTCGGTAAGGGCCTTTAAAAATTCTACGATATCATTTACTTCCCCATCATTCAGGTTTAGCGGTTTATCCAATGACAAATCCCGGTTAATACCATCCTTCACAATAAGCGATGGGTTGTTGTAATATTCAACCACACTTTTCAAAGTTTTAAACTTTCCGTTGTGCATGTAAGGGGCAGTAACCGCAACATTGCGCAGACTGGGTATCTTAAATTCCCCTTCTTCTGTTTTGTTGTTAGTAATCTTTGACCGGCCCGGATCATTCAGATCTTTACCATTGTACAAACCAATACTTTTAAACCTATCGGCAGTAAAATCCTCGCCCGAATGGCAGTTGTTGCAATTGGCCTTACCAATAAACAATAAGCGGCCACGCGCTGCCGAAGCTGATAAAGCATTATCGTCGCCGTTGATATAGCGATCATAGGGGCTGTTGGAAGTTTCAAGTGTGCGCTCAAAAGAGGCTATGGCTTTCAACAGATTATCTTTGGTGGGTGCTGATTTAAATATTTTTTGAAATGCATCGGCATAGTATTTATTTTCATTTAATTTTTTAACGGCATCCTCAATAGGAAGCCCCATTTCTGTAGCCGATGTAATAGGCCCAAGTGCCTGTTCTTCCAGCGACGAAGCGCGCCCGTCCCAAAACAGATGCGGACGGCCGGACAGGTTAGTTAACCCGGGCGAATTTCTTGAAGTAAGGTTTCCTTTTATACCTACACTAAAAGTAGCAGTATCGGCAAAGGCAAACTCCGGTTTATGGCATGAGGAGCAGCTGATGGTATTATCGCCAGATAGTATCGGGTCGAAAAACAGTTTTTCGCCCAATTGTTCTTTGGTTTGCACATCATCTTTAGTGCCCACAAAACTCATAAAGCTTATCAATGTACTGATAGCTGTAATAACCAGAAGTATATTTCCTTTTTTCATATCCTTATGCATTCATGTTGCTGCCGATAAACTTGTCCGGATAGTTGCCGGGGTACCCAATGCGCCCCGGCTCCAGATCCGGTTCCAAACTTTACGCGAGTTTTTAAATGCCGTTTTTAGTCAAAACAATGGCTATCCACCTAATTGGTGGTCCATTTTTATTAAATTTCAGTTCGTTGAGTTTAAGCGCTTATTGCGCCACAGCGTTGAGGTTTACATTCAAATCAAAATCATCATAGATCACCTTGTCGCCCAGATTTTCAAAAAAGTTTTTCGAACGGAATTTAATATCGTACTTGGTACGGTCGATGGTGATCTTCGCGGTAGCCGCCAGCTTTTTGCCGCTCACGGTTACTGTTACAGGGAAGCTTACCTCGTTGGTAATGCCTTTTATAGTCAGTTTGCCTTTAACATCATATTGGTTGCCGGTAGTTTTTGTGGCCGATGAGATTACAAAATTAGCCTTCGGGAATTTTTCGGTATTGAAAAATGTTTCGCTTTTTAAAGTACTCACCAGTTTATCGTTTGATGCATGGTCGGTAATATCAGCATCGGTAATGGTGTTAAGGTCTATGTCGAAGTTGCCGCCTTTAAGGGTGTTATTTTCAATGGCAAAGTTGCCGTTACTTACCTTTACTTCGCCATTATGATCGCCTGTGGCTTTTTTTGCAGCCCAAGTGAGTTTGCTGCTTTCATTATCTACCTTAAAGGTTGATGTTTTAAATTTTTTACCTACTGGCAAGGTTTTAATAGTGGCAGACCGGCCTTTGGTCAGTTTAACACTTTTAATAGCCGATGGTGTAAACGCGGTTAACGATACTAATGCTGTAAATAATACAGCGCCTGATAATTTGGTCATGGTGGTTTTTATGGTTGTTTAAGTGTACCCGGCAAGGCTGTTACCCCTGCCGGGATTTAGTTTAGTTTATTTTCCTTTAAGTTTTTTATTGTTGTTACCTGTAAGGTTGGCCGCGCTGGCCGGTACCGGTTCTGCAATCAGTTCATCCAATAACTTATTGAATTTCTTTTCGTAATCCTGGTAATATTTGCCGGTAACTGCGCCTGTGTAACCTGTATATATTTCACGTACATCGCCTTTACGGTCAATGATAATAGTAGTAGGGAATGCCACAAATTTGTTTAGTGCGGGCAGTTTCTGTGAAACCAGCTTTTTATCAGCCAATCCGCCGAAAACGATATCATACTGAATGTTGTATTTATCTTTTAGCTTACCTAATGTGTATTTAGCATACTCCAGGCTGTCTTTTTGTTCGAAACCGATAGCAATTGCTTCTACCCCACGATTATGATTTTTATTGAACCACGGTGATAGGAACACCGTTTGATCGGTACAGTTAGGGCACCAGGTACCAACAATTTCAATGATGGTTACCTTCCCTTTATACTTATCATCGCTAAGTGATACTGGTTTGCCGCTCAAATCCGGAAAAGTAAAATCCAGTTTTTTGTAGCCTTCTTTCAGGTAGGTTAATTTATACGGATCAGGCAATTCGGCTTTATCGTCTTTAACCGCGTCAAACTTGGTATTATCATAAATGCCAGAGCCAATTTCGCCACTTAAAGTTCCATCAGCGTTGATCTTGCCTTTGTATATCTTAGGGCTTGGGCCGGTAAAACCTGATAATTGAAACTCATCACCCTGAACCGTACCTTCCAGCTCGCGGCTATCGCCGGTTACCTGCATAATTACGCCGGTAAGTTTATTGCCTGTTTGTTTTAAAATGGCAATTTTGTTGGGCACCTGGTCTTTTGAGTAAACTTTCAACTCCCATTTGCCGGTTAGGTTGGCCGTTGGCGCAACGTCCTTCCCTGGTTCAACAAAGCGGTAGGTTTTACCATATTCGGCGGTAAAAGGCAGAGAATTGCCCCTGAAACCTGGTACCAGGCTGCGGTATTCGCCGCTTAGCGTTCCATCTTCCTGAACTTTGGCCACCAGGGCGGCATCATAGGTATTCATTTTGATAAATACGGAATCTTTACCAATTTGCTTTACGTGGAAATTGTCTCGGCGGCTTCCGTTAATCAGTGTAAATACAGCATGCCCGGCATCTTTTCCCTTTAGTTCAAAGTTGAAAGGCACCTTAGTTTCGGCCACAGTAAATACGCCGCGCCATAGCCCTTGTTTGATAAACTTTACAGGCGTTTTTTTATCCGCAGCCAACGCCGCTGCGCCACTAAACAATAAGCCCACAGACAGGCATTTGAATGAAGTGATTAAGTTGATGGTTTTCATTTGATTAGTTATATAAGATCAGTTAATGTTAATTTCCTGGGTGGGTTGATGGATTTGCAACAGCGGCTGTTTCCGGGGCCGGTTCGGCAATAAGCTCATCTAATAATTTATTAAATTTCTTCTCGTAATCCTCGTGGTACTTACCTGTCACGGTGCCCGTATAACCGGTATATATCTCCCTTACATCGCCTTTTCTATCAATGATGATGGTAGTTGGGAAGGCAATGAATTTATTCAAAGCAGGCAACTTTTGCGATACCAGTTTTTTATCGGCCAGCCCTCCAAAAGCGATATCATAATTGATTTCGTATTTTTCTTTCAGCTTGCCCAAGGTATATTTGGCATATTCCAGGCTGTCCTTCTGTTCAAAACCTAATGCAATGGCTTCTACACCGCGCTGATGGTTTTTATTGAACCATGGGGATAGAAACACGGTTTGATCGGTACAGTTAGGGCACCAGGTACCTATAATCTCTACAATTACTACTTTACCTTTGTATTTGTTATCACTCAAGGAAACCTGTTTGCCATCGATACCGGGGAATGAGAAATCAAGTTTTTTATAGCCTTCTTTTAAAAATGTGAGTTTGTAAGGATCAGGTAATTCAACCTCTGTTTTTTTGGCGGCATCAAATTTCAGGTTTTTATAGATGCCAAAACCTTCTTCGCCGCTGATGGAGCCATCGGCATTGATCTTACCTTTTATAATGAACGGACTTGGGCCGGTAAAGCCGCTTAGCGCAAACTCATCGCCTTGTACGGTACCTTCCAGTTCGCGGGTGTCACCAACAACGGTCATTACCACACCGGTAAGCTTGTTCCCTTTTTGTTTCAATAAGGCTATAGATGCAGGAACGGCTTCTTTACTGTATGTTTTGATTTCCCATTTACCAGTCAGGTCGGCTTTAGGGGCTACATCTTTGCCGGGTTCTACAAAGCGGTAGGTTTTACCATATTCTGCAGTAAATGGTAATGAGTTGCCCCTGAAACCCGGTACCAGGCTACGGTATTCGCCGGTTAACGAGCCATCATCCTGAATTTTGGCTACCAGCGCGGCATCATAGGTATTCATTTTGATATATACAGAATCCGTACCAATTGATTTCACATGAAAATTATCTCTGCGGGAGCCGTTGATGAGTGTGAAAACAGCATGCTCGGCATCCTTTCCCTTCAGCTCGAAATTAAAAGGCACCTTTGATTCGCTTACGGTAAATTCGCCGCGCCATTTTCCTTCTTTTATAAATTTAGGCTTTGGGGTTGCATGGGCCGATAACACGCTTACCCCGCTGAGCAATAAAGCGGCAGATAGCAGCCTTGTTTTGGTTAAGTAGTTTGTAGTTTTCATTTTGTATAAGTTTTAATTGTTGTTAATTGATGCGATGCCGGAAATTTGGGCATAGGTTATCCATTGGGCTTTACAGCCTTTGAAAAAACACTATAAATTTTTAGGGTATCCGGCTGTTAAAACCAGAAAACGTACTGAACCAGGCAACAACATCGTTTGATGGCCGCGGGTTGTAGCTGTGGGTAATGGCTGTTAAGTGTGTTCATGACTGTTAGTTAATTTATATTCCGGCGGCATAATTGCTATCGGAAAAAGTTTAGCACTTATTTCAGACTGCTGAAAAGTTGCTATAAGATCATCGAGACTTCCTCTCCCTTATTCTTTATAAATCAACTAATTAATGGTGGGGTTAATTAGAATGGTGTAAAGATAACAACAAATATGATAAATACAATAAAATCTATAGATTTAGTAGAATATTTTTAAGTTTTGTATGTCTTTTTTAATTTTTTCTTGTAAAACGATAAACATCCTGGACTGTACAGCACACGCCTGAATTACCACCATAGCAAAGCAACGCACTTAGTACAGCCAGGATGTATATCTTGCTCAATATTTTTTAAACCTGGAATGTAAAGCGTTAGCAATTATGGTAACAACAGCCAGGGGTGCCACCATGCTGTTTTCGGGCTTTTGTAAATAAAGTAAACTTTGGTTTCATGGTATTAGTTTTATTAATAATGATAACGCGTTTAAAAGCGATTACCATTTTAACAGACCGACTGGTGGCTATCGTGCTGCTTTTTATATGATTTGGCTTATATTATATTTTTATTTTACAGGTACACTAAATTCTACATCGTCTGGCGGTAAACATTGCTTATCGCTGCATACCATAAAGTTCACGGTACCACTAACGGATGCCTGCCCGGATTTAAGCTTTACTTTTTGCTGAAATATAACAGACTTTTCAAAGTACTGAACATTCATACTAAATGACTTTTCGTACTTGTTTAGTGCCTTCGGTTCTTCTGTGCTTCCCAATAAGGTGTAACTTTCATTAGCGGCAAACTTAAGGGTAGTTTTTATCGGCCCCCCATCTGCCAAATGCTGCGAATAAATATGCCAGCCCTTATCGATGGTTGCTTTAATGAAAACGATAGCCTGGTCATTATCTACCTTTTTTGCAGCATATGACCATTTTACAGGGGTAAGTATTTGTCCGAAGACTGTGCTGCTTAATGTAATAGTTATGGCTGCCAGTATAATTTTTCTCATAAAGTAAATTGTTTTGTAGAGTGTATCCTATATATAAAATTGCGACTGATGAATCAACAACTCGTTAAGATAGCGTTACAATTTATGTTGCTCTTATGAAAAAACTGGTTATAAAGCGTATTCATTATGATTAAGTTTACCTGACTATAGCTTGCCTTAAGAATATTAAATGCACTCGCCTTTTTGGGTTGAATGAGCATTAAAAGCTAAGGCGTTGTAAATATATAATTAATTCTATTAAATCCATAGATATTATAGATTAATTGTTTTCAATAGAGATTTATTACAACGACATTTGCATTGTAATTTGTTCAAAAAACTATAGGGTATTGGGGTGAGTATGAAATACCAAAACCGTAAGACATTGCATCCCACCGCAATTTAATGTATATACCGAAGCCTTCTCCTTGCAATATAATTCAAAAAACAGTAAATTTTACATTATAAGCCATTCGCGTTATTTGGTTGAATTTGGAGGTGCCCTATTGGGTGACCCGTAAAGATTTTCAAAATATAATTCTTCTGATATGGAGAAGAAAACAATCGACGGTTGTTCGGTCCCTCTCCGCAAACCCAACAAACCTGGCATTAGTCGGGTTTTCTTATTTCATAACATGGACAGAAGCTATCGACATATTCTAAATCTCTTTGTCCGTTTTTGACAAGATGTTGCCGTGAACAAGGGTGAAAACTATATAATATACCATTATTAACGGTTCCAGGCGGTGAATCTTTTCGTGATCTGTAGCTGAAGACAGTTTCTTTTTCTATTTTAGGATCAACCCTCTTGTGGTTCATTTTATGGCGAAAATAAAAATCACGCTTCCTTATTACACAGAAATCAATGATTTTTTGGCCTCTATTCCATGGCCAGGACGAACAACTGATCCAGACTTCTACTGTTTAAGGTTAAAGCCACTCGATCAGGACCGACAAATATACCGGCCACCTTTTAAACGTTCATTTTATTTTTTCGCCCTGCTATTCAATTCCGGTAAGATCGAAGTTAACTATGGCGATCAGACCATTCATGATCCTGAGTCGTATCTCGTCTTTCATTCGCCCAATCTGGTGTATAGCTTTGCTCATAACAATGCCCTGGAGGGTTATGTGATTTATTTTAAGCCGGAATGCTTCTCATTCTTCAAACCAAACTTTCAACAGCAATTCCCCCTATTTGACGTGTTACATACTAACCTGTTTAAGTTTGACCACGCCACATTTAAACGATTGGCACCACATTTTGAATCTGTATTTACCGCTTATGAAAAATCGGCTAAAACACAACATATGGAAGCAAGGGTAAAGTTGCTCGGCTTACTCTACTACCTGGAAGACTTTGCGCTGCAAAAGAAAAAAGACATTCGTCTGGCTACAACGCAACAAATCCTGTTGCGTAAATTTATTCAGTTAATTGATAACCATTATATCAATAAACACACCGTGCAGGAATACGCAGATATGCTTTCGGTTACTGCCAATCATCTTTCCCAATCTGTCAAACATGTTTCGGGCAAAAATGCACTTACTTTTATTGCCGAACGCCTGGCCACCGAAGCCAGATCGCTCATTCAATACACCGATTTTGAGATTGCCGAGATTGCCTATCAACTCAACTTTTCAGACCCTGCTAATTTTGGCAAATTTTTCAAAAAGCAGGTAGGCTTGTCTCCTTCGGAGTTCCGGAAACAACGCAAGTGATTAAATTGACCTGTTTGTCCAAGTTTTCGACCAAATCTTCTGCGTAAGTTTAAGTTTTTTTGCTACCATAAATTAAATAACGTTATGAACTATAACCTTGCGGTGGATGCTTATATAACTAACTCGGAAGATTTTGCAAAACCCATACTTGAGCATTGGCGCCGCCTTATTCATGAAAATTGCCCTAATGTAGTAGAGGCGATAAAATGGAGCCTGCCCCATTTTGAGTACAACAGCGATAACATGTGTGTAGTAGCATCCTATAAAAACTATTGCTCTTTTACGTTTTTGAAGGCCGAATTGATGACTGACCCGCGTTTGAAGGCAAACAAGGACTTGAAGCCGATCCAACGATTCTTGGGGAAGGTCAGTAAAATAGAGGACCTACCGCCGGACAACGAATTTATAGCCATGCTTAAAGAAGCCGTACAGTTAAACGAAAAAGGTATCAGGATAAAAAGAGAGAAACCAGAAGCCGACAAACCCAAAGTACTGCAAACGCCCGATTATTTGTTGGCAGCATTAGTAGCTAACCCAAAAGCAAAGGAAGTTTTTGAAAGCAAATCCAACTCTTTCCGCAAGGAATATATAGTTTGGATTACCGATGCCAAAACCGGCGAAACACGACAAAAAAGAATAGATGAAGCTTTAGAATGGATAGCCGAAGGAAAAGGCAGGTTTTGGAAACACCAAAAATAGACATCCCAAAATACTGTACCACCTTGCCTTAAAACTATTGGGAAATAAAAACAACAACCAATCGGACCATTGCTTGTTTTTATTTTCCGTAACCTTTTTGATTATTGCCAGAATCGCCGCAAGATGTTCTAACAGGCTCCCATTCACCCCGCTGGAATCCATATCAAAAGCCTGAATATCAATAATTTGCAGTCTTTTGTAATTTAATCAGGGAACCATTTCATACATAGTTTTCATCAAAAAGATGAGATAGAACTCTCTGATTTATCCGTTTACCGGAAATCATACGAGTAATCGCAATAATAACGAAGGTTAGTTTACCTAAATGGTCATCGCCAAATTAATAGGCATATTTGTCACCAATTACGGTTTTAAAGAAGGTTGAAAATATAATTTTCATATCAAGGTCTAAGCTCCAGTTTTCGATATACCAAACATCGGCTTCTACACGCGCCTCCATATCCTCTACCAGCTTTGTCTCTCCGCGAAACCCGCGCACCTGTGCCCAGCCCGTTATACCTGGCTTTATAAAATGCCTCACCATAAAATGATCAATTAATTTTGCGTATTGTTCGGTATGGTTTAACATATGAGGTCTTGGCCCAACTACCGACATATCCCCCATTAACACGTTAAAAAATTGCGGCATTTCATCAAGACTTGATTTGCGTAAAAAGGCACCAATTTTAGTAACTCTCGCATCGCCCTTTGTTGCCTGCAGCAAATTTGAATCTTTATTAACCCGCATGCTTCTAAATTTGTAACAGTTAAAAGTAACGTTGTTACGACCCGACCTTGGTTGTACAAATATTGCCGGACCGGCTGACTCTAACTTAATAAGCAAATAAATAATAGGATACAGCCAGCTCAAAACAAAAACTATAACAAATAGTGAGAATGCAATATCGAATAGCCGCTTCACAATCCTGTTCATGGTGTTTTCAAGTGGTTCAACACGTATGGCGTACGCGTCGATTTTATTTAAGCTTTGCGATAGCAAGGCCCCCTGAAAATATTCGTAATGCTCGGGAATAAGTTTAAACCTGATCATATTTTTGTCGGACTCTTTGATTAGTTTCTGTATCGTGTTTTTTTGCGAAAAGGGTAGTGCACAAAAAATTTCACTTACGTTGTTTTGCTTGCAAAAATTGATACAATCAACGGTTTCGCCAATATATGCATGGTCGAAATTACTACGTAACGGGTTGTCGTTAAAGATCCCTAAAACCTCGTAGCCCAATGACGGGTCATTCCTAAACCGTTTTTGGAGCTCAAATGCTGCCCGTCCGTCACCAACAATAACAGCTGTTTTTGAAACATTGTTAAAAACGGATTGATGCACAAGGCCTTTGAAGAAAAACAATTTCCAACCGGCCAATAAAACGCCAAATAAACTCATAGACACTAAAATGTATCTGCTATTGGTATTATAGGACTCGATAGTATTGAGGTACATAATAATATATGATACCAGGACAAGGTATACAATATAAGCTTTTACCGTTTTTTTGTAAACGTGACCAGGATTTGGCAGCTGATATAAATTGGTGATATTGGCCGCCAGTAGCCAAACCAAATTGAATATCAGAATTACATGCACATAACTTTTATCGCTTACCCAATTAAAATAATTTTGGTGTTGTACGCTGTAAACGATAATTAATGAGAGGTTTAAAAGAAAATAATCGGCAATAAGGTTTAAAGATCTGCTCAAATTAGTATTGCTATGTTCCATAGGTCAGTATTTTGTTATGGCCTAACAAATACAATGCTACACTTCTTTAAATTAAAGGAATTGCGATAAAAAATATTTTTTTATTACCTGGTTAAAAAAAATAAAACCTTTGGTTGTGAAAATTACAATTTACAACTGCTTAAACATAAAAACATATTGGTCGGCAGCGATAAAATCCAGGTTTTCGTAAAAATCAAATGCGGGCAGGTATTTATTGGTCATTAATGCCAGTAGTTCAATCTGATTTTCCTTAGCATATTCCTCGCAATAGGACATTAGCTTTTTTCCGTATCCTTTTTTTTGAGCACTTTTGCTTACAAAAAGCTCATCAACCATCAACTGGTCGTTAGTCCACCATGTTTTTTTGTGTCCTAAAATTGCAGCAACGGCATTATCATTCTCATATACTATAAATCCTATAAAATTAGTATTGTTTATAAGCTCTGAAAGGTATGCGCCTGCTTTTTCAGCAGTCCAATTGCAGTTCCAGGGCGGAGAATTATAGGCATCCACAAAAACTTTCACACAATCATCAACATGATTTTCTGTTATTGATATTATTTCCATAAAAGCAGGGTTAAATTAATTCCTCCTGGAATTTTGGGCTGCCTGCATAAGCAGTGATGAGCTGCCGTTTTAAAGCTGCCGGGTCATAAATTTGCTGGTAAAAGGCAAACGCGTTAGCTTTTAACGGTTCGATTGAAGAAGCGTCAAGATTGTTTATTCTTTGCATAATTGAGCGTGGCTCATCATTGTTGAAACTAAGGCTGGTTACATCATCTATTATCAATTCCTTAAAAAATGGGATATCAGAAACAAGCGACGGTACCCTGAAGTAATACGGGATTGATAATATACCCGATTGCGTGCCGGATATGTATGGAAAAGCTACACAAAAAGCATTGGTAAACAAGCTCTTTATTTCTTCGTCATCTATATAACGGTTAATGAACACTACATTTGATTCCTTTTGCAAATTCCGTTCAAAATAAATATGTCCTTTGCCTGCTATTACCAAATGCCGGTTTGAAGTAGCTTTATTATCGTTTATAAAAGCATTATACAAAATATCAACGCCTTTATATTGCTCAACCTGCCCAAAAAACAAAATGTAATTATTGATGCCTTTCAATTCGGGAGGTCTCACTTCGCCTGTTTTAATGGTTTCTGTAACCAGCGTAGGGAAACCGTGATAGTAAATATGCTTTTTTAAAAAGTTTGCCTGCATCCAGTTGTACTGGTATTTACTACAGGTTACCAGGTTGTCTGTTTGTTTTATGAGATAGGTTACCCTCATTTTTACCAGTAAAGTACGTAAAAGCCAGCTTATCACATTTTTGTAAACCTTCTCGTGAAAAAACAGGTCGTGAACAGTGTAGTAAACTTTAGCCCGCTTTTTTAATTGCTTTAGATGAAGCGCCAGCGACGAATCCTCGGTTAATAAGTGAATTACTTCAATTTTATTTTCCAGGCAAACCTTATCAATAGTTTTCAGCAGCTGCCCGGGAAATATGTTGTGGAGCAGCCCTCTGAACTTGTTTTCCGGGAAATCTAAAAAGGTATAATTCTCGCCGTTAGGTTTAAGTGCTTTCCGGTAATCGCATTTAGGTGTACATACAAATACACCAAAGGTATCTTCGTCGCGCATTGTATTTACAATGGTGGCGGCAAATGGTAATAATCCGGCGTAAAATTCTGAACAGACAAATAATTTTTTCATTTAAAACCGATGGTACACGAGATGATAGTTAAGCACATCTCCTGTTTTGCTAATATTCAGGTTACGTTATCCCGCTGCAGGGATTGCCTTGTAATAAGAGTTATCATACTCGTAGCCATAGCCAAATTTTTTCACGTCTACGCCGTTAAAAACAATTTGTATGTTAGGCAGCTTATTTTCTTTAACCAATGCCCGGATGAATTTCAGTTCACTTTTCCGGGTAATTCCTTGCCTAACTATATACAATGTAACATCACTTATGCGCGCTATAATGTGGGCATCAGCAACCAGGTGCACCGGGGGGCTATCGATAATAATGTCGCTGTAAATGTTTTTTAACTCTGCAATCAATTCACCCAATTTGCCGTTTTCCAGTAATTCGGTTGGGTTTGAAATAAATGAGCCACTACTGATAATATCAAGCGCCGGGTTAATACCCGATGGTTGAATAATTTTTTTTAGCGTAGTTTTTCCGTTGAGATAATCAGAAATCCCCTCATGCTTTTTCGATAATTTAAAAAGGTCTTTAATTGCTGATCTCCGTAAATCCAATTCTAATATTATCGTTTTTTTGCCGGTATTGGCCAACGAAAGCCCCAGGTTACCGGTGATAAAGCTTTTGCCTTCGTTTGAAACGCTTGATGTGATCAGGGTTACATGCGAATGGTTATCGGCACTATAAAGGTCATACAATTTGGTCCTCAGGCTGCGGAATTGCTCCGTTACCAAGCCACTTTTTGGCGTTATACCTGGTGTTTTTCTGTCTAAAGCCACCTCGGATAAAACAGGTACCTCGATTGCGTTTTCAACATCCTTAGGATCTAACACTACGCCCCTTAGTAAATGCATGATGTAAATAGCTATTGCCGGCAAAACAATGCCCAAAATCAAGGCAACAAGGTATATTATTTTTTTATTTGGCCATTTTGATGGTAAAGCATGAGCAGTATCAAGTACTTTATAATTTGATAAAGTAGTAGCATAGCTTAAAGAAACTTCTTCGCGTTTTTGCAGCAGGTATACGTACAGATTTTCTTTGATAGATTGCTGCCGCTTAATGCTGATGAACTGGCGTTCCTGTGTAGGGAGGTTTGATATCGAAGATTCGGAACTTGAGCTTTGCGACTGGAGTTTACTTTGGGCATTAAGCAATGAAGCCTTAATGTTTTTTACGTTTTCCTTAATTGCCGCTTTGGTGGTTCTAATTTGCGAATTGATCTCTTCAAAATCGGGATTAGTCTCTGGCGTGGTGGCCAGTAATTGGTCGTGCTGTAGCTGCAACTGCGAAAGCTTTTCAACTGAGCTTATGAGCGATGGATCGTTTATACCTATTACCGCCGGAGTTTTATCTGCCGTATGGGGCGAATTTACAAACCGCTCTATTCCGTCAATAACGCTTAACTGAACGTTAATTTCGCTAAGGCGGCTATCATTAGTTTGTAGTTTCTCCAATTCGAATTTTGCATCTGAAGTAATATCTGTGAGCCTGTTGGAGCTTTTAAAATTAGCAATATTTTTTTCAACGCCATTTAACTCGCCGGTTAATGAAGCCAGGCGCTGATCAATAAAACTAATTGTATTTTGAGTTTCCTTGTTTTTATCGGCTATTTCATCCTGGTTGTAAACCTGTATTAGGTGGTTAATGATATCCTTGCCTTTTTGCCTATCGTTGGTGCTGAAAGTAAGATCGACCGCAGTAGCCAGTTTATCTTCAAGGCTGGCATCAATGTTTTTTTGATAGTAGTCGGTTAGCTTATCAGCATCAAGTAATGATATCCTGATAGTTTTATCTTTAAATGAAGCAATATTAGTGGCTGGCACCAGTTTCCAGGTGCCAATTGCGGTGTGCATAACGTCATTAAAAGCGTATTGCTTGTAATCTCCATCCGTTTTCATCAGGAAGGTTTTATCGTCCTTTACCTGGATCAGCGTTTTGATTTTGTCGTCGGCATCTGCATTGGGCTTGATAAAGACCAGCTTAAAGGGCATCGAAGCATAAAGATCATTATATAACAAGCCGTTTTTTTGCTGGTAACTTACATTTAGCTGAAGATCATTAATGACCTGGTTAATCAACTTGGCCGATTTTAATTTGGCCAGTTCATTTTCTACAACATCAGCCGTCTTGGGAAGGTCGATCTTATCTAAAACAGATTGGTTGGCGTCGGGTTTATCTGCATCTTTCGGGATGTTTACCAGCAAGGTTGCCTTTACCTGGTAAACAGGATCGGCAATTTGCAGGTATGCAAACGCCATAACAAGCATCAATATAGTAGTTGCTAAAATAATGGGCCAGTTAAAAATGTATTTAGCAAAAAGCGACTTTAAACTAACTGATGAGTTTTTTTCTTTTTCGGTAGCAAAAGTTAAAAACTGTGCGGGGTTGTTACTCATAAAAATTTAATTACGCGTTAACACTATAGCTACAACAGATAAAGCCGATATAATTATCCCCAAAACAGGCAGGCCGTTGGCAACAAGCTTCGAGCGTCCGGGGGTTACATATATTTCATCGTTGTTTTTGAGGTAGAAATAGGGCGAATTGTAGATGTTTTTTGAAGTAAGATCAAGCTGTATGTATTTACGTTCTCCGTCTTCGTTTCGTATCAACAAAACTTTTTTACGCATACCTGTAATATTTAAATCTCCGGCCAGTGTAAGCGCCTGAATTACGGTAGGGTGTTCGTCAATAACATTGTAAGCATTGGGGCGGGCCACATCGCCATATACATATACTTTAAAATTCACTATCCGGATGTTTACCACAGGATCTTTTAAATAAGTAAGCAGGGCTTTACCCAGGCTTTCGGTTAGCTGCGTGGTGGTTAAGCCGGAAGCTTTTATTTCGCCGACCAAAGGCAGGTGAATATTTCCATTGCCATCAACCATATAACCTATAACCGGATTATCGGGCGATGTGTTATAAGCATTGCCATTTACACGGGCCAGGTTATAATTAAAAACAGCCGCCGATTCGGGGTTTCGGCTCGTTATGTTAATACCCAGAATATCGCCGGTATGGATAAGATAATCGGAGTTATTGGTAATCTTTTCTGTCACAATATCTTTTTTATCCAGATCCTTGTAATAAGGTACATTTTTATAGGATTGGCATGATGACAGGGCGTATGTGATAAGCGAGAGGGCGATAAAGAATCTTTTTACTTTAAAAATGCTCATTGATATTTTCTTTTTCAATTGTTTTGATACGTAATAGTGTTTGATTGTTAGTTTTTACTGATATTTAAATCAACATCCCCTTTGGAGTTGATAAGCATCACGCCACCTAAGTTCTTTCCCCGCAAAATGTTGTGCCTGGACGAAATACCCTGGTACTTGTAAAAAACAATACCGTTGCCTGGTATGGTTGATTTTATGTAATTACTGTCAACCTTAACATTTGCCAAGCCTACGGTTGTACGGGCATCCGAAACGTTAATGGCCGGTGTACTAACATGAAGTACCCCCTTAAGGTTTTCAAAAGTGTTAATTATTATATTCGCGGTAATGTTAACGTTTATATGGCCAAAGCAATCAATTTGTCCCTGGTAAATTTTGTTACCATAAACTTTATGATTACCACTTAGCGAATCAGCGGTGCCATTCTTATATCCATCATAAAAATAGCCTATGGTTACAGCGCGCCGGTATTTTATTACCTCCCCCCGTTCAACTGGGCCAAAGCCATCCCTGAAATTAAACAGGTTGTTGTATACCGATACATTAACTACACTTTCGTTGGCGCTATGCCTTTCTATATCAACACCGCCAACCAGGTAACCGTTACCATGCACCAGGTTATCGTAAAACGAAGCTCCGTTTACGCAACAAAACATGGTGCCTTCGCGATAAATATTAAAAAAAATACAGTTATGAACTGCCACGTTTGTAACTATCCGGGCGTTAAGCGTTTGTTCAAACGTATCTCCAAAAAGTAAACCATCGCCCCTGAAACTTTGAAATTTGCAGTTTTTTACTTCGATGTTTTTTCCATTGTTTATACTTAACGCGTGGCAAAACTGGTATTCGGGGTCATATTTTTGTTTAGCGAGGTTGCCATCAAAATCAATCCCGTCTATAACAATATTATTTATCGACGGCTCTTCCCACCAGGCCTGGTAAAATATAGAATTGGGATTGGTGCGGCCACCTGATAAAATGATATGGCAATTTGCCACCCCTGCACCAATTAAACTTATGCCGTTTAATAATTTGATAATTCCCGGTTTATCGCCATGCTCCTTTATTAAGTATTTTCCGGCAGGAAAATAAACCGAGGATATTCCATTTGACCTGGCCTGCCGCATGGCCTCGCAAATTGCTTTGGTATCATCATGAATCCCATCACCCGCCGCACCGGCGTCTTTTACATTTAAAATACCAGCTATTGTAGCGTGTTTAACAAGCAGCTTTTTTTCTGTAGCGTAGCAGTTTCCCACCTTTAAAATAAAAAACGGGAATAGTAAAATGAGCTTAAATAAACTGTTATTAATCATAAAATAATGGGGGCCTGGCTTTATTTACACCCGGCCTTATCCATAAGACACTTAACAATAGCGGGCAATTAGGGCTACAAATTAGTTAGGCACAGTATAACTAAAACTTCCGGTTGAGCCACCACCTGATGTTTTAATAGTAACAGGGTCAAGATAAATACCCTTGTACATAACGCTGGAAGTTATTAACCCATTTGCACTTTGAATGGCCACAGTTATTTTATGACCTACTACCGGGGTAAAACCATAATCAAACGCGGTGGTTTGATCTGCATTTTCGGTATTATAAGGTGTAACTCCATCATTACCGTATTCGGTTATGGTTACTTTAAATTCAGCTGTTGAGCTTGCCTTTACCCTGAATATGCTGTTATGCGCATCATAGTTAGGGTCGTTATTGGCGGGCGCGTTTTCTGATAGGCCACCCTTTTTGCATGCTCCTAATGTTATTGTTAAAGCAAGGATAATAAGTGAAATTTTTTTCATAAATGTAAATGTCAGTAAGTTTGAATTAATAACGATAACTAATAAAATAACCTCGGGTGGATTATTAGCTATCGTTATTAAAACTGCATGTGCAATATTTATGCCATGGGGCCACCATGTGTAAACGGGTTAAGCCGCACAACTATAACGAATAAAAACGGAGTAGCAATAAACAAAATGCATGTTTATTGCTACAAATAATTTTTTTTAGGCTAATTTATCGGTCACTTTGCGGTTGCTGTACCTGCTGTCACATCGTCGATATTATTTTGCAAAATATCGCCAAGCATTGCTACATGGGGCGGCTGAAGCATAGAGAAATGATCGCCGGGGATTTCAAAAAGTTCGACACCTTTTTCGGCGTACTTGTCCCAGCCCAAATATTTTCCGTATTCAACATAGTGCACGCTAATCTTTGCGCGGTATAAATACAGTTTGCCATCAAACGGCTCCAGGTGGTAATTCCTGAAAGCTGTGATATGTTTGCTTTTGATTTTCTGAACCAGTTTATAAAACTCCCTGGTATCTTTTTTTTGTTCGACGGGTACGGGTTCTTGCAGGACTTTGCTCCTAAACATTTGATTTATAGAAAACTTTAAAGCCTGTACCATACGCGGAAAATGCCTTTTGGCTTTTTTGGGTAACAAAGAGTACCAATCTTTATACTCCGTTTTTTCGGCGTCAGTATCAAAAATGATAAGCATTTTAACTTCCCTGCCCAAAGCAATTAGCTGTTTCCTTATTTCCATGGCCACATATCCACCCGACGAATAGCCTGCAAGCAGGTAAGGGCCCTGTGGGTTATGCTGCAGAATTTCCTGCATATAATGGTAGGCAATTACCGGCAGGTTATCTATCGGTTCATCTACCCCATTAAGCCCCAGCGCCTGCAAGCCATAAACAGGTTGCTCGCGATGAACGTGTTTGGCAAGATGACTAAAATTAAGCACATTCAACCCATCGCCATGAATAATGTACAAGGGCGATTTTGATCCCGACGGTTTAATTGCAACTAATGATTTAAAATTGTAGTCGCTGGTTTCCCGGTCAATAAATTGAGCCAGTGACCTTACTGTTGGATATTTGTAAAGGATAGATAGCTGAAAGTTTTTGCCTGTTGTTTTTTTAAGTTTTGACAAAATTTGAACGGCCATCAAAGAATGCCCCCCAATTTCAAAAAAGCTGCTCGTAACGCCAATATTCTCTTTTTTAAAATAATCTTTCCAGATGTTAAGCAACATCCTTTCGGTTTCTGTTTCGGGGCCTATAATATCTGTATTAAGTGGTGTAAAACCGTCATCAACAGAAAGCGCATTTCTATCAATTTTGCCATTGGGGGTTAAAGGTAATCTGTCAAGTTTCACCCAAATAGCCGGCACCATATAATCTGGGAGTGTTTTTTTCAAATAAGCCTTTAACGCCTCGTCTGCGATTTCATTGTTTTGATTATCAACTACATAAGCAACCAACTGCCTGGTTCCGTACCTATCGGCTTTGGCCAGTACAACCGCATTGCTTATCAACCCGCTGTTATTAAGCGTACTTTCAATTTCGCCCAACTCAACCCTAAATCCCTGTATTTTTACCTGGTTGTCTTTTCTGCCAATAAACTCCATATTATAATCAGGCATCATGCGGCCCAAATCGCCGGTCCGGTACATCATACCGCCGCTATCAGGATGAAAAGGATCTGCAATAAACGAGTATTGCGTTTTTTCAAGGTCGTTGGCATAACCGCGGGCCACCCCTACGCCACCAATAAATAAGTCGCCTACGGTGCCTACGGGCACCGGCTGTAAATGATCATTCAGGATGTAGAAAAAATTATTATCTATTGGTTTGCCGTACGGAATACTATTCCACAATGGGTTAACGCTATCAATGATGTAAAAGTTAGACCATACCGTAGCTTCTGTAGCGCCACCTAAACTTACCACTGTGGCTTCGGGAAAGAATGACTTAATCTTATCCGGAAGATTTACCGGTATCCAATCGCCACTCATAAAAACTGTTTTTAGCCCAGCGTACTTATAAAACGGCGTTTCTTTTTCAAGTGTGCGTACCAGGTAATCCATGGTGGTTGGTACAGAGTCCCAAAACGTAATAGAATGCTTCTGCAACATATCTGACAGCGTTTGCACGTTTTGGATTTCGTCCTTTTGGGCTATTACTAATGTTCCGCCGGCTGCCAGCATGCCAAAAATATCATACACCGACAGGTCAAAACACATTGATGTAATAAACAGCAGGCTATCGTTTGTATCGACGTTGAATTTTTTGTTTACCCATGATACCAGGTTTACTGCCGAATGGTGCTCAATCATCACCCCTTTAGGTTTACCTGTTGAACCGGATGTATAAATAGTGTAGGCCAGTTGCTTGCTGTCAATTTTTAAGTCAGGATTAGTATCATCTAAATTATCAGATTGCGCACTGTTAATTAGTATAAAACCCTCTGCCTTAATTAACGACTTTAATGGGTAGTTCTGATCAGCAACAACAACTTTGATAGACGACTGGTTGAAAATATACTCCTGTCTGTCCAATGGGTAATCAGGATCAATAGGTACATATGCACCCCCGGCTTTAAGTATACCCAGCATACCCGTAATCATGTCAAAATCGCGGCCAACCAGCAAGCCAATATTATCGCCCGGAGTTATGCCTGCGTTTATAAGTAAATGTGCAAGTTTATTGGCTTGCCTGTTCAAATCATCGTAAGTTATTTTTTTTTCGCCCCTAACTACCGCTATTTTTTGGGGTTGCTGAGCAACTTGTTCTTCAAAAGGGTTAAAAAGGGTCTTTTCGCTTGAATAAGCTACAGCGGTATTATTAAAATCGTTTAATAATGAATGCAATTCGCCCTGGCCAAGTATATTATAAGCACCTAGTTTTAAGCCAGGGTTTTTCGTGGCTTCAGTTAACAGGTTAAGCAATCTGTCATTAAATAGTTCAAAAAAGCCAATATTAAACCTCTTTGTGTTAAAAAAAACAGATACGTCCAGCTTAGCACTGGTCTCTTTAAAATGTAACCCGAAATATAGGTCATCAATGGTAGGCAGCAATTGTGTGATAATATTTTGATTATTTGTTAAGTAACCGGGGGCTTTATCGGCGTTTGTATCTGTAATAAAAAATATCTGAAAAAGACTGGTATTGACAGATTTCGTTATGTCCTGTATTTGGCTTCGGTCCACTTTTTTTAATGCCGCTTCATTCAAAATACTATTACCCGTTTGCGTTACCACTTCAATAAAAGTCATATCGCTATCAAACTCGCTCCAAATGTGCCCTAATTCGATTTCATCATTTTGGTTATTTTTTTTCACGAAGGCCTGCCCCAATAACAAAGCTGCCTGCCCGGTATATCGTTGAAGAACTATATTAAACGCTGCTATAAAAACTGAAACAGGACTTAAACCGTGACTTTTACTAAACTGTTGAAGATTCTCGTTAATAATATTATCGGCAGGTAAATCAAACACACGATAATCTGCTGCGATATAGCCCCCAATATCCGGAGTTACAATGTTGTCTGATTCTGCGACGGAACTGGCATTTTCAAGTAAGTTTAATTTTAGTGGTTCAGTTTGAGCGGTAGATGTTAGGGACATATTATAGATAGATAGATGTTTTGCTGGGCCTGTTACCAAAAACTGATCAGGTTATTTGTCAGCTCTTTCAAATGGTAAATAGTAAAAAACCGTAAAAAGTTTTTTGAGATGTCCGGTTTATTCAATTTGATGTGCTTTTATGGTAAAATGTACTTTATTTATAACAATACTGTATTCATTTTAAGAAAAAGAGACAGTAAAATTTCTTTTTACAACAAGAATAAATAATTAACGAAAACAAATTTATGTAATAAGAAAACTTTAATACTCCGATACGTTGTACAAGTATTTCGTATGGCATTCTTTAATACCCTAAACCATTAAAATTCAGGGCTTTTATTAACTATAGGTAAAAAAATACACTACCTAACGATTTATTACACCTAAACTTGGCTTCGCGTTTGAGTAAGGGGATTTAGATGTTAAATACATTCAGCATAATTTACAAACAAAGTGACACCCAACAACGCCCCTGAAAACATGGATATCTATAATATTTTTACCTCTAAAATACCTCAAACAATAGAAGACTTTGATCCAAGAAAAAAGAAATTGATAACTTTTTTGAATCCTCATTCATATACACTGGCATTTAAAAATGCAGTGCTATTTGAGGGCTTTGATTGGATAGCACCAGATGGAATTTTACTGGTATTTGTATTAAATTTATTAAAAGCTGCTACTTTTAAAATAAAACGTTTTTCGTGTGATATGACGTCAGTAGTGCCATATGTATTTGACATAGCAATAAAAAATAATTTGGGGGTTTTTTTTCTTGGAACAGACGCCGACAGTATTAAAGATACAGTAAGTGTATTCAAAAGCAATTTCCCAGGCCTGGAAATTTCAGGTTTTCATGATGGTTATTTCGCGTCAGATTTACAACGTCAGGAAACGGTTGCATCTGTGTTAGCCACCAACCCCGATATGATATTTATAGGCATGGGAACTATTCTGCAAGAAAGCATGGCTTTGGAATTAAGGGTGGCAGGTTACACAGGGGCTATTTATACCTGCGGTGGCTTTTTGCATCAAACAAAACGCGAGATTAACTTTTATCCGCAATTTATCGATAAATTAAACCTCCGTTTTTTTTACCGAATGTATAAAGAGCAGGGCTTTTTGGGGCGGTCAGTAAAAACATACCCTCAATTTTGTTATCTAATTCTGCGCAAAATATTTAATCGTCCCGAAAAAAAAGAAGGGGATACAACGATAAATAAACATTTTAGATTTTACGCGGCGCGCAAAAAAATTAAAGTTGTTAGCAGAAATAACGACATTCAATTGGATGACAGAATATGCGCGAACTCGTAAAAAGTAGCTTGTTTAGCGGATACAACGCAAAAATAAAAGGCCTTGGAAACGAGGCCTTTATTCGTTTAATAGCATCATGGAGCTGTTATTGACGATACCATTTCCAGTTGAGGAATAACGGCCTCCTGTGCAACCATTTGTTCTGTAGCTATGCGACTATTCTTTTTTTTTTTGAAAACGAATTTGATTCCGTTCTTCCAATATTTCTCCAACGTGATAATGCTAAGGAAGTTGATCACGCGAAGTAATATCCCAAACTTTTTATTATTCATACTTTATATGGCATCTGATACCATTTTATACGGTGCAACAGCCAATAAGGTTTATGTTAAATTTGAGTTTATATTTTCCTTTAAAAATTGCTGTATCAATTCAGGATATGACCGAAAGGAATTACTTTAACCGAGAGATATTTTACTAAGACTTGGTTGCCGCTAAGCTGTATTTACCGAAGAAAAAGGTAAAAAGCAGGAAAATTGGAAATGTGGAATGCGATACCGGAGCCCAATCTGTAAAACCATAAATAATATAAGTCATCAGTAAGGCAATTTCCGTTAGCGAGAATATGGTATTTACATTGTTAGCCATATTGGCTTTTGCTTTTGCAAAGGTTGTAACAATGAAAATTAGCCATAAGGCAAATCCGATAATACCTGTTTCGCAAAGAATAATAAGATGTGTGTTATGAATGGGGTTTGATGTCAAAAATTCGTTATGAATTACCTTACTCATTTCGGGCGACCGGTTCACAAATTCAAGATGGCTGTTAATACCAACACCAATAAGTGGCGACCGGTGAAAGATATCCAACCCCATAGTCCAATGATCAAGCCGGGCCTGGTACATATCGTCGGCATCTGTTTTAAGAAATGTTGCGCTAAAAGGCGATAGAAATACTAACCAATATAGCGATACTGCAACAGGCAGTATACCTAAAAAAAAGCTTTTTAGCGATATTAACGGTTTATCGGCATTTTTAAAGATATAATAAAGCGTAAACAGGATAACAACCAGGGTTATGTAGGAAGTTCTGGAATAGGTAAGTATAATAGTTATGCTAACCATAACAAGCGCCAATAAACTCAGCTTCTTTTTAAACCCGTTTAAATATCCCGAAAAGAAAAAGCCAGAGGCAATAACCGAGAACAGCCCAAGGTTAGCAGGGGTTACAAAAATACCAATAGCACCCGCACGGGTACCGTTCCTGGTGGCCCACATATCGCCCCCGGCCTGAAAAATTGTAGTTACAAAACTTACCCCCAGTAGCGGGTATAAAATTGCCAGGCAAAAATTAAGAATACATAAAAACAAAAAACTTGCAAAAATCCCGTTCATGATTTGTACCGGGTTTAGGCTGTTATAAATTAACCTAAAATAAAATATGTATGAAAACATGACAATACCAAAAGCAATGGTGCCCCACCTGGCCATATTAAACGGGTTAACAAACGAAATAGCGATAAGCAGCGCAATCCATAGCACCCACCGTTCGTTTTTGTATATATAAAATACATTTTTGTTTTTTTGAATTACCAGCAACACAACCGATGCGATTAACGGCAACATCAAAAATATTTTCCCGGTGAACGATCCAATGCCATCTGTAGATACATACGGGGGGGTATATAGCGGAAACGACATTTGGAAAGGTATGCAGGTAACTATAAAGCTAAAAAACAGGTGCGACGTGTCTTTTTTTTGGAGAAGTAATGTTATATACCAAGCCAGGTAGACCGCTATGATGGCAAAAAAAATCAGGATTTTTAAAAGCATAAATAAATAACTGCTATGGTTTTGTTGTGATAGCAATATTTACCTATCAGCATTGACGAATACGTTATTAATTTAAACCATTCATCTCCACTATAATCTTTATTTGGCAAAAAGGTTTTTTGTTTTTCAAATTCTTTAGGGGCAATAAAGTACTATCTATAAAAAAAGGGGATACAATCTGGCTTGCATCCCCTTTTTTAAACGTTACAGTTAGCAGTTAATTGGCAATGTTATTAAGCAATTGCGCAAGCGTTGCCTGGAGCCAGTATACGGATACGATACCGGTAAGCATATTATGACCCTTGTTGTTAGTTACTTTAGGAACAACTTTGCCGTTGTTAGCACTTACAATTTTTACCACATAATCCATTGTACGTAATTTGCCTGTCGTTGTGTTAGCCGCCTGGTTGGTGGTGATTTCTAACCCTGATGAATTGCCGCTAACCAGGATACCTGCCGCCGGTTTAAGTACTGAGCCTGCATCAGTAATGTTATTGCCGTAAAAATATCCGCTGGTATTCAAAATAGCTATAGCATCGGCAGGGGTACCAGTAATTACATTGGTATTGGCCTGCGCCTGTGTATAATTATTAAACATTATACCATTTCCCATTGCCGATTTAATAACGTTATTATCAACAGAAACCTTTATAAGTCCTTTTGTATTTGATGGATCGGCGATGTTTATAGCAGGAGCTGTTAAAAATTGCGTTCCGGTAATGTTTTCATATGTGTTGGTAAAGCAATTGCCAGATATACTTATGTTAAGCATTCCCCAGCAATCAATTTGTCCCTGATAAATTTTGTTGTTGTAAATTTTATGATGGCCGCTTAATGAATCGGCAACACCTTTTGCATAGCCGGAATAAAAGAACCCCATAGTCACCGCGCGGCGATAACGCACCTTTAACCCTCCACGTTCAACCGGGCCATACCCGTCGGCAAAGTTAAAGATGTTGTTATAAACAGATACATTTAACACAGTTTCATTTACACTGTGCCTTTCAATATCAACACCACCAACCAGGTAGCCATCGCCATGTACATTATTATTGTAAAAGGATGCTCCGTTTACAGCACAAAACATGGTGCCTTCACGGTAGATATTAAAAAATTCCGAATCGTGCACGTTTACATTTGATACTAAATGGAGGTTTAATTTGGTTTCGAAACAATCCCCAAAAAGGAGTCCGTCGCCTCTGAAACTTTGAAATTTACAGTTCCTTACTTCAATGTTCTTTCCATTGTTTATGCTTAGTGCATGACAAAATTGGTAAGCAGCGTCAAATTTTTGAAGCGCCAGGTTGCCGTTAAAATCTATACCCTGTATGGTAATATTAGTTATTGATGGTGTGCCGGCATAGTCCTGGTAAAAAATAGAATTGGGGTTGTAGCGGCCGCCCGTTAGTTTGATATGGCAGGTTGCCGGCCCATTACCTATCATACCAACACCATCAACCAATTTAATAATTCCGCCGCCGTTGCCTGTTTCGCTTATCATATAACTGCCATCCGGCAAATAAATGTTAGCCATACCATGGGCCTTGGCATATATCAAAGCATTTCTGATTGCCTTAGTATCATCGGTAACGCCATCGCCTTTTGCCCCTTGATCCTTAACATTGTAGGCGCCGGCCGGGGTGGTTACAGCAGCTAATGATGTAGTAACTGTTTGAATTGTAGAAGGAGTTTCCGGTTGTGGGGTTAAAATAACACTATCCTTTTTACATGCAGCGAAAAAAAATAGTGCCAGAATTAAAATAGTTTTTTTCATGAGGGGGTATTTTTCAAATAACACACCCGGTTTAACGGCTTTTGTGACAAAATAGTTACAAACAATTAATAAAATTATCTGTTACGTAAATTTTTTATTTTTGTTGAAAAAACAGGAATGATTATTGGCAGCGGCCTGTTTACGGGCAATTGGGTAAAATGTTGCCCAGCCTGCTGATTACGACAAAAAAAAGGAGAGTTTTAAACTAACTCTCCCTTTTTTAACTTGCTTTTGTAATTATAAGGCGGTGTTGTTTGAAGCCTGAACGTAGTTTAACTGGTAGTAATATTCAGAAACGATGCCTTTTAAAGTATTCTTCCCTTTATTGCTAATTATTTTAGGAGCTACAACGCCATTATTCGCGCTTCCTATTTTTATCACATAATCGGTTGTACGGTTGGTACCGGTTGTAGTGTTGCCTGCAGTATTTGCTGCAACGTATAAACCTGATGCATTACCATTTATCAGGATGCCCGAAGCCGGCGCCGCCAATGTACCTACATCTGTTATGTTGTTGCCATAAAAAGTGCCACTGGTGCCCAATATGCTTATGCCGTCCAGGGGGGTATCTGTTATAGTATTGCCATTTGCGGTAACTTTAGTGTAGTTTTTAAAAGTAATTCCGTTACCAATTTCCGAGTGGATGATATTATTATCGGCGCTTATATTAATTAAACCTGTTGCTCCTGCGTTGTCAGACACGTTGATAGCAGGGGCTGTTAAATAACTAACGCCTGTAATGTTTTCGTAAGTATTGCTGAAGGTATTACCAGATAAACTCACATTGATAATGTTCCAGCAATCAATTTGGCCCTGGTAAATTTTGTTGTTGTAAATTTTATGATGCCCGCTTAATGAATCCGCTATTCCGTTTTTATAGCCATCGTAAAAAAATCCCATTGTTACAGCTCTTCGATATCTTACTTTGGGGCCGCCGCGTTCAACGGGGCCGTAGCCGTCGCCAAAGTTGAAGTTGTTGTTGTAAACAGACACGTTCAATACTGCTTCATTAACGCTATGCCGCTCAATATCTACCCCGCCAACCAGGTAACCATCGCCATGAACATTGTTATTGTAAAACGATGCTCCGTTTACGCAGCAAAACATGGTTGCTTCGCGGTATATGTTATAAAATTCGCAGTCATGCACTTTTACACCGGTCACTATCCTTGCGTTTAAACTGGGCTCAAAAACATCGCCAAAAAGTAGGCCATCGCCGCGAAAGCTTTGAAATTTGCAGTTTTTCACTTCAATATTTTTGCCGTTATTAATACTCAAGGCCGTACAAAACTGGTAACTGGCATCAAAAGTTTGGCTGGCCAGGTTGCCGTTAAAATCTATACCTTGTATCACCACGTTGCTGATAGACGGCGTGCCGACATAATATTGATAAAATAAAGGGTTTGGATTTTTTCGGCCTCCGGTTAATTTAATATGGCAGGTTGCAGGCCCCTCGCCAGTCATGCCAACGCCGTCAACCAGTTGGATTATTCCACCCCCGTTACCGGTCTGGCCTACCATGTAGGTGCCGTTGGGGAAATAAATATTTGAAATTCCATTGGCTTTTGCAAACAAAAGCGCGCTTTTAATTGCTTCTGTGTCATCAGTCGCACCATCGCCCTTGGCTCCGTGATCTTTAACGTTTACGGATACTGAAGATGCAGCGGAAATGGATGAATTAATTGTTAAGGAATTGCTAAATGATTCAGATTGAGACAAATTTAAAGGAGTATTTTCCTTTTTGCACGCGACTAAACATAAAGATGCTACTAAAACTAAAAGTTTCTTCATAATTAGGGGTATTAAATTATCTAAAAAGGTAAAAAGATTAAATAACCAGAACAAAAATAATAAAAATAGAAAACATTTTAATTTTTAGTTTGTATCAACGTAAAAAAAAATAAAACATTGCATGGAATTACCTAAAACGATGCCATTTTTTAACTATTAAACTAAATATGGCTCTTGAAATATTATCAACCACCTCCGATCTTAACGAATATGGCGGAGCGCAAAAAGTACTGTTGGATTTACACAACGGCATTAAGCATAAGTATAATTGCAAAATACTGGGATTTACTGAATTCGAAAAACTGCATCCAAAATACGGTATCAAGCAAGCCGAATATGTAAAATTTGCCAACCCTTTTTACCTCAATAATAAAATACTGCTGGTGCATGCCCGCAATATCATGGCTTTGATCATGGTTATTAAACGGATGTTTTTTTTAAATACAAGGATAGTTTATATAGCGCATAATGTATACAGTACGCACAAACACTTTTCATTTTTCCCTTGTGATATCGTGTCAATTTCAAAAAAAGTAACCCACAATTTGCTTACCTACTTTAACCTTAAAAACAGGAAAATCACTTTAATATATAACGGAATAAAGGACCAGGGAGAAGCTAATCCGGTTGTTACATTTAAAAAACAACAAACCATCAGCATTCTATATTCGGCCCGGGTTATTGATGTGAAGCGTCAATTATTAATCGTCAATCATTTAAAAGGCAAGCTTCACCCGGATATTGAAATTGTTTTTGCCGGTAAAGGGCCGGACTACGATGAACTGGTTGAAAAATGTAACAACACAACAAACTTTAAAGCCTTAGGCTTTGTTGAGCACGTGGACGAACTGGTAAAGCAGGTTGATTTTTTGATGCTTTTTTCAACGCAGGAGGGTCTGCCTATATCGCTTATAGAAGGAATTATGCATGGCAAGCCGCTATTGGTGAACGATGTAGGAGGTAATTTAGAAATTGGGGTCCCCGATTTTAATGGCATCGAACTAACAGATGATTGGAATAGGCTGGCCGATAATATTAACGGTATAGTAAATTTATCAGTTGAAGATTACCAACTAATGAGCCAGAATAGCCGCAAGCATTATGAAGCCATGTTTACCTACAACGTAATGATTGACAACTATATAAAGCTTATTGATTCTTTATAACTGTAACTTCATGGCCAAACGTATTTTACACATTAAAAAAACAGTTACGGGGATAAAATGAAGATTGCTTATAATACAATTACCAATAAAATTTCAGGATTATTTCAAAGTTCTCTTTTTAAAAACAGCAGCTGGGGTATTATATCCCAGATGTCGCAAACGTTGTTCCTTAGCCTGTTTTTTGTAATCCTTGCGCGAAAATATCCGACAGGCATTTTTGCAAAATATATTGTGGCCAACGCCATTTATCAATTAGTCACGGCATTTTCAACTATGGGCTTAAGCCAATGGTTTATCAGGGAATTCATACACACTGATGATAAAGAAACGCTGATAAGCAAGTTTATCAAAATGCAGATATATTTCGGCATCGGTTTTTATATCATCAATGTAGGCCTTGCGTTTTTGATTTATGGCGATCAATTTACACGAGTGCTAATTATATTGATGGGCGTTAACGTTATTTTTGATAACCTTATAAATGGTATTAAATCCTTAAACGTTGCTAATTTTGAACAAAAGAAAACCTTTATCATCCTCACTATCGAATCGGTTTTAAAGTTTGTTGCCGGGTGCCTTTTATTTGTTTACCCGTTTTCTATCATCACATTATCTGTTATTTTAATAGGTATCCGGTTTTTAACACTCAACCTTTTCCTCACTATTGGTTCATCAAACCTGGTTACGGTTAAAACACTTTGGCGCTGTAGGGTTACGTACCATGATATGAAGGCCCTGGTTATCATGAACTGGGCGTTTGTAATCATCGGCGGAGTATCTATTATCAACTGGCGAATGTCAAACATCATCATATCAAAAGTATTAACGGCGTTTGATGTTGCCAATTACGAAATATCGTTTAAAATATTTTCAATAGCGCAGATACTGCCTGTAGTCATTTCAACCTCGGTTTTTCCTTTGCTTGTAAAACATTATTCAAAACCCGACAAAGCCGATTTTTTTGCTTTTTATAAAAAGATGCATGTATACTATTTATTGTTCGGATGGCTGGCTTTTACGTTTATATATTCCTTTTCAGATAAATTAATTCCCATTGCTTTTGGCAACACTTATTTAAGCAATGCCGAATACACCAAACAAATGTTTTTAACCATCCTGGTTTTTCCAACGGCGTTGCTACAGGCCAACGTTTTAATTGCCATGAAAATGGAAAAGCAAGATATGCTGTTTAATATCATAGCATTGGTAGTAAACCTGTCTATGTGCCTTTTGGGCGTGTTATATATCAAATCATTAAGCGTAGTAAATTACTCCATATTTGCCTCGTTCCTGGTATTTCACATTTCGCAGGATATTCTGCTGCTCGGGCGCAAAATGGTATCTTTAAAATCAGTTTTTATGTTTTATATCATGACAACTGTATTTATAGGAGGCTACATGTTATTAAGCAAATTAGTAAACCCTTACCTGCTTTTTGCGTTTGCCTGGGTAATTACGCTGATTATAACTTTTGCGGGTAAAAAACTACAAGCTTTGGTGGTAAAACCCAACGCCATTGTCTAAGCAAACTATGTTTGGTTTAAATTATTAGTATTTAGCAAAGCTTTCAGGGCTGTTACTAAGTTAACGAAACAATAAAAGTCAATTTTATCGGCTTGTTTCTGCTATCTTTTTGCGTTTTACAAAACCAAAAATGTCAGCAGTTTTAACGTATGTTATTTCCCTTTCGGGTTTTCTGTAGCTAAACAACCACCAAAAACCGTATCGGAGACACAAATTATAAAAGAAAATGGGTAGTACAATTCCGGCCGTCCAGATAATAAATATCAGTGCGGGCACATAAGTAATATGTAAAATACCCATGCACACAGTGCGTGTTACCGTCATTACAATTATTTGTACACAATAAATATACAACGAATGATAACCCACAATACGCAGGAATTTTAGTGCCTGTAGTTTTTGTAAAAAGAAAGAGCAATTGATTGACAGGGCGCAGCCAATTATTGCCTGTGCAAAAAACAGGTAAGGTTTATTAACTTCCACATACCTGATTCCAAAATCAGATGCCTGTAAATTAAAGGGGGTACTATAATATTGAATTGCCAAAAAAGCAATAACCAGGGGAATGAAAAATTTCCATGACGTGTAGGCTTGCATTTTTTTATCGTTAAGCATTAAGCCCGACAATAAATCGCCCAGGGCAAAAAAGATATAATACTCAAAAATGTCTGTAAACAAACCTGCTTTAATATGATACATCAGCGGGAACAGCGCATACAACACCGCACCTATACACAGCTGTACCAAACCGGCAACCTTTAGCTTAACGTGTAAGAACGCATAAATTACACCGATGCAATACAATGCATTCAGGTACCAGAAAATCCCTGTTCGCCGTGGATTGATGATCAGGTTTAAATAATCTATTGCAGTGTATCCATTGTGGGTAAAATGGTTCATGATAATTTGCAACGTAACCTGTATTATTCCCCACACAAACAGGGGGTGTAGTATATTATTGCTTCTGTTACTAATGTAGGCGGGTAATCCTTTTTTGTTTAAGCTTTTTACGATGAGCAGCCCGGATATAATAAAGAACAAGGGCATACGGAAGCCGTACAAAAAAACGCCTATGTAATTAAAAAAAGGATATTGCGCTAATGCCAGTCCGTGATCTTTCAGGGTTTCATAGCAGTGGCCGTAAGCAACCAGTATAATACTGATTCCCTTATCATAATCTATCCACGGCCATCGTTTTTCATTTCGTATAAATTGGGTATTAAATGGATCCATGAATAATTATTTCTATTTTTTTAGGCGATGATGAAAAATTTTCGGCGTTTTCCGGGAAAAGCGTTTTTGCGAGGAGTGATTTTGAAATATCCACTAATAAGTTGATTAGCTTTTATTTTCCAAATCCAGAGCGTTACAAAAAATTTGGGATTGTTCATGAGAAAAGAATAGTCAATACCATAAGATTTATATTAAAAACCCTAACATTCCCTAAAAGTTTTAAAGGGTTTGCAAATTTCCAATCAATGAGTTTTTAGCTAAAACAATGAATGCCATCTTTCGGAATTCCGGGCACCAGGATAAGCTATCGTCATAAAAACAAAGGGGAAGCGGATAAAAAAATGGCTTTTTACTTTTTTTACAGTCATACAATCGATAGAATAAAATAGCTATCGCGTATTTACCGCGCCTCCCGGTTTCAGGGATTAAACAGCTTCCAGTGCCCTTCGGTAATAACCTCAATGCCGTCGTCGGTCACTTTTATGGCGGTCTGGTCGTCAATCGCGTATGAAGGTACTGCTATCGTAGCGGCCAGTTTTTCAATATTGTCCATAGAATTCTTCGGGAACCATTCATGATCTAAATGCGGGTGTAAAGCAAAATCAACCAGTTTTAGCGACTTATCACTTTCGGCCGGCAAATTATGGTTACCGTAAGTGGTTCCAAAGCGGGTCATGATCATACTTCCGGCGCTTAAACCCACATACACCATCTTTTGCAATAACGAGGGCAAACGTTTTGCCAACCCCGATTGCTGCATCCAATAACACAAATACTGGCAATCGCCCCCTCCAACCAGCAAGGCATCAGTCTCCTGCAGCATGGGCAACCAAAGTTCTTCTTTGATGGTTGGCAGTGCAGTAAGTTCCAATATTCCTAATGATTTCCAACCCAGATCACAGAAAGGATCGCCTAACTGCCCGCAAATTACCTTGCGTGATATATCGACCCCACCGGCTATACCGTATATGGCGGTAGGGATAAAAAGGGCGCGGGCTTCGGCAACGGGTTTCCCCAGTAACTCAACAAGCGCTTTATGGATGCTTGTATTGCTTATGCCGGCAGAAGTGAGAAGCAGCTTCATGATGTTTCAAATTGATAGATTAAAGTAATTATAATGATTGTATAAAAATAAAATGCATGACGTAAACAGAGGTGGGTCAATTGCGGCAATATGGAGGTATTTTGCGACGATGTGTATTGGTATGCCATATTGATGTGCTTCAAAAAAATCATGTAAAGAATGGCCGGTAACATCTGAGTTAAACCCTGCCAGTCAAACGAGAGAGCATGCTTTTTTTGCAGCCCTTGTCCAATTCCAAAAACCTCAATTGTTATCGGGTTATAATTCATAAATTCAATAACAATTAAAGCTTAAAAAAATGAACGAGTATGCGCTAATTATGAGACATGAGGATGGTACAAAAATAGCCTCGCCAGAGCAAATGCAAATATGGATGAAACAAACCATGGATTGGATAGGCAGTATCGCCGCCCAAAACAAATTTGTAAGCGGCACGGGCCTGCCTTTTGACGATGCCCGTGTGGTGCACTCCAACAAAATGGTTACCGATGGTCCGTTTGGCGAGATTAAGGAAACTATAGGTGGGTTTATTGTGGTAAGAGCCGAATCTGCAGACGAGGCGGCGGAATTTGCAAAAGGCTGCCCGGTTTTGCAAGGCGAAGGCAATACGATGGAAGTACGCCGCATTGCCAAAAATGATGGGCCACACTAAAAGCTTAAAAAGCCTCTGTACATTTACAGGGGCTTTCCCGCTTATGGAACAACAGGAGTTAATACCACATTTATTCAGGACGGAATACCGGAAGATAGTCTCGGTATTGTGCAGGCGCTTTGGGTTTGATGAAATGGAGACAGCCGAGGACATCGCCAGTGAAACCTTCCTCACCGCCGCGCAAACCTGGGGGTTTAACGGGCTACCCCAAAATCCTGTCGCCTGGTTGTATCGCGTTGCTCAAAACAAAGCAAAAAATTATTTACAGCGCGATTTAACTTTTCAAACTAAAGTTGCGCCGCAAGTAAAAAGCGACTTTTCAGGACGCTATGAAACTGTGATAGATTTATCGCCGCAAAACATTAGCGATAGTCAGTTACAAATGATGTTCGCTATTTGCCACCCTTGTATCCCTCCTGAGGCCCAGGTGGGCTTATCGCTCAGGATCCTCTGCGGGTTTGGCATTGATGAGATCTCTGAGGCTTTCCTGAGTAACAAGGAAACCATAAACAAGCGCTTGTATCGGGCCCGGGAAAAGTTACGCGAGGCGCAAATCAAAATAGAGCTTCCCGCTCCGGCGCAGATAGATGAGCGACTTGAAGTTGTACTGACAACCATTTACCTGCTGTTTAACGAGGGATATTATTCCATTAGCCAAAATCAGGTACTGCGGCAGGATTTGTGCTTTGAGGCCATCAGGCTATGCCAAATGCTTGCCGACAATGAGCATACCAATAAACCTGCGGTTAATGCCCTGCTTGCGCTGATGTATTTTCACGCCTCGCGGTTTGATGCACGGTTAAATAAAAACGGCGAAATAATTTTGTATCATGATCAGGATACAAGCCTGTGGAATGCGGATATGATCCTCAAAGGCGGATATTATTTAAACAAGTCGGCTATAGGCAGTACACTTTCAAAATATCACCTGGAGGCCTCAATTGCCTATTGGAGCACGCAGAAAGCGGACACTAAAGCGAAATGGGAAAACATATTACAGCTTTATAATCGTTATTTGCAGATTGCCTATTCGCCTGTAGCGGCGCTTAACCGTACCTATGCGCTGGCTAAAGCAAACAGTAAGGAGGAAGCCATTGTTGAGGCCGAAAAATTGAACCTTACGGACAATCAGTTTTATTTTGCATTGCTGGGCCAGCTTTATACCGGTATTGATAACCAAAAAGCAAAAACGAATTTTCAAAACGCCCTGACTATTGCCAGAACATCAGCAGATAAAAAAATTATCCAGAAAAAAATAGACGAACTTGAAGAATGATCGGCATGCGTACTTCAAAAGATCGCGTATTAGGAATTTTCATTCCTACGGTCAGCAAGGAAACTTGGGGTGGGCCACTCAAAGATTTGCTATTTTACTCCAGTCAACAGCACCCACTTTTGCTGCCCATTGAATATATTCGTCCTTCAGCTGATTGACTAATGCCGGAAATTTATCTGCTACATTGTTTATTTCAGACCGATCCGCATCAAGGTTATATAACTCCCAAGGTTGCCCCGGCTCGGCAACCAGTTTCCATTTGCCTTTCCTTATGGCCCTGCTGCCTTCGTGCTCCCAAAACAGTGTTTTATTACCGGTGAAAGGTTTGCGTTTAAATGCATCAGCCAAACTAACACCTGCCAGGGGTGTTAGCTGCCTGTTTTTAAATTGAGTTGGATATCTTACGCCTGCCAGATCAAGACAAGTGGGCATCAGATCAATCAGGTGCCCGGGACTGCTGTTGGTGCTGCCCGCTTTAATGTGCCCCGGATACCACGCTATGAGTGGTGTTGCTATGCCGCCCTCATGCGTATTGCGTTTAAACAGTTTAAACGGCGTATTACTTACATTGGCCCAGGGTATCTCATAACTATCTATTGAATTTACTGAGCCAGGTACACCAGATTTTTGGATGACCGTAGATAAACTTTTTACTTCATCGGCACTGCCGCCGTTATCTGAGGCGAAAAGGATTATGGTATTCTTATCTTTTCCCAGTTGCTTCAATTTAGTGATGATTTCGCCTATGCAGGCGTCCATCCTGTAAACCATGGCAGCGTAGATGGCCATACGGGTGTCCCATTTATCTTTTTCTTCGGGAGATAAGGAATCCCAGGCCGGTGCGCGCTTATCGCGCGCAGATAATTGCCATTGCTTTTTGATGATACCTTCCGCAAGCTGTTTTTGATAGCGTTGTTTTCGCAAAACGTCCCAACCTTTAAGGTACTGGCCCTTATATTTTGCAATATCCCGGGGCAAGGCCTGGATAGGCCAGTGCGGTGCATTATAAGCTACGTACATAAAGAAAGGTTTTTGCTGCGCTTCGATCTCGTCTAAAGATTTGAGAGCAAAATCTGTAATGGCCTGTGTTAGATATTTTGAAGTATCATTGCGGGTTACTTCTTTATCATTCAGCATAAAAGTAATCTTACTGCCATCGTTATATAGCGGTGCCGAATTAAAGTAGCTGCTGCCGTTGTTCAACATCGTAAACGACCTATCGAACCCGCGATTATAGGCCAGTGCAGATTGCTGCAAACCTACATGCCATTTTCCCGAGACTATGGTATTATAACCCGCTTCATCTTTTAACAACTCGGCAATGGTGGCGCTGTTTTCGTTTAAAAATCCCTGGTATGCGGGCGAGCCTTTATATTTTATCATATCGCCCACACCAGCCTGGTGAGGGTATAAACCGGTTAACAACGCCGCCCGCGATGGGCAACACCGGCCTGCGTTATAAAACTGGGTCATTTTAAGGCCCTCGCTGGCCAGCCTGTCTATATTAGGCGTGCTGATTTCCGAGCCAAAACAGCCGATATCAGAAAAGCCCATATCGTCGGCCAAAATGATGACGATATTGGGCTTTTGTTTAGGGGCCTGCCCAAATGCAGGCCCCATATACAATATAATAAGAAGTAGGCAGCAAATTCGTTTTAGCATAGCTTTGCTTTATTTACCATTGGCAGCCAGGCCTGTTTTCGCCTGATCGGCAACGGCGGCTATTTGGGTGGTTGATGAAAAGCCCTGCTTTTTCCAAACTTCCTTGCCGTTTTTATACAGTACCAGTGTTGGCAGCACATTTACTTTTAACTCTTTGGCAAGGGCGGTGTTGTCATAAACTTCAATGCTGATCACCTTGGGCGTAAAGGCAGAATTGGCCTTCAATGAATCAAGCACAGGCACCAGTTTTTTGCAGGCGCCGCAATACCTCGATCCAAAATCAACCAAAACCAATGGCGATGAAGCGGCCAATTCGGTAAACTGGGCATTGGAAAGCGACACGCCTTTTTTAGTAGTTGAAATAATGGGATAGCCCGAGCCAATCCAGTTAGCCAAACCGCCCGGAAGCTCTTCTACATCTTTAAAGCCTTTGGCCCTTAACTCGCGCGACAGCACAGCACTACGGCCATTGGCTATTGAATAAACAAACGTAGGTTTAGCCTTATCCAGCCCATCAAGTTTTTGCTGATAGTCGGCAGCTTTGGCATCAACATTTGTAGCGCCTTTAATATGGTTTTGTGCAAACTCTTCGGCAGCGCGGGCGTCAAGTACCTGCGGATCTTGGGCCTGTTTTAATTTAGCCGCAAAGGCTTCAAGCGATAACAAAGCAGGCGATTGCGCTTTTACCTCGCCGGTAAAAATTACCAGCAGGGCCAGTAAAATAGTTTTTAAGTTTTTCATAATCTTAATTGTTGTTTTCGAGGTGATGGATTCTTTTATTGTTAATATCATCCCTATCGATAAATGGATAGATGTGGTTCTTCTTAGCTTCGGCATCAAACAAATCTTTCAGTTCCTTTAGCTTTTCCGGGTATTTCTTAGCCAGGTCAACACGTTCGTTAAAATCTTCGTTCAGGTTATACAGTTTCCAAACGTCTTTATCATAATTACGCTCGGGGATGGTTTTCTCCTTCGGAAAGTTTATCAGGTCTACGTTATCCGGGCGGTGCGCAGCCTCGGCCTTCCAGCCATCCTTATAGATAGACCTTGAAGTAAAAATGTAATAGTACTGTTGGGTATGTAACGATTTTGCCTGGGCATTATTAAACGAGCTGAACAGCGATTTGCCTTGCAAGGTATCCTGTTTAATACCCTTAATAAACTCGGGCAGTTTTAAACCGGCAGCTTCGATGGTGGTAGGGAAGATATCCGAAACATGGCCGTATTGGGTGCGAATGGTGCCTTTTTCTTTGATCAGTTTTGGATAGTAAACAATCAGCGGGTTATGGGTCCCCCCTTCGGCATCGGCATCTGATTTCCAGTATTTAAATGGCGTGTTAGCTGCTTGTGCCCAACCCAACGGGTAATTGGTTGAAGCTTCGGGTGTGCCGATGGTTTCGTAATCGCTTTCGTTTTTTTTGATGTAATCAGCCTCAAGCGTAGTTAGAGCAGAGTTTTTAGGGTTGATGACACCGTGAACGGTTCCTTCCTTACTTGCGCCGTTATCCCCTATCATCACAAAAACCAATGTATTATCAAACTGGCCCGATGCTTTCAGGTAGCTGATAACCCGGCCAACCTGGTTGTCTATATAGGTAAGATACCCCGCATAAACTTCCATAAAACGGGCATACAGTTTCTTTTGATCGGCAGGCAGGCTGTTCCAGGCCTGGATACGTTCGTTACGTTCGGGCAGTTTGGCATAAGCGGGGATATAGCCAGCTTTTTTCTGGTTATCAAAAACCCGTTGGCGGTATACGTCCCAACCCTCATCAAATTTGCCTTTGTAAAGGTCGCTCCATTCATGGCTTACCTGGTGCGGTGCATGTGTGGCGCCCGGCGCGTAATACAAAAAGAAAGGCTGATCGGGCGCCGCCTTATGTGCTGCGTCAATATAAGCGATGGCTTTATCGGTAATCTGCTCGTTCAGGTTACGGCCATCTGGTTTAATGTGGAAGTTATCCTCTACCAAGTGCGGCGGGTGATACTGGTCTGTTGCCGATTCCAGGAAACCGAAGTGATGGTCAAAACCTTTGCCGGTGGGCCAGCGGTCAAACGGGCCAACTGCCGTGGTATCCTCATCGGGCGTTACACCCCATTTGCCCACCGCGAAAGTGCTGTAACCGTTGGCGCGAAGTGCTTCGGCAATGGTGCCTTTATCAGCCGGGATACGGCCATCATAACCGGGGAACCCGGCCGCCGTAGAGGCGTGGGCAAAGTTACCCATATGCACATAATGGTGATTGCGCCCGGTAAGTAATGACGACCGTGTTGGCGCGCAAATACCAGCCGTGTGGAAATTGGTATACCGCAGACCATTATTAGCCAGTGTATCAAAATTTGGGGTACTGATAAGCCCGCCGAAAGTGCCGGATGCACCAAAGCCCACATCATCAAGCAGTATCCAAACAATATTGGGTGCTCCTTTAGGGGCTTTAAGCGGTTTGTTCCACCATTCTTTTGATTCGGCAAGCGTTTTTCCCTCCACGCCTTTATAAGTGGAAGGATCAATAGGTGCTATGTTTTGCGGCGTTACCGGTACCTGCGGCAACTGCGCAAAAGCAGGCACACTAAACACAACAGCTATGGCCGATAGGGCTATAATTCGATGATAGGCGTATTTCATGATCGTACTATTTAGTTTTACTTTTTATAATTTTTGTGGATGCGCTGGTGGTAAACATCGTACCAGTCGATAAACGGATACAGGTTGTTCTTTTTAGCCTGCTGGTCAAAAACCGCTTTAAGCTCTTTTAACTTTTCAGGGTATTTTTTTGCCAGGTCAACACGTTCGTTAAAATCCTGGTTCAAGTTGTACAGTTCCCATACATCTTCGTCAAAGCTTTTATCGGGCACATTCTGTCCAACCTTAAAATCACCCAGTTCCACGTTGTCCGGGTGGTGCGCAGCCTCTGCTTTCCAGCCATCGCTATAAACCGACCGTGAGCCAAAAATGTAATAGTGCTGCAAAACATGGCGGGTGGGCGCTTCAGGATGATCAAAGGAATACACCAGCGATGTACCTTGTATAGTGTCTTGCTTAACACCCTTTATATATTCCGGTAGTTTGATACCGGTAAACTCCAGCGTGGTAGGCAGCACATCAATTACATGCCCATATTGGGTACGGATAGTCCCTTTATCTTTAATGCCCTTTGGATAATACACAATAAGCGGATTGCGTGTGCCGCCTTCTGAGTTGGCATCCTGTTTCCAGTATTTAAATGGTGTATTAGCGGCCTGTGCCCAGCCCAGGGGATAATTGGTAGTGGCCTGCGGTGTGCCTATATCGGTAATATCTTCAATGTTGGTTTTCAGGTAAGTATCTTCTGCAACCAGTTTTGCCGAGTTCTTTTTAGGGTTGATAACACCGTGAACTGTACCTTCTTTACTGGCCCCGTTATCGCCAATGATTACAAATACCAAGGTATTATCCAGTTGCCCGCTTTGTTTTAAATGATTAATAAGCCTGCCAACTTCATGATCGGTGTAGGTTAAATATCCGGCGTAAACTTCCATGAAACGGGCATACAGCTTTTTCTCGGCTGCCGGTAGTGAGTTCCAGGCCGGGATGCGAGGGTTGCGCTCAGGCAGTTTGGCATAAGCCGGAATAATGCCCAGTTGTTTTTGCCTGGCTATAACTTTTTCCCTGAAATCGTCCCAGCCGCTATCAAACTGGCCTTTGTAAAGATCGCTCCACTCGGTGGCCACCTGGTGGGGCGAATGGGTGGCACCCGGGGCATAGTATAAAAAGAATGGTTTATCGGGCGCTGCTTTATGCTGACGGGTTAAGTAAAATATGGCTTTATCGGTTATCTGGTCGTTAAGGTGGCGGCCATCCGGTGTTACATGGGCGTTATCCTCAACCAAATCGGGCTTGTACTGATCTGTAGCCGAGCCGAGGAAACCAAAGAAGTGGTCAAAGCCTTTACCTGTAGGCCAGCGGTCAAAGGGACCGGCATCGGTAGCGTCTTCATCAGGCGTAAGCCCGTATTTGCCCACTGCAAAAGTATTGTAGCCATTCTCGCGTAATATTTCGGCAATGGTTCCCTTGTCTGAGGGGATACGACCATCATACCCCGGAAAACCGGCCGATAGGGTTACGTGCGAAAAACCGCCCTCATGAACATAGTGGTGGTTACGCCCGGTAAGTAGCGCCGACCGTGTTGGCGCGCAAATACCAGCCGTATGAAAGTTGGTATAACGCAACCCATTACTGGCCAGGGTATCAAAATTGGGGGTTTTAATGATGCCGCCAAAAGTGCTTGATGCACCAAAGCCAACATCATCTAAAATAATCCACAATACGTTTGGGGCGCCGGCGGGCGCTTTATGCGGCTCGGGCCACCACTCCTTTGAATCATCAAGCGTTTTGCCCACCACGCCGCCATAAGGTTGATTATTTTGGGCCTTTGCACTTTGCAACCCAATTAAACCAATGGCCATTATAACAGGCCATATTTTTTTATGGTAACCGGTTTCGGAATGCCCCGGCAGTTTTTTTGTCAACTTGTTTAATATCTTCATGATATGTGTATGTTATGGTTTAAATTGAGCCTGTTGAGCAGGGAAGCCAACCTTTGCTAAGCTATCAATGGCGCCAATATTGTAGCCCAAACTATACCCCAGCGCTGCCAGGGAATCTGCAGCTTTGCCGCTGCGGTTACCAGAATGGCAATACAGGTATATGTGCTTTGTTTTGTCTAATTTTTTGATCTGATCGGCAAAATCAGCACCCTTGATATTGATATTGGCCGCATACTTTAAATGCTCCTTGTTATATTCATCCGGGGTGCGTACATCTACCAGGTAGGCTTTACCCTGCTCTACCTCGGCAAGCAGTTTTTTACTTACTTCGGGTGTTACTACAATTTTAGCCGATTTTTTTTGCACGTAAGTTTGAGCCTGTATACCTGTAACCACCAGGAGCAGCAGGATAATGATGTTTAGTTGTTTCATGACATTAGTTTAATCTTGATATTATTCGGCGTAGCTGGAGCGAAATTTTACGCCCCAGCGGCCGTTTTCTTTAGTTAATATGTACAATGATTCATATTGCCCTATGAGGCTGCCATCGGCCCGGAAGCGCGAAAACCGGGTATCCACGTGCACCTTATCGGCTGATGCCTGCACAATATTGCGGTGGTCCCACTGGCTGTGGTCCCACCCTGCCTTATGCAGCTCGCCAAAAACTTTGGCCGAATCGCGCAGGCCGGCTTTCTCTAACACTGACATTTTTCCGCCGGCCAGCCGGTAATGCGGAAACTGGTAGGTGGCCTCCCAACCCTTCAAATCTTTGGCATTAAAGGTGGTCATATACTCATCAAGCACCTGCAGCACGGCAGCACTTACCCGTGGGTCGATACCGTGCGAGCCGCTTTCGACAGGGGCCGCCTGGGCAAATACCCGGCCCGCAAAGCCTGTCAGCATCAAAAGGATAACAATTACTTTTTTCATCACTATGGTTTTATTGCCAGCCAGGGTTTTGGGTGAGCTTGCCGTTGCTATTATCTATTTCCTGCTGCGGTATCGGGAACAGGTAAAATTTACCAGCCGCGCCTTTGCTTACATTGGTTTTGCCCACCTTAAGCAAACTCGCCTCAAGTATGCCCTTGCCCGATGCATCACGTTCGCGGATCAAATCAAACCAGCGCTGGTACTCAAAAACAAATTCCAGTCTTCGTTCTAAATAAACCGCATTGCGAAAAGATGCCTGGTCAAGCCCCGAAAGGTCATCAAGCCCGGCACGTTTCCTAACCCGGTTGATAGATGCATAAGCTTTAGTAGTAGGGCCATTCAGCTCATTCTCCGCTTCTGCATGGATCAACAGCACGTCCGAAAAACGGATGATTGGCACATTAGCGCCCGATTCTGCTTCGTTGGCAGCTACACTCGGGTCAAAATATTTATTAAAGAAGGGGATCGAGTCGTTAGCTATTGTAGCATCATTCAGCTTACCATAGTACAGGTTGGTTGTAGGGCTTTGAAAACGTGTTACAAAGCTTACCCGCTTACGTTTATCATTGGCCGGATATAGTTTATAGATACTAAAAAACTTATCTACGCCATTCGGTTTGGTAGCATCGGGTACCGAATAAAACACTACCTGGTCGGCATAACTACCTACCATGCCGGGTATGCCGTTCAGCACAGACCGCGGCGCCTGGTTATTGCCTTGCCCCTGCGAGTTTGATTTAAACTGGGCCGAGAAAATGTGTTCTTTGCCATTTTCGGTAGCAGGCAAAAACACATCGGCATAGTTGGTAAACAAATCGTACCCGTACGGGCCGCTTATCACCGCTTCGGCCTGGGTTACGGCCTTGTCCCATTTACGCTCGGTAAGATAAACTTTGGCCAATAATGAATACGCCGCACCCGCGGTTGCCCTGCCAACATCTGCGCCGGTATAGCTATTCGGCAAATCGGTTGCGGCAGCGGTTAAATCAGTTTCTATCTGGGTGTAAACCGTAGCGGCAGCCGTTCTGGGAACCTGCAGATCAGACAGGTTGATAGACGTTTGATCGTGAAGTACCAAAGGCACATCGCCGTACAAACGCACCAGGTTAAAGTAATACAAAGCCCTCAAAAACTTCGCTTCGGCAACAAGCCTTTTGTTTAGCGTAGCATCAAATTTAATATCGGGTATGGTATCAATGGCAATGTTGGCCTTTTTGATAGCCGCATAATGTTGTTGCCATATCTGCAAAATACGCAGGCCCGATGCCGAATGCCCAAGCACTGCTTGTGAACGTACATCGGCATTTGTAGCACCAGGACCAGGTCCTTCGTCATCACCCATAAAATCCATACCTGTATTAAAAAGGGTATTATATGGTGATTGAACGCTGTTTGCGCCTGCGTTTAACAACGAGTAAGTAGCTGTAACCGAAGCTACGGCATCGGCCTGGGTTTTATAAAACTGGCTTGCCGGTATAAATGATCGCGGATCCTCATTGAGTTTGGCGCATGAAACAGCGCCGAGAGCGATCAGTAAGATCAGGTATTTAATATTTTTAGTTTTCATGTTTTAAAAATCAAAAGTTAACCGCTACAGGGTGATCCCTATACCTACAATAAACGACTTGTTGTTAGGATAAGCCCCATTATCAACACCCGAGGTAATGGCCGACTGCTCATTACTGCTCACTTCCGGATCGTACCCGGTATATTTAGTCCAGGTAGCCAGGTTCTGCGCGTTTGCATAGATCCTGATCTTCTTGATTGGCGACGTGGAAAGTACCGATTGCGGGAAAGTATAGCCTATACTGAGGCTTTTAAGACGCAGGTATGAACCATTCTCTACAAACCTGTCAGATATGGTTGGCGCGGGGTCCTGGAAAGCGCTGTGAACATCGGTATTGGTATTTGTTGGTGTCCAGCGGTTGAGTAACGTGGTGGTGGCATTGGTGTAACCTGTACCAAGTTCCAATACCGCCCTTTGCTGGTTATAAATTTTATTACCATAGGAGCCTTGCAGAAATACGCTTAGGTCGATGCCTTTATAGGAAAATGTGTTGGTAATACCACCTGTAAATTTAGGTTGGGCGTTACCAAGAATTACCCTATCGGCCACTTGTGTTATTTTGCCATCTCCATTGATATCCTTGTAGTTTTGGCCGCCAGCCGATGTATTGGCGGCCGGGGTAAGTATCGTACCGCCGGCCTGGATTAAGCCATTGGTTTTGTAGCCGATAAATGAACCAATAGGCTCACCAACTTTAAGGATAGAAGGCAGGGACGAATCCGGAATGAACTGGGTAACTCCATTGCCGCCCAGGCTTAATACCTTGTTCCGGTTAACAGCAAATACCAGGTTGGTGTTCCACACAAAACCACCGGTTAGGTTATGCGAGTTAATCCCAATCTCGAAACCTTTATTTTGCACCGAGCCCACGTTTTCATATTGCTGCGGGTTGGTGATGGCAGTATTGGTAATAATGGTTAAACCACTTGTAGCGGGCAATGGCAGATAAAGCAACAGGTTGGTTGTTTTTTTGTAATACACATCTGCCGTTATACTGATGCGGTCTTTAAATAAACCAAGGTCGAAACCAAGATCATATTGAGCTGTTTTTTCCCATGTTAAGTTGGGGTTGTATAAGCTGTTGGGTGCAAAACCGGCAACAGTGGTATTACCAAAGTTGTAACGATAATAACCTAATTGCGAGTATGACTGGTATGCCGGAATATCGCTATTACCGGTTTGGCCGGCGCTCAGGCGTAGTTTTAACTGGCTGATAGCGGTTGCATTTTTAAGAAAATCTTCGCTTGAAGCATTCCAGGCTACCGCTGCCGATGGGAAGGACGCCCACTGATGCCCTGGTGCAAATTTTGATGAACCATCGGCACGCAAGGTGAGCGTTAACAGGTATTTGCTGTTAAAGCCATAATTTACCCTGCCCAGGTATGATTTCAGCGCCCAGATATTTGAGGATGTAGAAGGGGCTATCGCGAAGCCGCTTCCTGATATGGAGGTAATACTTCCCGAGCCAAGGTTATTATAAGTATCATAATCGCTAACAAAACCCGATGCACCGTTGATAGAGCCCTCGGCCTTAAATTGTTGTTGCGTAAAACCAGCCAACACGTTTAATGAATGCTTACCAAATTTTTTATTGTAGGTAAGGGTATTTTCATTAAGCCAGTTATACGAATTAAGTGTACCGACTTCACCAAGGCCAGAGTAACCAGATCCTTCATATACCGAAGCTGGCAAATACCTGTTTTGCTTATTATCAATAATATCTATACCCGCCAGTACCCTTGCTGTAAGATTTTCGGTAATCCTATAATCGCCGGCTATATTGCCCAAAATACGGCTTGTGGTAGTGGTGTTAATTTGGTTATACAGCGTATTGATAGGGTTACCGTAGGTACCTTCAAATATATTTTTGATAAAGAACGATCCATCGGCATTGTAAATAGGCGTAGTAGGCGTCATCAGCAAAATCGCCGGTACTACACCTGCCGGCGCTATCTGGGCTGTAGTGCGGCTGCCGGTTATGAACGACGATATTTTGAACTTATCATTATAATCGTGCTCAACATTTACACGGCCTGCATAACGCGCAAAGTTGGTGTTCTGCAATATACCGTCCTGTTTAAAATAGTTGCCCGAAAAAGCAACCCGTGTTCTTTCGGTACCCGAAAATATTGACAGGCTGTGGTTTTGCGTGTTGCCTTTGCGGAAAGCCGCGTCCTGCCAGTCGGTATTGGCATTGTAAGGGTTTAATTGAGCTTCCGTTTGTGTTGCCTTGCCGCTGTTTGTCAAAGCATCGTTACGCAATGCTTCCCATTGTGTTGTATTTAACAGCGGTATGGTTTTAATCACTTCCTGCTTACCGTAACTGCCATCGTAATTAATGGATGATACACCAGCTTTACCTTTTTTTGTTGTGATGATGATAACACCATTGGCACCCCTTGTACCATAAATAGCTGTTGCCGAAGCATCTTTTAAAACCTCGATGCTTTCAATATCCGAGGTATTGATAGATGCCAATGGATTAATTTTAGGACCATTGGTAACGCCGGCATCCGTTAACGAGTTACTGTTTGACGTTGGAAAACCATCTATTACATACAAAGGTTCGGCAACGGCATTTATGGAGTTTACACCACGCACCTGCACGGTTACGCCGGCACCAGGTTGCCCGGTGGCTTGTGTAACCTGGATACCAGAAACAGCGCCCTGCAAAGCCCTGTCAAGCGAGGGAACGGGTTGCTTTAAGGCCAGGGCCGGCACCGAAGCAACCGAACCGGTAATATCCTTACGTTTTTGCGAGCCATAACCCACAACCACTACCTGGTTTAGCTGAGTTTGGGCATCTTTCAGTTGGATTTCTACCGGGCTGCCATCGGCAATAAACTCTTGTTTTTCGTACCCGGTAAAGGTAATAATGAGTTTGTAAGGGAATTTTTGCCCGGTCACAAAGCTGAATTTACCCTCAATATCGGTTGCTACCGCGTGTGTGGTTCCTTCGATACGTACTACAGCGCCTGGCAGAGGTTCTTTGGTAGCGCCATCAATAACACGACCAACCAGTCTGGAATTTATTATTGGCTCCGTTTGCTGTGCGAAGGTTACCAGCGGGGCCACAATTAGTATTAAGAGCGCGATTATTAAAGTTTTTTTCATGTCGACAGATTTTTAAGAGATGAAAAACCGGACGACTGGATAACCGCATAAAGCGGGGTATATGAGTACTGTTGACGAAAAACGCCGTCAACTACCTGCAGCATAAAAGATGCCGCGGGCCGGGAAAAAGGCAACGCATAGCCTTTCCCTGCTTTCGCAATATTTTGCATAAATTTGAATAGTTAAAATGACACAATTGAAACAGGCTCAACGCCAATCGATCCCTGTTTCGTTGTTTTAATGACTGGGGAAAGGCTTTGCTTTTCCCCTTTTTGCAGTAAGTAATAGTTCTATTTTTTCATGTTCCTTTCTCATTATGCCCGTTAAACAGGCAGATTATTTATTTAAGGGGTATTATTTTTCTTAAGAACACCCGCTCCATCGCACTCATTAGCACTGTATTTTGGGGCCATGATCCTAAGGCCGGCAACAGCAATTGATTTGCAGAGGCTACATCCATACCAACTCCGCATAGTTGGCATGGATGTAGCCTTTGCTGGCACTAATATTATTTTAGTTTTACGCTTTTACCGGCTGCAACCTGAATGAAGCTTCGGCCGGTTCTGTTCCTGGCTCAACTACCGAGTCAGGCCTGTACAACTGGTGTGGCTGCAACGGAACATCTTGCTTAATCACGGGGCCATCCGCAGCAAGCTCGCTACCGGGTACTTTTGATTTAAATATAGGCCAGGCCAGCTGTGCGTACCATTGATCGCCTTCGTAATGTGATATGCCGTAAGCTTTAGGATACTGACGGGAAATATGTGCCGTGCCAAAAATGATATCCCACAAAAAGAACATGTTACCAAAATTACCTTTGTAATAGCCTACCCCATCATCAGTAGTAGCCGCATGGTGGGCGTGGTGCGTTGCAGGTGTTGATATGGTACGCTCCAAAATCCAGGCCAATGGGTGTAATATTTTGTATTGATAAAACGGCTTGTCCCAGGGAATACTTGAGTGGGCCAGCGTGGTAATGGTGCCTTTAATACCTTTAACAACAACAGCAGGGATACCTAAGCCGAGGTAAACCAAAGCTGTTGTTAAATAAGTTTGCGAAAAGAAAATAGTATAAATGATATTTTGCCTGCTGGCCATAGCCATACCCATATATGACGCAGAGTGGTGCGTACGGTGAAAGCGCCATAACCATGGCACTTCATGATGCAAACGGTGGTACCAGTATTGAGTAAGATCATCAGCCACCGCGATGATAGCGCAGCCCCAGAAAAATGGCACCCAGCTAAAAGAATCTTTAAAACCCGGTAGTATAGCGGGCAATACCTTTAGCCCATAATACGCAACCAGCGGTTTCACTACCAGTTTTGGGATGGTAAAACAGGCAATATCCACCCATTTTTCATTCTTGTTCCAGCGTTTTTTGTAAAGGCCGAATGAAAATTCGAGCACACCGAGCACTAATACCAAAACGGAAAAGCCATAGCCGTTAAGGTTTTCTATTACTTGTTTTATCTGTTCAATCATTGCTTTGTGGTTGAGTATTTACAGTTTTGTTCTTTATAGTGGTTTGTTCTTTATGCTGTTGCTTCTTTTCCCAGGGGCGTTGGCCGGTGATAAAAAAAGTTGCAAACATGAGCACGATGGGTAGTGCGTAAAGCAGCAGGCTGAGCAACGCGTTTTTGACTATCCGTACTTTAGTGGCTTGTTCCAGTTTCATAATCGGTTGCTTTTTTGGTGAATTGTGAATGCTATTTTAGTTTTTGAGCTTCGCTCCAGTAGTTTGCGGGTGAGCCACAGGCCACCGAAAATGATAATGAAAGGTATCAGGGTTACAATGATGCCAACCAATACCTTTTTCCCAAGCAGGGAAACGTCGTTAATGGTCATAATGAAAAATATTAAGTGGTAAGTAGCACCTGATACCGCACAACATTAGTCACGCCGGCACAGGCACCTGTTAGTTAAAAAATGAATTCTGTAGTCAGCGAACCGTGTGTAAAATAACGGGAGCTGGAGAAAGGACTAAATCCTTATGATGCTATATCAACAGCTACAACAAGAAATACAACAGCAGGTAAAAGCAATAGCAGTTGATGGGTAATTAGCAAGGCCGTATTTGGGTAAAAGATCGGGTTGCATGGTGGTTGCTTTTAATGATTTAATTGTTTGTGATTTAATTACAGGGGCAAATATAAAAAAGGATTTCATATATACTACTATTTCTATAGAAATTATATAACATAATTTATTTATTTGCGTTAAAGCCCCTAAAACCATGAATAAGCTTAGCAATTTACTGCTTTTGGCCTGTTGGTATTCGCTCATATTAATCAACTTTTGATGCTGCGATGGCGATGCGGCCCATCCTTCATGATTAACAACGATAAATATTATCGGATAATAGCCATGATGTTGACCGGGGATTCTTGGCATCCAAAATAGCCCTAAACAAAATTGCTTTTTTTTGGTTATTTTGGTTCACAATATAAAACAGCCGGCCCCCTCATGCAATTAACTGACGGAGAAGATTTACATAATGCTGTGCTCCATGCGCCTATTGGAATTTGCATATTAAATGCGGATTCCTTTGTTGCCGAAATTGTCAACAAGAAATTCGTGGAAGTAGCCGGAAAGCCTTACGAAACTATTTTCGGTCAGTTTTACTGGGATGCCTTTGCAGAGGCCCGGCCTTATTATGAGGAGGCCCTGGCGGGGGTAGTTAAAACCGGCGAGGCTTATTATGCAAATGAGGTGGAGTTGATGCTGATCAGGCATGACCGGGAAGAAAAAATCTTCGTTACTTTTGTTTATGCCCCCATAAAAGATGAAGCGGGTAAAGTAAAAAAAGTAGCAGTTTGGGTACTTGAAAATACCAGCCAGGTAAATGAACGGCAAAATATTGAAGCAGCGCGGGCGGCCTTTAAGCGGGAACGCGACCGGCTTAAGAACTTTTTTATGCAAGCCCCAGCTGGTATTTGCATCCTTGACGGGCCTGATTTAGTTTACGAATTGGTTAATCCTGCATACCAGGAATTATTACCCGGCCGAAGATTATTAAACAGGCCACTGTTTGAAGCGTTACCGGAGTTAGTAGGTACTCCATTGCAAGATGTGTTGTTAAACATTTATCGTACAGGAGAGCCTTACCAAATGAACGAGCTGTTGATACCAATAGCCGAGTATGAAGGCGGGCCTACAACCAACCGTTATTTCAGTTTTAATTACCAGGCACGCCGCGATGAAAATGACCAGATTGATGGAATCATGGCGTTTGTATTCGAGGTAACCGGAATGATAGAGGTACAGCAGGATTTGCAACGAGCCAGGGAACAGTCAGATCAGCAAAAAAGGGTATATGAAACAATCACGTCTGGTACACCCGACCTGATATACGTATTTGATTTAAACTATCGCTTTATTTATGTCAATCAGGCTTTGCTTACCATGTGGGGCAAAACCTGGGAAAATGCAGTTGGCAAAGGACTGCTCGAAAACGGATACGAACCCTGGCATGCAGAAATGCATGAACGCGAGATAGACCAGGTTAAAGCAACCAAACAACCTATTCGCGGAGAGGTATCTTTTCCGCATGCTATTTTAGGCCGCCGGGTGTATGATTATATTTTTACCCCGGTAATTAATGAACATGGGGAAGTAGAGGCCGTTGCCGGTACAACCCGCGATATTACCGAACGCAAACAATGGGAAGAATCACTTTCGAACGCTTCGGAAGAATTACAAGCGATCAATGAAGAGTTGGCGGCCGTTAATGAAGAGCAAGCCGCTTCTAATGAAGAATTAACCGCCACTAACAACGAATTGGCGTTGGTTAATCAGCGATTGCACGAGGCACAACAAAAAATAGAGGAAAGTGAAGTGGCACTGCGTTTAGCGATTGACGCTGCCAATTTCGGAACCTGGTTTATCCATTCTGTCACGCGGGAGTTCATTGTTGATGTACGTCTGAAAGAGTTATTTGGATACTATCCCCACGAAGACCTTTCTATTGAGCACGCATTGGCACAAATTACTGATGAATACCGCCATTTTGTAGCTACTAAGCTGGAAAACGCAATTTATAACGGTGGGGATTATGATGTTATTTATCCTGTGGTGGGCTTGCATGACAACCAATTGCGCTGGTTGCGGGCCATTGGCAATTTAAAAGCCGATCCGTCCGGCGCCTTTTCGGCATTTACCGGGGTGGTCATGGATATTTCCGACCAGCATATAGCCACAAAAAAAATAGCACGCGCCGAAGAAAGTTTGCGAATGGCCACTGAAGCGGCCGGCTTAGGAACCTATTATATCAACGTGATCGACCGGATCTTTTACCCTTCAACCAAACTTAAGGAATTCTTTGGTTTCGGTTCCGAAGAAGAGGTGCCGTATGAGGCTGCTATCAACCAGATTCACCCGGATTACCGACAGGCGGCTGCCGACCTTGTGGAAGAGGCGATAACCAAAGGCGTAAAATTCGATATGGAATATCCCATTATTGGCCATAACGATGGCAAAATAAGATGGGTGCGAGGCATTGGAACGGTACAGCAGGATGAAAAAGGCATCAACCGCTATTTTACCGGTGTGCTGCATGAAATTACAGAACGCAAACTTGCAGAGCAGCAACAGGCTGAATATACAAATAAACTGCAAGCGGTTAACGAAGAAATAGCGGCATCAAACGAGGAACTCATTACTACCAACGAGGAGTTAATGGTTATGCAGCAGCGGCTGGAAGATACCAACCAGGAACTGGCCGCCAGTGCCTCGCGCCTGCGCATGGCTATTGAATCAACCAGTCTGGGCACCTGGGATTATAATCCGCAAACGGGGGAACTTTACTGGTCTAAAGAATGCCGCGACATCTATGGTGTGCATCCAGATACACCCGTTACTTTTGCTTTATTTGCTGAACACATATACCCAGACGACCGTGAGTGGGTACAAAAGGAGATAGAAAAAGCCATCCATCCTGAAAAGGGCGGCCGGTATGATATTAGTTTCCGGATCAACCGTTTTAATAATGGTGAAACACGCTGGGTTAAGGTACACGGCTCGGTTTATTTTGAATCGGGCCTGGCGACCCGCTTTATTGGCACCGTTCTGGATATTACAGATATGAAAGATGCCGAAAAGCAAAGTGCAAGGTTGGCAGCCATCATTCAATCTTCAGATGATGCCATTATAAGTAAAACACTTGACAGTGTAATCACCAGCTGGAATGCCGCGGCTGAGCGCATCTTTGGCTATCCGGGTGAAGAGATGATAGGGGAAACCATCTATAAACTCATCCCGGAAGACCGCCTTGATGAAGAACCGCAGATATTGGCGCGTTTAAAATCCGGTGAGCGCGTGCAGCATTTCGAAACAAAAAGACAAACCAAAGATGGCCGCCTGATTGATGTCTCACTCACCATATCGCCTGTTAAAGACCCGCAGGGCAATATTATCGGCTTATCAAAAATTGCCCGTGACATTACCGAAAAGAAACTGGATGAAACACGCAAAAGCGATTTTATAGGCATGGTTAGCCATGAGCTAAAAACGCCGTTGACTTCACTGGGCGCCATTATCCAGGTAACCAATGCCAAACTTGGAACCAGCGAGGATAGCTTCCTGGTGGGTGCCATGCAAAAAGCAAACCAGCAGGTAAAGCGTATGACAGCCATGATCAACGGCTTCCTGAACATCTCACGGCTGGAATCGGGAAAGATCCACATCGAGAAGCAGGATTTTGATATGGAAACGCTGATTTTGGATGTGATCGAAGAAGCTAACTTAACCACCAGTACGCATGTCATCAACTATGACCAGCGCCAGCCGGTGCTGCTGAATGCCGACCGCGACAAGATTGGCTCGGTGATATCGAATTTTATAAGTAACGCTATCAAATACTCGCCAAAAGGTAAATATATCGACGTATCCTGTATCGTAAAGGACGGCGAAGTTATCCTGAGTGTTAAAGACGACGGCATGGGTATTAAGCCGGAGGATCTCGACAAAATTTTCGACCGTTATTACCGTGTGGAAACTAACCATACCCGGCATATATCCGGTTTCGGGATTGGGTTATACCTAAGTTCGGAGATTATAGAGCGTCATGGCGGCAAGGTTTGGGCGGAGAGCGAAAGCGGAAAAGGATCCACCTTTTATTTCAGTTTACCGCTGGCAACTTTCTGATACCTTTAATGTGATAGAAACCATGCATCGTTAAAACATGGGATATCAGAATAATTTGACTAACGGTTGTAGTGATATAAAAAAGGAGAGGTTTTACCCCCTCCTTTCTGTTTTTAATTAATAACCTGGATTTTGGTACATCTTAACAGGGTTAAGTTTATACTCATCAAACGGAATAGGATAATAACGATCTTTTGTGCTAAAGTTAGCTACCTGTGCCAAACCAAAATCGGTTTGTTTTTTGGCTTTAAAGTAGGCTACCAACTCATCGGTAGTAAATGTACGCAGCAAATCAAACCAGCGGTGGTGCTCAAAGGCCAGCTCAACACGGCGCTCATGTAAAATAGCCAGCTTAAGCGTAGGGTATCTCGAAGCGTAATCGCTATTTGTCATTGATACAGCATAGGTTGGCATGCCAGCACGGGTACGCACCTGGTCTAAGAAACCGGTAGCAGTTGCGGCATCGCCCAGGTAATTATTAACCTCGGCAAGCGACAGGATTACATCAGCATAGCGCATTAAAATCCAGTCGTTACCGCCATAGCCATTAACGCCGGCAGCGTTGCTAACATCCCTGAATTTGGTAACAAACCAATCTTTAACAATAGGGTCGTTAGCGTATTTAACAGAGAAGGTCATTCGCGGATCGTTGGCTTCGTACTCATTGATCAAATCATGGGTAACATTATAACCAGCGCCCGATGATGGTTTTTGCGAGTTGATGGTTTCACCTTTTGCCTGGTTGTTGGCGGCGATTGACGAACTGTAATTAAGATCGCCCTGGATGTTCACAATCTGGAAGATCAGCTCCGGGCAGGTTGTTTTCTTGCTTACATCAAAAACATCCGTATAAGGGATGCTGTTCAACAGGCCAAAATTACGCATGTTGTAAGCAGCCATTAAGGCTGTTTTGGCGTTGTTTAAATTAGTGGTCCGGTTAGCCTGATCTAAGGTTGTAGCCATGGTAAGGTATGCCTGGCCCAGCAGGAAATTAGCAGCGGCTTTTGATACCCTGCCGGTTGATGCCTGCAGGTTTGGGAGCGGACTGTTAACAACATCTGTTAAATCGGCTATTATTTGCTGGTAAACCGCATCTTGCTTTACCCTGAAAGTTGAGGCGGCAACATCGGCTGCAGATGATAGTTGTTTGGTTACCAATGGTACATCGCCCCAAAGGCGTACCAACTCAAAATAAGTAAAGGCACGCAAAAACTTCGCTTCGGCAGCGTATTTCAACTTTAAGTTATTATCCGGAAAGCTAACCTGGTCAATGTGCGATAACACCACATTTGCGCGGCTAACCGTGGTATACAACGATACCCAGTGGGCTTTTAAATAAGTATTGCTTGGCAATATAGAAAAGTTGTTGAACTGGAAAGGTTCGCCGGCGTTTGACTGGTTATCGTTAGTACCGGTATCATCTGAACGCTGATCTGTCCACAAATCGCTTCCCTCGCCAACATTGTTACCGCTGCGCATTGATTGATAAATGCCATTTACGGCCAGCAATACGTCGTTGGGTGTTTTATAGCTTGCGTCAACGGTTACCGCGTTGGGGTCGCTTTCATTTAAAAAGTCTTTTTTACAAGACGGGCTTATGGCCACAACCGCAGCAAGGCAGGCAATGGCTAAAAATTTCTTATTCATTTTATATCTCTTAAAAAATTTATCAAAAAGTAACGTTTACACCTAAGTTGTATGACCTTACCAGCGGGTAGGTACCATAATCGATACCCGGCGCAAGGTTGGCAGGCTGCGTGCTGTTTGATGCGGCACCAGAGTAGTTGTAATCTACATCGGGGTTATAGCCTTTATACTTGGTGATGGTAAACGCATTAACTACACTTGCAAAAACACGTGCCTTGGTAAGGCCCAAAGTGTTTTGCAAAAAGCCTGGCAGGGTGTAACCTAATGTTAAGTTGGTACAACGCAGGTACGAGCCGCTTTGCAGGTAAAATGTTGATAAACGGGTACTGTTACTTTGTGTACCGGCACGTGAAGCACGGTAAAAAGAGCCATCGCCCGGGTTTTCCGCATTCCTGTACCTGTCGGCTACGTTGGCGTATTGATTGCCCGATCCCTCTCCATTATACAGGTAATAGTCCTGTCCATCCAGAATCTGGTTACCGTATGATCCGTTGAAGGCAGCGCTTAAATCAAAGTGTTTATAAGTACTATTTAAGGCAAAGCCGTAAGTAAATTTGGCATATGGCGAACCGATAATGCCTTTATCGGCATCGTTTACAATACCATCGTGATTAGTGTCAACAAACCACAGATCGCCAATTTTGGCGGGATTAGTTTGTGAAGCAGACGGGGCGGTTTTACCTAAATTATCGGCAGTAATTATACCGCCAACTTTAAAGCCATAAAACATCCCTATTGGCTGACCTTGTGTTGTTATACTGGTAAGGTATGAACGCTCGGCACCGTTAATGATCAGGGTGTTGTTTGACGGCAGCTTAACAACTTTATTGCGGTTTAATGAAATATTACCGCTTGCACCAAAAGTAAAATCTTTATTGTTAATGATCTTTCCGTCTACCTGGAAATCAAAGCCGCCGTTACGGATCTTGGAATCGCGCAGGTTGGTTAGGATGGTGGTACTGCCCGATATTGCCGAAATAGGCTGGTTATACAACAGGTTGTATGAATAACTCAGGTAATAGTTGGCAATAATTGAAAGCCGACCTTTAAACAAAGAGATATCGGTACCAAAGTTATACTGCGATGTAGTTTCCCAGCTTAAGGTATTATCTTTAATTCCACCCGGATAGGTTGCTGTTACAGCGCTGTTACCATCAAGCACGGTACCTGTGGGTGTTGCCAATGTTTGTTGTATGGCGTAGTTAGGGATATTGAAGTTACCACTTTTGCCCCAGCTTGCGCGGATTTTAACAGTTGATTGATCGCCAAGGAAGTTATGGTAAAAATCTTCGTCGGACAAATTCCAGCCGGCAGCAACCGATGGGAAGTAACCATACTTATTTGCCGGCCCAAAACGTGATGAACCATCGGCACGGAACGATGCGGTTAAAAAGTATTTACCTGCGTAGTTATAGTTAGCACGGCCAAGGTATGATAATAGGGTATATTCACTCTTATAAGCAGAGTTTAAAGCAAAGTTAGCTGCCAGGGCGCCCCTGTTTGATATTTCGGGAATCGCATCATTTTGGAAGCCGTTTGCTTTTACGCTGATATAATCGGCAGAGGTAATTTGCGCGGTGTAACCTGCCAGGGCGTCAAAGTGGTGCTTGCCAATTTGCTTATTATAGTTTAAGGTAAACTCGGCAAGCCTATCAACAGTTACCAGGTTTGAAGCCTGCGCATTAGCGGCCAAAATTGATTGTTGTGAACCCGGAGGGAACGCACCACTGCTTAGCGTGGTTGGGTAATAATAATCATACTTCTCGGTATAGGTTTCTGTACCCAGGTTAGTTTTAAAGTCAAGATCTTTCGATATATGGTATATAGCGGCCGCGTTGTAATGACCACGGTACCCTTTCCTGTTAATTTTAATACGCTCGGCAAGTGCAACCGGGTTTTCAATACCCTGGTAACCATATTGGGTTGAGCCGGCAGCTTCCGCATTGGTGGCTAATGAACCATCAGCATTATAAGCGGGCAGGTAAGGCATATAAATAAGCGCGCCAAGAATTGGGCTGTGGTCAAAACGTCCTTCCTGTGTTTCCTGGTTGGTATTTTGGGTGTAAGCTACATTGGCCGCTATGTGGATGCGTTTGCTTACATCACCATCAATATTTGCGCGGAAGTTATAACGCTGCTGACCGGTACTTTGAATAATACCCGGCTGGTTTTGGTATGAACCACTCACGTAGTAGCGAATATCACTTGACGCCCCCGAAAACGACAGGGTGTGCTTTTGCATAAATGTGTTGCGGTACAACTCATCCTGCCAATCGGTATTTACGGTTTGCTTAATAGGGGTTTGCGTAGCAAAATTATATAAGCCATCGGGGATACTTACGCTGCCGGTGTTACCTACATTGGTTACACGGGTTGCATTCGGGTCAGAATACATGGCATCATTCCAGGTATGGCCGGTGTTTACCCAAAGATCATGATAGGCGTTATTACGGCCATCTATTACCAACTGTGCAGCCTGATCGGCGTTCAGCAGTTTTACTTTGTGGGCCAGCTGGTCAATCCCGGTTTGCACATCGTATTCAAAACGGCCTTTGCCCAGTTTACCTTTTTTGGTAGTGATTAATACCACGCCGCCAGATGCACGCGAACCGTAAATAGCGGCCGATGCGGCATCTTTTAATACGTCGATACTTTCAACATCATCCGGGTTAATGTAGATATCATTTGATGGGTAACCGTCGATAACGTACAAAGGATCAGAACTGGCATTGAACGAGCCTATACCCCTAACCCTGATTTTTGGGCTGGTATATGGCGCACCGCCGGTTTGCGATACCTGTACACCTGATACCTTACCAACAAGCGCCTGCCCCAGTGAAGGAGATGAAAGATTTAAATCGCTTGATTTCACACTGGCAACCGAGCCGGTTACATCGCTTTTACGGATGGTTTGGTAACCGATGGCTACAACCTCATTAAGCATATTGGCCTGTGGTACCAGTTTAACATTTATATTGGCCTGGTCGCCAACGGTTATTTCCTTTGGCAGGTAACCAATAAACTTAAAAACAAGTACGGCACCTGGCTCTGCTGATATGCTGTATTTTCCGCTCACATCTGTTGATGTGCCTTTATTGGTGTTTTTGATCATTACTGATACACCAGGCAGGGGTTGGTTGGTTTCGTCGGTTACGGTACCAGTTATTTGAATTGCCTGGTTTATTGCAATTTTAATGGGGGTTGCGGCGTTTGAGTTAAACGCGGTTGCCATGATCATGAGGCAGATAAAAGGTTTTAGCAAAAACCTTTCAAAAAGATCACGGGTAATCTTTTTATTCATATTTTTAAAAATTGATTGTTAGGAAATGACAGTAAAGCTTTCGACCGCTTTTTAGTTATTTGACAATT
>Ga0307515_10000676_pt1 | contig 78539 bp, 88 predicted proteins | sample 17_EM_MG_FD_194513 | JGI IMG/M metagenome (GOLD analysis project Ga0307515, IMG submission 194513) | Populus trichocarpa ectomycorrhiza microbial communities from riparian zone in the Pacific Northwest, United States - 17_EM | ecosystem: Host-associated > Plants > Roots > Unclassified | place...
TGCCCCGGTGCTTGACTTTATAGCTACAGAGGAAGGAAGGGCACGTAAAAGCGGGTCGGTTTACAAGTATGAATATGATTTAAAAGATCATTTGGGCAATACCAGGTTAACCACCACCTGGGCTCTCGCCGACTCGGTTAACCAGCTTACCCCGCTAAACCTGCAAAGAAATGATTACTATGCTTTTGGGTATACCATACAAAGTTTACAAGGTACTACACCAAGTCCGTCAAATCATTATCTTTACAATCACAAGGAGTTGCAGGACGAGACGGGGTTGTACGATTATGGCGCAAGGTTCTATGATCCGGTGATTGGAAGGTGGACAGCAGTTGACCCATTAGTTGAGGCGGGGCAGGAAAGCACAACACCTTACGGGTATGTGTTTGATGATCCAATTAAGAACACTGACCCGGACGGGAGATACCCGGACGGGCCGGGTGGTGGTGTACCAACCGAGCAACAAATCACAGGAAACAACCAACCCATAATAGTCAATCATATCCAGAATATCATTGATCATGTGGAAACCGGATTTCTCTCCCTGTTAACTGTTTTTGCCCATACCGCAACGAGTGGCAAGGTCCCTATCATAGGTTTCTCCTACGACTATTCTAGCGGCAATGCAAAACTCAAAGCTAGCGCTGTTAGCACGGGATGGGGAGCGTTAACGACCACTGTGAGTTCGGGCTTAGACGTAGCTGCGGTTGTTCCTGGAGGAGGGCCAGCAGGTGGACTGTTGGTGAGAACTCCTGGGGCTGCAAGTTCCGCATCAACGATTGTTAAAGATCTTTCGAGTGCCGATAGGGCTGCAGGGACATATAGTGAACTACGAGGCACAGTTAATGATGCACACCATATAATTCAGGATGCTGCTGTAAGAGAACTTCCGGGTTATACTAGGGGGGAATCACCAGCCGTGCATTTGGCAGGTCCGTCAAACGTGGCAGGAACCGAGCACAACTTAGCAACGAGGATGCAACAAGCAAGGAGAGCATTAGGTGATGGAGGTACCTACGGATCTGAGAGAAATATAGCTTATCGAGCTTTAAGAGCAGCCGGCTTATCTCCTGCATATGCAAAAAAAATGGTTACTGATGCCGACAGATACTTTTTAAATTTGGGAGTTAATGCTACCACAACGACTCGAATTCCTTACACAAGATAAAACATGGAATCTATTAAAATAAAAGAAGTAACAATGGAGATAGTTAAAGCCATTGTAGATAAAAATTATCGACAGTTATATCAAACGGATTATAGAAAATTAATTAGCGTGTCGGAATTAAGAAAGGCTATTGAAGACTATGACCTTCAAATTACGATGCCTCCAGATGATGCATTTGAAAATATTGAGATTTTTGAGACAAAAGATAAAGATGTTGTGAAGGTAGATTTTGATTTATGGTTTGACAATAAAATTAGTGATTTAACATTGAGCTTTGCTATATATTATGATGCACCAAATTGGAAATACAGTATTGAAAACATCCACATGCTATAAATTCTTTTGAATATCTTAACCTATTGCAAGCTTTTTTGGCTGCGTCCCGCCTCCGGCTACCGCAAGTCTTTTCCGCTGCCGCAAGGGTCTACCCTTGTAGCCCGCTGATAGGTAAACGCCATGCTAAGTAATGAATATGCAAATCCCGAATGTCCATTTCATCCGGGATTTTGTATTTTTAAACGATCCTAAACCAACTACACAACCTTTGCGCTGCCGCAAGGGTCTACCCTTGTGGCCCGCTGATAGGTAAACGCCATGCTAGGTAATGAATATGCAAATCCCGGATGTCCATTTCACCCGGGATTTTGTATTTTTAAACGGATCAAAAGAGTAATACAAGAGCATTAAGGTTAACAACAAACATTGTTAATTGTCCTAAAGGCATGGCGTATACTTAGCATGTGGGCCACAAGGGTGGACCCTTGCGGCAGTTGCGAGAACGAAAGTTTGTAAATACCCCAATAGTTGGTGTCGGAGATCTGACTCTTGCCGCGAGAGGATCTGCATTGGACTTAGCTGCTGCTTACCCAGCTGGCGGCAAATGATTTCGCAAGGCAATTTTGAAGGCGCGATGAACATGGGTATTGAGACGTCCAGGCGAAATTCGGCACAAAATATGACGTCGGCATACAGCAAGCAAAAACTTACGCGGATAAGTTAAAAACAGCAAAAACATCAACAACCAAAGAATAAAGTATGGATTACACAATAACGCCATATGAGTCTCTCGGAAATATCCCTTTGGGACTACATAGAAATGAAATCAGGAAACTCCTAAAAGAGCCTAATATTGAATTTTATCGCAACCAATTTTCTAAAACTCCAACTGATTTTTTCGAAACTTTGGGGCTTTTTATTGCCTATGATGAAGATTTTTTATGTGAGGCAATAGAAATAGTGAAGCCCGCAAATCCGATTTTGCTTACGATTGAACTGTTAAACTTGCCCTATGCGTCGGTCGAAGAGCAAATTGCAGAGTGGGACGGTGGGTTAGAGATTATGTATACAGGCTTTACATCTTATAAATTTGGCGTAGGTGTGTATTCTCCGAACAGAAATGACTCTCCGAATGAAGTTAGCGAATCAGTAATTGTATTCAAAAAGGGGTATTATGATTAGCCCCAATTATTTCAAGGCGCAAACATTAACCAGACAGGAAAGGATATAACCGGAAAAACTAATGGAAACGGTAATGAACCAAGAGACATGGAAATGATACGGGCCGGAATAGTAAATGCTTCCGCTGCCGCAAGGGTCTACCCTTGTGGTCCGCTGATAGGTAAACGCCATGCTAAGTAATGAATATGCAAATCCCGGGTGCGCGTTTCATCCGGGATTTTGTATTTTTAAACGGATCAAAAGAGCAATACAAGAGCATTAAGGTTAACAACAAACGTTGTTGATTGTCCTAAAGGCATGGCGTATACTTAGCATGTGGGCGCACAAGCCAGGAGGCTTGCGGCAGCTGCGTAATGTATTACTATCCTAAACCAACTACACAACCACCTGGCAATTAATTATCTATGAAATACACATCACCATCAAGGCACTATCAATTAGAGATTCCTGAAAATTGGAAGGTTGAAGAGGATGAGAATACTATATCAATTTACAATGAGGATGAAGGATTGGGCGCTATAACCATAACAAGTTATCTAATCCCAGAAACTTATTCTTTTAATATAAAAAAAGAATTGATCGACTTCATAGATAATACTATCAACAATCAGGACGATATTAAAGAATATAATTTACAGGAAAAACAGATTGCCGAGATCGATATCAAGAATGACAAAGGACTTTGGAGGTTCGTTATCGTTTTTTCGAAGCAAAAAGCGTTGTTTATCACTTATAACTCCGACGTAGTTGCTGTTAACGAAATAAATATAGTAAGCCACATTATAGCTTCTATAAATATGATTTAACCCCCCGCTGGCGCACGCGCCCCGCTGATAGGTAAACAATTTGACAGGTTATCCTTTCCGGAAAAATAAGCCTGGGTTATACCAATTGCCTGTTCGAATGTCGGGCAGCGGATTTGCTACTAACATGCGGGTAACAATCAGGATATTTTTGTTTTACTTAAAAATATTAACCACCAGTGGTGTACCACCCCGTACCAGGGTGTTTCACTTTTATCGGTACAGTACACTTTGATGCTAAAAACCCGCCACCTACCGCAAGCGTTGTCGCTGCCGCAGGGCTCCTGCCTTGTGGCCCGCTGATAGGTAAACGCCATGCTAAATAATAAATATGCAACACCCGGGCGTTTAATTTCATCCGGGTGTTTTGTATACCGGCGGTTCGCAATAGGGATAGCAGCGAATACCGGCCTCGCGCTTAATGCCTGAGGCCGTATAAGCGGATGAGCCCGGGCCGCAGGCATTGCTATTATCTTAATTTAAAAATCAAAAAAAGCACTAACACAGCAGAGCGTACGCCATGGTTTAAGTAAGATGATTTGACTGGGGTTTCACCTGCACACCTGAAACCGCGAAGCACTCTTGAACACCATTGAAAACAAACAAACGGGAATAATCTACAAATCTGCAGCCATTACCTGATTATCCGCATCACCCTGTCCCAGCGTATTTTATCGGAAAAGGGGGCATCGGTATCCCAGCTCATCCAAACAAAGATGGCTTTGCCTACTATGTGGTCTTCGGGCACAAAGCCCCAGAAACGGGAGTCGATGGAGTTGTGGCGGTTGTCGCCCATCACCCAGTAGTAGTCCATTTTAAAAGTGTAGGTGTTGGTTTGGCGGCCGTTGATGCTGATGTTGTTGCCGTTTACCTGTAGCTTGTTGTTTTCGTAAACTTCGATAGCGCGGCGGTAAATGGGGAGGTTAAGTGTGTCCAGTTTAACCGTGAGGCCGCGTTTGGGTACAGTAAAGGGGCCAAGGTTATCCACATTCCAGCGGTGGCCTGGGCTGTGCGGAAATACTTCGGGATCATACACCCCACCAAACTGGATATTAGGCCTGATGTATTTAACGCCCCCTACTCTTTTTAACGCCAGCGACGATTGCCGCGTCATGGTCGTCACATAATCGGCACTTGTAAAGCCCTGGATATTGGATATATGAAGTTTATAAATCAGTTCGGGGTTAAAGTTAAATGCGTTGCTATCGGTGTGTACAGCATACTCCATCTCGGCATTCGGCGGCGGCGGCATCGGCTGGCCATTGATATACACCTGGCCGCTTATCAGCCTCACATTATCGCCGGGAGTAGCCTCGCAGCGTTTGATGTAATGTTCGCGCTTATCAACCGGCCGGTACCATGGCGAATCGGCCTCCACCGGGAAGTTGAAAACCACCACATCACCTTTTTTAATATCGCCTAATCCCGGCAGCCGGAAGTAAGGCAGTTTGATGCCGCCCCAGTACGATTTAATACCCATACCCGGCATGGTATTATGCGTAAACGGAAATGAAACCGGCGTTATAGGCAGCCGCGCGCCGTAGCTAAGCTTGCTCACAAACAGGTAATCGCCCACCATGAGCGAGCTTTCCATGGATGACGAGGGTATGGTATACGCTTCGATAAGCAGCAAACGGATAAGCGTTACGGCCAGCACAGCGAAGAAAACAGTCTCGGCCCATTCGCGGGCCGATGATTTATGTAACAGGTGGTGATATTCTTCGCGAAACTCATGGCTGGCCGATTGGCCCAGGTACCGGGTATTTTTATCAAAACCCCATTTGGGCAAAAAGATGAACGGCAAAAGTACCGCGCCGGCTATCTGGCGCATTTTTGTTTTGCCAAAGCTTTTTACAAAATCAATGGTAATGCCAATAGTTACAATAAAACCGATCCCCGGTATCAATAACAGCAGCAGCAACCACACAGGCCTGCCGCTTATTTTCAGCATTACATAGGTAGCATATACCGGAATCAAGGACTCCCACCCCTGGCGGCCGGCTTTTTGAAACAGTTTCCAAAACCCAACCTGCACCAATAATAATAAAGGGGCCAACAGTAAATAAACGCCTGCGTAACCCGCTATATCCATTAATAAAACGATGGGGTTTTAGCTTTGAAAATCAAACATGGCATCAACCGAGTAAAAGCCTTTTTTGCCCTGGATCCATTCAGCGGCCAATACCGCGCCAAGGGCAAAGCCGCTGCGGTTATGCGCGGTATGCTTAAATTCGATGGTATCCACCTCCGAATCGTAAATAACGGTGTGCGTGCCGGGCACGCTGTCAATCCGCAACGATTCTATCAATAACTGATCGGGCTGCGGGGTTTCATCGTCGGGCCGTTCATCTGTAGTCAGCACGTTCAGCCAGTCTTTTTTGGAGTCCAGATTATCAATGATCCCTTCGGCAATGGTAATGGCGGTGCCGCTTGGGGCATCCAATTTTTGCATGTGATGGATCTCTTCTACCTGTACATCATAGTACGGATAATTGTTCATCACCCTGGCCAACATGCGGTTGATATGGAAAAATATGTTAACACCTACGCTAAAGTTAGTGGCATACATTAATGAAGCGTTGCTTTCTTCGCATTGTTGTTTAACCTCATCCAGCTTATCATACCAGCCGGTTGTACCTACTACTATGGGTACGCCGGCGTTAAAGCAATGCTGAATATTGCCCAATACGGTTGCCGGCATGCTAAACTCAATTACGGCATCGGCCTTTTGCAGGTTTTCGGCAGTAAGGTCATGCAGGTTATCGTGATCGATGGCTAAAACAATTTCATGATTGCGGCTAAGGGCAATTTTTTCAATCATTTTGCCCATTTTTCCGTAGCCCAGTAACGCTATTTTCATTTTTAGTGTATGTGTTGTTTAAGTCAAGAATCAAGATAATAGAGTCCGGAATCAAGACAGCAAACAATATTAGGTTAATTTTAGTTAATTCCGGGAACTTTTGTGTTAACGCACGAATTGCATCGATAGCTAACTATAAATGCGCCCTTAAAACGTAAAGGTAACTTTTACAGCCGGAATATAGCTACCAAAAGCGGTTTGGGCATAAACCGGCTGGTTAATCATGCCGGGGGCCACTTTAAAACTAAAGTTATTATCAACCGTGTACGAGTGGATAAACTTGGCATCGATGTAGGCATCAATGGTTTGAATGCCCCATGCGCCCAGAATTCCCAGGATACTTAAATCGCGATTGCGGCGGTAGCTGTCAAGTGCGTCGTATATATTTTGTGCCTGTACCTGGTTACTGGTGTAGGCTATATACTCGTCGTAATAGGCATCGCCCTTTACCGGCGCTACCCCGCTTTTGTAATAATGGGCGAGTACATTAAACTGGTTATAGTACCGCTGGTTAAATATTACCGCCGATGCCAGCAGGCCAATGCCTGCGTAAATGATAGGCACTTTCCACCAGCGGCGGTTGTACAGCTGCCCCCAGCCGGGTATCATTAACGAATGCATTACCGCTTTATGCGGGCTATGGGTGCTATCGGGATGGTATACTTTCTCTTTTTTTATAGGCGGCGCGAATGAGCCCGGCGCGGTGCCAGATGCTTTTTTAATCGTATCTTTTTTTAATGCCGATGCCGTATCTGCGCGTTGCTGCTGTGCCGTAGCAGCAGATGCAAACCCCATCATAAACCCAATAACTAACAAATATTTATACATGCAGCTGATAAAATTTTAATAAACACAGGCCTTTAAAATAGTGATAAGCAGCCCGCCTTTACCTGGTTACAAAGGTAATTTTTATAGCCGGATTACGAAGCTATATCCAGCCGTTACAAAAACACCTTATTAAACAAATCATTAACAGGTTTAGCCATTAATTATTATGTACGTATTAACTATTATATAAAAAAAGCCGGCCATCGATAAAAATATATCAGTGGCCGGCTTTTTAATTACATTTTATTCGATTCGCAAAAAGATCAATTCCTCTGCTTTTTTGTCTTGATTCCTGACTCTTAATTCTTGATTCTCATTCATTACCAATCGAGCATCTCGAGGATACGGCCCAGGTCATCTTCTGATAGGAAGGGGATTTCGATAACTCCATTGCCTTTGGCGCCAACCTTAAGTGTTACCCGCGAACTAAACCTTGAAGCTAAATCGTCCTGGATTTTTTGCAGCTGATAGGATACCGGCTCGGGTTGCTTGCCTTCTTTTTTTACCGGCGCCTTCTGCATCTCCCTAACTAACTCTTCAACCTTACGAACGGATAAGCCCTGCTGTATAATATGCTGGTGTAAATATAATTGCTTGGCGGGGTCATCAATATTGATAAGCGCCTTGGCGTGGCCCATGGTAAGCGCCCCATCGCGGATGGATGCCTGGATGCTTGGCGGCAATTTTAATAAACGCAGGTAATTGGTAACCGTCGACCGGTTTTTGCTCACCCTGTCGCCCAGTTCTTCCTGTTTTAGGTTGCATTCCTCAATCATCCGCTGAAAGCTCAGGGCTACCTCAATAGCATTCAGGTTTTCGCGCTGAATGTTTTCAATAAGGGCCATTTCCAGCATTTGCTGGTCGTTGGCAGTGCGTACGTAAGCAGGCAGCTGCGTTAACCCGGCCAGTTTTGACGCGCGGAAACGGCGTTCGCCCGATATCAGCTGGTATTTATGGGCATTGATGCGCCTAACGGTTATAGGCTGTATTAATCCCTGTAGTTTGATGGAGTCGGCCAGTTCGTTTAAAGCAAGCTCGTCAAAATCAGTACGGGGCTGGTAAGGGTTTACTTCAATTTCATCTAAACGGATCTCATTAACCGAGCCAAGGCTGTTCACTTCGGCGGCCGAAGTTGATGCTTCCTCTTTTTTAGCGCTTTTGTTTTGGTATGGTTGTACGTTTACCGAGTCATTCAACAGCGCACTTAATCCTTTGCCCAGGGCGTTTCTTCTTTCACTACTCATTTACTTATGCTGTTGCTGTTACCGTTGTTGCTTCGGCTTTTACAAGGCCGTTTTTCTGGATAATTTCGCGGGCCAGGTTTAAATAATTAATGGCGCCTTTACAGGTGGCATCGTGCATAATAACGGATACGCCAAAGCTTGGCGCCTCGCTTAAACGGGTGTTACGTTGTATAATGGTATCAAAAACCATATCCTCAAAATGCGTTTTTACTTCGTCAACAACCTGGTTGCTCAGGCGCAGGCGCACATCGTACATGGTTAGCAGAATGCCTTCAATCTCCAATTGCGGGTTAAGGCGCGATTGTACAATTTTGATGGTATTCAACAATTTACCTAAACCCTCCAATGCAAAGTACTCGCATTGCACCGGTATAATTACCGAATCGGCAGCGGTTAACGCGTTGATGGTGATTAAACCTAACGAAGGTGAGCAATCAATAATAATAAAATCGTATTCGTCGCGCACGGCTTCAAATACCTGTTTCATTTTGTACTCGCGGCCACTCAGGTTTATCATCTCAATTTCGGCGCCTACCAGGTCAATGTGGGCAGGCAGCAGGTCAAGGTTCGGGGTTTCCGTCTTTTGGATAGCCTCGTGCGGGTCAACCTGGTTAATGATGCACTCGTAAATACTGTTTTTTATGTTGCGTGGATCAAAACCGATACCCGAGGTAGAGTTTGCCTGCGGGTCGGCATCAACCAATAATGTTTTAAAATCTAATACGGCCAAACTTGCAGCCAGATTTATAGATGATGTAGTTTTTCCTACGCCACCTTTCTGGTTGGCTAAAGCAATAATTTTACTCATTCTATAGTATAAAAAATTTTGATGTTACAATGATTTATATAAACGAAAAGTAGGGTCAGAAATTTCTACTTTCGTAAAGTTTTTATCCGGTGATAAAGATACGGAATTAAACAATTAGGAAATCCACAGGTTTAGTCAATTTACAAACATAATTAGCAATTATTGAATTATCGATTTATTGAATTATTGATTGATGAATTAGCAAGATGACGCTACCTCTCTTTTATATTTAATACCGTTCAAATCAGCAATTTAAACACTGAACAACTTGCAATTCGATAATTCAATAAATCAATAATTCAATAATTACCAATGATAACCATCATCGCATCAACTAACCGTCCCGGCAGTTCTACTTTAAAAATGGCCAAATATTATCAGCAAAAACTGCAGGAAAAAGGAGTTGAAGCAGGGGTGCTGTCATTGGCGCAATTACCGCCAAACCTTATTGAAACCGACCTTTACGGCAAGAGAAGCCCGGAATTTGCCGAAATTCAGAAAATCATTACCCAAACCGATAAGTTTATATTTGTAATACCTGAGTACAATGGCAGCTATCCCGGCGTGCTAAAGGTTTTTATTGATGCCTGCGATTTTCCGGCAAGCTTTTATGATAAAAAGGTTGCCCTGGTTGGCATATCATCTGGCAAGTACGGCAACATTCGCGGTATTGATCATTTTACCGGTGTTTGTCACTACGTACATCTAAATGTGATGGCGCTAAAACTCCATATATCAGGCATCCACAAAGAGTTTGGCGAAACGGGCCAGCTGCTAAACTCCGATACTATAAAGTTTACCAACGAGCAGATAGATAAGTTTATCTTGTTTTAAGTCCGAAAGTTTATTGTCCGAAAGTCCGGAAGTCCTTTTTGCTAAAACCCAAAAGTTTCTTTCCGAAGGTACTTTGTTCTAAAGTGTCAAAGTCCTAATTCATAATCAATACCCATCCCGTTAGCCTGGGTTGGCCGGTTTTAAGGTCGATGATGTAGTAGTAGGTACCTGGCGGTAACCTGGCGCCGTTATAAGTGCCTTTCCAGGGTTTGGCGTAGCCGGTATTCTTAAAAACCTGTTGTCCGTAACGGTTAAACACTGTTGTAACGCTTTCGGGATAAGTAAAAAGTCCATCTATTTCCCAGCTATCGTTCACGCCATCGGCATTGGGCGAAAATGCGTTGGGGATACCAATCTTATGATAAACTTTTACAAAAACGCTGCTGGTATCCTCGCCACAATTATAGCTCGATTTTACATGCAGGGTGTAGGTAATATCATCAGCAGGGTTGGCAACCGGGTTTAACACATTGGCGTCGCTAAGGCCGGTGGCAGGTGTCCAGCTAAAAACATCTGCACTCCGTGCCGAAGCTACCAGGGTAATTGGCCTGTCCTGGAACATACTCTGTTTAGCCTGTGTAATAGCCATCGGCGGCGGCAGCACATTTACTGTTAATGTAGCCGTATCGGTACAGCCAACATTGTTGGTAGTTATTACCTGATATATCGTAGTATCTGTTGGCGAAGCTACGGGGTTTGCTATCGTACTGTCAGACAAACCTTTTCCTGGCATCCACTTATAACTTATAGCTCCCGGGGCGCTTGCGCTTAAGTTGGCGGCAGCCCCCCTGCAAATTGTAACCGATGGGGCATTTAAAGTGATAACCGCCTTCGGGATAACTGTAACCGTTGTTGATTTTGGAGTAGAACAGCCGGCAGCAGATGTTACTATAAAGGTATAAGTCCCGGCATCGGCTGGTTTTACATTTGTTAGCACTAAGGGGTTCTGGCTTTTGTTGGCCGCCGTAATGCCCGGGCCTGTCCAATCAACAGTTGCGCCACCAAATACATTCAGAGTAACGGTTTTGCCCTCACATTCCTGAACAGGCGGCACATCAGGCACAACCGGGTACGGGTTTACACTGACACTCAGCGACTCCGAATACACCCGGCAGGTAGCTGAGTTTATGTTTGCGCCACCAGCCGCGGCAAGCCTGTATTGGTACACATTGGGTGTGTTGCTGCCAGCTGCAAAAGTATAGGTATCCGTGGTTTGCCCGGCAATATCAACCCAGCCTTTGCCGTCATTTTTGTTTTCCTGCCACTGCATTTTGGGGTTGGCGTATCCGGCGCCTATCTTCGATTTAAGTGTATAAACCTTGCTTTCGCCCACGCATTGATTTTGCGGTTGATTGGCGTCGAAAGTAGAAAATCCGGTTTGCACCACGGGGCCGCATGCCCTAAAATTAATATCATCAAGCAACAGGTCATTGCCACCGCCGCCGGGGGCCTGGTTGGTCATTTTTAAAACTACCTGGCTGGTATTTGGCGGGGTTGTAAAAAAGAAACTCTTGCGTATCCAGTCATCGCCGCTATTTGATTCCGGGATATCACCGGTAACCAAAGAATCCAGCACCAGGCCATTAATAGTTTCAATAGTAAATTTAATATTTGGCCGGATGCCCGATGTGCCCGCCCTCATCAGGTTTAACATATATGCCGAAAATTCATACGTGGTATTTTCGCATAATACGGCGGGCGTGGTTTTTGTAAAAAATATACTTGGTGTATAGGATGCATTAATCATCATCATATAGCCGTTTGCATCGCCCGTGTGGTCATGGGTTACGGTTTGCCAGGCCTCAACGTGGCAATTACCGGTAACTCCGCCATATATATTGGTAGCGTTTACAATGGTGTACGAACCATCATTTGGGCAGTAACTGCTAAACGACATATTGCTTATCCCCGCCGGCAACGCATCGCCCGGATTTGTGCCCGATCCAAATGTTTCGGTAATTACCGGATCGCCCAAACTACCCACACAATTTCCCGACTGACCACGCGCCAGTGTAAAATCAAGCATGGCAATAAAAAGCAATAATAGTTTGAGGATATGCAGGCGCATTAATTTGGTTTAACTTTAAAAGTTATCCATCAAAAATATATTATTTTATCGAAGCCGCGTGTGTAAATAACACACCAAGAGGCATTATTTTGAAATACTTACAAAGCAGCTTGTTATCAAAATAAATGAGCGTTAAAAAAGTTAATCGTAAAGAGAATTTATGTTAGAATCCCTGACTCTTAAAAGGAAAAATGATATTGCAAACTATGTCATTGTGAGTGACCATCAGGATGATCCTGAAAAAAGACGGGGATGACGTGCAACGAAATATAGCTAAACCAATGTCCAAAACTACCGTCATTGCGAGGCACGAAGCAATCCCGAACTATGTGGGACTTAGCATGTCGGGGAACGCTTCGTGCCTCGCAATGACGGATATTTAATATTGACAATCAGCGACTTACAAACACGTCATTATAAGCGCAACGACATAATTTTGAAAAGCCCCCCTACTCCCTTTTATAATCCTTATGCACAATCAAAAAGCTGGCGCGTTCTTCTTTGTGGAAAGGGATATCCCAGTTGCCCTGGTAGGTTATTTTGATAGGCAGCAGTTGCCCGTTAAAGTTGTTGAGCTCGATATTCATCTGCACGTTAAAATCAACAAACATATTACTGAATTTCAGGTCGATGTAACGGCCCAGGATTTCGAAGGTGCGCTCGTCAAAAATGGTGGTCATTTCCTTAATCATGGTGTCACCATCGGATGTGCTGGGCTTGCACCTTACTTTAAAGCGATATACAGGTATGGTATCCAGGTACCTGCCGCGGGCAAATTCGTAGTAATAAAACTGCTGCATGTCTTTACTGAATATCTCGGTTTTATCGCCAATAAAAGGGATCCCCCGCACCCGCCGGCCGGGCGTAAATACCAGTGTTTTTAACTTGGCCTTGTAGCCCTCGTTTTTCCCTTCCATCGGAACGCCATCGCCCTGTATAAAATCGGAATTGTAGGCGTTCATAAAAATATAGTCGAACATCTCTACCGTATACAGCTGGTACTTGCCGTTTTTTTTATAAACCGTACCGCTATCCTGCTTTGCCAGGTATTCAATTTTATGCTTCCCTGTCACATTACTATGCTTTAGCTTGCGGTAAACCTTTCCATCAACCTTGTTTTTTTTATCGTAGGTGTAAATGCGGTTCTCGGCAGTGAAGGCGTATCTCTTCATATTTTGAAAAGCCTTGTAAAAGCTGGTATCGGCCATCACCGCATCGATAAAGTCCTGAGCGCGGAGCTTGTGCGAACGGATATCAACTGTCGAATCGATAACGATGGTGCGGATGGTATCGGGGTTGAAACGCTGTATTTGCTGCGAGAAGGCAAAACTGCTGAGAATAGTAAACGTTGCAAATAATAATAATTTCTTCATTTCTTACTATTGACGGTTTGGTTTAGGGGTTTGTTACAATTGCATTTTCCCTAAATAACCCTGTCATGCTGAGGCACGAAGCATCTATTCGCGACTTTTCTTTCGGCCTTGCATGGTAAGCGCGTCGGCTAATAGATCCTTCCTTCGTCAGGATGACAATCGGTTTATAGGTACATTTTTCCTTAATTCCCCAATTGCTTAATAGCCAAATAAGCCATCAGCCCGGTGCTTATTTTAAATGCATCCTCTTCCACATCAAACGTAGGGGTATGTACTGATGAGGTGATGCCGCGGGCTTCGTTCCGGGTACCTAAGCGATAAAAACAGCTATCGGCGGCCTGGGAGTAGTATGCAAAATCTTCGGCTGCCATCCAGATATCCAGGTCCAATACATTCTCTTTGCCCAGGTAATCTTCAGCATGGCCGCGGGTGGCGTGGGTTAGTACCTCTTCGTTGATCAGGAAAGGGTAACCGCGCATAATATTAAAATCGCAGCTGCCGCCCATGCTTTCGGCAATGCCTTCGGCCATTTTTTTCATGCGCTTGTGCGCTTCGGCGCGCCAGTTCTCGTCCATAGTACGGAAGGTACCTTCCAGATAAACTTCGTTGGGGATTACGTTGGTGGCACCATTTGCAATTACCTTACCAAATGACAATACTGATGGACTTTTAGGATCGGCAAAGCGGCTTACCACTTGCTGTAAAGCGGTTAATATATGGGCGGTGATAATCACCGGATCGATATTCTGCTGTGGCTGGGCACCATGGCCACCTTTACCTTTTACGGTAACGTACAACTCGTCGGTTGATGCCATGTATTTGCCCGCACGGAAACCCACTTTACCGGCTTCAATCAATGGCATTACGTGCTGCCCTAATACCGCCTGCGGTTTTGGATTTTCCAATACGCCTTCTTTAATCATCAGGCTTGCACCGCCGGGCAGCTTCTCTTCTGCCGGCTGAAAGATAAGTTTTACCGTACCGCCAAACTGACTTTTCAGTTCTGTTAAAATACGGGCTGTGCCTAATAACGACGATGTGTGCGCATCATGACCGCAGGCGTGCATTACGCCCACATTTTGCGATTTATAAGGCACATCGTTAGCCTCGGTAATGGGCAAGGCGTCCATGTCGGCACGCAGGGCCACCACGTTATCCGATGGTAAGTCGCCTTTTATCAGGGCAACCAGGCCGGTATCGGCCATTTTTTGGTAGGTTAATCCCAGTTCATCCAGCTTACCGGCTACAAAAGCAGATGTTTTTTGCTCGTGAAACGATAACTCGGGATTGGTGTGCAGGTGGCGGCGGTTGGCCACCACATCATCAAATATTTTTTGGGATAATTCCTGTATTTTTTCTTTAATCATTGTCGGTGTCGGCTTTGGGCAGGTTTATTTTTTCGGATATGATGAACAGGCTCGGAAACGAAGGCCGCAATTCCTGTATTAGTTTCTGAGCTTCTAACCGCGTTCTGAAATCGCCCGCACGTACTTTAAAATTAGGTTCGCTGTATTGAATATAGGTACGCAGTTCGGGGTAATCACGCTGCAAACGTGCCTGGGCGTTATAGGCATCCTGGCGACTTGAGCCGCTAAAGAATTGCACCCTGTAACCGTATGACGAGGTTACACCCGGTGCAACACCTGTCTCTTTGTTCAGCGTAAAGCGTTTGGCAATCAGCGTATCAACCAGGGGATCTTTAACTACCTCAACCTTGCCACGGGTTTGGGCAAAGGTTTGGGTGGCTGCTATCATCAGCATAAAAAAAAAGCAGTACTTGATGAGGCTGGATTTAGCTTTATGATCAAATATTGCTTTTTTCATGGTTATTGTGTCTTAAATATCGTCATGCCGAACTTGTTTCGGCATCCCACATGCAAAGTGGTCAGCATAATGGCAACCTGTCTGGCGGGATCCTGAAACAAGTTCAGGATGACTCGTATTCTATTTTCTTTTTACCCCTCCCCTTCAGGGGAGGCCGGGTGGGGCTTCTTAATTTTGCCCTACGCCGTGACAGTTTTTATATTTTTTACCGCTACCGCAAGGGCAAGGGTCGTTACGGCCAATTTTTTGTTCAACCCTTACAGGGGTAGCTTTTTGTACTTCCTGCGGGAAATCATTCATTGGTATGCCGTTACTTTCGCTTACCATTTCGGCCTTGGTGGTTTTTAGCTTACGCAGATCCAGTTTTGGCTCCGGTTTGGCTTCCCTTACCTCTTCGGCCTGTTGCTGAACCGGGATACCTCCGCGGAACAGGAAGCTTACAATCTCCTTATTCACATTGGCCAACATACCACGGAACAAATTAAAAGCCTCGAACTTGTAAACCAACAGCGGGTCTTTTTGCTCATAAACCGCGTTTTGAACAGATTGTTTCAACTCGTCCATTTCGCGCAAATGTTCTTTCCAGGCATCATCTATCAGGTACAGGGTAACGTTTTTCTCGAATGATTTAAACACTTCGTGACCATGGTTCTCTACCGCCTTTTTCAACGGAACAGAAACCTGTATGCCATGGATGCCATCGCTAAACGGAACCACAATGTTTTCAACATACTCGCCACGGGTTTCGTAAACATCTTTTAATACCGGGTAAGCCTGCGCTGATACAGCATCGCCTTTGCGTTTATAAAAATCCATCACCGTTTGGAAGGAATGATCAACCAGGGCGTTAATTGAATTTACTGCGAATTTATCGGCATCAATCTCTACATCTACAGAGAATAAACGGATCATCTCTAAGGTAAACCCTTCGTAGTTGTTGGCCTCTTTATATTCGGTAGTGATATCTTCAACCACATCAAAAATGGTATTGCTCAAATCAACGTCCAAACGTTCGCCAAACAGCGCGTTACGGCGTTTGGTGTAAACTACGGTACGCTGTGAGTTCATCACATCATCGTACTCCAGCAAACGTTTACGGATACCAAAGTTGTTTTCTTCTACCTTTTTCTGCGCACGCTCGATTGATTTGGAGATCATAGAGTGCTGGATAACTTCGCCCTCTTCGATACCCATACGTACCATCAGGTTCGAGATCCTTTCAGATCCGAATAAACGCATCAGGTTGTCCTCCAGCGATACAAAGAACTGTGACGAACCCGGATCGCCCTGGCGGCCTGCACGACCGCGCAACTGCCTGTCCACACGGCGCGACTCATGACGCTCGGTACCTACAATGGCCAAACCGCCTGCTGCCTGTACACCTGCACCCAATTTAATATCCGTACCACGGCCCGCCATGTTGGTTGCAATGGTAACTGTACCCGCCTGCCCTGCTTCGGCCACAATATCGGCCTCTTTCTGGTGCATTTTGGCATTCAGTACGTTATGTTTAATACCGCGCAGTTTAAGCATACGGCTTAATAACTCCGAGATCTCCACCGATGTTGTACCTACCAGTACTGGTCTGCCCGCCTGCGTTAATTTTACAATTTCGTCGGCTACGGCATTATATTTTTCGCGGATGGTGCGGTATACCAAATCCTGCCTGTCCTCACGGCTTGCAGGGGTGTTGGTTGGTATTTCTACCACATCCAGCTTGTATATTTCCCAAAACTCACCTGCTTCGGTAACGGCAGTACCCGTCATACCGCAAAGCTTGTGGTACATCCTGAAATAGTTTTGCAGGGTAACGGTAGCAAAGGTTTGGGTAGCATCCTCAACTTTAACATTCTCTTTAGCTTCAATTGCCTGGTGTAAACCATCAGAGTAACGGCGGCCATCCAATACACGGCCTGTTTGCTCATCAACAATTTTCACTTTGCCTTCGTCCAAAATGTATTCGGTATCCTTTTCAAATAAGGTATACGCTTTCAGCAATTGGTTAACCGAATGGATCCGCTCGGATTTAATCGAGAAATCGCGCATCAGCTCATCCTTGCGGGCGATTTTTTCTTCGGTTGATAAGGCTGACTTTTCAATCTCGGCAATTTCGGTGCCTACATCAGGCATTACAAAAAAGTGAGGGTCTTCACCCGATGAGGTAATCAGTTCGATACCTTTTTCGGCCAGCTCAACCTGGTTGTTTTTTTCGTCGATAATAAAATAAAGCTCCGAATCTACCTTAGGCATATTCTTGCTTTGATCCTGCATGTAATAATTTTCAACCTTTTGCAGGGTGCTCCTGTTAGCGCCTTCGCTTAGGAATTTAATTAATGCCTTGCTTTTTGGCAAGCCCCTGAAAGCACGCAATAAAGCCAGCCCGCCTTTTTCAGGATCGGTGTCACCATCGTTAATGGCTTTTTTTGCCTCGTTCAATACCGTATTTACATACGCTTTTTGGGCATTAACCAAACGCTCAATACGTGGTTTCAGCTCGTAAAATTCATGCTCATCACCACGGGGGATAGGGCCTGATATAATTAAAGGCGTACGGGCGTCATCAATTAAAACCGAATCCACCTCATCCACCATTGCGTAATGCAATTTGCGCTGTACCAACTCTTCAGGACTACGTGTCATATTGTCACGCAGGTAGTCGAAACCAAACTCGTTATTTGTGCCAAAAGTAATGTCGGCCAGGTAAGCGGCGCGGCGTTCTTCGCTGTTGGGCTCATGTTTATCAATACAATCAACCGATAAACCATGAAATTCATACAATGGGCCCATCCACTCGCTATCGCGACGTGCCAGGTAGTCATTCACCGTTACAATGTGTACACCCTGGCCAGCAAGCGCGTTAAGGTATGCAGGCAGCGTAGCTACCAGCGTTTTACCCTCACCTGTGGCCATTTCAGATATTTTACCCTGGTGCAATACAATACCGCCTATCAGCTGTACATCGTAATGAACCATGTTCCAGGTAACCTCGTTACCGGCAGCAAGCCAGGTATTTGCGTGAAAAGCTTTGTCGCCTTTAATGGTTACGTTGCTTTTATGCGCGGCCAGGTTGCGGTCAAAATCGGTTGCGGTAACTTCTATAAATTTATTTGCGGCAAGGCGGCTGGCGGTTTCTTTAACCACCGCAAACGCCTCGGGCAATATATTGATCAATATATCCTCAAGCTCCTTATTACGGTCTTTCTCCAGCTTATCCAGCTGAGTGTATAACTCAACCTTTTCGGCTACATCCATATCCAGCTCGTTTTCGGTACGATCTTTTATGGCTTGTATCTCGCTGTCGATGCCCGATAGGCCTTCGGCTATTGTTTGTTTAAAACCTATTGTTTTAGCTCTGAGCTCATCATTGCTGATGTTACCGAGTTTTGCATATTCAGCCTTTACTTTTTCAACTATAGGCCTAATACTTTTTACATCCCGCTCTGATTTGCTTCCAAAAAGCTTACTTATAAAATCTAACATATTATTTTTATATGATGCAACAAACTCAATAATTACGCCACAGCGACAATTAAAGTCATATTGACAGGCAAAGGTACAGTTTTAGTTTTTAGTTTTAAGGGATTTATGAGGGATTTGGTGCGTGGAGCAGGGGGTTGATGGTGTTTTTTTCTGAACGGAATTTATTGAATTAAGGAATTTATTGAATTAAGGAATTTACAGAATTTGTCTGAATCAGAATTTACAAAATTTTAGAATTTTCAGAATGACCCTTCAAAATTCAGAATGCTACTAAAAATTTTCATAATTCTGTTAATCTTAAAATTCTGCAAATTCTGATTCAGACAGCTACAACAACCTCAGCACATCCACCTTGTCCTGCGCCAGCTGCACCTTCAATGCATCAAGCCCATCAAACTTTACATCGCCGCGCACGTAATGGTGAAATTCCATTTTGATGGTTTGGTTGTAAATCTCCTGGTCAAAGTCAAAGATATTTACTTCGATGTTGCGGGTGAGGCCATTTACGGTTGGGCGGCTGCCTATATAAGCCATGCCTTTATATCTTTCGCCGGCAATTACCACAGTTACCGCAAAAATGCCATCGGCCGGTATAAGCTTGTATTTTTCCTCTACCACAATATTGGCTGTAGGGTAACCTATCTGCCTGCCAATCTGGTCGCCACGAACCACCTTGCCCGTTATAAAAAAGGGATAACCAAGAAAGCTGTTGGCCAAATCTATCTTGTCGTTTAACAAAGCCGTGCGGATCCGGGTAGAGCTTATGGCCACTTCATCAATATCCTGCTCGGGAATTTCCACTACGTCAAAGCCATAAACAGGGCCAAGCTTAAGCAGATCGTCAAGGCCGCCCTGGCGGTCTTTACCAAACCGATGATCGTACCCTATAACAATTTTTTTTGTGCCAATTTTATTCACCAGTACATCGCGTATATAATCTTCGGCGGTTTGGTTACTAAAATCGCGGGAGAATGGGGTGATGATCAAATGATCCACGCCAAGCTGCTCCATCAGCTGCGCCTTTTCGGTAATGGTGGTTATCAGCTTAATGCTTTCATCCTCGGGATGCAATATCATCCGTGGATGCGGAAAAAACGTAAGGATAACGGTTTCGCCGCCGGTTTGCTGTGCCAGCTCTTTAATACCGGCAATTATTTTGCGGTGGCCAATGTGCACGCCATCAAATGTGCCGATGGTGACAACCGCATTATCTATCGCTGTAAATTCGTCAATATTGTTATATATCCTCATTTGATGAGCAAAAACACAAATTTAGTTTTTTAGTTTAAGTTCGCTTGCTAAGTCCTAAGTCGTCAGTCTTAAGTCAAAAGTGCCGCAAAATTTCTCCCATTCCAACAACAGACTTGAGACTCCCGGCTTAAGACTTAAGACTTTTTATAGTATTAAACAACTCCATCACTTCCCATGCATCCTCTACCTTATAGCTGCCACTGCGGGTACGCCTCAATTTGGATAGGTATGCCCCATTATTTAAAGCAGCCCCAAAATCGTGCACCAGGCTGCGGATGTAAGTCCCCTTGCTGCATACCACCCTGAAATCAACCTCGGGCAATTCAACCCGGGTAAGTTCAAATTCGCTGATGGTAACACTACGCAGGCGGCGTTCCACTTCCTCGCCGCGGCGGGCTTTTTCATACAAACGTTCCCCGCCTATTTTAATTGCCGAGTGCGCCGGGGGGTATTGTTGTATATCGCCGGTAAACTGCGCACAGTTACTACGCAGCTGTTGTTCGGTAAGTTGGCTGATATCGAACTTATTGTCGGGCTCGGTCTCCATGTCATATGATGGCGTGGTTGCACCAAGCACCATGGTGCCTGTGTATTCTTTTTCTTCGGCCTGGAAGGTATCAATCTGTTTGGTCATTTTACCGGTGCAGATGATGAGTAGCCCGGTAGCCAGCGGATCGAGCGTGCCCGCATGGCCAACCTTAAGTTTTAAAGGCTTAAAAGAATTGCGGATTTTGCCCACCACATCAAAACTTGTCCATTTGTACGGTTTGTTCACCAGCAACAGCTGGCCATCGGCAAATTCCTGGATATTTTGGTAAGTACTTTTCAAGTAATGTTATTAAAGCGGCAAAGGTATGGAAAAGCCCCCTCTAAATGGCATAGCAAAATAGTATGGGCGTAAATCAAATTGTCGCTAAACTAATATTGCTGAAAGTTGCCGGTTTATTTCCGCGAATTCGGCTAAAGCCTTACTTCTGCCGGATATTTGCCCGTTGGCTGAAGCCAACGGCAATGAATGGTTTAATTCATTGCCGTCCATTTTTAAGGGGCGGATAAGCACAAATTGGTTGTTAACGGCTTTAGCCCAAATAGCCCGTTAGCGACAATTTGATTTGCACCCAAACAGCATTGTGATTTCGATATTGTAAAATCATGCCACTTTAATTATCCGCTCTTTGTTAGCTGCATAGGCAAGGCATGCGAATATAGCTTCGGATATTAGTTGCAGGAAATCGCTTAGAATTCCCTCATGACTCAAGCCGGATGCCAGCATTGCAAAACCTCATATACAGAAATCCGCGTACCCTTAATAACCGGTTTATTAAACCTAATTTCGGGGTTAAATTCAAAATATTCTTTATAATCAATTGGCTGTATATACAAATTTACCTAATTTGTCGTCAAATCCCATTATATGAAAAGGACAGTCTTTCTAAGCATCATACTTTTTGCATCCCTCAAAACCTTTGCACAGCAAACCGATAAGGAGGCTGTAAAGCAAGCCATTAACACCATGTTTGATGCCATGCGCAAAGGAGACAGCACCTTGTTGCGGTCGGTTTTTCATAAAAATATTGTTTTTGAAGGCGTAGCCAATAAAAAGGACGGAACCGTTGAGCTGGAAATGGAAAACCCTAATGACTTTATAAAAGCCGTAGGTACGCCTCATAAAGAAATTTGGGACGAGCAGATCACCTTTAACGACATTAAAATAGATGGCGACCTGGCCAGCGTTTGGACACCCTATAAATTTTACCTGGGCAAAACCTTTAGCCATTGCGGGGTTGATGTTTTCCAGCTGATGCGCACGGCAGCCGGATGGAAGATAATTTACGTTGTTGATACCCGCCGTAAAGGTAACTGCCCGGAGTAATTACAACGCCCCCAGTTTCATCATTCCATAAAACAAGCCTGAGCAATGCATGGCCTGTTTTATTTTATTATCAAGCAGCAGTTGTTTTACTTCCTCAATGGTATACTCTTCTACTATAAGTTCTTCATGGTCATCCAATTCCTGGCCTTGTACTTTTTTGCCGCCTTTGGTAAAATAGGTAAAAGTTTGGTTGTTGGCGGTTGATGGGTTACCGTAAACGGTGCAAATCAGTTCAAACTCATCAAACTGGTAACCGGTTTCTTCCAGCAGTTCGCGGCGAATAGCATCGATAGGTTCTTCCCCTGCATCTACAACACCACCTGGAATTTCGAGCGAAATGATGCCCGCCGCATGGCGATATTGTGTTACCATCAGTATTTTATTGTCTTCGGTTACAGCAACTGCGTTGGCCCAGCTGGGATATTCTAAAACATAATAGTCGTCAACAATTCGTTTATCGGGCATTTCGCAACGATCAACCCGTAGTGTAGCCCAAGGGCCTTTATGAAGATATGTAGATGATAATAATTTCCAGGTAAGATCTTTGGACATTTTTTAATTATTGAATTATTGATTTACTGAATTATTGAGTTGGGGGACAATTATTGAATTATTGAGTTGGGGATAAATATTGAATTAGATGATTTTATTTACGGTTACCGTTTTTCTGGATGCGGATACGATTTTAAGAATTTGATTAGCTTCATCAATTAAAACTGCAATATCGGTAAGTTTGATGATATCAGCCTCAACTAACACTTCCATCCAAAACACCGATTCGTCGGCTTCCTCCACTACGATGGATAGTTTAGCATGAAATTCCGCCTGAGATCTTGCGCGGCAGGCTGCCCTGTAATTTGCGCCGACAGATGAAGAGGAACGGAGTAGCTGCCGACCAATTATTTTAGCTTCTTCTGTTTTGAGTAATGATTTGAAAAGCCTGATGTTATCAACTACAAATTTCTTAGTACGTTTCTTAAACATCTCAGCAAACTCTATTCTGGCAGCATCACTCATATTTATAATAACTACAATAATTCAATAATTCAATAATTCAATAATTCAATAATTCAATAATTCAATAATTAAAACTTACCAGCTGCCGCTTGATCCGCCGCCACCGCCGCTGCCGCCGCCGAAGCCTCCAAAGCCCCCGCCGCCGCCACTGCTTCCGCCACCGCCAGAGAAACCTCCCCAGTCGCTTCCGCTGCTGCGGCCGCTGCCGCCAAGCATGCTGCCTGCCAGGAACCACCAGAACGGACTTGCGCCACCCCGGCGATCAATGATTTGCTGGCCGCCGCCACCGCCGCGGTTACGAAATATGATGATGAGTATGACTACTATAATAATAATGATGATAATTCCCGCGCCGCTACCTCCGCTACCCCGGTCAGTTTGTTCGGCATCTGCTTTAAATTCACCTTTTGTCGCTTTTATAATATTGTCTGTAGCTGCATCCAGCCCGCCATAATAATCGCCCGCTTTAAAGTGGGGTTTCATGTCGTTTTGGATAATACGCTGGGTAAGTACGTCTGGCAGCGGCCCCTCGGCACCATAGCCGGTTTGGATAGCCATTTTACGATCGCTTATAGCAACAATTACCAGTATACCATTATTCTTTTCTTTTTGGCCAATGCCCCATTTGCGTAGTAATTGCTGGCCATAGTCGTTAATGTCATAGCTCCCGGTCGATTTCATGATCACCACCGCTATCTGGGTAGAAGTAGAATCGTTAAAGGCTACCAGCTTGCTTTCGAGCTTTTGTTTATCATCGGCAGATAAACTATTAGTATAATCGGTAACCAGCGTTGCCGACCGCTCCGGGAAATCCTGCGCAAAGGCTATAGCGGTGCAAAGCAACAGGCTGCAAAATATAATGAGTTTTTTAAACATGGGTTCCATAAGGTTATTTGCCATCCATAAAAGCGATATCATCGGGCAGTTCGTTAATATCACCGGCCTGGCGGGGGAAGTATTTTTGTAGTTGCTCGCCGGCAATTTTTAAACCGGTTACTATACCTTCAACAATATCGCCATACTTAAAATGCTGCAGCATGTCCTCTTTGGCGGTATCCCAAAAATCGGCAGGTACAACCTGGTTAATGCCCGCATCACCAATAATGGCAAACTTCCTGTCAACGGTGGCCACGTATATCAATACACCGTGCCTGAGGGCTGTTTTATGCATATTAAGCTGAAAAAAGTATTTTGCAGCCCGGTCAAGCACATCCTCACTGCATTTTTTTTCGATACAAACCCGTATCTCGCCACTGCTGCGGTTTTCGGCCTGTTCAATAGCCTTACGGATGCGTTGCTGTTCTTCTTCGTTAAATACCGGCATGGGTTTTAATTATTGAATTACTGAATTATTGATTTATTGAATGGGAAGAATTATTGAGTTATTGATTTATTGCGTGTTTAAATAGCTAATTATAGAACGGGAGCATTGCGGTTGGCATCAATAGTTCGATAATTCAGTCACTCCATAATAAGCCGTTTGCAGCTCAAATCAATAATTCTGTAATTCAATAATTAATTAAAACTCCACCTTCGGTGCTTTATCGCTTCCGGGTTCGGCGGTGAAATATCCTTTTTCGGAGAAGCCAAACATTTTAGCGGTGATATTGGCCGGGAACGAGCGGATTTTGGAATTATATTGCATTACAGCATCGTTAAAATCCTTACGGGATACGTTGATCCTGTTTTCGGTTCCCTCCAGTTGAACGGAAAGGTCGCGAAAGTTTTCGTTCGCCTTTAAATCGGGGTATTTTTCTGATACGACCAGCAATCTGCCAATGGCCGAACTTAACTCGCCCTGCGATGCCTGGAAGGCTTTGATAGATTCGGGCGTTAGTTTGGTAGGGTCAACCTGCACCGATGTCGCTTTTGCGCGGGCTTCTATTACCGCGGTAAGGGTGCTTTTTTCAAAATTGGCCGCGCCTTTAACGGTATTTACCAAATTTGGTATCAGGTCGCTGCGGCGCTGATAATCGCTTTGTACGGCGCCCCATTTAGCTTTAACGGTTTCATCGAGCTTAACCATGCTGTTATAGCTGCATGAGCTTAAGCCCATGGCCACCGTCGCAATTAATATTACTGAAAGTAACTTTTTCATGGATTGATGTTATTTTATAGGTGTGTTTTTAACTTAGATTACAAAACGCATACCGTTGTTACAATTGGTATGGTTTAATGACATTATGTCAAGGTACAGAATTTATCACGGTAAGCGAAACATTTAACTGTTATAGCCTATATTTGAAGCTTAATGTTGACATCGACCCATAAAATGAAGAAGACACTCTGCCTTTTTTTTACTGCTATTTCGCTTGGCGCAGCCGCACAAACTAAAACTGCCGAAAATTTAGTACAATATGTAAACCCTATTATAGGCACCCAGCGCATGGGGCACGTGTATCCGGGCGCAACCGTTCCTTTTGGTATGGTACAGCTAAGCCCCGAAACCGATACCCCCAGCTACGAGCTAAACGGCAAATACAACCCCGATGTATATAAATACTGCGCCGGTTACCAGTACGATGATAAAACGATAGTTGGCTTTAGCCATACCCACTTTAGCGGTACAGGCCACTCAGACCTGGGCGACTTTTTAATAATGCCCACGGTTGGCGCTTTAAAGTTAAACCCCGGTACGGCCGATAAACCCGGCAGCGGCTACCGCTCGGCGTTTTCGCATCAGAACGAGGTGAGCCAGGCCAACTACTACAAAGTGAAGCTGGACGAAAGCAATATTATAGCCGAAATGACCACCAGCACCAGGGTTGGCTTTCATCAATATACATTCCCCAAGTCAGATCAGTCGCACATTGTTTTGGATTTGATGGCAGGCATCTATAACTATCCTGATAAAAATGTGTGGACGTATTTGCGGATTGTAAATGATAGTACCGTTGTAGGGTACCGCCAAACCAATGGCTGGGCACGTACGCGGTCGTTATACTTTGCCATGAGTTTTTCAAAATCTTTCTTTGCGCATGGCTATAAAAAATACGATAAGCGTGAAGTGTACGGTGGTTTTTGGGGCAAATTTAACCGGGTGAAAAACTTCCCCGAAATTGCGGGCAGGCAAATAAGGGCTTACTTTGATTTTAAAACCGAAGAGGGCGAAAAAATAAAAATCAAGTTTGCCTTATCACCGGTGAGTATGGATGGCGCGCTAAACAATATGCAAACCGAAATACCCGGCTGGGATTTTGAAAAAATAAAAGCCGACGGCCAGCAATTGTGGGAAACCGAACTGCATAAGATAGACATAGCAGGTAACAAGGAGATAAAAGAAAACTTTTATACCGCCATGTACCATGCCATGATTAACCCTACCATATACATGGACGTTGACGGCCAGTATAAAGGCCTTGATCAAAACGTGCATAAGGCCGAGGGTTTTACCAATTATACAACCTTCTCGCTTTGGGATACCTACCGGGCGCTGCACCCGCTGTTCAATATTATCGAACCCAAAAGGAATGCGGATATGGTTCAATCTATGTTAGTCCATTTTGACCAAAGTCCCGAGCATATGCTGCCCATCTGGTCAAACTCGGGTAACGAGAACTGGTGCATGAGCGGGTACCACAGTGTAGCTGTGCTGGCCGATGCCGTGGTTAAAGGCAATGTAAACTTTAATGCCAATAAAGCATTGGATGCCTGCGTGGCCACTGCCAGGCACAGGGATTATGAAGGTATAGGCGATTATATGGATAAAGGGTACATTCCCGACGAAAAAAGCGGCGTATCGGTATCATCTACCCTGGAGTATGCTTTTGACGACTGGGCCATAGCCCAGATGGCCAAAAAACTGAACAGGATGGATGTTTATAATGAATTTATCAAACGATCAGAAAATTACAAAAACGTGTACGATAAGGCAGCCGGGTTTATGCGCCCCAGGCTGGCTGATGGCACTTTCCGCCAAAAGTTTGATCCGTTGAGCACCATCAACGAAGGCTTTATAGAGGGCAACAGCTGGAACTATACGCTGTTTGCGCCGCAGGATCCTAAAGGCCTGATTACGCTCATGGGCGGTAACAAGCGGTTTGTTGGTTACCTCGATTCGCTGTTCACCATGAACCTGCCCGATAAATACTTTGCCGAAACGGAAGATATTACCCGCGATGGCATCATCGGTAACTATGTACATGGCAACGAGCCATCGCACCACGTGGCTTATTTATACAACTGGACAGATAAGCCCTGGAAAACACAGGAGCGCATCCGGATGATATTGCCACGTATGTACAAACCAACACCAGATGGTTTAGGTGGTAACGATGATACCGGCCAGATGAGCGCCTGGTACATTTTCAGTTCGCTGGGATTTTACCCGGTAGCCCCCGGATCAGACCAGTATTCTGTAGGCAGCCCGGCCGTGAATGGCGGTGTTATCAATTTGGATAACGGTAAAAAATTCACCATCAACGTAAAAAACCAAAGCGCTAAAAATGTTTATGTACAAAAGATAGTGCTGAATGGCAAACCCCTGGATGGCCTATTCATCAGCCATGCCGATATCATGAACGGCGGCGAGATCACTTACTATATGAGCAGTAAACACAAGTAGATGTGCAGATTTCAAATTTCAGATGTGCAGATGAAGGGAATTTGAAAATTTGGTAATTTGAAGATTTGAAAATGAAGATAAACAAATGTGCAGATTTCAAATTTCAGATGTGCAGATGAAATTAAGTAGAACCGACGTAATTAAAGTCTCCCCCTTCAGGGGGAGATTTAGAGGGGGCTTCTTGCTTTTGGGACTATTACTCTTCGCTTCTTGCGCTGAATCGTTTAAGCAGATTCCGCCGGATAAGTTTAATGATACGATAGCGAAACGAAAGGATATTAAAACATCCGACGAACTGATTAAAGCTTATTACCAGTACCGGCAGTATTATAGTGAAATTCAGGCGCGTCCGCGATTAAATATTACGTCGAGAAAGCTGGATTCGGGCGATTATGAAATAACGGCGATTGACACCATTATGAATGACGATGCGCTGGCAGCCGAAAAAATTGTAATGATAGCCACCCAAAGGGCGCAAACCTGGAAAGCTTTAGATATCAAATACAACTGGAAAACCCGCGAAGGCTATGGCAGTACAGCGTGGGGTACAGGGAACTAATTTGAAACTTTATTTTACATTTTACCCAACCACCACCCCGCTAATCGGAACCCTCTCCTTTGGAGAGGGCAGGGTGAGGCTCTTTTTACGCGTAGCAATGCTCCTCGCGCTGGGTAAGTTTACCAATCATTTCTTTTAAGGCAGCACGCGCACGGTGTAATGTTGTGCGCGACAGCAGTTCGCTCATGCCCAATGATGTACCAATTTCCTGGTGCGAGTAGCCTTCAATAGCATACATATTAAATACCGAGCGATAAGTTTTTGGCAGTTTTTGGATCAGCTTCATCAGGTCTTTTGCTTCAAGGCCATTGTCGTTGTAGCTTTTGCTCATTGGCATTTCGTTATCGGTTGCAAAATCCTCAACCAACACAATGGGTTTTAATTTGCGGTACCGCGATATAGCGGCGTGCACCATAATACGGCGTACCCAACCTTCCAGGCTGCCATCGCCCCGGTAATTATTCATGTTCCTGAATATTTTGATAAACCCCTCTTGTAATATATCCTGGGCCTCATCTTTATCTGTTGCATAGCGCATGCAAACTGCAAGCATGCGTGGTGCTAATAATTTATAAAACTGTTCCTGGCATTTACGTTCGTTGCGTAAGCATCCTTCCCAAATTGTCTGTAAACGGTTATCGGCGGTGGTCATTGTATTGTGTATTTATTTGTTATGCCTATGCCAATACCAGTGCCATTTTATAATCAATTGGTTTTTAAGTAGATATAAAACATGGCCTTAAATAAACTGTTCGATACCGGACGGTTGATGTGCACATGCGGACAGAAATGTGACCCGTCCGGAAATAGCTATACAGATTTGTGAGTAAATCCTGCTATACCTATACATTGATTTCTGTTAGTCCTGAAATGAACTATACAGTTATTGTTTTTTGTGTAAAAAGTGAATGTTTTTTGAACTTTTTTGAAACTAATTAAAATAACATGCCCCTAACTTATGTGTTTCTGAAGGATAAATCGAGGAGAATTTTAGAAAAACTAACATGTTGATTATCAGTACAAATAGTGTTCCATGACGTGTTTTGATAAAATATAAAGTGCTGATATTCAATAACAATGCGTTCCAGAGCGTTCCGGGTGCTCCGGGCGTTCCGGTGGAGCACCCGGGTATAATCGCAAAAACCAAAAGTACAAAAGCATAAAACCAAAAATGCAAATTTGAACTTTTTTTATGTACAATAAAGCCCCTTTAAATCGAATTTAAAGGGGCTTTAACAATGTTATAAAGGCTATTTAAGTACCACAACCTTAAACGATGCACTGGCCGGATCAACAGCAGCAGTGGAATAGTTATTGAACCGAACACTTACCGTATTAGCCGCAGATACGCGGGCTGTGTAGCAAGTGTTTGCGTTTACGGCTGTATTAGGCACGCCCAGGATCACCATGTCGCCATCAGCTGCCCCTGTTACAGTAATTGTCAACTCACTGCTTGTTTGGGCGGCCGTGCTGGTAAAATTGAGCGTTGCCGTTACCGGGGCGCTGATACTACCATCGGGGTACAAAATGCCCGAGGCTGTGTTATAGCCTTTATTTAAAAAAATGTAATTAGCGGCAGCGCTGGCGCTGTTTAAGTTAATTGCATTGGTTGAGTTACCGGTAAGTACATTATAGCTAATGGTAGTACCCGACATCGACGAATTTAGTTTAACCCCGTCAGCAAAGCCCGAGAACACATTACCGTTAATTCGCGCCGGGCTGCCCGAAGTGACCTGCATCCCCACGCTACTGGCCGCACTTAAACCGGTGGCAGTGTTATTGCTATATTCATCGTCTGACGCCGAATTTGCAAATACCATAAATGACCCGGAGAAATTTATAAAGCGGCCTTTATTATTAATCACTTTCCACCCAGTTCCTTTATTTGTAATAACAAATCTGGTGTCTAAAAAATCGTTATTATCCCAAATCCAGCCTGATGCATTTGTGTCATTAAATGAGATCGCATCCCTTGCAGGAGTGTTGAATGAGCAGTTTTTTATTGTGAAATTAGTTTCCGGGTGTGAAAACGCTTCCGTGGTTTCAGAAAAAATGTTGTAGCCACCATTAAACACAATTCCGTCAAACATGACTTTGTCATGTTTGCTTGTTGCGTGATTCGTTGTGCTGGCAAGATGCATTATAGCCGATCCGCTTACATTTTTTCGCAGAGCGGTGTAGGTTATATTCCTAAATGTAACATTCGAAGTAGTAGAGTTCCCGATTGGCTCTTCGCCCATATTGATCGCAGTCGATACATACTCGGTGGCTCCGTCATGTATCGAGATGTTTTGACAGCCCTGTCCAACCTGGTCGCCTGCATAGGTTCGGAGGAATTTATAATTACCAACCTCGTAATCATAGCAGTGGTAAAGCAAGTGAAAGGAACCGCCGTTTGATCCTATAGCGGTATTCGTTGTAAAAATTGCCGTATTATCGCCCCAAATACCTAAAGCCTTCCCGGATGTAGCCATCATCTCAAAGTTTTGATTGTAGCAATCGAAGAAGGTGCTGTTTAATAGGTTGTTGTTTTGGTGATATGTAGTGCTATATGCCTGACAGCGCACTGTATAGCCTACCCAGCAATCGCGTATTGAAGAGTTAATTAATTCAACATTCCTGAAGCCGAAAATTGTGCTTGGAAACAAGCTTTGATTTTGATAAATACCAAGCCCGTATATCCTAATGCCTTGCTCATTTGTTTGGCCGTTGAGGCCAATGCTTATCTTAATATTATATAGCCCGTTATCGTAGCTTTTATTGACGATAACCGGCCAAATGGATGTGCCTGAAGCCCCTACAATAGGCTTGTCAAAACTTCCGGTGCCTGATCCGTTCCATTTGATAATATCTGTTTTTGGGTTGTTAGCTATCAAATTTAAATTTGATCTCAAAAATATCTGCCTGTTGATCAATGTAATTCCTTTAGGAATTACAACAACGCCGCCCCCTGTATAATAATTAAAAGTGTAGCTACTACCGGAAGTTAACGACCCTGTCGGGTTCATTCTTATTTTGCCATGCTCCGGGTCGACAATATAATTATTGCCCATTACCGTATCGCCCGCAAGGCTAAAGCCATAGGTATCAATATTATCGTACGTTAAATTTGCCCAGGTTGAGGCCGTGAAGTTTTTTATATAAGCTGTCCATGATGGCTGATTAACTTGAAAAATCAATTCGGCAGCCGCGACCTGTGTCCAATCGAAACCAGTTATGGTCCCCCCGGATGCAAGGTCAATTTCCGAACGATCATAATTCATCGTTATATACAAACTCGGAAACCGGGTCGGAGTTTTTTGACGCATACTGATGATTGTACCATCTGCATCGGTGAATTTCAAAATGCTGACTATGTCTTTTTGATCGACTGAGGCAAGACGCATCTGAAAGTCAAAAACGCTATAAGCCGAATAATTGACAGCTGATGAATAGGTTATTTTAATTCCTGAATAACCCTGATCTGTGGGAGAACTGGCAGCGCGGGTCAATTTGGCAACCGTATCTATGGCAATGGCGTCACTTGCAAAATCGCTCGTGATTGTGGCCCCCGATGGCGCCAGGCTTGTCATGTCATAAATAACAGAACCGTTGAGCGTGACTGCCTGGCTTCGGGCTGTGTATAGGCCATTAATTGCATCATTGATTGACGGGTAGTTTGCCGCGTAAACAGGCAGATTAGGGATTAACCGGGCGCTGTCTACTTTGGTCAATAGTTTGGTATCAACCTCCGTTTTAGAGTATGCTAAGCCTATACCACCGCCCGGTAATTGACTACCAACAATTAAATTACCATCAGCGTTAGGCATCTGCACCTGCACGACACCAGTAGCGTTATCCGCTTTTAATATCGTTGTGTGGGAGCCATCAAAAAATCGCAGTGATCCGTCACCCGACTGCATGGTGATATATTTGCCGCTTACGCTGTCAATGGCCGTTACACCGCCGCCCTGCGCCTGCACCTGCCGCCCGCCTGTGCCGTGAAATGTTACATTATCAAAGGTACTGACCGGCCCCTTTAACTGGGCTATCCCTAATATTGTGACAACGTTAAACGTGTCGATACCAGTATATCTATGATTGCCGTTAAGTAATTCATTTTTTAAGCTATCGGCATATTTTTTAACCATAGTGCTGCTATACATTTTTATCCACTTTACACTAACGCAATTATATTCGTACAGGGCTGTATCAGTGGTTCTATAGAAAAGTGCCCCGCATTTCAAACTATCAGGCACATAAGCCGGAAACCCCGGCGTAGGCCCTTTAGGTATTGCCATAAAATACCTCGACCAGGTAGCCCGATCGGCCATCACCTGGTTAGTCGTCGTACGGTCGTACGGCGGCTTTTGCTGCGCCAGCGCTGTCGATGCCAGGCACAGGATTAATAAAAAATTGAATATATATTTCATTTTAATAAGGGTTTTGCTATTTTAAATTCCTACAAACTCAATCCATTGACCAATTGCGTGAGGGTTAATTATATTCACACGTTGCATATCATCATCGGGCGTTCCGACTTTGGCCGTCTCAATATCATCGAGGCTCCATTGGCTACCGCCGCCGCCACGGTCAACATCGGGTATCTTCTTTGGGCGTTCAATATCCAATTCAGGAATATTTTCTTTCACCAGTTTTACATCCTTTGCGCCACCAGTCGTGCCAATAACACCGTTAAATGCTGCATCGTCCGGGTCTTGTGCCATTGGGAACAAACCGCGCATGGCTTCGCATTCCTGCCAACCGGCCGGAATAGTATCGGCCGGGCCAATCCACCATACCTTGCCACCATTGGCACCGGTAGCCGTTTTCTTAAAGGGAGCCATCATTTGTTTTAACAGGGCAACATCTGCCTGTAATGCTGCGTAGCTGGTATCTGAACTGCTGCCGCTACCCGCTACAACAATGGTAATATGATGTTCGGGGTCTAACTGAAACCCGGCTATCTGTAACAGGCCTTTAGTGCCGCTTTCGTCGTCGGGGTCAATCGGGTTATAGCTAATCATACCGGGTTGAAACTCACCGCCGCCATATTGCGTGGTAAACACCGGGTATAGGGTGCGGTTGCGTAACCTCGTATCGCTTATCTTAACCGTGTTTGTATCTTCATCCCAGGCATAGTTACCGCTCGTGGAAAAAACCATAAACGGCGATGCCTCGCTTACAACCGGCTCGCCACCGCCGCCGCCGGTGCCGAACGGCAGATCAGACAACGGGGCCTGCCTCAGCACGCCAGCCGAGACATCCCATATCCAAACCAGGTCTTCGGTTGCCGGTGTTGTACCACCCGCGTAGGGCGGCGATTCGGGCATTTTAACTTTTACAACAGTAGGGGGCATATTATATGAGGTTAAAAAGTTTAATAATAGTTGATTGTGCCGCCACCGCGTCGGCCAGTTCAGTGGTGTACATAAATGGCCTGCGGATGTTGCGGGTGTAGCTTACAAGCCTTATCTGGCGGTCTATGGCAAAGTCGGCGCTCAACAGCCTATACGTTTTTCCCAGTTGCAGTTCAATCCCTGTTTTTTGAAAGTACAGGTTATTACAATCAACTGGGTAGGCCACATTACCGGGGCCATTTTCCTTTAAATAGGTTATTGCACGTTGCTTCAGTTCCGCCTCAGCATGCTCAATGTAGCTGAGCGGCATAACAATGTTTATCAATACATATTTATCGCCTATGGCCGGTTTAAGCACGTCGGTAGGCAGTGCAACAGTTTCGCTGGTCAGAGTATTTATTGTAAACGTCTTGGTATCGTTGTCAAATTCGTGAACGTCAAATGTGTAGCCGGTAAGCAGGCCGGTATTAAAGGTAACCTGGGCGGTAACGCCCGCTATCAGGTAATCATTCACATTAAACTCAATGACATCATCAGTAAATACCAGGTTAGTACCAACGGCGCTGATGGTGCCTTCCCGGCGCGGGTATATGTCATCAAAGTAAATAAAGGCCTCAAATACGCCCAGTACGTCTGCATTACGCTCGATATACAGGCTATCGGCCATGCGCAGGTATTTAGCGCCGTCGCGGTAATTTGCGCCGATGTTCCTTTCGCTGCCATAAGCATACAGGCGGGTAATGATCCCCGAATTACTGTTCGAATCTTGGTTTTGCATGGCAATACTGGTAAGCGCCTTCCCCTGTCCATATTCCAGCGTAATGCCGCTTACCAGCTGCTTTTTTGTAAGCGATACGGTTTTACCTTCAACCAGGTATTCTGTTTTAAACTGGCTGGCCAGTGTCGATAATACTTCAATACATTTTTGACTGTCAAAATCAAGTGTTACATAATCGCCAGTAACCACGTCCCCGAGCGTCCAGCCTTCACCCGGATACATCCTGTTCATGTTGTGAATAACCAGGTTCATAAAATCAAGCGGACGGCCCCGCAGGCTGAATTTACCCTCGGTAAAATGGTTATTGGCATCTAAAAACAGGTATGCCGTTTTGTTAAGCTGGTATTGCAGGCCTTCAAGCGTAAGGGTATAGCTAATATTACGAGTGGCAATCTTTTTAAAGGGCACAGGCCGGTTAACCTGGTAAAGGGCACCGAATATGGTGGCATAATCGCCAATGGCAAAGGCAATAGGCGCAACGCTTTTAAATGTAAGCGTAACAATATCGCTGCCCATTAGGGCGCGTTCCTGCTTGCTGCTATCGTCGGGATCAACAACAGCCCTAACTTCGTTGGTGCCCTTTTTATAAATCGTTATCATGCCGTTAAATACCTGTCCTGGTCATCTATCAGGTAAATGATTGTAATATTCGATAGCGGGTCTGTCTCGCTAAAAATGATGGTGAATTTTATGCCTACATGCTCACGGTCAATCTGGGTAAGCTTAGTTACCGGCTGCTGATCTTCATAATACAGGTAATATGTCCTGTCCAAATCTTCCAGGTATAGTTCCTGTAAGCCGCCTTTAGTCAGTTCTGTAAAAAGGCCGTCGTATTTGGTATGGAAATCATCCCGGCTTGTGGCTATCAGCGCGCAGGGCAGTTCAAAAGTCCTTGAAGCAAGCTTACGGGCCGATAAATCCTTATCCAACCCGTCCTGATCCTGAAAATCATTCTCCAGGCTGTCTTTCGGTTTAGGCCTGTTCAAAAAATCATCTGTTTTAATAACCTGTACGCCAAACAACGCCTTCAGGTCTTTCCCATTCAATGCATTTGCCATATGTTATAATTTACCTGCTGCCCGCAGTACGTTGGTTAAACTGGTTGATGATGTATTATTATCGATGCTTTTCAGGCTGTCTTTCATCTCGTCGGTATTATCCGCAGTCCGTTTGGTATTCCTGGATATTTCCATTTGTATCAAAGTTTGGCTGCGCATTTCGGCAAGCTGATCCTGCATTGTTTTTCCCATCGGCGCCAGGATGGCCGTTTGGCCTACAACGGCCAGCTGCATTCCATGTATCGAACCTTCCAGTACATTCGCCTGATCGGACGTTATGCCCTTGATCTGCCCGCTAAGCGTTGATGATGATCCCGAGGCGCTTTTATCCGGGTTGGCAAACACATCTAATCCCTGCGCTTTGGCTGCGTCCCTTACCGCCTGCAATGCATCCTGGTATTGTTTAACCAGCGGCCCGGCGTCCTTATAAAAGTTAGTCAGGTCATCCGTTGCGTTCTGGTCACCGTCGATGCCGAACGAAGCTTTCAAATTAGTTTCCAGCTGGTCAAACTGGCTACCAAAAATGTCGTTGAAAAGGAATTGAGACACGATGTTTCCAATTACATCGCTTACCTTTTTGCCAAAGGCATCGGCGGCGCTCTGTCCCCGCTCAAAGGCATCTACCAGGGCATTACGCAGGTCATCGCCTAATCCACCGGCCAAATCCTTAATATCGCTGTTGATCTGTTCTACTGCCGCTTTGCGGGCCTCGTTTAAGTCGAGGGTGTTTTGCAGGTCTATTTTTGCCTGTGCGGTAAGCAATCCAGATTGAATCAGCGATTTTGCACGGGCCTCATTCAATTGGTTAATGCCGTCTTTGTCTTTTTGGATCAAGTCGGGATATACGCCGAGTAGTGGGCCAAAAACGTCTACCCGTTTTTTAGAAGCAAACAAACCAATGATGGCACCGGCAGCAGCGCCTATTACAGCCCCCACAACCGCGGCAGGGGCGGAAAGCACACCAACCCCCACAGCGGCGCCAATTACAGCCCCAGCGGCCGCGCCAGAAGTTGCACCCTTACCTACAGCGTTTCCGTCAACTGCTTTCCTTGTACCAGTTTTAATTTGGGCAGATTGCAGCTTTACAAATGATTCTTCAAGTTTCTTATTAGTTTCAACAACAGCCAGTGAGGCGTTTAATATATCAGCCCGATAGTCTTTATAAAATATGTTGCTGTTTAATTGCTCCTTAAGCCTTAAGGTTTCAATTAACGTGAGGTTATAGCTGTTTTGGGCTAAAGTGGTAGCATCAATAAAAGCCTGCTCAGCCGCTTTACGTTGCTTTGCGGCACTCGTTATGCTGCCAATTATTGTAATTATACTTTGTGCAACGGTGGCATACATCGATACTTCGTCCTGGAAGCTTGAAGCGCCGCTGGCCTGCTCTTCTTTTATTTTAGCCTGTAGCTTTTCAACGTTACCAATGGCAGTTAACGCGCTACCAGCTGCACCGACTAATGATGATAGCCCGGAATTTACCCCAGTGAGATCATTTGACATATTACTGAAAACAGAGCCAATAGCTATCAGGTTACCCGGGTTGATATTTTTCAACTCGTTAGAAGTCTCGTTAAATAACTTTTTGTATTTAAGATAAGATTCCTCAGTTATTAAATTTTGAGCACGTCTCCTTTCGAGATCGGCTTTAAGGAATTCGTTATCTTCCTGGGCTTTTTTAACGCTTAGCTTATGTAACCCATCGTACAACTCTTTGTATTGCGATAATTCAGCAATTTTGGTGTTGTCAAGGTCAGTAAGGGCTTTTTCGCCATTTAAAATAGCTTGATCTGCTTCCGCTTTGTAGCCGTCTTTCCGCAGTTGCGCAGCCTGGTCAAGATATTTCTGAATAATGTTATTGCGTTGTTGCCCATAGGTCATAGCCGATGCAAGCAGCTCCACATTCTTAGCTGCCTCGTCCCTTTGAATTTCTACACCATATTTGGCAAATAGCGCCTTACGCTCCTCCTGTGCCTGGGGTGTCAGTCCGGATGATAGCAACAGGTTTTCAACGAAGTTTAAATAGGTTTTAAAATCACCTCCGCTGGCAATCAGTTCAGCATATTGTTTATCAGCCGCCTCTTTACCTAACTGCTCTTTATAATTCTCATACTCGGCGTACAGGGCTTTCCTTTTTTCCAGGTCTTCGCCTATCCCTTTAGTTTCGTTGCTTTCAACCTGGGTGTTTATAGCGCCGGTTTCATTTGCCTGTAACGTTCCCTTATTTATCTTGACCGTATTTTTAGGGTTGGCGTTATACTTATCAATATCAGCCCTCAGCTTATCGTATTCATCGCGCACGGCCTTTATTTTTTGGCTGTTATCGTCAAGCGTTTTGGCGTTGTACTTTTCGTTAAGCTGGTAAATTTTCTGCAACAGGTCGGCATGTCGCTGAGCGGCGTTTAACTCCGAATTTTCGTCTGTAGCCGTCGCGCCACTGTCATATGAGCGCAGCAGCTTTTTAACCTGGGCAATGCGGGCCCTTAAAACATCCTGGTCTTTATCGCCGGGCACCAAAGTATCCAACTTATCTTGCAGGCCTTTTTTAAGCGCGTCCAGGTCATCTTTTCCGCTTGCTTCTTTTACCAGTTTGTTAAACGCGTCAATAATGGGCTGTACGGTTTTGCCCGCCATAGCAGCCGCAAGATCAGTTCTGAACTTGCTGGCAATTGCCCCGGTTGCAGCGTCGGTACCAGCTATTGTTTTTTTAATCTGTTCGCCAAACAGCGCATCTATTTTATCATTTGCTTTTTTGTAGTTTTCAATCAGCTGGTTTACCGTCTCCTCATCGTCAGCGGTACCGCTAACCAAACTCTTAGCGCTTGAATTGAAGGTAAAAAATCTTTTCAGGCTCATTCCTAACCTTTCCGATGAACTAATGGCATCAACACCTTTAGTTTTCAGTTCGGTTATCTTTTTAATATTTTCCAGCTTTTGTCCATAAGCAGCTTCGCCTTGTAGCTTTTTGTCCAGGTTCGCCAGATAGTCTTTTATGGCCTGCGATGCCTGTTTGGTATTTGCAGTTTCCAGGGTGATATTGCCAAGGTATTCGGGCGAAATGGCGTTTAGTTTTTTTAATGCAGCCAGCCTGTCTTCCTGCTTGTTATTATGATCGTTGATGATCTTAACCAGGTCATTGATCTTTGTCTTTTCAAGTTCAATCTTAACAACTGACTCTGCCGATATGGCGTTTGTCTGGGCGTTGATATTATTTTGCAGAGCGGCTGCATCATGCCATGATTTTAAAGCGATTACCAGGGCGGCAATAACTGCCGTATAAGCTGCTGTTGTTGCCACAGCTACCAATTTTTCAGTGTTCAGCACCGAAAGCCCATCGCGTAACAAGCGGTAGGCTACGGTCTCCAAGCCTATGGCCACGGCATTTGCAGCCGACGCGGCAGCTTGCAGCAACAACGCGGCGCGGTATGCGCCATAGGTAACAATTAACACCTCAACTATGTCCAGTACCTTTTGGTAATTGCTCACCAGGCTTGCTGCCAGCTGAATACCGCCCGATAATAAACCCTGGTTACTTTCGCCAATACTGTTCAGCATCTGGGCAAAGGCATCCTGCAAGTTGCTCAGCTGGCCGGTTAGAGTATGGCTTTGCTTTTCCATCAGGTTGTAAAAAATACCTGTCGATCCTGTGAGGCTTTTAAATGCCTTTTCAACTTCCGGGAACCCAACCTTACCGGCCTCAACCAGTTTGTTTACCTGGTCCTCGGTAACGCCAAATTGTTTAGCCAGTTCGGCAATTATCGGAATACCACGCCCGGTAAACTGCCGTATATCCTGCGCATAGGCGCGGCCCTGCGTTTTTAAAGTACCATACAAATAAACAATATCGCCTATCGGCTGCGATACGCCGGCCGCAATATTGCCCGTTGTGGTAAGCACATCATTAATGTCTTTAGCCGCAAACCCGTAGGCAAGCAGCTGCTTGGTGGCAGTTGCCACTTCCGTGAGGTTAAACGGCGTAGTAGCCGCAAACTTTACGGTTTCGGCAAAAAGGGCATCGCCTTTACTTTTGCTTTTTAAAATGGTATCATAAGCAACGTGCAATTGCTCAAACTGGCCGCGAACGGTTACCAATTCGGCTATAAAGTTTTTAGCTGCCGAAACCGAAAAGTACGATGCAGCAGCAACCGAGGCCTTTTTTGCCCAGTTATCCAACTCGTTACCGGTGGCGCGGGCCTGCTGGGTAATATTGCGGTTAGTGGCCTGAAAGCTGGCCTCGCCCTGCTGCAATGAACGCAGCAAGCCGGGGTTATCAATCAGTATCTGTATATCTATCGGCCCTAATAAATCCATAATCAGTAATTCAATAAATCAGTAATTCAATAATTACCTCAGTCCATAAAAGCTTTAAAGTCCTCAAACGAGGTTGCCTCGGTTATTTCTTCGTCTTTAGCCTTGCTGCTGTACCGGGGTGCATCGCCCAGCATCAATTGTATATTTGTCCAGCTTATCTTCCACATTGCATAATGCCAGCTGAAACCCAGTTCTTTTATAATATTAAAGTTTACACCCCAGGGGCTATGCATGCCTGAGCATGTTAACTCCCCTGGCTTTTTTGGCTCAGATTCGGCGCCGTCATCCTCGTCCCGGTCACCAATATGATAGTATTCGTAAAAGCCTCTTTGCTGCCCAAAGCTTCAACCACCTGGGCAATTTTTAAGAGTTGAAAATTGTCCATGTGCCAGTACAGGTACCATGCAACTATTTTTGTGAACAGCTTGCCCCGCAGGTGGGCATTTAGCCAGGCTACAGCTACAACCTGCGAAAACGCCCATCCATAGCGTAAAAAAAGAATGTTTGCATTAGCCTGTTTAAGCGTGCTGATATCATTAAAACTCATCCGGTGTTTTAATGACAGTTTCGCAATTCGATGTAGTGTGCCCTGGCTGGGCGGGGTTATTACCAGTTGGATCGTCTTCTTTTTAAAAATCCGAAATAGTAAAGGCGCCCTTACTGGCGCCTTTACTCCCTCTTCCAACAGGGTCAAAGCCGTCTGTCTTTCGATGGTGTTACTCATGCTTATGGTATAGCTACGGTTACGGTTACGGTGTCTGTTCCAGTGTAGTCGTTACTGTCTACAGCTGTCAGCTTAAAAATGTACACGCCGGTAACCAGGCCTGTAATATTGGTGGCTAAAGCTGCCGGTGTGGTAATACCAGGTGCAGCAGCGCCTACAGGCTTAGCGGTACAAGTCCAAAGCTTCGAGGTAATAGTTCCACGGAACGGAACTGCGGTACCAAGTAGCGCGGCATTGGCCAGTACAACACCCGGCTGATCGGCACCGGCGCTTACTACGGGGTTGGCATATTTGCTTATCCGCAACGCCTTTACGCCCGCGCCTTTTGGTTTCAATACGGTAACCGTATTTTCAAGCAGTGCCACGCCATCCTGCTTCATTTCGTAGTTAAACTTCGAACGAAGCTTACCGCGCGGAATTTCTATTAGCGTACCATCCTTACTGATAGCCTGCCAGCTACGTTCAATCTCCGGTGCGTTTTCGGGTTCTTCCCAGGCGCCGTCAGCAGCAACCTCGCCGCCTTTATACGCTACAAGCTGGTCGCTTGAGTAATCGTAAGTGCTGAATACCAGCGTACGCTTACCACGTGTGGTAAATGATTCGTCCGGATCGGCAAACTCCTCTGCCATCACATCAAATACGGTCGAATCATCTTCCTTCAGCGATGCGGTGCCTTTGTAAGTAGTTCCGCGCAATACCAGCATGTCGCTCATAGTACCCTCGTCGGGGATTTCGCCATCTTTCAGGCTTTTTAATGAATATGCAATTTGCTTTGACATAAAATTATTTTAATAGGGGTATCTTAATTGCCCCCGGATGGCAAACCATTCCGGTGGCGTTAATTGTGTTGGTTTAAGCAGCCGGGCCGGTTACACCAGGTTCGTCAGCGTCGGCAGTTTCCTTGCTTTCTGCTTTCGGGGTTTCATTAGCCTTTTCATCGGCCTTACCCTTTGCGCCTGCATTTTTAGCCGCTTTAGCTTCGCTTACCGACTGCGCTTTTTCTTTTGGAGTAAAGTCGTCATCGTCTTCAAAATCGTCCGGGCTATTCTTACCGGCATTACTGGGCATAACGTCCTCCCGCTTTACGGTTTGCGTTGCTTTGTCGGCTAACGCTTTGCTGTGGTTATTACGATCGCTCTCTAAAAAGAACGCCTGGCCATCACCGGCAAAGTATACCGCATCTTTGGCAGAGTGCTTAGCGAAAATATCTTTCGCCCGCTTGATGTTTTCTTCTTTATTCATGGGTTTTAAAAATTTAAGTTTAAAAACAGCGGCGCTTAGTCCGTCTGGTATAATTTGCGGCCCGAAGGCTCTATAGGTTGTTGACCAGCCCGCTGTTTTAAATGCTGTTTAAATGGCGTTTATATTGCCTTTCCAAATAATTGTTTAAAATAAATTTCCAGCATGCCTACCGTTTCGCTCCAGGTTACTGTGCCGTCAGATACGATCATGATCAGCCTGGCAGTAAGCGCATGGTAAAGCGCATCCTTATCCGCATCATCAGCAAGCCTTACTTTCGACAGCAGGTCGTTAACGAGTACATTGTTGTCGCTGGCATTTGTGAGCGCATCCTTTTCAAAAGTCAGCCCGGCCAGTATCGCCGGTAAGGCTTCGGCTATTTTCAGCCGGATATTATTGTCAAGCTGTATGGGCGTCAGGTCGGTTATCAATATGGCTACCGGGTTGTTGACAATGCGCTTGATAATGTTAACCGTATTGATGCAATGGTCAATTAACTCTGGCGTAATGGCCATACTGTCGGGCAGCTTCACAATTGTCGGATCGCCTCCCTTTACCACGGCCTGGTAAATACCTGCAAAAAAACCAGCGATAGATTTTAATATATTTTTCATGCTGCTAAGAATAATTGTCTCTCTTTAAACCTCCGGGCAGTTAATACCGGGTTGACTTTTAACACACCGTTTTTGCGGCTCTTATTCCATTTCAGGAATTCATCTGCCGCGCCGGTATAATCACCGGCATTCAGCTTTTTAAGCAGTGTGCTACCGGCCAAGCCTCCTGTGTTATACTCGAAGCTGAGCAGCGCGGCCCCACGGTTATCAGTAATGGCGACTTTAACCAGGCGCCGCACCTCAGCTTCAAATCCTTTCATGGTAGCCAGCAGCAATTTATCTGCCTGCGCCCTGGTTATCCTGTCGCCCATTTTTACACGGATACCGTTCAGGTAGCGGGTATTCCCCCAGCCAATAGTTGGCACACCTGCGGTATCCAGGTAGGCGCTTAGCCTTAGGCCTTCAAACCCCTCAATCAGGCCGGTGTCGTTTTTATCAACCGCCCAGGCTTTCGCCGCGTCATTCTTTAAGGTTTTTACCAGGGATATTGCTGCGCTTAACATACCCTTTACTTAGCCCGCCACATGGCTGTAGTTACTATGGTAGATGTTTGAGTACTTTGAGCGCTCTTATATACAGCTTTATAATACTGGAACTTCGATGGCGCTATCACCCACGTTTTAACCTGTAGCGGTGTTACGTTGGTTACGGCAAGTGTATCGGTGCTGGTAGTGGCGTAATCATATTTTATATTATCGACCGAGCCGTAAAGCTTAACCGACCCGCCCGGCGTACCGGTAAGTTTGGTTACACCGGCCTGTATAGTTATGATGTCCTGGTATCCGCCTATTTGTAACACCTGGCTTACGCTCGCGGCATTAACATTGGTATCCAACCCCAGTTTGTGAATGGTTAAATCCGATTGCAGGTTTTTAAGGTTAGCCTGGGCATGAGCAGCTACCGTCATTGATATTAATGCTGCAAACAGCGCAGCTACGTAAATAAACTTTTTCATGTTGTTAATTAAATAATGAGTTAAACTTGTTAGTTATCCGTGTTACTATGGCATCTTTCTCTTTGCCGTTTATCGTGGCAATATTTTCCAGTATGCTGATGGTATTTTCAAATGCCACCTGCGTTACCAGTACAATATGCAGCCAGTTAAACGCCCATGCGGCAACGCCCTCATTGTGCCCTTTAAATGATTGGTATAGCGAATAGCTAACACCTATCATTACCAGGTAGCAGGCTACCTTAAGGCTAAACCGGCTCAGCTTAACGCTGCTTATTGTCTCCTGCCTCACCCTTGCCGCCCAGATGCCGCTCACCAATTCGGTTACGAAGATGGCCAGTAAGGCAAGGAAACCTCCCTGATCCAATCCAAACACCTTATCAACCGCCGTCCAGGTGAACGTAATAAACAACAGCTGCGTGGTGAACCCGTACTTATTGCTCGGTGCCAGGCTATACACAAATTCTGTGGCACTGTGATAATCAAAGGTTTTTAAAAGGCGTGTCAGGTGATCCATTTAGCTTCAAGTTTCCGGGCCGCCTAACGCGGCCCGGTTGGTTTTGCATCTGTATTTTAATAGGGTGGTTTATCGGGTATTAAGCAGCTTCTTCAAAAATACCTGAAGCTATTGCAGCTATATATTTCACGCGTTTGGGAACCACCATGAAGTAATGCCTGTAGTTTAACAGGTTGGTTTGGGTGGTCGTGTCAATATTAGCCGGGCGGAAGTACTGCCGTGTTTTTCCGGTTTTCTTAGCAACATTGCCCTCATAAAAGGCAATAGAAGCTTTATACTGGGTTGAGGTTGGTATTGCGCCAAATGCAAGCTTGGTTGTCCCGTCGTAGTTAGGATTATAGGACGCGTTGTACATTTTGAACCCCGCAATAACAGGGGCCACATCGCCGGTTTTATAATTAACCAGCTGATCGCCAAAGTTGTCCCGATCAAGCAACAGGTCATTCCAATGGTCGTCGCACAATACCAGGCGAATACCACCACCATCAAAATCAAAACCTGCATCGGTACATTCCTGGCGGAAAGCAACTAAGTCAATATAGGTTAGCCTTATTCTGCCATCAGGCGCAACAAGTATAATTTCGGTGCCGTCGGCTTTAAATTTACCGGTGCGGCCGGTGGTCACCAATACGGGTGTGTTGGCCGTATCTGCGGCCGGGGCCATAGAATACAAGGCAACCCTATATTTCTTTTTCAGAATAGCCGTAGTATGGCCTTTAGTTGCGGAGTCTATCTTGTCGTAAGATGACCCGGTAATAGCATCATCGCTGATTGAGGTAGCTACACTTTGGTACTTGCGCATACTTACAACAACCGCATCATCGGTATAGTCAACAATGGCAATCGGGTAAGCTGTATTGTCTAACAATACTTCCGGTTCAAACTCGGTTGTAGGTATAGTGATCAGGTTTTTCTCACTCAACTCACCGGCACCTAACACTACGATAGGCGTGTCAAGTTCGGCGATGCCGTCAAGCCAGGGTGCTTTATCGCCTCTTTCAAGGTTTCTTTCTACTCGGCTAAGCCATAAGCCAGGATAATTAGCGGGCATAATTTTTTGATTTAATTGTTAAAAAATAGGGGTATTAAAATTTCAGTTTTTTTAAATCGGATTAAGCGAAAAGCGCGTTATAGGCGTCCTTGTGATCTGTTTTAAAAGCCAGTTTCTTTTCTTCCGATAGCTTTTCAAAATCATCAATAGTTTTGATTTCGGTTTCGCCAGCCTTAAGCTTTACCTTGCCGGTAAGGCTTTCTTTGCCAGGCTTTGCCGCCAGCAGCTTTGATGCAAGTTGAAAGTTAGTTGTAGCCAACTCTATATAGGTGTCACGCTCTCCGGCGGTCAGCTTTTCCTCTAATATGGCTGCATCAACCAAACCCGTAGCCTGTAACTTCAGGTTGTCGTCAAGGTTCTTTTGCAAAAGCGTATTTTTGTTTTTTTCGCTGGTTAGCGCAACATTCAGGCGCTCTATAGAAGCATTGATCTCCGATTCGCTTTCCGCATTTGTTAAGCCGTAGGCTACTAAAACCACCATGGCGGCGGCTGATAATTTAAATTTTTCCATGTTTGGAGTATTTGGTTTTATTTTTTCTACTGATAGGTTTACAACGGAAAGTTTGACCTGGTCTTCAGGGATTAATTCCATAGTGGCTTTGTCGTATAGGGCGAGCGCGCTTGACAGGCTGGGAATAGCACAAATAGACACTTCCATCAACTCCCACTTCACCAATTCCCAAACGCCGTCTGGGGCCTTCTGCCAGCTGTCATCATCCCAGCTAATTGCTATTCCCATTGAGCAGGCTTTAATAAAGCCGCGCTCAACCTGCCCTTCCACCTCCTTAACATCTTCACGAGCGCTGTCAAAAACAGTTTCCCCGCTTAACTCAAAGCCGTCAACTTTCCAATTCTTCCAACTGCCCAGGTTCATCTTGGTAGTGTTGTAATGACTGTTTTGCATTACTGGATTGGCAGTAAACCGCGCAAAATCACCGCCTTTATTTAGTATCCTGAAGCCGTAGCTATTGGTAATAGTTTCGTTATTCCACTTGAATCTGGGCATGTGTTATTTTGATCTTTCGTTGTTGTTGAACCAAAGATGCAAGCATCTTTAAGCCCGTCCGAATAGTTGTGCAAGCCTTGCGCAACTATTTAAAAACCAGTGCAGTTAAGGTCATTTTTGCTTACGCAAAAACAACCTGCATGAGCAAAAAGGATAGCATAAGAGTAAAGGCGGAGGAGTGGTTTATAGATCACCCCGACTGTACACAGGCAGAAATTGCCGAATTATTTAAGGTTACTACCAACACGGTGAGCGCGTGGGCAGCTAAGCACAATTGGGACGATAAACGGCTTGATTACAATTCATCGCCGGTAAAGACGAAGCAAATATTACAGGCTGAATTTATTTGGATAGCCGGGGGCAACAAACCTCGTATTGATACAGACGCATTGTCAAAGGTCAATGCCTCGCTCGAACGCGTGGACAGGAAAGCAGACCCCTATGTTGTAGCGCAGATACTGAAGGAACTCGACAATTTCATCAGCCAGCAAGACCCAAAATTTGCAACCTTATGCACCCCTTTCCATAAGCTGTTTTTACAACACCGAATTAACCTGGAAGCATGAGCGAAAAGAGCAATAAGTATTTAAAGCTGATAGCTGATTACGACAAGCATTGCCTGCGCATTGCCAAAGCCACCACTGTAAACATTCACGAAACGGAGGAGGAAAAGCGCAAACGCATAAAATGGCTTGAAGAGGATTACGTGCGCTGGTTTGAATACTACTTCCCAAACTTCGCAAAAAAAAAGTGCGCCTGGTTTCACAAGGAGTTAGCAAAGATCATTGTAAACAGTAAACGCCTGCGCCTGCTCGCCGAGATGTTCCGGTCGGCCGGTAAATCGGTACATATCTGTATGGGGATCCCCTTGTTTTTATACCTGGTTAAGCACGACCTTAAATTCATGCTCCTGATCGGCAAAACCGAAAAGAAAGCCATGCAGCTATTATCCGGCCTGCAAAGCCAGTTGCAATTTAACAACCGGCTTAAAAACGATTATGGCGACAGGTTTCAGCAGGGAAGCTGGGCCGAGGGAGATTTTACAACTACCGATGGTGTTAAGTTTATGTCTTTAGGTTTCGCCCAGGATTGCCGCGGTGTACGTGAACAGGGCGAAAGGCCCGACTATATCGTTTGTGACGACGTCGACGGCAAAAAGCACCTGAACAATGATAACCTGATGGGCGAGTTCCTGGATTACATTACCGAGGATGTTTGGGGCTGCTTTGACAGCGATGACGATGGCACGGAGCGCTTTGTATACGCTAATAACAACTTCAATAAAAAGTGCCTTACTAATAGGTTAAAAACTTACTTCAGCGTCACCATATCCAAAAAGAAAAAAGGCGAAAAGGATAAGGTACGCACAAAAGCACGTGACGCAGTATCTACCAATTACAAAATACTTTCTGTTAACGCAGTAAAGGATATCAAAACCTTTGAGCCCAACTGGCCCGAAAAGACATCATCTGACTACTGGCGGGAGAAATTTGAAAGCATGCCCTATCGTTCATTCATGCGCGAGTACATGAACAAACATATCCAGGAGGGCAAAATTTTCAAGTACGAATATATCCAGTACAAATCAATGCTCCCGCTTAAGGAGTATGATGCGCTTTGCTTCTATGGTGACTTATCCTATAAAGACCAGGGTGATTATAAGTCAATGCTATTCGTGGGCAAAAAAGGCAAAGAGTTTCACATCATCCTGGTATACCTGCGCCAAAAGAGCCGCGCCAACTGTGCCAGATGGCTTTATGATGTTTACGAGGAGTACCGGCTGGAACGATACAATATCAGGTACCTGATCGAGGGCCTGTTTGCCCAAGACGAGTTTGTCAACGACTTTAATAACGAGGGCGAAAAGCGCGGATACTGGATTCCGGTGCGTGCAGATAAGCGGAGCAAAGAGGGCAAATACGACCGTATCGAAAGCCTGGAAAGCGACTTTGAAAGCCTGTGGGTATTCTTTAACGAATTATTCAAAGAGGATGACGAAGTACAGGAACTGGTAGACCAGTTTCTTGAATTTGAAAAGGGAAGCCCCAAAAACGATGACGGCCCGGATAGCTTCCACGGGGCCAAAACCGAACTAAACAGGCGCACTAAAAAACAAAAAGGAACATACGCGGCCGAGGAGCGCGAAAGTAGAAAATATTAATTATGGCATACTTAGTAAAAGCAGAAATGAAAAGTGTCATCCGCCAATATGAACTTGACGCGATCACCGATAACGACGACGAAATTGTAGACAACGCTATAGCAATGGCTGTTGAGAAAGCTGCTAACATCCTTACGCCAAACAACAAAAAGCAGTGGCTTGATGGTCGCATACTTTATGATGCACCAGCCGAATTTGCCCGCGTTGGCGCGGCACGCAACCTGCTGATGCTGGGTTATGTAAAGTCTCTCACCCTTTATTTTATATGTGCGCTGAGCAACATAGGGGGCGACTATAAAGATGTACAGGACAGGTACGACAGGGCCGAGGCTGATATCATGGATTTGGCTGGCGGTAAAACAACCAGCAGCACACTGCCACGGCTGACGACCAAGCCCGCCGATGACGACCTGCCTTTTGGAATGGGCAGCAGGAAAAAATTTAACCACGAATAATAAATACCCCTATTATATGAACCTAATTCAAACAGGATATCAGGCGGTTAAGGGCTATGTAAGCTTAGCAGCCGAAAAGTACTCAACCGGCGCTACCAAGAAGGGCCAGTATTTACCGCACGATCTAAAGTCGGTATTTCAAACCCGAATGGACATTAAAGACTGGAAACGCGCCGAAGCTTTATACTATTGCCAGGAGCCGAAAACCTTTGCGCTGCAATTGATCCTTAGTGATATCATGAAGGATGCTTTTTTAACCTCACAGGTTGAAAATCGCCTGCAACAAATATTCACGCTTGATATCCGCCTTAAAAAGCCTAACGGAGATGTTGATACCGATCAAACCACAGCGTTAAAAACGTCGCCTATATACCGGTTTCTCACGCGCAAATCACACGAGAAGATATTTTATGAAAACAGTCTGGTTGAACTAAGCATTTCGCAAACCATAGATGGCCGCAAGTTCCTGGTTGGCGATCTGGTTCCGCGAACTAACGTTGTCCCTCAAACCGGCTATTTCTACCCCGATTTTCAGGACGATGTTAATAAAATAGCTTACCGGGAAATGCCGGAGTACGGCACCTGGATATTGGAATTTTGGAGCAAGGAGATGCCATTATTAAACAAAGCGGTACCGCATGTGCTGTTTAAGCGATTTGCCCAAAGCTGCCATAGTGAGTTATGCGAAATTTACGGAATCCCGCCGCGCTGGTTAAAAACCAACACACAGGATAAAAAGATGATGGATAGGGCCAAAAAGATGATGACTGACATGGGCGCGGCCAGTTGGTTCATCATCGACGAGGACGAAGAGTTTGGCTTTGCCGAGGCGGCTGTAAACACAAATGGCGATGTATACAACAGCCTCAATAACTATTGCCGCGCTGAAATTGGATTGCTGATCGTGGGGGCTATACTTGGTCAGGATACAAAAAACGGCAGCAGGTCAAAAGACCAGGTTGCGCAGGAAATGCTACAACTGCTGGTACAAAGCGATAGCGCTATGATAGCCGAGGACTGGAATAACATCATTATACCAGCCCTTAAAAAGCATGCCATGTTAACTGGTGACCTCGTATTTGAGTTTGTACCCACTGAAAACACGGAGCAGCTATTTGAGCGGGTTATAAAAACACTTGAATATTATGAGGTAGATGTAAAATGGTTTGAAGACAAGTTTGGCATAAAGGTAACAGCCGCGCGGCAGCAGGTACAACCCGCAAAGGACAAAGCCGCTCAAAAACTCAAGGCCGATCTATTGGAGGGTTCCGATTTTTTTGGCCCGGCCCGTCAGCAATCAGCTGCCTGAACGGGCGTAACGGCTTAAATTTTATTGAACTGCAAAACAGGCTGAACGATCTGTATGCTGCCTGCTGCGATAAGCACGCGGTTAACCTAAGTATTGATGATGCACCTAAGCAGTACCAGGATTACATTGATGGGCTTATAGGCGCAATTTTTAAAGCTAAGGCCGCACCTGACGCCGATCCTAACCTGATCCGCGCGTATGGCAAAAAACTGGAAAGCGGCGTTATGGAAGGCTATGGTAAAAAACTTCCTGATATAGCCTGGGATTCGCCCGATTATCGCACCATTACGGCACTTCAAAACAATGTTTGGCAATTCAGCGCAGCCAAAACACATACCCAGCTAAGGGATATGAGCAAAGCACTTGTTGATGCAGACGGCAAGGTTCGCAGCTTTAAAGAGTTCCAGGCAGAAGCAAGGGCTATTACAGGCCAGCAATTGAACTGGCTGGGAACCGAGTACCAAACCGCAATTGCCAGCGGCCAGATGGCCGGTAAATGGGTTACAATTCAGGAACAAAAAGAAACGTTCCCCCTTTTGGAGTTTGATGCTGTTATCGACGACCATAGTTCCACCATCTGCCCGCCGCTGGATAAAGTGCGCTTACCGGTTGATGATCCCTTTTGGAAAAAGTACTACCCGCCAAACCACTTTAATTGCCGCAGCACCGTGCGCCAGGTACGCGACGGTAAAATAACACCAGCTAAGGATATCGTTTATCCTGAAAAAATGGGAGCCATGTTTGAAAACAACGTCGGCATTACCGGCACCATCTTCCCGCCGGGCCATGCTTATTATACCGATGTGCCGCCTCATGTTATCAATAACAGTACGCTTTACATGCCTAAAGCCGATCAGTACATTGTTAAATATAAAGCTGCCGACGGTACCGAACTGGCTGTACACCGCAAGACTGATATAGCTGGTGGCCCCGACCTGTCCAACCTGGTAAAGGCCGGCAAAGCACTGGCCGATAAAGGCTATACGGTTGATATCCTGCCCGAAATTCATGCCAGCGAAGCCGAATTGCGCAAAGCACTGCTGCCAGGCGTAGAGCCGGGCAAAAACCCCGACATGGTGTTTAAAAAGGACTATGCTGATCTAAAATCACCCGAAGACCCGGTAACCTTTAAAAAGCTGCAACGCAACATCGCAAACGGAGCGCAGCAGGCCGATAGGGTAATTGTGATGCTAAAGGAAGATTACGCGGAGGCATTGTTGAAAAAAGCCGCCCAGGATCGTTTCGCCGCATTGAAAGATATTAAAGAGATCGGCTTTGTTACGCGCGATGGCGAGTATATCGAATTCACCAGGGGATTAAATGAGTGAGGCCATCAGAAGTAAATCTGACGGCCTCACTGCGGCGAGGTACGCAGCCCCGCCATTACAAATGTACAAGTAATTATCTAATAATCAAATGGCCGGAAGCGAACAGCAAATTACAGAGGCATTTGCCAAAATAAGGGCATCGCTGGGAGCGGTTATAGAAACACTGCCGCTAATTATTGGCAACGAGGCGGTTAATTATAGCCTTGAAGCATTCCGATCACAGTCATGGGAAGGTACACCATGGGCAAAGCGCAAGAGTACTAAAGATACCGGCCGCGCGCTGCTGGTTAAATCGGGCAGGGGCAAAAGAGGTGTGCGCATCATTCAAACAACCCCGACGTCGGTAACAATTGGCGACGATGTGCCCTATATGGCCGTGCACAATAACGGCGGCGAAATAAGCAAAGCTGCCCGGTCAGAAACCTTTGTGCGAAATAGGTTTGCCAGGGGGCCAAAGAAGGGCAAATTCAAAAAGGGTACGACAGAGGGTCAGGGCTTGAGTTTTAAAGCCCACACCTTTAACATGCCTCAGCGTAAATTCATCGGGCATACCATCGCCTTTGAAATAGCCATGCGCCAGCTGGTAAGGCGCGAAATACAAAAAGCACTAAAATAATATGAAAATATACATTTTAATAAGCAACCATGAAGTTTGGGTAATATGCCAGGCCTGCGGCTGCGAATTTGATTACCGGGAGTATACCGGCACATGCCCGAATTGTAAAAATAAATACCAAATAAAATGAGAATAGCATTTTTAGCCTCACAACAACAGCTTAGCGGCATTGCAGCCCTTACCTGGGTTGCTAAAGACAACGGCGAACTGGACAGGTACGAAGGTAAACCGGCCGTCCCGCCCAATTGCGTCCTGGTTAAGGTAAGCATTACTCGAACTGAAGACATCAGCGATAAACGGCAGAAATGTTGGGGAAACGTAATTGTTCGTTATTGGGCCGATGTAACAAAATCAGAAACCAGCAACAAGGCCCCCGAATCCGCCTTAGCCCGTAGCCTGGCTTACTATGACACGGTAGACGATATTTATACCTGCTTGCAAGGATTTTACAATGTCGAACTCGACACCTTTAGCCGCACAAGCCAGGCAGAGGAGGAGCGGCGCGACGGGCTTGTGATAATGCGGTTTGTATTTGCCACCAGCTGGATTGATTTAACAGCCGAAGAGGCTTAACTGGCTTTTGCGAAAAGATTAAGTTGGTTAGTCACGAGTTCGGATGGCTTGATATTCTTATAGTTCATCAGCGTTCGGTAGCTGATATGTATGTCGTGTTCCGGCAGCTTTTTGGCTACAATACGCGTATCCGGTATATCAGCTTCTTTGATGCTGCTGTATACCGCTAAAATACGCGCTACCTTTTTTTTATGATTATTGCTATTGTAAGCCATTAACACAAAGATAAAGCAGGCGCTTTACTTTATATGTCACACTTTTAGGCGCTTTGTCGCTCTGTTTTTAGATTTTCAACCGATGGCAGCATTTCGGCCAGCAGGCGCATCATACCTGCAATTTCATCCGGCTTAAGGGGGTTAGCCGGGTTTTGGTTACCAATTATAAATAGTAATGTTTTCATGGTATCAACGTAATAATCTTCGTCGCCATTGATAGTAATAACAATTTTGGATTCTTCTCTTTTAAAAGCAATCATATAAAGCCCCTCACTTAATCGTTTATAAATATACTATGCTTTGCACAGGTAAATGCAATTGGTTTATTGGCGGTATTTAATTAGCGGGAATGTGGCTTTAAAAAGCAACGACGCAGCCGGTAATCTTAAGCCAATCAGGGGTACGAAGCCCTATCCACGCAAAAGACACAGCCACGCCGTTGTATCGGCGTACCGGTTATTGCGTTGCTGGTTTCTTATGCTTCGTACTTTAGATTGGCAACGTTTTTTGGTACAATATTTTAATTGTACAAACTTATAAAGTTTCTTTATTATGTCATTGTTGTTTCTGTAAATGCATTTGGCCTTTTACGGGACACAGTGCATTTGGGTTACTATATCACTTAAAATGTTACTCAACGGCTTTAATCCAATCGGTAACCCTTTGTACCCTGTCCCTTACAGGCCTTAAGCCCAACCCGCGAAGGTGCGCCCAGTATTCAACCCGGCCTTCATCGTCCAGCTTGTCTTCATATGTTTTACTCCAATGGTCAGGATGCTTTGATATAGGCCCTGTGGCTATCTCGTCAAGCAGTTGGTTATAATACTTAATCAGGTTACCCATGCCGTGTTTGCCTTTAAACAGGAAGTTTTCTGATAAGAAGTAAGCATCAAGTATTTCGGCGGTTATCTTAACCTTACTTTGCTTAAACTTTCCGCTTTCTGCCGGGGTAACCTGGTACTTGCGTTTTTTGTGAAACTCATACCTTGAGCAAAACAACGCAATCTTTTGATTTGCCGGCATTGCTGCTGTAATAATAAGCCCTAAGCCTTCCAGCTGCGGCAGGTCGGCTTCAAATTGTTTTACCGATGATACCAGCGCCTTGAATTGAATGGCATTTAAAGGCTGTTTAAACGCCATTGTAATACAGTTTAAAACGCCGTTGGTATACTGCAATTCTATCTCGCCATCAATCTTCGGGCTGGTTAAGGAGTATATTGTCATTTGTTCAATCCTTTCAAATAATCCGGGTAAACCTTTTGTTCCAATACCGTTACCATAACTCCCAATTGCTGCAAGTCAAGCTGCATCAGCGGCTTTTGGTATTTCTGGTTAAGCAACCATTTATCAATCTCTATTAAACTCTCGCGGGTGTTTTTCCCCCATCGCATGTTTTTAGCCAGGGCAATGATCTTGCGGCGCTGGTCGTTACCCAGCGGCGGGGTATTGAATTTTGCAAGCCGGGTCATCATCTCTTTAAATTCACCATCTGTTAAAGCGCTCAGGCTTTCGGTACGGCCTTCGGTAAACTCGTCGACAACATCTTCCTTATCCCGCCCTATCTTCTTAAGTATGGCAAAGAACTGGCTGTAGTTTCTCATTGGTACCTAAAATCTGTCCAGTGAATAACTTTACCTCTAAATTCAAGCTTAGGGTTCTTACTTAACTCAGGTATCCACCAATCTTCGAATGCTTTAAGATTTAAAAATCCATCATTAACGGCAAACAATTCCCTTTCATGATAGCCAAATAGTTCCTTATCCCCAACGCTTATCTGAAGTAATCCTTGATAATATGACATGAATACTCTTTGGTATGAAACACATGGAGTTTGTTTAAAGCAAGTGTAATATTTTGTTCTTGTGCCAGTAGCCATGTGCATTATTACACCAGGCTTCCACCGGTTCTTTTCATCTGATCTTACCGTATGTATCTTCGTTCCGGCCTCAATCGGCTCCCTGAACTGTTTTTTAAATCCTATTACCATTACTTTATGTTTTTTATGTAAATCTGAACCAGTCGTTATCTCTTATAATTGTCGTTTCAAACGGAAACTTATCTTTAGGCACCATTGCAATGGCTTCCATAAGCCCCTTTGAACTGGTAAATAATATGTGATAGGTGCCGTTAATGGATATCTGCATGTCAAGCCTGAGTGTTCCGGCCTGCTTGGTACTGTCAACTATCCAGTATTCATGAACCGTTATTTCACGGTTCAATATTCGTTCTGTTTTTATCTTATCCCCTTTGTAGTTGTTTTTGTTGGTTTGTATGTTGAAATCGCTGAATTTGTTCATTGGTAGATTGTAGTTTTTTTATAAGATTTCGGCAATTAGCGTACTTTGCCCAGCCGTTATAAGCGGCTATCTTAACCGGCAGGGGGTTCCGGGCCATCATCCGGGCAAAGCGTCTTTTGATAGAAGGCCTTAACAGGATATGGGTATCATAAAATACATACCCTACAAAGTCAAGCCCTGTTTTTACCGGGCATACCCGGCTGTTATGTTTTACTTCAAGTTTTAAATTATCATGCAGGTAGCATATAATGAAGGCTAATAAACCGTGCAGGTATTCTTTGCAGTCAGCCAAAACAACAATGTCATCTGCATACCTGAAACAGTTGGCAACGCCCAGCTGCTCTTTCAGCCAATGGTCAAACGGTGTAAGGTACAGGTTGGCAAAATAGGCGCTCAGGTAGTTCCCTATAGGCAGGCCGGGAGCACTGTCAATAATACTGTCCAGCAGCCAAAGCAAATCTTTATCTTTTATCTTACGCCTGATGATCTGCTTTAGAATCGAATGGTTTACGCTGGGATAAAACTTCCTGATATCAAGTTTTAAGAAGTACTCAGTAGCCTGAACATCCCTCAACGCATATTTAACGTCATCAGCAGCACCGTGAATACCTTTTCCTTTGATAGAGCTGTAGGTAAACGCCGTGAAATAAGCATTAAAAGGCGCTTCCAGGTAATTCATAATGGCATGATGTACAATCCTGTCAACGTATGGCAGTATGGATATCTCGCGCACTTTAGGTTCATATATGGTTCTGTGCTGATAAGTACCGGTTTGGTATGTTTTATCCTTTAATGCCTGGTGAAGGGCAATAATGTTGGCATCCCTGTTTTTGTCATGCTCTTTTACACCCGATTGCTTTGATTTGCCTTTACGCGCAATTGCATCGGCTAATTGAAGGTTTTCAATGCTGATGATATCTGCGTAAAGGTTACCTATCCGTTTCATTAAGCCTTTGCTTTGTAGGTCGTTTTCGCGGATCACCGCTACCAACGCCCTTAAGTTTGTTAGTTATTTTTTGCACTGTGGCAGGGCCTGCGCCGCTTAAGTTCTGTTAAGCAATGTGGGCACCGAGGTTCGTGTTCGTGTTCGTGTAGTTCGTGTTCGTGTAAACGAAGGCAGACAACGAAGGAACTGCGGCATCGCGGCGCACAGCCGTATTATTGTTATGCTACCCGGTGCAGGTCGTTGATCAGGTCAATGTGCTGCTCACCAAAATAGCGGGCCGTTTCCCGGTTTTCGAAGTAAAAGCGGGCACCGAGGAACGTGTACGTGTGCGAGTAGTCCGTGCGCGTGTAAACGAAGGCAGACAACGAAGGAACCCATTCGAACCAGGGCGTATACTTCCAGGTATCGTCTCCAAAATCAGGCTTCCAGTAGCCATTTGTCGCATTTTGAATAATTTCCAGTTTGTAAGCAGCTATCTGGCGTTTAGCAATAACCTCTGGCAGGCCTTCAACACCTGGTAATAAATTCGGATCGATGCCCAATATTTCGCAGGCTTTTTCAAATGATGGTACGTTCATGATGATATTATATTTGTGGGTTTAAAAATTCATTCCATTCAGCGGCAAACTGTTTACCGATATAGGTTGCGTAATCGTCGTTTTCCGTGCAAAGGCGGGCACCGAGGAACGTGTACGTGCCCGTGCAGTACGTGTACGCGTAAACGAAGGCAGACAACGAAGGAACCCATTCGAACCAGGGGTAATATTTGTATTGCCTGGCGTTGGCGTAATCAGGTTCCCATAGTTCGTTAAAGTCATCCCCTGTCCGTTTGTTGAAAGCTTCAAAGATCAAGGCCAGTTTAAAGGCCCCGTTACTGTGCACCTGGTTTGGCGTCATAGGATTACTGAATGGTAAAACTTCCGTTGCAATCCATCCTTCGGCATCGCAAACATCCTCAAATGTCTTAAACCGATCCATCGGGTTTTGAGAGATAACCTGTTTTCCGAATAAGGCCGCTAAAACCTCTTTTAGTTCGCCCGATGCCGAGTTGTAAGCCTTTAGGGCGTTGTCTTTGTTAATTGATACTGTTTCCATTACTATTAATTATTTTGTTAATTGTGAATTACTGATAAACCTAAAGGCTGTGATAGTTCAAATTCAAGCCGGGCACCGGGGCTGTCTTCCCAATCCGGCAGCATGACAATGGTGCCGGATACCGCAAGCAGGATAATGGCTATTTTCATTTCATCGCCCCAACTGTCCAAGCCGGGCGGAGCAATAAAATCGCAGGGGTTGAGCACGAAATATCCTTCTGCCTCCAATTCCATTTGCTTCAGTTTGAATTTTGCATACACCTCATTGTATGGCAGTCCGGTGACTTTACCCGCTATGTAGGCAACGGGCGCTTTGCCTTTGTTACCAGCCAGGTGCGTGGCTATTTGAATTAGGTTTTGTTTCATGATTTAGTTTAATGTTGCTGCTGTTTGCTCAATTAGCCATGCCATAGGCGGAGGAGTCACGGCATTACCGCATTGTTTAACCTGGGCTTTACTATCGCCGAGGATGATATAATCTTTGTCGAATGCCATTCCTAATTTCACTTCGTGGGCACGTAGCGTCCTATAGTAGCAGTCTTCATAGTTGGGTTCTTTAAAGTAACTTATCGCCGCGCGGTCTTTTGTAGTCACCGAACATAAAGCTTTACTTATATGGTTAACCTGATCAGAGCCGCCATAGTGATAAGTCAGGAAAGAGTTAAATGCTTCACTGCTTAATATTCCCTGATTTACACCACCGGCGGTGAAAGTTGAAAAGGCTTCGGTCATAGGCTTTAATTTACCGGTGCTGTTCAGTTCTATAATTGAAGGTGCCTGGGTAACAATTCCCATGCTCTGCCATGTTGCCTGTGTTTGCAAAGCTTCGTTTGCTGTTTTAATGTAACCGGGTTGTGAGGTGTGTTCGCCTTTTATAATTAATGGCATGGGATGAACCAAGCCAAAATTTGCGTTCGTTGAACAAGCAGAGAGCGCCTGGTTAGCCAATCTTATGCGATTATCGTTATTGTCTGATTGTTGGTTATTTACGAGAAAAGATTGTACTATCCCTTGTGTGTCCAAGGTCGTTTGCGTATAAAGCGGGTCTGATATCGCCCTTACTGTGCCTCTTGCAGTTTCGCCATATGCGGCAAGCATCAGAAAAGGATTCTGACTGTGTAGTGTTAACCCTTTCTTTACACGGCGCTCAGTATTCTCCTTTAGCGGTGTTTTACGATCACCTATACGCGTCCCCGGCAAACTCCAATCAATGCAATTAAAAGCAGCGTAGTAGAATGGCTCTACAATCATTGTGCAGACAGGGCAGCAGTAAACATATCCGCCACGGAATTTCCAGCTTTTTTGATTCAGTTTCCAGCTTTGAACCGCGTTGATATTCTTTTCGCATTTTGGGCAATGTGCAAGCGGCATATAGTTCAGATCGGGGGCCTTGTTTCCTTTTTTCCAGAACACCACATACATTCTGTCCCTGCTTTGTGGTGTCGGCCAAAAATGCATGCTATTTAAAAAACAGGCTTTATGTTCATATCCTAAAGCACGCATAGCATATATCCAAGCATCAAACATGATCCACTTACGGGCATCAACTACATTTTCAGTAATGATTATTTCATATTTATGAACCTCTGCAAATCGTACCACATCCCACATTGTTGCGCGGCTTCTGTCAGCAGCTGCGTCAACTTTCCCGCTATTGAACATGTCCATCTGGTTTTTAAGTTGTTTCTTGCCATTCGCTACTGTATGATTAGTACATTCAGGAGAAGTAATCAGAATGTTCGTGCTGGGATACCTTCGCGGATCGCAAGCGGATATGTCAGTACAATCGTGCTGTGTTTCCGGAAAGTTTGTGTTATGTGTTTCTATAGCCAGCTTCCAATGATTTAAAGCCATCTTTACTTCGATGCCGCCCCCTATTTTGCTTCCATAATTACGAACGCCTTGCGAACTTCCGCCAGCGCCGCAAAACTGATCTGTTACTGTGATGTAGCTGTTTTTCATTCTGAAGTATCTATACCCGTTATTTCCGAGTGATTTTCAATCCTGTTATACCTTGCCTGCTCCTGATCCATGTTGATAACCAGGTACGCCCATGTAGTTACCAGTGCGATAACTACCACAATGAGCCAAAACTGTATTGGCTTCATTGTATCGTCCCTTCCATATCTTTTAAAGCTTTGATTATTATCCACACCATAGTAGATGCAAGTATTCCCATGCCAGCAGGGAACATTGTATCATCGTTAAGGGCTGTTCCCGAAAGGGCAACTATCGCCCCGATGATGGCCAAACAGATCACTGCTTTTTTAAAAGCCTTTTCACTTAGTTTCATAATTGGTTTTTATTTTTTGAAGCCGGCCGGAGAAACGATCCCCGGCCATGCTCCATAGCGGGTTATTATTCGGTTTCCTGCTTTAGTGCAGCAGCTTCTTTGGCCAGGTACTTGCCAACCATGGCATGACCTATATCCTGCATTGGTTCGCTAAAGCCACGGTATTTAACCCTCGCGGGGTACACATCGGTTACCAATCCGTCTTTCATTTCAAATACGATGGCCCAGCCAAAGAAGTGTAGTACCGTATTGATGAAAAACAACATGCCCGATTCCCTGAATTCACTCCAATTCTTTTTGGTTTGTGTTTCCTGCTGTTGATCGTTCATACCTCTTCACCTCCCTTCATGTAATGGTTAATACTGCCAAAAAATGAAAGCGTGGCCATTTCGGTACGCCTGTTGGCGTTCGTTTTTATTTTGCCGCCTTTAATTTTGTTAGAGCAATCCTCGGTCATCTCGCCGAGGGTTTGAACCAGGTTACTTTTGGTGCGGAGTTCTACCTCCACGCCGTTTACATTGATTGTCGCCATTATATTGCTGAAAAATTAAGTTGAACATTCTCAAACTGACCTTCCGGATTGCGCACCCATACCCGGTAATAAGCCTTACTGGTTGGGCGGTTAATGGCCTTGTCAATAAAGGCCATTGCTTTATCGTAGCGCTCTTTAAGGTGCGCAGGAACACGCGAAGCATGTTTTTTAAGACTTAGTACCTTATCAGTATCCAATTCGCCACGGCTCTTTGAAAAGGCATCTATTATCAACCCTTTTATCCAGGCTGATGAACTATCCAGTTCGTCTTCAAAAATGGCATCCAGTTCGGCTTTGGCAAGCTTGATATACTCCTCGTTAAAGTGGATAGGCTCATTAATATTAACCTCCACTTTAATACTCATATCAAAATTGTATAGGGTAATATTCCCTTTGCCTTTACCCTGTATGCCCTTTTCACTGCTTACCAGTTCTTTATATAGTTCATCGGCAGTGGCGCGGATATTGTCTTTAAACGCGCTTAATTTTGCGTTTATAGCCATGGCTTCTTTTGCCAGTTTGGCAATGCCGTTTTCGCGTTTCTTTTCAAAGGGCGTTACCCGGTTAACCGGTATCTGCTGTCCCTGCTCGTCAATCCAGTGTTTATCGGCCGGTTTCTGTTGTTTGATCTGTAATGTGCTCATATCTTTTATTTTTGTTTTATGCGTAAGTTTTGTCAAGCAGTAATAGCTGCTGGCCAATAAAATTCTGTTCGTACTTCCAATCCTTGCCCAGGTATCTCTGGTGGAAGTACAGGTAGTAAGCCTTTGCCTCCGGGTCGCTGAGGGCCAGGCTGTAGCCATCGCCTTTCAATTTGCTTTCAATGCGGTTTCTAAGCTTTTTAAATACAGCTTTCATCAGGTCTTTAACCAGGCTTTCGGCAATATCTGCCGGTGTCTCCGGGATAATAACATGTTCAAAAAGCCGCATCAGCGCGTGCGCCTGGTCGTATGTTAGTTTTAAGGTCATATTGCTTGTTTGGCGGCTTTCCTTATAGCCCTTTGAATTCTTTTATATTTACTGCTGAACTCGTTATTGGTATCAAGCAGGTTTTGAGCAACTTTTACACTGTTAATAACCGTAGTTCTATCCCTGTTCACCAATAGCGCTACAGCGCTGTCAATCATCGTTGGGAATGTTTTACTTACTATGTATGATACCATGTGTCTGGCGTCAGACAATTGGCGTTCTTTAGATTCACTCTTTAGCTGATCGCTGTTTATTTTGTAGGCCTGGCATACTTTGTACACTACCAATTGCGGGGTAGTTAAAGGCTTAGGGTGTATTTTAAAAGCGCATGATATGCTTTTGATATGAAACTGGGTTTGTGCACAGTATCTCATATAGTCTCCTCCATTTTTGATAACCTTGCCACGCAGGCCAAGTATATTTTTTTAAAAACCATCCCTGCCGAATCGGCTTTTTCTGTTTCAAATAAATATTCAGCCTTTTTTAAGGCCCGGTGCGTGTGCTCTCTGGCGATATTGAGCGAAGCGGCTATAGCAGTGTTCTTGTATCCCTCCTCTTCCATCAGCACAATGGCTACGTAACGCGAATAGGTATAATAGGTAGGCATCTTACGGCCCAGCTTATCAACCTTTACCCCGGTTACTTCGGTCACCACTGCTATAATCTCCGCTATTGTCATTATATCAATCCCCTTATCTGTTCGTATTTCATCATAAAGCGCTCGTCATCCAACAGCGCTTTATAATCATGTATATCGCGGAACTCGCGCAGCAAAAACCAGCTGTCGTACTTCATTTCATAGGCAGTGGGCAAAAACTCATTTTCATTCCGCAAATTCCACTCATTATTAAAAAAGCCCCTGAATACCGGTGAGTATTCCACTTCGCGCCGCACCTCAGGCCATCCCGCACACAGTTCGGCAACAAATAGCTGGTACTCCCTGAACTGGTTCCAGCAATATTCATCTGTTGTCCATCCCAGTAACTGGCATATTTCGTCCATCTGGCTGCTGTTCTCCTCGCGTATCCTGGCAATCCGCGTTCTTGGCATTTTAAATTCTTTGGTTTTCATACCGCCTGGTTTAATATTTGCTGCCCGTATATCAGGGCAGCGTTTTCTTCGTCAATAATTAGTTTCATTCCTTCTACACGTCCCTCAACAGATGCCGTAAGCCCCTCAATGTATACTATCCGCTTAGCAAGCCTTTTAACCAGTTTTGCCGTTGCTGTAAATGGTTTCCCATCCTCTTCGTGAGCCAGGAAGATGAAAAGCACATCCGGGAAATCCAGTAGCAGCCTTTCAAACTTTCCCCTTTGCAGTTCCTTCAGGTACACGGTTACATTGTCAATGAATACCATCTTAGGCGCGCCCCTCTTTTTTAACCTGGCGTATAAATCATTAAGCGATTCATATTCCATCCACTTGATGTTAAAGTCAGCGGTGATCCCCGCCCGCTTTATCGACCTGATAAAGTCACTTCCCATTCCCTCTTCAGCGCTGATGTAATGCACCTGCCCAAATAAGCTGAGCATTTTGGCAAGCAGCAGGGCGAACCATGTTTTTCCGTTTTTCTCTCTCCCCCAAATCATCCATGCTCCATGTGTTTCCGGCTCGCCCAGTGCTTTAAGCCAAATGCCTGTCAGCGTAAAAACAGAGTGCTTTATGTCGAAGAGGTTCTTTGTTGTTTTAGCCCTCCTCATTGGCTTTAACTATTTAGCAACAGGATACTTTCCGCACGCCTCAAACCGCCTATATTGCCCGTATCTTTCTCGCTGGTAATGCTGCTTCGTACGATACTTTCAAGCTTTGCTGTATCTTCCATATTGGCCGTCAAAACATCGCTTATCAATTTTTTATAAAAGAGCAGGCGCTGCTCTTTGCTTTGGGGCACTATTGACGAATAGCTTTCATTAAATCTGTTGAATAACTCCCTATATCCTACCTTCTTGGCTTTTATTCCTTTTTCAATTAGGGCACGTAAACCATCAGCACCCATCATATACCAGCCGCAATAGCCCTCGGTTGCGTTCCATAGTTCTTTAAGTTCAAGAAATGCGGTGTATTCCAGGTCTCCGGCCTCGTCAATAATTATTACCGGTTGCGGCAACATCTTAATCCAGTATTTTAGGTTTTCTTTAACATCTGCGTATTTACCAGCATGATCTACGCCTATTGACTTGCCAAGGGCCCGGATGAAGTCGTTTTTTGATTTACATTGACTTGCGTCTATGTAAAATATATTTTTGCCTGTACGCGCCAGGTATTTACCTGTGAATGTTTTGCCAATTCCACTTTCGTCGACAAAAATTCTCGCTTTTGAATATTGCTTGCAGAAGTTAACATCATCCTGTATAGTGATAAAAACATCCGTTTCGGCAGCGTGCCACTGCCGCTCGTCGGCCCTAACTTCAAGTTCCCGGCCAAGATTTATCCAGGCACCATCGGCCAGCACCCGCTCAACCTGTCCCTTTTTCATTTTATTGAAAATGGCAGGGTTAATGCCATACTTTTTGCTAAAACCACTGTCGTAGCCATCAAAGCGTTCGCGGGCTGATAAAAGTGCTGTAAGCACTTTACATTTAAATTCGTAGGATACAGTCATCATAATTATTAGGGATTAAAATCTGTCTTTAAGTGATTTTACAAAGCTTTCAGTCGGGATGGTGAAATCCTCTTCTGCAGGTGTCGGCAGGCGTTCGCCCGATCCTATGCTTTGTTGCTTTTTAAGTTTACCTGGCATGCTGAAGGTTCTTACTTCCGGTTCCATCTTGCTGATCAGGGTAACCTTTTCTATTTTTTGTTTCTGCCTGCGGCCAAAGCTTTCTATAGTGGCCGTATACGCGCTCATAATAACCTCTGAGTTCCTGTCGGCATCTGTCATTTCGATGGTTGCCCTGGTGTATCTTGGTTTGGCAATAGCCTCGCAGATGTATTGGGTGCCCATGAAAACCATGGCCTTTAAAACTTTACCCTCGTGATCATCCAGCCAGTATATATCAACTTCGTGGCCTTCTACCTGCTTCATCAGGTTAATAAGCTTTTCGCCCAGGCTTATCTTGCCATCATGGCCCAACAGGAATTCCCTTTTTTGCAGGCGTATGATGCCCACATTACAGCTTGATGTGGTTTTGTAACCGATGTAAGGCAGTATGCCCATGTAATTGGTTGGCTTAATTTCCGGGTGCTGCATTTCGCAAAACACTTCCCACCTGGTCATATGGGTATGTACACTATGCTTACGCGAATTCCATAATTCTAAATCTGATATGCAACCTTCTATTATTTCTTCATAAGGGATGCGGGGCACCTTTTCAATATCAATGGCCGGTTGGTTGCTTTCGCTCAGGGCATGAGGGCGGGCCAGCCAGCCTTCCTTATCCTTTTCATATTCGTAACGCAGTGTTTTATAGTAACGCTCTATGCGCTTTGCACGCGGGTTATTAGGAAGCATTTTAACATGCTGAAACATTTCGCCTTCGCGCAAAAATGTATTAACAAATGAACTGTTTAAACTCATTTCGCACTCTAACTCGGCAGGCAGGTTAAAGCCCCAGTGGGCATAGTTCCTTACCATCTCGCGGTAAAACTCTGTGATGATACCCTCTTTAGTTTCGCCGTGTACCGAAACGGTGAACACCTCGCTGCCCAGGTCAATGCCGTTGTAAAACCAAACCCTTTTACCGCTTAAATCTTTAAAAGGCGGCTGCCTGTCATCTATGGATATTATACTGCCTGCAAATTTTGGTTTATCAAAGCTATGGGCTGGTTTAAATTGTGTCATCAGCTTTTCTCGGTTGGTGCTGCGGTGCTGGTAGGTACCTATTTTGTTAACCCATTGGCTCATGTAGTTTTTTACAGTAGCATCACTTAGTTTTTTAAAGTCGGCAGGGTTATACAGTTCGCCGGTGTCGTTTATCACCACATCAAGGTAGCCGCCTATAAAGCTTTCATACCTCCGGTGAACATCGGTAGCCGTAGGCTTTATCTTTTCGCCTATGAACATGCTGTTAAGCAGTTCAAGGGTTTTGTCGGTAACCTTGCGGGTGTTTTGGTTTTTGTGTTTGCCGCTGATCAGGCTGGGGTAGCCATTGGCTTCATATTCTTTAAATACATTAATAAAACTGCGCTCAGCTTCGGGCAAGGTGTGCTGTACGCCGTTATATTTGGCTTTAAGAGTAGCCTGGAAGCTGTGCGCATCTTCCCACAACGTGGTATTGATGCCATGAAGGCTGATACCTTTGCTTTTGCGTTTGTCGGTCCGGTCGGCCTTTAGGAGTTTAAGGGCTTCCAGTACGCTGGCATTAATAATATAACGCTCCTGGTACATTTGGTCCAGGTAGGTTTCGTCGCCGTCAAACCGAAAGGTTTTGAAAAAAGTAACAGCCTTGCCGTCTATCCTGTAAAACCTTTCAAGTATATGGTCGCATTTGCGGGGGTCGCCAAGGGCCGTTTGTATATCCTCACGCAAGCTATCATATGATATTAATAAAGGCATGCCATTATGTGCCCGTTGTACACGCTGTATCCCATACGGTTTATTTTTATAGCGTTGGATGGTTGTTTTCAGATTTGTTTCCGAATACCAGGGCTGCAATTCGTCCTTAGTTACAACAAGAATGTTATTCCAAAACTGTGGCATAGTGTTATTTATAATTTGTTAATTGCTCCCGCCCGGCGGCGATGGCCGGGTTACGCTTTCGGGATGGGTGTTATTTGCCGAATGTGGCTAATGCTATGCCTACGCTAAGGCAGATTACGGTAAGGATGATGAACTGGCCTGTGGTTAGTTTATCGTCCTGGATGTTTTTTAAAAGTGATTTCATGGTTTCGGTTATTAATAAGTATGTAATTGGTTGATAAGCCCGATGTGCTGGGTGGCGAAATACTTGGCGTGGGCTTCGCCCGTGTTCGTGTCCGGGAAAACAAAGCGGGCACCGAGGCCCGCGATCGTGACCGCGTAGTACGCGTCCGTGAAAACGAAGGCAGACAACGAAGGAACCCAGTTTAACCAGGGTGTGCGCTTCCATTGGTTGCTTTTGCTGTAGTCTGGCTTCCAGTTGCCTACAGTAGCTTTGTAAATAATGCTCAGCTTGTAAAATGCGATAGTGGTTTTGGCTATATCTTCCGGCATGCCTTCTGTAGCCGGTGATACCTGGGGGTTAATGCCTAATATTTCGCAGGCATTTTCAAATGAAGTAACGTTTTGCATATGATTATTGATTAATAAGTGTTAGCAGTTTGGGAACGATATTGATGCCTTTGTAATGGCCGTTGATGGTGTTACTTACAATCACCCGGCTTACGGATAACTTTTTAGCATAGTAGCCAACCGATCTGCCCGATTCGGTTACCATCTCCTTTAGGTGTAGGTTTTCAGGGAATTTTACTTTTTTAGCTATTTTTCTCATTTTGTTTATATTTTTGTAAATACTAAAGCGCATGTGTACGCGTTTTGTTAATACTTACACAAATATATACTCAAAACATTAATATATCAAAGCATATATAAACAAAATGAATACAGAAAATGATAAAGTATTGATATTGAACAGAATAAAATCTTTCAATGGCTTAAATACCAATGCGAAATTGTCTCGTTTCTTGGAAATATCTCCTCAAACACTATCTTCTTGGTATGCTCGAAATACTTTAGACTTTAGTCTGATTTTAGCCAGGTGCGCAAACATGGACTTGAATTATCTTTTTTTTGCGAAAACAGAACCTTCGTCTCCAACAAGTGAGTATGTTTTGAGGACAGATAAAAGGATTGACAAGCAAGATATACCGCTGTATGATATACAAGCCGCCGCCGGGCTAACTCAATTATTTACTGGCAAGCCAAATGTTATTGACTATATAACCATACCCAATTTGCCTAAATGCGATGGGGCCATGTACATGACCGGCGATAGCATGTACCCATTATTAAAATCGGGCGATATCATTGCTTATAAACAGGTGAAAGATATAGCAAACGGAATATTATGGGGCGAAATGTACGTGCTCTCTTTTTTATTAGACGATGAAGACTTTACCCTGGTCAAATACATCCAGAAGTCGGAAGAGGGCACAGAATATATAAAGTTAGTAAGCCAAAACCAGCACCATTCGTCAAAAGATATCCCCCTTAAAAATGTAACCGCCTTAGCGCTTATAAAAGCAAGTATTCGTTTTAACTCAATGAACTAATTATCAACCAAACCACCGTATCATGAAAAAAATGTTGCTCGTATTTTTATTACTGCCTACCTATTTACTTGCTCAAACAGATTGCAATTTTAAGACTATCAAAAACCCACTCCCTAACTTTATTAAAGGTGAGACTATTGATGCTATAAGCGTTAATACCGATTTTGGAAAAACCTTAGTGTCAAAAACAGATTCGGTTACCCAATTTATTTATAAGGTTTCAGGCTTTAATTCTGCTATGACAGCACAGTCAAACGATATAAGTATAAGGTTGGATAGCGCGCATATTGCTTTTGATCGCTTCACTACTATAAAAGTAAAGATCAACGGATATGGCGTTTCAGAGAACAGGCAGGCACTGAAACCCGCGATCAGAAATCCAACATTTGTAATATATCTTACAGAAGATCAAAAAAAGCAATTCATTCAGGCTAACAAAATTGTTTCGGTTACAATATTCGGTGAACGCAATACAGAAGGGTCAGTTACTTTCTGGAAAGGAGAACTTAAAAAGGTTCAAAAATCGTTACAATGCATATTGTAAGTTGAATTCAGCTATAAAACCGCTTTAACCATGTGTTTTATCGGGTATGATACAAACAATCACTAAGCTAAAATTTTGTTCGTTTTTGTCATTATAGGCCTTGAAGCTGGTCACAAAATACATACCAATGTATACCCTACTGTATACCCTACTGTGTATGCAACCCATATTTTGGCATAAATTATTAAAAAAATAGTGCACAAACCCCACATCCAGGCCACCGGCAGCAATGCTTAAATGACATTTAAATAAACAATAAAAGCCGTTTAAAAACACCGTTTCAGGTACTTTTAAACGGCTTTTTGCCTTTTTTGTACAACTAACTACCCCAATACCGGCACAATACCCCCGGTTTATACAAGCCACGTACAAGTAAATACAACCTGTACATTTCGTTTTCTACCACACAACTTTTAAAATACCACCAAAAACATCCCCCACGCTATCAAAAACGCCGTTTTTTTCAATTTTGCCGTTTACTATCTTTTGTATATTTGGTTATACCCCCTATACGGGCAACAAAAAATCCCCCGGCAATTAAGCCGTGGGGATTCAATCAACGTACACCTATAACAAAATTTTTGTACTACCAGAACTTGGCATAAAGCATGGTAAGCAATAAAAGCGTTACTATAATTAATGCCAGGGTTTGTTTATCAACCTTAAACATGGCTTTCGGAATATCAAAAGCTTTCGGGTTAATTTTCGGTCCGGCAAGACTGATGAGCACCATCACAATAATGGTAAACATGAACGACAAGCCCATACATATCAGGAATGGAATTTCCCAGCCACCTTTGCCATTAGGGAAGGCTGTGTACAGGATGGTTTCGTGGCCAAACAAAGCCGGAGCGTAGTTATTAAACAGTACCGACATGGCAAAACCCGTCAGGATACCTGCAATAGCGGCCGCGCCGGTAGTGCGTTTCCAAAAGAAACCTAAAATGAATATGGCAAAGATACCCGGGCTAATAAAGCCGGTATATTTTTGGATAAAAGTAAAACCACCTTCGCCGCCAATACCCAAAAGATCTTTCCAGGTAAGGATGATGGAGAATACCAGGGCGGCTAAAATAGTAAGCTTGCCTACCCAAACCATCTTTTTCTCGTCGGCATCTTTGGCAATATGTTTCTTGTAAATATCCAGCGTAAATATGGTACTGATACTGTTGGCTTTACCTGCCAGCGAAGCCACAATAGCCGCCGTAAGCGCCGCTACCGAAAGCCCTTTAAGCCCGGTAGGTAAAAAGCCCAATATAGCCGAGTAAGCGTTATCCGAATTAAAGTGCCCGCCTGATGACATCTCCTGGTGCAGCGCTCCGTTTTTGTATAACACATAAGCAGCGATACCCGGTATTACCACGATAATAGGCATGGCCAATTTCATTAAACCGGCAAACAGGATACCTGTACGGGCGGTTTTTAAATCGGCGCCTAAGGCACGCTGGGTAATGTACTGGTTACAGCCCCAATAATTCAGGTTCACAATCCATTGGCCCGCAAAATACATGGCTATGCCCGGCAGTGCCAGGTATTTGGTAATTTCGGCCTGTGGCGCGTCTGGTTTTGGTTTGGCCATCATCATTTTAAAGTGCTCCGGCGAATCCTTGAACATCATTTTTAAACCGGCTATGGCATCTTTGCCTAAACCAAAATGCTCGCTCACCAACGTTAAAGCTATGTAAGTGGTAGCCAGGCCGCCTATTACAAGCACCAATACCTGTATTACATCGGTAAAGCCAATTACCTTCATACCGCCAAGGGTTATAAATAAGGCAAATATGGCCAGCGCTATAATAATGTTGTGCATCGAACTGATGTCGCCGCCAATCAGGTTATTAATGGCCAGCGCGCCCAGGTAAAGGATACTGGTAAGGTTAACAAACACGTATAAAAACAGCCAGAAAATGGCCATAATAAAGCTCACCGTTTCGTTGTACCGCGTATGTAAAAACTGTGGCATCGTGAAAATCTTGTTTTTTAGGTATACCGGGATAAACCATACCGCCACTATAATGAGCGCGATAGCCGCTACCCACTCGTAAGCCGCCACAGCCAAACCCACCGCGAAGCCCTGCCCGCTGGTACCTATAAACTGCTCGGCCGAAATGTTGGATGCAATAAGCGATGCCCCAATAGCCCACCAGGTAAGCGACCCCTCGGCTAAAAAGAAATCATGACTCGCCGATACACTGGCCTTTTTTTTGCGGCTATACACCCAGTAACCATAACTGGACACCACAATAAAATAGATCACGAATATGACGTAATCAATGGTTGAAAATTTGTTCATAAATTGGGTTTAAATTAGTTTTATTGTATTTGTTCTCTTTTGCTTTTTATCTAAAAATACACAACCGGAATCCCATCTTGGGCTGTGTGTTTGATTGTATTTTTAAAACGCTTGTCATTAAAATAGGTGTCATTGCGAGCATAGCGCGGCAACCTCGTCGCCTGCATGGCGGATCTGCATAGTTCGCGATTGCTTCGTTCCTCGCTATGACATAGTTTTTTGTTACATAAAGACTTACGAAGTTTTTAAAACTTCGTAAGTCTCGCTTTATTTATTTCTTCGGTCGTTATCCCCAATCCTCCAAAAGTCTTAACTCTTGATTCTAATCTCTTGACTCTTTTCCAATTGGGCGTTCCCTGCGGGCCGGGCTATCCGCTCATACTGCACAGGCCTTAATCACGGGCCGGTATCCGCTGCTATCCCTAACGCATTGTCTGAATCAGAATTTTCAGAATTTAAGAATTAACAGAATCCTTCGTTTTCTGCTAATTCATAAATAATCCGTCATTGCGAGGTACGAAGCAATAACGGGTTGATGTCATGCAATTCAAAAGTCTCCCCCTTCAGGGGGAGATTTAGAGGGGGCTTGAGCTCCTTCCTATTTATACGCTACCTCGTTCCACAATATCTCATTCCTGAATTGTGGTATAGTTGTGTCCTTGCCAATTCTTAAAAACTCGATGCCCGCCATATCAGCAAAATCCTGCATATGCTCGGCTGTTAAATTCTGGCTGTAAGCGGTATGGTGCGCGCCGCCGCCGTAAATCCAGGCTGCGCAGCCGGTTTTCATATCGGGCAGTGGTTTCCAAAGTACACGGGCTACAGGCAGGTTTGGCAGGTCTTCAACCGGTTCAACGGCTTCAACCTCATTCACCAGCAAGCGGAAACGGTTGCCCATATCCACAATTGATGCATTAAGCGCGGCACCGCCCGCCACGTTAAATACCAAACGCGCAGGATCGGCCTTGCCGCCAATTCCCAATGGGTGAACTTCTAACGCTGCCTGGCCATTAGCTAATGACGCATCCACTTCCAGCATGTGCGATCCTAATACCAACGCATTGTTAGGGTCAAAATGGTAGGTATAATCTTCCATGAAAGCGTTACCGCCCGGCAGGCCGGCGCCCATCACTTTAAATGCGCGCACCAGGGCTGCGGTTTTCCAATCGCCCTCGCCGGCAAAGCCAAAGCCATCGGCCATCAGGCGTTGGGCGGCAATACCTGGCAGCTGGATCATGCCGTGCAGGTCTTCAAACGTATCCGAGAAGCCTTTAAAACCCCCGTCAACCAAAAACTTGCGCAAACCCAACTCAATTTTAGCAGCATCATATACCGATTGATGTTTAGCGCCACCTTTTTTCAAATTATCGGCCATAGTGTAGGTAGCCTCATATTCTTCTATCAGTTCACTAACCGATTCTTCGCTTATCGCGTTAATCACGGCTACAAGGTCGCCAACACCGTAGGTATTTACCGAGAAACCGAATTTCAGTTCGGCCTCTACTTTATCGCCATCGGTAACAGCTACAAAACGCATGTTATCGCCAAAGCGCACAAATTTAGCGCCTTGCCAGTCGTACCAGCCGGCAGCAGCGCGGGTCCAGGTTTCAATCTGGGCCAAAGCCTCAGGATCCTGCCAGTGGCCAACAACCACCTTACGGTTCATGCGCATCCGCGATACCATAAAACCAAACTCGCGGTCGCCATGGGCGCTTTGATTCAGGTTCATGAAATCCATATCTATCGAACTCCATGGAATATCACGGTTATATTGGGTATGCAGGTGTAACATCGGTTTTTTAAGGATGCTCAGCCCGCGGATCCACATTTTAGCCGGGCTAAATGTGTGCATCCAGGTAATGATACCGATACAGTTTTCGGCCACGTTAGCAGCCTGCAGGGTTTCATAAATTTCTTCAGTCGATTTTACCACAGGTTTGTAAACAACACGAACGGGGATATTACCGGTTGCATCAATGCCGGCGGCAATTTCCTGCGAGTGTTCGGCAACTTTTTTTAGCGTTTCTTCCCCGTATAAGTTTTGGCTCCCTGTAATAAACCAAACTTCAAATTTTTTAAGATCGATCATTGTATAATTAGTGATTTATTGAATTAATGAATTATTGAGTTAGTGGATTATTAAATTAGTGATTGAAGTAAAGTTGAATTAGAAATTAAAATCGCGATACATACTTGTTAATGGTTTTTATATTCAATAATTCAGTCAATCAATAATTCAATAATTATTGTTTTGCCGGCGATAGTTTTAATAACGCTGCGCCGTGCAGGTTAATGCTTTGCTGGTAAGTTTTATTAAACTGGCCAACATCTTGCTTTTTCCACAAATCGCGCACCTTTACTTTGCCTTTAAGGCCCAGGGCTGCAAAGTTGACGGAAACACCTTTATTTACGTCGCCGATGTTGAAAAGGGCTACATAAATGTCTTTACTGCCAGGGATGGTTGAATACCATACCATGGCGCCATCTTGTTTATACAACTGTTTTGGATTGGCCGCTTTTTGGTTGGCTGCCAAAACTTCGTCGTTGGTAAAAAGCTTCAGTTCAAATTCCCGGTTTTCGGGCAGGTTACCACCTATCATCAAAGGCGAGCGGAAAATGCTCCAGAAGGTCATATGGGTAATTTCTTCATCTTCGGTAAAGCGGCTAAAACGTTCCTGCCCAACGGGGCCGCGTTTGCTTAGCTTACCAATCTGTATCATGTCACAATCGGGCCAATGACCGGGGCCGCTTACGCCTTCCCAGCTTTTGGCATAATCAAACATATGCAGTATCTCTTTCCAGTTGTCCCAAAAATCATCGGCCATGCGCCACATATTGGCATACTTAACAGCATGAGCTGCTTGTGCTACAGGAGTTTCGCCCGGCGAAAGGCTTAATACTATAGGCCTGCCACAATTTTGGATGGCTTTTTGGTAACCTTCAACCTCGGCATTGCTATATGGGCGCGATAAATCATCTACCTTAATAAAATCTACTCCCCATGAAGCGTATAGTTCCAATAGCGAGTTCAGATATTCCTGTGCACCTGGCTTTTTCATATCCAGCCCGTACATGTGGTTCATCCAGGGGCATTTGCTGTTGGTATCGGCCACCATATCGGCAGTAATACCGTTGGTGCCTTTTACCGGTGATTTTGACCAGTAGGCCTGTCTTGGGATACCGCGCATTACGTGGATGCCGAATTTTAATCCCTTAGCATGTACATAATCGCTTAAAGGCTTAAAGCCATTGCCGCCAAACGCCGAAGGGAATTTGGTAGGCTGAGGGGTTAACCGTCCCCATTGGTCCATAGTAAGCCATGGCACATAGGAGCCATCCTGCAAGCGCAATTGAAATGGATTGCCAATGTTGCTGCCCGGAGGGTTATCGTACGACCATAAAAAATCGACTACAATATATTCCCAGCCATGTTGCTTAAGGTTTTGAGCCATGTAATCGGTATTGGCCTTTACTTCGTCCTCATGCACGGCCGAGCCGAAGCAGTTATAGCTGTTCCAACCCATGGGTGGCGTAGCTGCAACCGTTTGTGCCGATGATGCCTGTGCTCCCAGCAGACCGGCTGCCAGTATAATGATATAGCGTAATGATTTCATAATTATTGGCCGTAGTATGAGTTTGGTCCGTGTTTGCGTTCAAAATGTTTTTTGATAAGCGAGTCCTTTAAACGTGGCGCCTGGTTATTAATTTGCTCGGTTAAGTAGGCCATTTGGGCAACTGCCTCTAAAACAGCGCTGTTGTAAACCGCTTTATGTGCTGTTTTGCCCCAGGTAAATGGCGCATGGTTGCCTACTAACACCATTTCTACCTCGTTATAATCCAGACCAGCGGCTGTAAAATGATCCATGATCTGGAAACCGGTTTGGTACTCATAGTCGCCCTCAATCATTTCATCGCTCATGGGCGGCGCACAAGGGATATCTGCCGTCAGGTGGTCGGCATGTGTGGTGCCGAAGATAGGAATGTCACGCTGCGATTGCGCCCAGGCCGTGCCATAGGTGGAGTGTGTATGTACAATACCGCCAATGTTTGGCCAGTGTTTGTACAGCACAGCATGCGTTTTGGTATCCGACGACGGACGCAGATCACCCTCTACCGTAACCCCATCAAAATCAACGATCACCATTTTCTCGGGCGAAAGATCTTCGTAAGGCACACCGCTTGGCTTTATAGCAAAAACGCCCAGCTCCCTATCCACAGCGCTTACATTGCCAAAGGTGAACAGCACCAGGCCCAATTTGGGCAGCTGCATGTTGGCTTCATAAGCCGCTTGTTTTATGTGTTGATACTTACTCATGCTAAAACAGAATTATCTTTAACGCCCTGGGTAGCTTTTGCTGCTATTTGCTGCGCGATAAAACTGCCTAAGGTTTTGTATTTATTGTAACGGGCCAGGTATAAGGCTTCTTTTTCTTTATTTGGATAATACTCCACATCAAACCCACGGCCCATACCCTGCATGGCATCTTCAACCGTTGGATAAATGCCGGCAACAACAGCCGCAAACATGGCCGCGCCCAGGGCACAGGTATGTTTAAACTGGTGAATGCGGATTGGCATCCCCAATACATCGGCCATCATCTGCATTACAAACGGCGACTTTTTAGCGACCCCACCAATACCAATGATCCCCTTAACCGGGATACCTTCGCTGATGAAACGCTCTACAATGCTTTTAGCCCCAAAGCAGGTAGCTTCGGCCAGCGAACGGAATACGCGCGGAGCATCGCTGCCCAGGCCTAAGCCGGTGATAGCGCCTTTTAACTCCTGGTTGGCATCCGGTGTGCGGCGGCCGTTAAACCAATCTATCGATAACTCGTTATCAAAATCCAAAGGCAGCAAATCGGCCTGGCGGCTTAATTCGGGGATGATCAACTCGGCCATTTCGGCTTTTAAAGCCTCGGCAGTAGCTGCGTCAATAATGGTTGATTGCGATAACAGGTTATTTAAAGGCCATAAAAGCACATTTTTAAACCAGGCATAAGTATCGCCAAAGGCCGACTGACCGGCTTCTAAACCTGTCATCCCAGGTATAACCGAGCCATTTACCTGCCCACAAATACCCGCTACCAGTTTGCCTTCAACTTCAACAGAGGGAGCAACCAAAATATCGCAGGTTGATGTACCCATTACTTTGCTTAAGTGGTACGGCTCAATTTGGCCGCCCACTGCACCCATGTGCGCATCAAAGGCACCGGTACCTACAATTACATCGGTAGATAAGCCTAATTTTTCGGCCCATTCTGCACTCAGTGTTCCTGCGGCTTCATCGGCGGTGTAGGTATCTTTAAATAGCTTATCGGTAATACCTGTCAATAACGGATCAAGCGATGAGAAAAATTCATCGGGCGGCAAGCCGCCAAATTCTTCGGCCCATAAGGCTTTATGACCTGCAGAACAGCGGCCACGTTTAATTTCTTTAACGTCGGTACCGCCTGTCAGCAAAAAGGGGATCCAGTCGCAATGCTCTACCCACGAGTGCAGAGCTTCGTGTACTTGGGCATCAACCCTTACAATATGCAGCAATTTGGCCCAAAACCACTCGGATGAGTAGATGCCGCCAACATATTTTAAATAATTGATATCAAATTTTGTGGCATGCTCGTTTATCTGGGCGGCTTCCAATACAGAGGTATGATCCTTCCATAAAATGAACATGGCATTGGGGTTTTGTTCAAAACCGGGCGTTAAAGCTAATGGCGTACCCGTTTTATCAACCGCTATTGGGGTTGATCCTGTAGTATCTACCGATAGACCTTTTACCGCTTTGGCTACTTCGGCGCCGCCTGCCTTTGCAATACAATCTTTTATAGTAGTTTCTAATCCTTCTATATAATCAAGGGGGTGTTGCCTGAACTGGTTTTCGGCCGGTTTGCAAAATAAGCCTTGCTGCCAGCGCGGATAATTGAATACAGATGAGGCTATTTCTTCGCCGTTGTGCGCGTTGATTAACACGGAGCGAACGGAGTCGGAACCGTAGTCCACCCCAATCACAAATTGGTCTTCTCTCATATTGGTTAAATAATTCGTGTTGAAGTAACACTTATTTTTTTACAATAAAAAATTTTTATTAAAAAACATTTAAATCGTTACTGAAACAGGGGGCTTAAAAGCTTAGTTTAAAGTGTATCCGGGTTGGGGATAAAATTCATAAATGCCTGAAATTTAGCGTAGTAATTTTGCATATTTAATTGATAATAGTATGCGCCGCGTTTTGAACCGGCTTTATCTTTATCATTCAGCTTAATGAGCAAGCCAGTGGCCAAAACCCGTTTGCTAAAATTCCGCTTATCAATCTGGGTATTAAAAACGCTCTCGTAAAGGGTTTGTAATTGCGGAATTGTAAACCTGGCCGGCAAAAGTTCAAACAAAATGGGATGCATGGCGGCCTTGTACCTGATGCGTTTTTTGGCTGCCTCTACCATTTCCTGCTGATCGAAAATAAGTTTAGGTACACGTTTTAGCGGGAACCAATCGGCATGGTAATCTTTACTTAGTTGTATCTCGTATTTGTTGATATCTATTAAAGCAAAGTAAGTAATTGATACGGTGCGTTCAATAGGATCGCGTTTTGTGCTGCCAAATGTGTGTAATTGCTCTAAGTAGACGCCTTCGAGCCCGGTAAGCTGTTTTAAAATGCGGTTGGCGGCCTGGTCTAAACTTTCGTCTACCTGCACAAAACCACCCATTAAACTCCAGTTCCCTTTCTCGGGCTGGAAACCTCTTTTAATCAGCAGAATTTTTAAAGTATCACCATCAAATCCAAAAATAATGCAGTCAACTGCCAGTAAAAGTCGCGTTTGTTTTGAGTATTTCTGCATGTGATGGGTTAAAAGAGCGGCAAATATAATTTTTTCGGCTAACGAAAAATCAAATTTATTGTCGCCTTATATTCAAAATAGTTTTAAATCGGATTTAGCAAGTAACAGGTATTTGGCTTACGCAATAAAAGTAAAAATATTTTAATTGTTTTTTTTACAATTAAATAAATTTTATTCTACCTTAGATTTTAATTAGGGCGCCCAATTGCCCCGATCACAAAACCAAACACCAAATTATAACCATTTAAACCGCAAAAAAAACTTAAAAAAAGTTAAATAAGCGGCAAAAATTTTCAGGAATTATGCAAAGAGTATACAAAACACAGTACTTATTTTACAGCTTCGCGTTATCATTATTAGTAAGCTGCAGTGGTCCGGCCGAAAAAAAGGAAGCCGCAGCAGGAGATTCTACATCAACAGTAGCCGCCGCGGCACCTGATGCCAAAAACTTTGAGGCTACCATAAACGGCAAGGCTGTTAAACTTTACACATTAAAAAACAGCAAAGGCACCAGCGTAGCCATCACCAATTATGGCGGCCGTGTTGTAAGCCTGTTGGTACCGGATAATAAAGGCACATTAACCGATGTGGTTTTAGGTTATGATAGCGTAAAAACTTACCAAAAACCTAAGGAGCCATTTTTTGGAGCGATTATAGGCCGTTACGGTAACCGTATTGGCAAAGGAAAATTTAGCCTGGATGGCAAAGCTTACCAGCTGGATATAAACGATGGCGTTAATACACTGCATGGCGGCTTTAAAGGTTTTTACGCACAGGTGTTTGATGCCGCGCAACCAAATGACAGTACGCTAAACCTTACTTACGTATCTAAAGACGGCGAAGGTGGTTACCCAGGTACGCTTACCAGCAAAGTAACTTATACACTAACTGCTGATAACTCGCTGAAGATAGAATACACGGCAACAACAGATAAAACTACCATAGTAAACCTTACCAACCACGCCTATTTTAACCTGAACGGCGCGGGCGACTCTACTATATTAGATAACGTAGTGAAGATTGATGCCGATAACATAACCCCGGTTGATACTACACTTATCCCGACAGGAAAATTGCAGCCGGTAAAAGGTACCCCTTTTGATTTCACCACCGCAAAAGCCATTGGCGCCAACATTAACGATAAGGACGAGCAGTTGAAAAACGGTAAAGGCTACGATCATAACTTCGCGCTTAATAAGCATGATATCACCAAATCTATAGCTACGGTAAGCAGCCCTAAAACAGGTATTGTGATGGATATTTATACCGACGAACCAGGCCTGCAATTTTATAGCGGTAACTTTTTAACCGGTGCTACCAACGATGGTAAAGGCGGCAAAGCTTACCCGCACCGTTCGGCATTTTGTATGGAGACGCAACATTTTCCGGATGCGCCAAACCAGCCTGCATTTGCATCAACGGTGTTAAAACCGGGGCAAACTTATCATACTACAACCATCTACAAATTCACCAATAAATAGGGTTGTTTAAGCCAATCAGTGTTATCGTTTGATGATTATTATCCCGAATTGAGATGTTGGATACCGAAATAAAATATCTGCTAAATGATATTGCTTTAAATAATAACAGGGCATCCTTTAAAAGGGTGTACCTGTTTTATTACAGCAAATTATTTTGGTTTGCCAAATCGTTTGTAAAAACTGATGAGGCCGCTGAGGAGATCATTGACGATGTGTTTTTAAACCTTTGGATGCAGCGTGCAAGGCTAACCGATATTGGTAACTTTAGTAATTATTGCTACATGTCGGTTAAAAATAAATCATTAACACACGTTTCAAAAGCAAAGCTGAACCAGGTAAATATTGATGACGTTGAGGTAGAGATTGCCGATTCGGCAGCTACAGGCGAAGACAAACTGATCTGTAGTGATACTACAGCGCTTATCAACAACTCGCTTAGTAAATTATCAGACCAATGCAAGCTGGTTTTTAAACTGGTAAAAGAAGATGGCCTTAAATATCGCGAAGTTGCTGAACTGTTAAGCTTATCTATCAAAACGGTGGAATACCACATGGGCAATGCGCTGCGGCAGATTTCTGTTGGGATAGTTAATTCGCAGAAAGACCAGGTGGCTGCTCAGGGAAAAGTGCTTTCTGAAAAATAACAGGTGATCGCCCTTGTTTACACCGCTGGGTTGAGTTCGGACACCGCGTAAATGGGATATACTCTGATATTTTCATAAGCCGCGTAATTTTCCAGCGAAAAACGAACTCCAAATGGCGTTTTTTTTTCGCTCAAAAAAAGAAACAAGCTTTGCATGGATCCCT
>Ga0307515_10000677_pt1 | contig 78511 bp, 74 predicted proteins | sample 17_EM_MG_FD_194513 | JGI IMG/M metagenome (GOLD analysis project Ga0307515, IMG submission 194513) | Populus trichocarpa ectomycorrhiza microbial communities from riparian zone in the Pacific Northwest, United States - 17_EM | ecosystem: Host-associated > Plants > Roots > Unclassified | place...
TTTTTTGCAGCAAATGTTTCCATAAATTTGTTCTTACATTTTTAATGAACAAATTTATTTATCCTTGACCGGGTAAACCATATGCAATTGGCCGGAGGGTTACGGAAGGGCTTTTCCCAAACGTTATCTTTCGAGAACAATAAAAAGGTAATCATGCAACAAACAGATACCACATTAATAATCGGCAATCCAATTATCAAAGACAAATATACTGCTGACCCAACTGCACTGGTCTATGGCGACACTGTATTTATTTATACAGGGCATGATGAAGCACCCGCTGGAACGGAAAAATATCTAATGAATGATTGGTTATGCTTTTCGTCAAGCGATTTGGTTAATTGGATCGAATATCCATCACCATTAAAAGCTACAGACTTCAAGTGGGCAAATGGTAAAGCATATGCTTCAAAAGTGATAGAACTTAATGGTGAATTTTTCTGGTATGTTGCGGTTAATCACCCTACTGCCGCCGGAGCGGCAATTGGTGTTGCTAAATCCAAAAACCCAACCGGACCTTTTGTTGATTCACGGGGTTCTGCTTTGATTACTATTGATATGCTTCCAAAGTTCGTTGATGAAAAAGCTAATCTTGATCCCACTGTAATTATTGATGATAATGGGCAGGCGTATATGTTCTGGGGCAATAAAACATGCTATTATGTAAAATTAAACAAGAACCTTATTGAACTGGACGGACCTATCAAAACATTGCAATTACCGGGATTTGAGGAAGGCGCTAATATCCATAAACGGAATGGCTGGTATTATCTTTCATACGGTTATCAAATGCCCGAAAAGGTAGCCTATGCCATGAGCAGAAGCATTGATGGACCCTGGGAGTTTAAGGGAATATTAAATGAGATTGCAGGAAATTGTGAAACAAACAGAGCAGCCATTTTAGACTTCAAGGGAAAATCCTACTTCATTTATCACAATGGAGCTCTAAAAAATGGAGGGAGTCACAGGCGTTCGGTGTGTATTGATTACTTGTATTATAATCCCGATGCCACCATGAAGCGGATAATTATGACTACTGAAGGAGTAAGGCAAGTAAAGTAAAAGGATTTTTTTTATTTTCTGTGTTGAAGAATGCACGAACCGCCAGTCGGGTAAGCAGGACATACACTCCAATGAGCAAACAGACTGGGTTGCATTTTGTATAACGTATTCAACAAGCCGTCGACGTTGGGCATCTTTTGGACATAAACAAAAACGACTAAAAATTGAAATATCAAAAACTTCTACAACTCGCATTTTCGGCATTGGCTTTTTTAACATTACCGTTAATTGTTCTTTCGCAAGAACAATTAAAGTTGCATACTATAGACTCAATAGTATATAGCATAAACCATAGCAGATTTTCGGAAACAACCGACACTGCAAATAATGACATTCCTGCTTATAATATTTTTATATCGACAATACAAACAACAGTTAGTGATGGTCTTAATCTAAGAAAGCACGTGCATCATATATTGAATTTCAACAACCCGCAAAAAAAGCAAGAGCGAGTGAATACTTTAGCATCTATTACTACAATAAAAATGCTTTAATCAAAGTTGAAGAGTCTGCAGACGACAAAAATGGAAGTTTTAAAATATTTTGGTATTTCGACGATGATAAACTTATGAAAGTTCAAATGCTGCCGACACCAGTTAACACTGATGGCTATGAAAGAATAAAAGACCGTGAGCAGTTATTAAAAGTGTTGTCAAAAACATTTCTTTCAGAATTTCGTATAAAACACCCGTCAATCTGATTTTTTAGCACCATTTTAAGGCAGCGCCCAACATTCGCTTGAGCCAGGCTGGCTCGACCGTGTTACAATGATTGCAGCCGCTTGCAACAGCGGGATGTTGACGGAGGTTGATGTTTTTGCCCGCGTGGTGCTGGTCCATTTAATGCCATCCACTCCTAGCCCCAACTCCTGCTCCGTCAGGAAATCCCTTTCGGTTCGTTTGAAATGCAGTTTAAAAGCAGGATGCGCTACGGGGCTGCGTTATGATAATTTAACAGGCTTCATCTAAATAAAAAAGCCGCATCAGCATTACTGATGCGGCCTAATTTGTCGGGACGACTAGATTCGAACCAGCGACCCTCCCGACTCCTCGTCGGGATGCGCTACCGGGCTGGTTCAAAATATAAAAGCCACCTCAAAAGAGATGGCTTTTATATTTTGTCGGGACGACTAGATTCGAACTAGCGACCCCTTGCACCCCATGCAAGTGCGCTACCGGGCTGCGCTACGTCCCGAACATTGGAAAAATAAGGCAGTAAACCCGCCTTCCGGGGCTGCAAATGTAAGTGATTCTTTCAAATTCAAAAATTTCAAAAACAACCATTATCTTCGCACAACTCATTTACAATGAAGTTTCTACTAAAACAGGTTTTCATTACGGACCCGCATTCGCCGCATCATCGTTCCCGCAAAGATATTTTTATTGTTGACGGTATTATCAGCGCTATCGCAGATAAAATCACCGAACCGGCAGACCAGGTGCTGGAAATGAATGGACTGAACGTTTCTCCCGGCTGGGCCGATGTTTTTGCCCATTTTTGCGACCCCGGTTATGAATACAAGGAGACCCTGCAATCGGGCGCCGCCGCAGCTGCCGCAGGAGGGTTTACCACGGTTTTTGTAGTTCCCAATAATAAACCCGTAATCGACTCCAAATCGCAGGTGGAGTACATTGTACAACAGTCAAAATCGCTGGCGGTTCAGATAATTCCGCTGGGGGCTATCACCAAAAATGCTGAAGGCAGGGAACTGGCCGAGATGTATGATATGAACAACAGCGGTGCCATCGCATTCAGCGACGGGCTAAATCCCCTGCAAGCTGCAGGCATCCTTTTAAAAGCCCTGCAATACATAAAATCATTTAATGGCGTAATTATACAGATACCCGAAGATAAAACCATAGCGCCGCACGGGCTTATCAACGAAGGGCTGGTATCTACCCGGCTCGGCTTGCCCGGCAAGCCCATGATGGCCGAAGAACTCATGGTGGCCAGAGACATCAAACTGGCCCGGTATGCAGATTCAAAAATACATTTTACAGGGGTGAGCTCGCCCAAATCGATCGAATACATCAAACGCGGCAGAGCCGGTGGCATAAAAGTCAGCTGTTCTGTAACCCCCTATCACCTTGCCTTTTGCGATGAAGATCTCTATACCTACGATACCAACCTTAAAGTAAACCCGCCTTTGCGCACCCGTGAAGATATGCTGGCCCTGCGCGAAGCGGTTGCCGATGGTACCATCGATTGCATTGCCACGCACCATATGCCGCAGGACTGGGACAATAAAACCTGTGAATTTGAATACGCTAAAAACGGAATGATTGGCCTGCAGACCTGTTACAGCGTATTAAAGAAAACAATGCCGGAAGTAAGTGAAGAAAGATGGGTTGAACTGCTCAGCATCAATCCGCGTACTATTTTCGGACTGCCGCTGCCGGCTGTAAAAGAGAATGAAAAAGCCAGCCTCACCCTGTTTCAACCAAATGAAGCCTGGGTATTTGGCAAATCGGATATACAATCAAAATCATACAATTCGCCTTTTATTGATACAGCATTTACCGGCAGCGTGGCTGGTATTATAAATGGAGAAAAGATTGTTCTGAACAGACGGTAATATGGAAAAGAAAGTTACTTCACGTGTAGTCAAGGGCGTTATTATTACAGGTATAATGATAGGCCTGGATATTGTTTTACAGAACATGTATTACCCGGTACCCGAAGGCACCCGTTATTTACCCAGGCTGATTATAGTCCTTGCCGGCATTTTTATCAGCTGTATCATGTATAGCAGGCAACTGGGTGGAAGCCCGGGCTTTGGCGATGTGTTCAGCCATGGATTAAGAACCACGGCACTGGTTGCATTCATGATGGCGGTATATACCTTTATAGCTATAAAATATATTTATCCGCCACCGGGGCCGGAAGAAATGGCCGCTGCGGTAAAAGCAATAGAAATGCAAGGCAATGTATTGCATGAACAGGCAGTACGCGATGCGGCGGAGGCGGCAAAAAACAGGTGGATTTTTTATGTATCGATTTCTATCTTCGCCACTGTTATACCCGGCCTTGCCGGTTCCCTGGCAGGGGCCGCCATTATGAAAAGAAGCGTACCAGGTACAATCAATATTAAAGAATAACCAGGATGGATCTTTCAATTGTAATACCACTTATTGATGAAGCAGAATCTTTGCCGGAACTAACGGCATGGATTGAACGCGTTATGAGTGAACAGCAATACAGCTATGAAATTATTTTTGTGGATGATGGCAGCAGGGACAATTCCTGGGAAATCATACAACAGCTGCGTTCTGCCAACCACAATATAAAAGGCATCAAATTTCAACGCAATTACGGCAAGTCGGCCGGGTTGAATGAAGGGTTCCGGGCTGCAAAAGGAGATGTGGTGATTACCATGGATGCCGATATGCAGGATTCGCCCGATGAGATACCCGAACTGCGGCGCATGATACTGGAAGGAAAATTTGACCTGGTGAGCGGGTGGAAAAAAATACGCCATGATAATACCCTCACTAAAAATATTCCTTCCAGGTTTTATAATGGCATGACCCGGAGTCTTTCGGGCATACAACTGCACGATTTTAACTGCGGACTGAAAGCCTATCGCAAAAACGTGGTAAAAAGCATAGAAATCTATGGCGATATGCACCGGTATATTCCGGTACTGGCAAAATGGGCAGGATTTAAAAAAATTGGTGAGAAAGTGGTAGAACACCGCGCCCGGAAATATGGCACCACCAAATTTGGACTCAGCCGTTTTGTGAACGGCCCGCTTGACCTGGCATCCATCATGTTTGTAGGTAAATATGGAAAACGACCGATGCATTTTTTTGGCCGCTGGGGCTCCATTTGTTTCGGACTGGGATTTGCCGTTTTTGTGTACATGGTAGTATCCAGATTAATGCATCCCGAAATAGGACTGAGTAACCGCCCCCCTTTTTATATTGTTTTAACAGCCATGATCATCGGTTCACAGTTGTTCCTGTCTGGTTTTATCGGTGAAATGATTTCAAGAAATTCACCCAACCGCAACCATTACCTGATTGAAGAAAAAACCGGAATGGAATAATGTGGTTCGCGGATTATGGAACGCAGATTTTCATGATTCATATGATAAATATGATAAGAATGTGCTGGTTGGTGGCTATTGAAATGGCAAATGTCTAAAGTTGCAGCACGATATTATAATCATGCAAAAGTGCCGGCCACACAACACTCAACACACAACACTTAACACACAGCACCCGACACAAAAACTGAAACAAATTAGACATCATCACATCAGACATCTTTTAATTGATTAAAACAGTCATCATACTCGGCCCGGCACATCCTTTTCGCGGAGGGGGCATCACCACATTTAATGAACGGCTGGCAGATGAGTTTCAGCAGCAGGGCTATGATGTGACCATCTATAATTTTTCTCTGCAATACCCGGCATTTTTTTTCCCGGGCAAATCGCAATATTCCACCGGTCCGGCGCCCGCACACCTGAAAATTTTACAGAAAGTAAATTCCATCAACCCGCTGAACTGGTTGAAAGTGGGCAATGAACTGATGAGGCTGAAACCAGACCTGGTGGTAGTGCGTTACTGGTTGCCGCTGATGGGCCCTGCGCTGGGTACTATTTTAAGAAGGGTGAAAAAAAACAGGCATACCAAAGTGATTGCCATTACAGACAATGTGATACCGCATGAAAAAAGGCCGGGCGATAAACCGTTTACCCGCTATTTTTTACAACCCTGCGATGCCTTTATTACCATGAGTGATAAGGTAATGAAAGACCTCAAATCAATTGAACCAGAAAAAACTGCCATACAGGTACCGCATCCATTGTACGATAATTTCGGGGCCGCCATTTCAAAACAGGCAGCCAGGCAGGCACTGGGTATACCTGTTGCGGATGCCGTAATCCTTTTCTTTGGATTTATCAGGAAATACAAAGGGCTGGACATTTTGATGGAAGCCATGAAACTGGTAAAAATAAACGCGCAAAACGGATTAAAGCCGCCCCCTAAACTGATGGTAGCGGGCGAATTTTATGAGGAGGAAAAAATATACCAGCAACAGATAGATGCACTTGGTATCAGGGATATGCTGATACTAAAAACCGGTTTCATACCAGACAGTGAAGTAAAAAATTATTTTTGTGCTGCAGACATGGTAATTCAGCCCTACCGCAACGCCACACAGAGCGGCGTAACCCCCCTCGCCTATCATTTTGAAATACCCATGGTGGTGACAAATGTTGGCGCGCTGCCCGATTATGTGCCCCATGAAAAAGCGGGACTGGTTACTCAGCCGGATGCCGCTTCACTGGCGGCTGCCATTGAACGGTATTTCAGTTTAGGTGAAGACTATTTTTTGCCGCAACTTCGCGAAGAAAAGAAAAAATATTCCTGGCCGGTGTTGGTGGAAGAGATTATTAATCTGGCGAAAACGAAAAATTGGTAAATGCGGCATGAATGTGATGAATGTGTAAACCTGCCTGCCGGCAGTCAGGTGTGATGAATGTGAAAAATGCAGCGACGCGGTCGGTACCGCAGGTCAGACCGCCGGATGATTGGAATAATTATATTATAAAAAATGATTTACCGAAGTAAAGCTCCTTTGCGCATAGGCCTTGCCGGTGGTGGTACCGATGTAAGTCCATACAGCGACCTGTATGGCGGTGCTATTCTCAATGCAACAGTCAGCCTTTACGCATATGCCAATATAGAACCCCTGCAGGAAAATGCCATTATACTGCAGGCGCTCGACCGCAGGGAAGAAAAAAGATATGAATGGGCGAGCGAATTACCGATAGACGGAACATTGGATCTTCTGAAAGGCGTATACAATTCTGTGCAGCGCGATTACGGTATGCCGCTAACTGGTTTCCGGCTCAGCACTTTTGTAGATGCGCCGGCCGGCAGCGGACTGGGCACTTCCTCCACCCTGGTAGTTGCCATTATTGGCGCCTTTGCAGAGATGTTCCGCCTGCCCCTTGGCGAATACGATATGGCGCACCTGGCATACAATATTGAAAGAAACGATTTGCAGATGGCCGGTGGCCGGCAGGATCAATATGCGGCTACATTCGGGGGCGTCAATTTTATGGAATTTTACGGAGAAGACAAAGTAATTGTAAACCCGCTCCGCATCAAACAACAATATTTATTTGAACTGGAAAACAACCTGTTGTTATATTATACTTCCACCAGCCGTGAAAGCGCTAAGATCATTGAAAAGCAAAGCCGGAATGTTGTAAATAAACAGGCGAAATCAATTGATGCCATGCACCACCTGAAGCAACAGGCACAGATGATGAAAGAAGCATTGCTGAAAGGACGCCTGCACGAAATTGGGGAAATACTTGATTTTGGATTTCAGCAAAAAAGGCTCATGGCCGAAGGCATCAGCAATAGCCTGATGGAAGAAATCTACGAAAGTGCAAAAAAAGCCGGCGCTACCGGTGGAAAAATTTCCGGAGCAGGCGGCGGAGGATTTATGATATTCTATTGCCCGGATATCAGTAAATACAAGGTACAGGATGCGTTGAAACAATTTGGCGGTTATTGCCAACCGTACCGTTTTACCGAACACGGCCTTACCACCTGGACGATTTAGTTGATCAGTTAATCAGTTGATTGGTTGATTGGTAAGAAGGCCGTGCTGCGGAGTAGATAACTTATTGTAAAACACTGTTAAATTTATTACAAACCAGTCAACCGATCAACCAGTCAACCAATCAACCAATCAACTAATCAACTAATCAACTGATCAACCAATCAACTGATCAACTAAATTTGCAGCTTATTTTAAAAAAGAATGAATAAAATAAAACATATTATTGAAGAGTCTTTGGCGGTTAAGAATACCATCCTGGCCGATGAACAAATGATCAGCAACATAGACAAGTTTACCAATGCAACAGTAACGGCGTTGAAAAACGGCCACCGTGTTTATTTTTGTGGAAATGGCGGCAGTGCAGCAGATGCCCAGCACCTGGCGGCAGAATTCAGCGGCCGTTTTTATCTGGACCGGGATGCTTTGCCCGCAGAAGCCCTGCATTGCAATACTTCTTACCTCACGGCAGTGGCGAATGATTATAGTTTTGATGTAATTTATGCCCGACTTATAAAAGGGCTTGCCCATACCGGCGATGTATTAATTGGATTATCTACTTCCGGCAACTCGGTCAATATTGTAAAAGCGTTTGAGACTGCCCGTGAGAAAGGCGTTATTACTGCCGGTTTTACCGGCGAAGGTGGCGGTAAATTAAAAGCGCTGAGCGATTTTCTTTTTGATGTACCTTCAAAAAATACACCACGCATACAGGAAAGTCATATCATGATTGGACATATTATTTGCCAGTTGGCCGAAGAAAGATATTTTGCACCCGCCTCATAAAGACTTAATTAATTTATGGAAATAAAAGAGGCAATTATTCTGGCAGGCGGCCTGGGCACACGACTAAGATCGGTGCTGCCCGACCTGCCCAAATGCATGGCGCCTGTAAACGGCAGGCCCTTTCTGTCTTATATTATTGACTACTACCAACAGCAGGGTATTCAGAAATTTATTTTTTCGCTGGGATATAAATTCGAAGTGATACAGGCCTGGCTTAAAACGGAATATCCTTTACTGACCATTGAGTGTGTCATTGAAAAAGAACCACTGGGTACCGGTGGCGCTATTCAGCTGGCAGTTGAAAAAGCAAAAGCAAAAGATATACTTATACTAAACGGCGATACCCTTTTTAAAGCGGATCTGGCCGCAATGGCGGCTTTTCACAAACGAAACGCAGCGGCTTGCACATTGCTGTTAAAACCCATGGAGCATTTTGACCGCTACGGTGTGGTTGAAATTGAAGACGATGGACGCATAAGAAGTTTTAACGAAAAAAAGAAGTACGAGAAAGGCCTGATCAATGGTGGTGTGTATATACTGAATACCGGCCGGTTCCGGCAGCAAAAAAGGCCCGTTGTTTTTTCATTTGAAAAAGACTACCTGGAATTGTTTTTTTCTGCCATGCCCATGTACGGTTGTGTACAGGACGGTTATTTCATTGATATCGGCATACCCGAGGATTTTGAACGCGCTGGCCGGGAGTTGGGAAGCAGGAAGTAGGAATTTGGAATTAGGGATTGGGGTTGTGTTGGGTTCATAATATGAAATTTGCAGCAAAACCAAATTCCTAATTCCTAAAAAAAGCCGCTTAATAAAAAATATAAAATGTTAGATCTGCAACAGGTAGATAAAAACTGGACATTGTTTCTTGACAGGGATGGTGTACTGAATCATGATAAAGTAGGCAGTTATATTTTCAATACCGCCGAGTTCAGGTTTTATGACGGGGTAATGCAGGCGCTCCATATTTGCAACAGGGTGTTTGGTCATATTATTATTGTCACCAATCAACGTGGTGTAGGCAGGGGACTGATGAGTGAATTGGATTTAATGGACATTCACAACAAGATGTTACAGGATGTGGAAGCAGCTGGTGGCAGAATTGATGCCATCTATTACGCCACTTCGCCCGACAATAACCATCCGGAAAGAAAGCCGCATCCCGGTATGGCCCTGAAAGCCCGGGAAGATTTTCCTGAAATTGACTTTAACAAATCTATTATTGTCGGCAATAACCTGAGCGATATGGAATTTGGCCGCAATACCGGCATGCACACCGTTTTCGTGCACACTACCCAACCAGATCTGGTTCTGCCCCACCCGGCCATTGACCTGGCATTTAAAAGCCTGTTAAAATTTGCAGCTGCATTGCCCGTACGGTAAAATTTATTGAGGATATCTGCGTTGAAGGCGGGTAAGTTAGCCGCCACCACTGCCGTGATACGGAAACCAGTATAAGCGGCTGACACTGATTATTGTACCTTTGTTATTTATTAACAACCCATGAGCAAATATTTCTTTGTTTTAGCTTTTTTAGCCTGCGTGGCATTCACGCCGGCGAGCGCACAGCGGTTCAGTGCTGCTGACAAAAAAATGATCATAAAAAAAGAAGATTCGCTGAAAGTATTTGCAGACAGCATGATCAATGCTGAAACAGCCGGAAAACGTTTTCTGAGCGACAGCCAGTTTGTAAAAACATTTGTGCGCACGCTAAAAATTCCCAATTCATTTGCTTATCCGTTTGATTCATTGCCCACGGTATCAAAATTATACCCGCAGGACAGCTCGTTCCGCATCTTCACCTGGCAACTGAAAAAAGATGAATACATGTATTATCAGAAGGGCGCCATACAGATGAAAACACCCGATGGCACATTGAAACTTTTCCCGCTTTTCGATGCCAGTATGTTTACGGCTAAACCCGGCGACTCATTAAGAACCAGGAAAAACTGGATTGGCGCTATTTACTACCGCATTGTTCAGAAAGAATTCAATGGCAAAAAATATTATACACTGCTGGGCTTCGATGATTTCACGGTGAGCAGTAACCGCAAATGGATGGAAGTGATGAGTTTCGACGACAATGGCGAACCAGTATTTGGCGGCCCTGTGATCAGTTTTAAAGACGATACCAGTAAGGTGAAACCGGTGCTGAACCGCTTTGATATTGAATACAAGAAAGAAGCACGCACCCTGTTTAATTATAACCCGGAAATGGATATGATCATCTATGACCACCTGGTGTCTGAAACGGATGAGCCGGGCAAAAAAGATACTTATATTCCCGATGGCGATTTTGAAGGTTTCCGCTGGGAAAATGGCCAGTGGGTGCATGTAGACAAGGTTTTCAACTTTAAATTAAAGGAAGGCGAAGTTCCTGCCGAGGCAACCATAAAAGATGATGGTGGTAATATCAACGAAAAAAAGCTGATGGAACAATCGGAAAAAAATATCGAGAACGCCAAAAAGAAAGAAGAAGCGGAGAAAAAACCACCGGTTAAGAAGAAAACGGGTAACAATGGCTGAAACTCGTAAACCTTAACCCCGTAAACCCCCTTACCCCCTAAAGGGGAGATATTTAGTTTTCATAATGGATATGGAATAAAGAATTAGGGTGCGTTCCTTCATCGTCGTGCCACCCTCGTATCCGTACAACTCTTAATTCTTAACTCTCCCATGCAGCCGCCGAACTCATAACTCTTAACTCATAATTCATAATTCTTAACTCTTAACGCTCGCCCGTCCGCCGTTGTTGGTGTTTTCACCAACAACCCGAAGCAAACGGAAATACATTGCTGCATTTCGAATCCGTCAGACGGGGACGTCTGACCGGGATCCGCCGAACTCATAACTCATAACTCATAATTCATAATTCATAACTCTTAACTATCCCGCGTAGCAGCAGAACTCATAACTCTTAATTCATAACTCTTAACTAATTAATCAGTTTATTCTTCGCACGCAGGTATTCTTCTTCGCTGAGTATGCCTTTTTGTTTAAGTTCAAAAAGCTTTTCCAGTTCGGAGGCTACTGATGACTGTGATTTGGCATGAAGTCCCATGGCGGAAGCCATCTGCGTGGCCTGGCTTTGTAACTGTATATTTTTGTAATCGGACTGCGCAAGGGTGATGGTATCTTTCAGTCGTTTGGGATGATACACGTTGAAGTAGTCGGTAGCGCCGATTTCGGCGGCGGTCTGAATTTCTACATGACCATAGTTAAACAGCCGGCCCCACAATGTCTGATCGTAGGAAACATTGTTTATTTTATCGAGCGGACTTTCCTTTGCATAATGGCTGAACAGGCCAGCTTCATCTATAACACGGTAATTGGTAACTACCCAGATACTGCTTTTCCATTGCAGGTATTTTACGAAGAAAACAATTACACCCAGTAATGCCACTGTCCATCCGTAATGTTCCATGAATCCCATAAAATTAGCACCCACAATAGCTGCCAGCGCAAATAGTGCCGGCCAGATCATGGAGATCCAACTTGTATAGGTTACCAGTAAAACTTTTTCATCTTTTTGGAGTGGTGTTCGCATGACAGTCAGGAGATATTTTAAAAATTGAATTTTAAATGTTGAATTGCCGGCGGCCATAGCGAAGGGCTACACCCCCCGCTATTCGATTTCGCCCTTACAGGGCTGATCATAAATCATCCTATTTGATCATCACAATCATGAAAATCTGCGTTCTATCATCCGCAAAGCATTCATCTCATTTACACATTATCTCAATCATCCAGTTTCAGTACTGCCAAAAAAGCTTCCTGCGGTACTTCCACATTCCCTATCTGGCGCATGCGTTTCTTTCCTTCTTTTTGTTTTTCCAGCAATTTACGTTTACGGCTGATATCACCGCCATAACATTTGGCGGTTACATCTTTGCGCATGGCGCTGATGGTTTCGCGTGCAACAATTTTTGCGCCAATGCCTGCCTGTATGGCAATCTGGAATTGCTGGCGCGGCACCAGTTCCTTCAATTTTTCACAGAGCTTTCTGCCAAATTCTGCAGAGCGTGCACGGTGTATCAGCGCGCTCAGCGCATCCACTTTATCGCCATTCAGCAGTATATCCATCTTTACGATGTCGCTGTCGCGGTTGCCGATGGGGTGATAATCAAATGAAGCATACCCGCGGGTCTGGCTTTTTAATTTATCATAAAAATCGAATACAATTTCGGTGAGCGGCATTTCAAAACTGAGTTCCACCCGGGTGGGCGTAAGATAACTCTGGTTTAAAAGGATGCCGCGTTTTCCGAGACAGAGGGTAATGATATTACCGATATAATCGGGTTTTGTAATGATCTGTGCTTTTATAAAAGGTTCTTCCACCCGGTCAATGCGAACGGGGTCGGGCATTTCCGTGGGATTGTTTACAATTACTTTCTGGCCATTGGTAGTATAGGCAATAAAGCTAACGTTGGGAACGGTGGTAATAACGGTTTGGTTAAATTCACGTTCCAGCCGCTCCTGAATGATTTCCATGTGCAGCATACCCAGGAAGCCACAACGGAAGCCAAAGCCGAGCGCCTGGCTGGTTTCCAGCTCAAACGTAAGCGATGCATCGTTCAGTTGCAGTTTATCTATACAATCGCGCAGCTCTTCAAATTCGTCTGTATTTACAGGAAATATGCCGGCAAAAACCATGGGTTTCACTTCCTGGAATCCACGGATACCTTCTGTACAGGGGTTGGCTATCTTTGTAATGGTATCCCCCACTTTTACTTCTTTGGCATTTTTAATTCCGGTAATGATATACCCTACATCGCCGCAGTTCACTTCCGGTTTTTCGGTCATTTTTAATTTCAGAATACCTACTTCATCCGCTTCATATTCCTGATCGGTTGATACAAATTTTATCTTATCGCCTTTTTTAAGGCTGCCCTGTAAGATGCGGTAATAAACAATAATGCCCCTGAACGAGTTGAAGACACTGTCAAATACCAATGCCTGCAATGGTGCATTGGGGTCTCCTTTCGGGGCTGGTATGCGCCCCACGATGGCTTCCAGTACTTTGTCGACCCCCAGTCCCGTGCGGCCGCTGGCGTGTAGAATGTCTTCGCGTTTGCAACCAATCAGTTCCACAATCTGGTCTTCCACTTCTTCTATCATGGCGCCGTCCATATCAATCTTGTTTATCACGGGAATGATCTCAAGATTGTTATCGATAGCCAGGTAAAGATTGGAAATGGTTTGCGCCTGTATACCCTGGGTGGCATCAACCAGCAGCAGGGCGCCTTCGCAGGCGGCCAGTGCGCGGCTTACTTCATAGCTGAAATCCACGTGACCGGGTGTATCAATCAGGTTCAGGATATACTCCTGTTTATCCTCGTGTTTGTAGTTAATCTGTATGGCGTGGCTCTTGATGGTGATACCTTTCTCGCGTTCCAGATCCATATCATCCAGCACCTGGTCCATCATATCCCTGTCACTGATGGTTCCTGTACTCTGCAACAGGCGGTCGGCCAGGGTGCTTTTACCATGGTCTATATGAGCGATGATACAAAAATTGCGTATGTTCTTCATGTTCCCGGTCCCCATAAAAGAGGGACGACTTTTTAAGTTTAACGAGGTGCAAAAGTAACTCATTTAGGCTGTATTAACTATAGGCCGTCCGGCGGGCAATTTGAAGGCAGGATAATGAGAATAAATGCCCGTGAATATAATATTTGCGCATGTGCGTATGTGCATAACATTCATAAATATTGGGGGAGATTAGCTCCGTAAAATTTTATTGATATTGAAACCTTTATAATACCTTTATAGAGCGAAAATTAAAGTATAGCCATTCATGGGCTGTATCCTCGAAACATGTGACGGGCTTTTTTAGAATGGCTGCATTTTATTGTTCAGAACAACGATTGGGAGTAGAATTGTTTGTTTAAGAAATTAAAATTTAGCCATATGAACAATGCCACTATGTCCAGAATCGCAACAATTGCCTACGCCATTGTTATCATCATCTTCGGCGTTACCCATTTCATCAATACACAGGATATGAGAAATTATGTGCCGTCTTTTATACCGGGCGGCGGTTTTTGGGTTTACCTGACCGGCTTTTTTTTACTGGCATCGGGTATAGCCATTCTCATAAACTGGAAGGTGAGGCTGGCCGCAATACTGTTAACCATATTATTATTGTGTTTTGCGCTGTTTGTACACCTGCCACGCACCATCAATGGTTTTGAAAGCGGGGTGGGACTTATTATGAAAGACCTTGGCCTTGCAGCAGGTTCATTGCTGATAGCCAGCAGGAGTGAATCAAAATAGTTGATTGATTTAATGGCAGGACTGTTAAAAGAACAATAGACAATGTTCCGGACATATAACCCGGTATATATTCTCTTTTAACCCTGTGAGCCTGACTCCGTGAACGCTGTTGAAAATGTTTTTGCAGGCAGCCTGTCCATTATTTCAATGGTTGCATGAATACAACCTTTTCAAATTCCGCTTTTATCCCTCCCCGGGGCAACGGAAATTGCATGCTGCGTGTAAATAAAAAATCTAATTATTGCCTGGCCATTTACCAGAAAATGGACCAGGCAAGCATCTTTGGTCAATTTTTGATTGTCTATATTATAGTCTGCCATTCCCCCGGTACCGATCAGCCGTTTACAATAGTGTGTCATAAGCCAGCTAAAAGCGGATAAATTTTGCTTTACCGGCCATGATTGTTTGCAGGTAAACCGAATTCTGTTATTTTTATACGGGCTGATTTGCCTTTGTTACTGCCTTTAAATCACAGACAACCTTTAACACATAACCAAAATTCAAATTATGAAACAAGTAAACACTTTAACAACCCTCTGTTTTGTGGCTGTATTTGCACTGGTGATAGCTTCGTGTTCTAAAGACGGGCCTGCCGGACCAGCGGGTGCAGCCGGACCTGCAGGGCCAGCTGGTGCCGCAGGCGCTACCGGCCCGAAAGGTGATACCGGGGTTGCCAACGTAATCTATTCTCCCTGGCTGGATGCAACGTATACTGCAGATACCATTCATACCGGTGCTATTATTGATACCATCGGTTTTTATTACCTTGCGGCAGCGCCAAAGCTTACGAATGCCATTTTAACTACGGGGGAAATAAAAGTGTACATTAATTTAGAAAGTGCTGCTACCCCCAGGATTGTTCCATTGCCCTATTTTGACCCTTATTTTGGTATTAGTGTCAACCCAACTTTTTCGAATGCGCTCATTACGTTGTATTCCAATTTAAATGTGTCTACCTACACAGATACAGGAATCAAATACCAGCAATGGCGCTATATCCTAATCCCCGGTGGTAAACCGGCCCGTTCGGCCATCGACTGGAATAACTATGCAGAAGTAAAAAAATACCTGAACCTGACAGATTAGTAATACCCGGTTATAATGAAATACAAATGACGCGGCAGACTGCCGCGTCATTTTTTTATTGATACTGATCCGCTATTTTATCCTGAACGCAATACCTGCCTGTATATGCCTGGAATGCCATGCATACCGGTTGTCGATATCATTGATATTGGTAATGCCCTGGTTGTATCGTCCATACAATGCAACACTGCCAATGGTAAATTGCAACCCTGCATTGGCGCTGAATTCATATCTTTTAAAAGCGATGCCCTTGTTGTCATCCATCAGGCTTTCTGCATCAAACAACATGATGCTGTATTGGGGCCCGGCAAGAATGGAAACATATTTGTTGAGATTGTATTTTACCATGACCGGCACACTGATATAACCCAGTTTAATATTGTCTGCAGCGAAAACATTGCCTTCCGTATTGTAGTAGGTCATGAAGTCGCTGGCTTTTTTGGTATTGGTTTGCGTAAACAACAGTTCTGGTTGTATACTCCATTTATTGCTGAGCGGCTTTTCTGCAAAACCACCGAATTGGGCGCCGGTAGTAAATCCGGTGGCCATGCCATTGCCTTTGATGGTAGAAAAATTAAGATCCGTTTTTACACCGAAATGCCATTCGGTTGATTTTGTTTGTGCCTGCAGCATACAGGTAATGAATAACAGAAAACTGGTAGTTGTGTATTTCATATAATTACTGATTGAGTATAGGGTGTTGTTGTGTAATGAACAATTTTCAAAACTATTCCAACCTGCAAATACACAAATCCTAAAATATACCAGCAGCAAACAGTTGCCGGTAGATAAGCTGGATTAACAGGTGAATGCGTTTTGATTTTGAGATTTTGAGATTTCGTTCGCTTAGCTTGTTTCACGCGGCGGTTGGGCGGGGCGGCGGTTCTATTTTGAGATTTTGGGAGGGTGTGATTTTGGGATTTCGTTTGCCTGGTTTACATGGGTTGAACGGCCTACAAATTGAATGATGAATTGCATCCAACCCTGCAGGGGTTGAACAATCATAGCCCCGGGTGCAACCCGGGGCTATGTGTCATTTCACGTTATGCAACCCTGAAGGGGTTAAACGGCTTACAAACTGAACGATGAATTGCACCCAACCCTGCAGGGGTTGAACAATCATAGCCCCGGGTGCAACCCGGGGCTATGTGTCATTTCACGTTATGCAACCCTGAAGGGGTTGAACGACTTACAAATTGAACGATGAATTGCATCCAACCCTGCAGGGGTTGAACAATCATAGCCCCGGGTGCAACCCGGGCTATGTGTCATTTCACGTTATGCAACCCTGAAGGGGTTGAACGGCCTTCAAATTGAACGATGAATTGCATCCAACCCTTCACGGGTTAAACAGCCTACAAATTGAACAATAAATTGCAACCAACCCTTCACGTGTTGAACAGCTTACAAATTGAACGATGAATTGCAACCAACCCTGCAGGGGTTGAACAATCATAGCCCCGGGTGCAACCCGGGGCTATGTGTCATTTCAGTTTATCCAACCCTGAAGGGGTTGAACAAAACATTTGCGACCTATGCAGTCAATGTCCGCCAACGTTTTTTACCTGTCATGCTGCGTGAAACCAATTTCAGAAAAAAAATACCGCCCCGGGAGGCGGTATACGTGTTTAGCGTTCAGGCTTACAATTATTAGGATCTGCTTAGTATTTATAATAATTTCTTTTGGCATCGGTGATCGCCTGATCGCGCTCAGCTCTTAATTGATGAACTACTTTTCTCCTTTCCTTACGGGTAAGACTTTCATCGTGTTTGGCAGACCAGATTTTGTCTTCATAATCATTCTTTATGTCTTCTATCCGCAAATCAAGCTTGGTAGGACGGTGACCATACACCCCGCTATATCCATACGGATACCCGAAAGGTGAATAATATGGAGAATAAAAAGGTGAATAACCAAAACCTACGCCAACCGAAACCCTCGGCGGGGCAATATACACACGTCCACCACCACCATAGCCGCCATGGCCGAAACGCTGCGCTGAAGCTCCCATTGCCAATCCCAAAGCCAATACTATTACCATTATCTTTTTCATAACTGTTCAATTTTATACTGTATAGACTCAAAAATTATACAAAAGAAAAATCCATACCATCTTTATAACGAATCGATAACAATTGCCGCGCACTACTCCCGAACCGACTGATTTTCTTGATTTTTTCTTAACAAATGGTGCACAAAAGGGCAGCCGGCGCCGCGTAAAAATGTCATATCAGGCTGCAGACTGACACAAAAAAAAGCGCCGGTTAGGGCGCCTTTGTACATGCATTATTTAATCCGGATGAACAGTTGAATTATTTTTCTGTGAGGCCGCTTTCCTTCCATTGTTTGATAATTGCAATGGTACTGTCATTCAGTTTTGGATGCTTCATCGGCATAAACCCTTTTTCATCGGGGTTTAACTGTATGCGGCGGAGTATATCGTCTATGTCTTTTTTAACATTGGCATAATTGTCATATGCTTCCTTGTTACCACCTTTTGAAGGGATATGACAGGGAGTGCAGGAACCCACTATAATAGGCTGAATGCTGGTTTCATACGTAAGAACAGCTGCCGGCGCCGATGCTTTTTTTGCCGTATGGCAATAAGATAAAAACACAGCCATCATGATTATGAGCGACGAAACATATAGTTTTTTCATATCGTAGTTAGTTATTTTGATCAAATATATTTAATTCTTTGTGACAAACATCTGACAATTCATTTTTTTTGGGACAACACGAAGAAGACGCGAATAGGAAGCGAATGAGCGCGAATGTGGATAACGGACGTGTGTGAGATGCAATTACCCTTATACGGCTATTCGCGTCTATTTAGTGTCCTGTTGGCCGCCACCCGCGCATTATTCGCGGCCAATTCGCTTCCCATTCGCATCTTATTCGTGTGCTCTATTCGCGTTTTTCACTATTTTTAAACCTTACCAATAATGGTTATTACCCAATGACGGATTTATCCCGTGGGCCAGCCGCCCCCACTCCGCATCTTTCGCGCACACTGGGCCCCGTTATGTTATGGGGGCTGGGTGTGGGATACGTAATATCCGGTATGTATTTTGGCTGGAACCTGGGGCTTGCAGAGGGCGGCACCTATGGAATGGCCATCGCCACCTTTTTCAGCATTATCCTCTACATCTGTTTTACCTTTTCTTATACGGAGCTTGCCTGTGCCATACCCAAAGCCGGGGGTGTTTTTGATTATGCCACGAGGGCCCTGGGTATAAAAATGGGTTTTATAGCAGGCGTTGCCCAAATCATCGAGTTTGTTTTTGCACCGCCTGCCATTGCCGCCGCCATCGGCGCCTACTTTGTTTATTTTTTCCCGCAGTTTTCAGTTTCCAGTATCGCCATCACCGTATACATCATTTTTACTGCGTTGAATATTTATGGTGTAAGAGCCGCCGCGGTTTTTGAATTAATCATTACCATATTCGCTGTTTTTGAATTGCTGCTGTTCACTGGTATTACACTCCCTCATTTTCAGCTCAGCAACCTGCAGCAAAACCCTTTTCCGCATGGATGGGTGGGTATTTGGGCATCTATCCCTTTTGCCATCTGGTTTTTTCTGGGGTTGGAAGGGGTGGCCAATGTAGCCGAAGAAGCCATTAACCCGCAACGCAATGTGCTGCTGGGTTTTGGTTCTGCACTTTTTACCCTCGTTATTTTATGCGTGCTGGTATTTATCAGCGCCGTTGGCGTAGGCGGATGGGAAGCTATCGTGTACCCATCACCGGGAGCTGCCCCTTCAGACTCTCCCCTGCCGCTGGCGCTCATGCAGGTAACGGGCAAATCCGGCCTGCTGTACCATTTGCTGATAACCATCGGACTTATGGGCCTGGTAGCTTCGTTTCATGGCATCATACTGGCATCGGGCCGTGCCAGTTATGAATTTGGTAAGGTGGGTTATATTCCAAAAGCTTTTGGTAAAATTCATCCGTCATTTAAAACACCCGCCAATGCCTTGCTGATAAATATGGTTGCCGGCATTGTTGCTTTACTAACCGGCAAAACGTCGGAAATAATAACCATCAGCTGTTTTGGCGCACTGTCGCTCTATTTTATTTCGATGGTAAGCCTGCTGGTGCTCCGGAAAAAAGAACCGGCCCTTCCCCGCCCCTTCCGGGTGCCGCTGTTTCCGTACTTCCCGGTTACGGCGCTGATAATATCGGGCATCTTCCTGGTGGCAATGGTTACATTAAATGCTAAATTAGCGCTTATCTATTTCGCAATACTGGCAGTGGCTTATTTATGGTTTCACTTTTTTGTAAAAAATAATACAGATGCAGCATAACCAGACAACAGCAGACCTACTGCAGCAACTTTCCGGCAAAGATACCCGCAAGGTAAAACTGGCCATCGTGGATATTGACGGTATCCTGCGGGGTAAGGTTATCAGTTTTGAAAAATTTGTATCCGTAGCAGAAAAAGGCTTTGGTTTTTGTGATGTTGTTTTTGGCTGGGATGCTGCTGATGTGGCATACGATAATGCTGCCTATACAGGGTGGCATACCGGTTACCCCGATGCCAATGCCGTCGTTGATTTGAATACATTCCGCGAAATCCCCTGGGAAAATGACCTCCCTTTTTTTATAGCCGATTTCAGCGATGGCAAAGGAAAAAGCCTGCCCATCTGCCCGCGGAGCCTTTTAAAAAAAATAGCCCAACAGGCTGATGAAGCCGGGTTCATTCCCTATTTCTCGCAGGAATTTGAATGGTTTAATTTTATCAGCAACTCAGCCGAACCGGGTAATACAAAGTTCAGCCGGCCGCAACCGCTTACCAGTGGCATGTTTGGATATTCGGTTTTGCGTGCATCGCAGCAGAGTCCGTTTTTTCACGACCTGTTCGATCTGCTGACAAAATTTAATGTACCCATAGAGGGCATTCACACAGAAACCGGGCCTGGCGTATATGAAGCTGCTATAGTATACAGCAAAGTATTGGAGGCGGCAGACAGGGCGGTTTGTTTTAAAACCGGCGTAAAGGAAATTGCATCACGGCATGGTATCATTGCCAGTTTCATGGCCAAATACAGCGAGCACCTGCCAGGTTGCAGCGGTCATGTGCACCAGAGTTTACGGAGCACAGATGATCAGCACAATCTTTTTTACGATAAGAAAAACAAATCAGGCATCAGCAATACCATGGAGAGTTATATTGCGGGCCAGTTGCATTGCCTGCCGTATATATTACCCATGTTTGCGCCTACTGTTAACAGTTATAAAAGGCTTACGGAAGGTGCATGGGCGCCAACCACCCTTACCTGGGCCATCGACAACCGTACTACAGCGTTGCGTGTGTTGCCAACAGGACCGGCTTCTACCCGGCTCGAAACAAGGGTGGTTGGTTCAGATTCCAATCCGTACCTGGCTATGGCAGGCTGCCTGGCGGCGGGTTTGTATGGCATAAAAAATAAATTGAAATTAAAAACACCGGCTACCATTGGCAGTGGGTATGCCAATAAAAAAAACGGCGTGTTGCCCACCAATTTATGGGAGGCTACGCAGGCCATGAAACAATCGGCGCTGCCAAAAGAATTGTTCGGGGATGATTTTGTACAACATTTTACCGGTACCCGTGAATGGGAATGGCGGCAATTCTCAAAAGTGGTCACCGATTGGGAACTGCAGCGCTATTTCGAAATCATTTGAGGAAAATGTGGAAACTGTAAATGGTAGCAATGCAGCACCTGATCAGATGCACAACACACAGCACACAACACTCAAAACAACAATTATGACCGATTTTAATATAATTCGACAATTTAATTTCCCTGCCATCATTCGCTTCGGGGCAAATGCGGTGAAAGAATTGCCGGCGCACCTGGCAGCTAACGGTTTGGCAAGACCGCTGCTGGTAACAGACCCTTTGGTGGCGCAGTTGCCATTTTTCAACCAGGTAAAAAAAGATCTGGAAGCAAAATCCATTTCTGCTGAAGTATTCTCCGGAATACACAAAAACCCCGTAAAATCGGATGTACTGAATGGAAGGGATGCATACAACGCCACTCAACGCGACTGTATCATTGGTATCGGCGGCGGCGCCGCGATGGATGTGGCAAGAGCGGTTGTGCTGAGCATCAATCATCACCGCGACCTGTTTGATTATGATGATCTCATTGGCGGCGACCAATATGTGACCGAAGCTGTACCATATTTTATAACCGTGCCTACCACCAGCGGCACCGGCAGCGAAGTGGGTCGCAGCGCCATCATTTCTGAAGACGATACACACCGTAAAAGAATTTTGTTTCACCCGAAACTGATAGCGAAGATTGTTTTTGCCGATCCCCTGCTCACGATGGATCTACCCCCGTTTATTACCGCTGCCACCGGCATGGACGCGCTTACACATAATATGGAGGCCTTTGTTGCAAAAGGCTTTCATCCCATGTGCGATGGCATTGCCCTGGAAGGCATATCCCTGATCAACGAATCATTGGTTGCTGCCGTAAACAAACCGGACCTGGCATCGCGCAGCAAAATGATGATTGCTTCGCTGATGGGCGCCGTCGCATTTCAGAAAGGACTGGGCGTAGTGCACTCGCTGGCACACCCTTTATCGGCTTTTTTAGATACCCACCACGGGCTGGCCAATGCAGTGAACCTGCCCTATGGCATGCAATTCAACCTGGAAGGACTGGAAGATAAATTCAGGAAGATGGCTTCGGCAATGAACCTGCAACAACAGACCGGCGAGGCGGTGGTGCGCCATCTCTTTGAAATGAACAAACAGGTAAACATGCCTGTTAAATTGAGTGCCATCGGTGTAAAACCAGAACATATTGAAACACTGAGCGATCTTGCCTTTGCCGATTTCTGCCACCCCAGTAACCCCAAACCGGTAAGCCGGGCTGATTTTAAAACATTGTATACCGCTGCGTTGTAATAGTGTATCATGAATATAGGATTGACATATACCGGGTCTGAAGAGAAACATAATAATTACGTTCGCTGGCTTAAACAGGACGATCCGGCCATTGATATTATTACCCTCTCCGCCGAAACAAAAGAAAACAAAGGCAGTATTCATGACTGTGATGCGCTGGTGCTATCGGGCGGACTTGACATTCATCCCGGGTATTACAACAGCAATAATTTTGTATACCCCAATATGCCGCAAAAGTTTTATGAAAAAAGGGATGCTTTTGAAAGATCCATTTTTTCGGACGCGCAAAAAATGCAAATGCCGGTGCTGGGCGTCTGCAGGGGCCTGCAACTCATTAACTGTATATTGGGCGGCACCCTGCAGCAGGACCTTGCCGCAAAAAACAGTATTCACAAAGCCATCGTAGATGAAAACAAAAAACAGTTTGATAAAGCACATGGCCTGCACATTATACCCGGCAGCCTGCTGGCCGGTATAGCAGGTACGGAAAGAGGTGTTGCCAACAGCGCGCACCACCAGTGTGTACAAAACATTGCCCCTGCACTGATGGTTAATTGTGTTTCCGATGATAATGTTACAGAGGGATTGGAATGGAAAGACAAAACAGGCAAACCATTTCTTTTATGCATTCAATGGCATCCCGAGCGCATGTATGAATTTACGCTGGAGAAATCTCCGCTCTCGCTGGGCATCCGTAATCTTTTTATCAGCGCCATTAAAAAAAGTAAAGCAATTACTCAATGACAATTATTAATCCTGCTACACATGAGGTCATACAGGAAGTAGCAGAAGATACGCCAGGAATCATTCTTGAAAAATACCGGCAGTTAAAAAACGGTCAGCCGGCATGGGCTGCCCGTACGGTGCAGCAAAGAATCGATATCATACAACAATTTTATGATTTGCTGGATAAAGAAAAAGATACCCTGGCCCGCACATTAACCGCCGAAATGGGCAAACCGCTGCAACAATCTTATAATGAAATAAACGGCGCCCGCTCGCGCATTAAATATTTTATAGACAATACCGCCAGGTACCTGTCAGAAGAATGGGTAACTAAAGAAGGCGGCACCAAAGAAAAAATTGTGTATGAACCTCTGGGCGTAATAGCTAATATCTCTGCGTGGAATTATCCCTACCTGGTAGGTACAAACGTTTTTATACCGGCATTGCTCGGTGGCAATGCGGTATTGTATAAACCGTCCGAATATACCATGCTCACCGGTTTGCTGATTGAACAACTTTTTCATAAAGCTGGTGTGCCCGCCAATGTATTCATTACCGCTAAGGGTGCTGCCACTGTGGGAGAAGCCATTTTATCATTGCCGCTGGATGGCTATTTTTTCACCGGCAGCTACAATACCGGCAAATACATTGCAGAAAAGACCGCGCATAAACTGGTGCCCGTGCAGTTGGAACTCGGTGGCAAAGACCCATTGTACATAGCAGACGATGTGGAAGATATCAATGCTGTGGCGGCCGGTACCGCAGATGGTGCATTTTATAACAATGGCCAAAGTTGTTGCAGCGTTGAACGGATTTATGTACACGAGAAAATATACGACCAGTATATTAACGCCTTTGTGCAGGAAGTAAAAAGCTGGAAAACCGGGTCGCCAACAGAAGAAGGGGTTTATATTGGCCCGCTCACAAGACCAGCCCAGTTAACAATTCTTGAACACCAGGTAAAGGATGCCATTGATAAAGGCGCCACTTTACTGCATGGTGGCAAAAAGATACCAGTCACCGGCAATTATTTTGAGCCCACCGTACTCATCAATGCAAACAACCGGATGGCGCTTATGCGCGATGAATCTTTTGGGCCTGTAATTGGTATCATGAAAGTAAAAGACGACGAGGAAGCTATCCGTATGATGCAGGATACGGATTATGGGTTAACCGCAGGAATCTACTCAAGAGATTTTGGCAGGGCCGAACAGATCATGAAACAGATGGATACCGGAACCGTTTACTGGAATTGTTGCGACAGGGTAAGTGCAGGTCTGCCCTGGAGCGGCAGAAAAAATTCTGGATTGGGTGCTACCCTTTCGCACCAGGGTATCCATGCATTTGTACAACCCAAAGCCTGGCATATACGAGGATAATTTTTAAAGGATCAGGTGCTTACCTGGTATCGCGACGTATTAAGTGGCTTTATTACGAGTCTGTAAATGATATAGTACACAATAAAGCCCAGCGAAGCGCCGGCAGTATTCAATATCACATCATTGATATCGGTAATCCTGAAACTGGTAGCCAGTTGCATCAATTCTATGCAAACGGACACCAGCATAGCAACCAGCGTAACGCTGAAAAAATGATTGATCCGTTTATATAAAAGCGGCAGGTAAATCCCCAGCGGCAGCAACATAATAAAGTTACCCACCACGTCATATGTCAGCAGGTGGCGGGATTTCAGGAAAAGAAAAGGTTCCAGGCTTACACCATCCCTTGCCGCCACCCGGTGAACCATTTTATGCCACCAGCCATGCGCGGAGACCTGGTTGAAAAATACAAAATAACCAGTCAGCGTCAGCACACTGAATACATACACGTAAAAACTGGACTGTAATGCAATATCCAGCAACGAGGCCTGTTTGCGCCTGGCGGCACCAATGGCTACCCAAATGCAGAACAAAAGTGCGGACACCACCAGCGCCAACTGTCTTCTGCCTGTGTAATGAAAAGGGTGCGTGTACATATACATACAACCAATGACAACAACAGGAATAACCACTGCTATTTTCTTTATTGCATTCATATTTTCTATAAGTGGAAGTTAACCATTTTGTCCCTTTTTTTGTATGTCTCTCCAGCCGCCTGTCTAAAATCTTTCACAAAAAACAGGCTTGGACCGGTTCATTGTTATTAAAACGCTGTATTGGGGTATTCATTGCCATTGTATATTAGCCTGGCGGCAAATGATTTTATTCTTAAACTGAACGTTAATTCAAACAATTTATTTACCATTGTCTAAAATGCATTGATGGAGTATAGCCAATTGGGAAAATCGGATTTATCGGTAAGCCGGATAGGATTTGGATGCATGTCGCTGGGCGATGATGATGCTGCCAACAGCAGGCTTCTGCAAGCAGCTATAGACAATGGTATCAATTTCTTTGATACAGCCGATTTGTATTCAAAAGGCAACAATGAAAAAACGGTGGGCCGGGCGCTGAAGGAAAAACGCAAAGACATTATTATAGCCACCAAAGCAGGCAATCAATGGAAAGAAGACGGCAGCGGCTGGATTTGGAATCCCCGGAAGGCCTATATATTATCGGCCGTGAACGAGAGCCTGCAGCGCCTGCAAACTGATTATATAGATTTGTACCAATTGCATGGTGGTACAATGGACGACAATATAGATGAAACCATTGAAGCATTTACATTGTTGCAGCAACAGGGAAAAATCAGGTTCTATGGTATTTCATCTATCAGGCCAAATGTTATACGCGCCTATGCTTACCGCTCAGCCCTCAGCAGTGTAATGATGCAATACAGCCTGTTGGACCGGAGACCGGAAGAAAGTTGTCTTGATTTACTGGCCGATAAAAATATTGGCGTACTCGCAAGAGGAAGTATCGCAAGCGGCCTGTTGGCGAATAAACCAGCTAAAAGCTATCTCAATTATACCAAAGAAGAAGTTGAAAAAGCATCCTCAGCCATCAAATCAATATCTCATAAACAACGAAGCGCCGCACAGACTGCGCTCCGTTTTGTATTGCAGCAACCCGCCGTTACTACAGCCGTTGCTGGTATAAGAACAATGGAACAATTGGCGGAGGTGGTGGCAACTATAGAAACGCCCCGGCTTACAACAACCGAACTGGAAACGCTGCGCAAAGCCGTCAGCCAAAACTATTACAAAGAACACCGGTAGAGCTTAGAGGTAAAAAGTGAAAAAGATCTTTTACGACCGTCTGTAATCGCTGCGCGAAACCTTGCCAGGCAAAAACGCTTTTCTCTTCTTTTTCATTGCTCCCTTTTTCTCATTGTTCTTTTTGTCCGCTTCGCCTAGAAATGGAAATTATATGTAACCGCCGGAATAACCGGGAACAAAGACACCTGGCGGGCTTCCACTTTTAACGAATTGTCGTAAGGACTACCGGTTTGATCAAAATAAATAAAATACGGGTTGGCGCGGCTGTATAAATTATAGATGCTGAATACCCAGCTGCTTTGTATTCTTTTCTTGCGTTTAGGTTGTGGTGTATAGGTAGCTGCAAAATCGAGCCTGTGATAAGCAGGCAGGCGGTATTGGTTTACCTTGCTGTATTCCTGGGTGAGTATGCCGCCGATGATATAAAAACGTTCTGGTAATGTGGTGGCGTTGCCGGTGCCATAAACGAAGACCGCACTCAGTTTCCATTTTTTATTTAAGTCATACGTGCCAACGGCAGAAAGATCATGACGGCGGTCGTATTTTGCAAAATATTGTTCTCCCCCATTTATTTGTGGAAATTTACGGTAAGTCCAGCTGAGTGTATAACCCAGCCAGCCGGTGAGCCTTCCTTTATTTTTACCGATGTAGATTTCGGCGCCATAACTCCAGCCTCTGCCAAAAACAAATTGTTTTTCCGGGTCCGTGAGTGACGGTGTATATCCTTCTTTGTATTCTATCTGGTTGCGCATGTCTTTGTAGTAAACCTCCAGCGATGTCTCGTAGGTATTGTCTTTAAAATTTTTGAAGACACCGGCTGCATATTGCCATGCTATCTGCGGTTGTACATAATAGGTACTGGGCACCCAGAGATCTGTCGGTAAAGTGGAACCGGCATTGCTGACGAGGTGTATGTATTGAAGATTCCTGGTAACAGCGGCCTTTAAAGATGTCTCGTCGTTTATGGCATAGCGCAGGGTGATGCGGGGCTCCAGTCCACCGTAGGTTTTTACTTTTGCGCCGCGGCTGTATACGGTGCTGTCCAGTTTATTTCCGTTGGCGTCTTCTGTATAATTGATGTAGGGACCAACCTGTTTAAAGCTGCTGTACCGGAGCCCGATGTTTAGTTTTAATTTATCCGTCAGTTCCCAATCGTCTTGTATATACAATGCCGCTTCATTGGCATATTTATTATTGGCGTTATTGGGTTCAAAACGGGTGGTATCCTGGCTGCCGCTCAATACATTGGGTGTAAAAGTGTGGTGTGTGTACAGTCCGCCAAATTTAATTTTATGTTGTGGTGCAGGATAATAATCAAAATCTGCTTTTGCATTGAGGTCTTTGATGCCGGATGCCAGTTTGATATTGAAATCATTTTGCGAAGCATTGAATGAAAAATTATATTTATTGTACACCAGCGTGGTATTGGAAAACAGGCGCTGGTTAAACACATGGTTCCAGCGCAGCGTAGCGGTGGCATTACCCCAGGGTATATTGGCGCTGAACGAACGGCGGCTGTTCCTGAAATCAAAAACATCTTTCCCAAAATAGCCGCTGAGATAAAGACGGTCTCTTTCGGATATCTTATAGTTCACTTTTGTATTCAGGTCATAAAAATAATAGCCCGAACCGGAGAATTCACTGCTCTTGGGAATAAATGGTTTTATAAGTACGTCTATATAAGTTCGCCTGGCTGAAACAATAAAGGAAGCTTTTTCTTTTTTGATAGGTCCCTGCACGGAGAGCCTGGACGCAATAAGGCCGATGCCGCCATCTACCTGGAATTTATTGGTATTGCCGTCTTTCATGGCAACATCCAGCACCGAAGAAAGCCGGCCCCCGTACTGTGCCGGCATACCGCCTTTGATAAGCGTTACATTTTTAATGGCGTCGGAATTAAATATAGAAAAGAAGCCAAACAGGTGGCCGGTATTGTATACCACCGCATCGTCCAGGATAATTAGATTCTGATCGGGTCCGCCACCGCGCACATACAATCCTGTATTGCCTTCGCCGGCATTCCTGATACCGGGCAACAACTGCAGTGTTTTTAGGAGGTCAACCTCACCCAGTAAAACCGGGAGCGCCTTTACCCGTGCTACGGAAAGGTCAAAACGGCCCATCTGCGCATTCTTTACATTTTCATCCCGGCGTTTTGCATATACTACTACTTCTTCGCTGGCTGCAGCCCTTGGTGGCAACAGGAAATTATACGCCTGGCTGGCATTTAAATGCACCGATATCCTCCTGCTCTGATAGCCAACAAAGGAACAGGTTAGATCGTAGTCACCGGCATCCAGTGTAATAGAATAAAAGCCATAAGAATTGCTGTTGACTCCTTTTCCTTTGGTGCCGGCCTGCATGGTTGCGCCGATCAGTGTTTCGCCCGTTAATGAATCTTTTACGTATCCGCTGATGGTAAATTTATTCTGCCCAAAAGTTAATTGGCAAACCAGTAAAACAAGAATGGCAAGTAAGGATGCTTTTAAAAAAAGGTTTGTTGGATAAGGCCATTTTGCTTGTAGTGTCACTCAATGCAGCTTTTGGTTAAGTGCAGCAAAAATAACCCAATCTTTCCTAACTGTAAGATGATATTATAATGTTATGATAAAGTGATATTGTGAATGATTATGGCTGTTGAGGCAATCGCAGATGTAAAAAAACCCCGGGTACATAAAACCTTTTCGTGTTTTTATTACCCGGGGATTGAAAGAAAGATAACCGATACCAACGAATACCATCACTTCGCAGGCTTTCCGGCTGCGTATGAGCGTATTTATATTAAATCAAAAAATAAATTATATCTAGCGCATTGCAAGAAATAAAGAATCTTTCTTTTTAGTGGTATCTTTTTTTGGAACAGTATCCAGGCTTGCCACGTAAGCGGTATTTTCTGATAACTGTGCCAGAGCCAGTGTTGTGTCTTTCTTTTTAGTGGTATCTTTTTTAGGAACAGTATCTGTTACAGCTACATCAGAAGCTGAATTAGTGTATGCATTACTGTTATTCGCTAAAAGATTCACTGCTGAAAATGCGATCAATGTGCTGCCGATGATAATTAATTTTTTCATGATTTCATAATTTAATTAGGTAATAATTGCTATTAACCAAGAATGATACCACAACGGCCGGATTTTAAAATTTTTTATCAATTGTTGCAAAAAAATTTTCTATATGGAAAGTTTGAGCATATAATTCCACATTTTCTGTAGACTTATCGTCTTTTTTTAAAAAATTTTCTAAGACGGTGTTTTTTTTGACAAGAATATCCTGAAGCGAGCCCTTGCCGGCATATTATATAGCCCGAAGAAGCCTGGTTTTGCAACGGTTACGTATTGGGGTCAATATTAAAAAATTGTTAAGGGACTGAGCCAGGGTGTAAGGTGTAAAGGTTTAGGGTTTAGGGTTTAGGGTTTAAGGTTTGGGGTTTAGAGGTTGGGGTTGGGTTTAAGGGGCGATGACTTCTATTATTATTACTGCAATTCCAAAGCAATTGAAAAACTACAAAAAAAGGGGATACCGTCCCCTCACGCCTTATACCTCATACCTTATGCCTTATACCTTAAACCTTATACCTTATGCCTTTTAACTTAAACCTACACCTAAAAAGCCGCCCAGGGGCGGCCTTTTTATGCTTTTTAAATATGTTGAAATGGATTTATAAACCCATATTTCCTTTTTTCTCCTTCAGGCTGGCGAGTGTGGGATCCATTTTTATGGCCTGGTCGCAGAGCTGCATGCCTTTTTCTTTATCGCCTTTTTTCTGGTAAGACATACCTATCATATAAAGTGCCTTGGCGTTTTGTTTGTCGTAGCCCAGTATCTTATCCCAGCTATCTATTGCATCCTGGTATTTACCGGTTTTATAATACAGCTGGGCAATTCCGTTGAGGAGTGACAAATCCGCCGGCTTTTTCTCCAATACTTTTTTCAGCAATTCGATGCCTTTGTCGAGCTGGCCCGCGCCTTCATATGAAAGCGACAGGTTTTCCACATAATCATTGTCGGTTTTATAACCCCTGTCGGCAGCCAGCACGTAATATTTAATGGCCGTTTTATCATCCGGAATGGCGGCATAGTTAAGCGCACATTCATACACCCAGCGCGGTTTGGTAGTGTCGAGCGTAATGGCTTTAACAAAAAGTGGCGCCGCCGTACGGTAATTGCTCATTTCCACGTAACCGCGTGCCATGGTATATGGTATATCTGCATTGGTGCTGTCTTGCCTGGCGGCAGCCAGTAAATAAGTAAAAGACTGGCCGTAGTCTTCCAGTTCTGAATAACTTTTACCAATCAGGTAATCGTTGTTTTTGCCAATTTTCAACTGCTGCATTTTTTTTGCGGCGGTAATGGCATCATTCCAGCGGCGTGTCCAGAAATATAAATTCGCCAGGTTTTCGTTGGCAACCGGGTCGTTGGGTTCTTTTTTTATCACTTCTGCATATGCATTTATGGCATCGGGGTACCGGCGCATTTCTACCGATACATTGCCCAGTTCACGCTGTGCGTCGATATTTCCGGCATCAAACTGTGTTGCTTTTTTATATTGCTGGGCAGCAATCAAATAGAGTCGCCCCTGTTTTGCTTCATTGCCCTTTTGCAGGTAGATCGCTGCGCTATCGGCATTTTGTGATATGCCAGCCAGGGGAAATACAAAAGCGAGTATTAAAAAATGAGTTTTCATGGTATTCATATACTTGGATGTAAGAAGAAATTTTACTTGAGTACGATAGCTCCTAACGCAGGCAAATGTACATTTATTTCGTACCGCTGGGTGTTTTTGTCTACCAGTTTTACCTCTGGCGCCGGGTTGAAAACATCGCCTGTACCCCAGTATTTTTTATCGTCGCTGTTAAAAATTTCCTTCCAGCTTGTTTTATCGTGCGCATACAGTTTCCAATTATTTCTTATCACTGGGGTCATATTCAATACGATAAGTAAATCATTTTCAGGAAGCAGGCCTTTGCGGCGAAAAACCATCACCGATTCCTGACGGTGGTTGAGATCAATCCATTCGAAGCCATCCTGCGAAAATTGTTTTTCATACAGGGCTGGTTCATTGCGCAACAGCAAACACAGGTCACGGACGCAATCTTTTAACATTTTGTGTGAATCGTGTTTCAGCAATTCCCAGGGCAGTTCACTTTTATAATTCCATTCCGATGTGCTGCCAAACTCATTACCCATAAACAGCAACTTGCCTCCGGGGTGTGTAAACATATAACTGTACAACAAGCGCAGGTTGGCAAATTTCTGCCAGTCGTCCCCGGGCATTTTATAGATCATGGGCGATTTTCCGTGCACTACTTCATCGTGGCTGAGCGGCAGCATGAAATTTTCATCATAATAATACATCATACTGAAAGCAAACTTATCCTGGTGGTGTTGCCTGGCCAGCGGATCCAGTTTAAAATAATCCAGCGTATCGTGCATCCAGCCCATCATCCATTTCATGCCAAAGCCGAGGCCGCCGGCAAATGTGGGTTTGGAAATACCGGGCCAGTCAGTAGATTCTTCCGCAATGGTCTGTACATCCGGAAAATCGCGGAAAGTAGTTTCATTGAGATCTTTTATAAACGCAATTGCCTCCAGGTTGCCATCGCCGCCAAACTCATTGGGTTCCCACTGTCCCTCCGTTCTTGAATAATTCAGTTTCAGCATCGAAGAAACCGCATCCACGCGTAAACCGTCTGCATGAAATTTATCGAACCAGAAACGTGCACTGCTGATTAGGAATGATTTTACCTCGCCTCTTTTATAATTAAAAATATAAGAGTTCCAGTCGGGATGGTAACCCTTGCGCATATCCGCATATTCATATGTGTGGGTACCGTCGAACATAAACAGGCCATGCGCATCATACGGAAAATGGGATGGCACCCAATCCAGTATAACGCCTATCCCCTCTTTGTGAAAAGCTTCTACCAGCCGCATAAAATCCTGCGGCGATCCAAACCTGGATGTAGGAGCAAAAAAACCAGTTCCCTGGTAGCCCCAGCTACCATCGAACGGATGCTCCATAACCGGCATCAGTTCAATATGAGTAAACCCCATTTCCTTTACATAGGGTACCAGTAGTTGCTGCATTTGCGCATAAGAATTGTAGGATTCCTCATCGAATTTATCGGGCCGCATCCAGCTGTTGAGGTGTACTTCATACACACTCCAGGGCGCATTGAGTGAATTGTGTGCTTTGCGTTCATTCATCCATTCGGTATCCTGCCAGTCGTACTGCATATCCCATGTAATAGACGCCGTATCGGGGCGCATTTCCCAGAAATTGGCAAAGGGATCACCTTTGTCTGTTTCCATGCCCATATAACCGATAATATGATATTTATATACTTCACCCAATGTAAAACCCGGAATAAACCCTTCCCATATGCCGCTCTTGTCCCAGCGAGCATACAATTCATATTCTCCGTTCAGCCAGTCGTTAAAATTTCCTTTTACCGAAACCGAAGTGGCATTGGGCGCCCAAACGGCAAAATACATTCCCCATCCGCTGTTCACTTCTATGGAATGAGCACCCATCTTCTCATACAAACGATAATGCGTTCCGTTTTGAAAATTTCGTATGTCCGCATCGGTGAGTAAAGAATAATTCCATACTTTTTTTGACGTATCCACGAAATTTATTTCTTCATAACGGCGGGTTCCTGACTGTTCCATGGTTACTTTTTTTATATAAAAATATTTTTTTTCGGGGCATATGGATTTCTCAAATCCATGCATCTTACCGGTTATCCCTGAAAAAATCCTTTAACCTAAAATTAAGACTATGCCTTTTAAAGTTAGTTTTTTTTAGATGATATTCGGTATTCGATTATTCCGACCCGGAATTCACCCAATCCATTCTTAAACCATACTAATTTCCACCGCCAGCTTATGACCAGAACCCTTCTGCTGTTTTGCGTGTTGCTTGTAATTGCCGCTACCGGCATCGCTCAAAACGCGGCAGTAAAAGGTATCGTTAGTGATACCTCCAGCAAAGAAACGCTGTCAAACGCCGTTATCTCTATCCTCCGCGCTAAAGATTCCATTTTATACAAATTTACCCGTTCCAATGCCCAGGGCCGATTTTCAATGAGCCACCTGCCGGCCGGCAAATTTATTATCCTGGTCACCTATCCAAAATACGCAGACTATGTGGAAGAAGTAACCCTTACCGATACATCCAGTATCAACCTCAACAAGGTAGCGCTGATATTAAAGGCAAAACTGCTGGAAGAAGTGGTTATCAAACAAAAGATATCGGCCATCAAAATAAAAGGAGATACAACCGAATTTACCGCAGACAGCTTTCATGTGCAGGCCAATGCCACCGTGGAAGACCTGTTAAAAAAATTACCGGGCATACAGGTAGATAAAAACGGAAAGATTACAGCCCAGGGTGAAACAGTTCAGAAAGTGCTGGTAGACGGTGAAGAATTTTTTGGTGACGACCCCACCCTGGTTACCCAAAACCTGCGCGCCGATATGATTGACAAAGTGCAGGTATTCGATAAAAAAAGCGACCAGGCCGCATTTACCGGTATCGACGACGGCGAAAAATCAAAAACCATCAACCTGAAACTAAAAGATAATAAGAAGAATGGCTATTTCGGAAAAGCTACCATTGGCGGTGGAACAGATGGCTATTTCGATAACCAGCTAATGATAAACCTGTTTAAAAAGAAAAAGAAATTTTCTGCCTACGGCATCTTGTCAAATACCGGTAAAACAGGATTAAACTGGAACGAGCGCGACAAATACGGCGAGAGCTTTGCCAGCGGTGTTGATTACGACGAGGCAAACGGTTATTTTATGTTTTCAGGAAGTAACGATGAACTGGATTCCTGGGACGGCCGCTACAATGGCAGGGGTTACCCCTCTGTAAAAACCGGCGGTCTCCATTACAATGATAAATGGAATGATGATAAGGAAAACGTGAACCTCAATTACAAAATCATGGACCTGAGTGTGCTGGGCAACAGCAGCACCAATACGCAGTATATTCTGCCGGATACCCTGTATTATAATAACCAGCGTGAATCATTCCGGAATGATATACTGCGCCATCGCGCCAACGGCAGTTATGAACTGCAACTGGATTCCAGCTCCTCCATAAAAATAAGCGCCAACGGCGGCACCGATCATAAAGTAACCAGCAGCCTGTACAGAACAGAGGCACTCACCGGCGACAGCGTACTGGTTAACAGCGGCGACCGTTCCATCAACACTACCGGAAACTCAAAAACCGTAAACAGCAATTTGCTTTATAAGAAAAAAATGCGCAAAAAAGGACGGACGCTTTCCGTAAACCTGAGCGAGAATTTTGAAGAAGGCAGCTCTGATGGTTACCTGTATGCCGACAATGAATTTTACAAAGGCGGTATACCCATTGAGCAACAGATTACAGACCAGTTTAAGCAATACAATACCCGTAAACTGGCTTTCGATTCCAAAATTTCTTATTCGGAACCGCTTTCGGCCTCCTCTTCCATTATAGCCAATTACGGGGTGGCGCTCAATAACAGCCGGTCAAACAGAACTTCGTATAACAAATCTCCCGATGGAAAGTATACCAGTATTGACAGCGCATACACCAATGATTATAACTTCAATGTTTTTACTCACAAGGCCGGTCTCAATTATAGCCTGGTAAAGAAAAAAGTGCGCGTAAACCTGGGCAACAATATCGGTATCACCAGTTTCAACCAGCATGATCTGCGGGCCGATACATCTGCCCGGAGAAATTTTATAAACTGGTTTCCGCAGGCGATGATTATGTATTCTTTCAATTCGCAAAAAAGGTTGTGGCTGCGTTACAATGGAAATACGTCGCAGCCTTCTATTCAGCAGATACAGCCAATCCGCACCAACGACGATCCGCTGAATATCAATATCGGCAACCCGGATCTGAAACCGCAGTTTATGAATAACCTGGGCGCCAGTTTTAATAATTACAAAGTTCTTACCGAAACCGATATGTATGCCAGTATCAATTACCGGTTTACCCAAAATGCCATTACCAGCAATACCAATGTAGATTCCAATGGCAAAAGGACTTACCAGTCTGTAAACCTCAATGGCAGCCGGTCGCTCTCCGGATATTTTGGCTACGGATTCAAGCTGAAGAAGCCAGATATCAAAATCAGGTTCAACGGAAACGTGAACAGCAACCGCAGTGTGAGCATTGTAAACGGGCTGATGAATGTTACCAGCAGTGGCAATTATACACTGGGCAATGATATATCCAAATCAAAAGATAAAAAGTATGAGTTCCGGCTGGGTACTTCAGCCACCTATACCAGCAGCCACTCATCTGTTCAGCGCAATATAAAAACCAATTACTGGACGTTTAATGTACAACCCAATATAGATGTGTTCCTTCCCAAAAAATTTCAAATCCATACTGATGCCGACGCCAATTTCAGGCAGAAAACAAGTGCATTCGATTTTAATACCAATGTAATTTTCTGGAATGCCTGGGTGGGGAAGAAATTTTTTAAGAGCGATGCATTATTGCTGAAAGTTTCCGCCAACGATATACTGAACCAGAATATTGGGTTTAACCGTACCGTAAACAGCAATTTTATTTCGCAGAATACGTACAGTACCATACAGCGATTTTTTATGGTATCACTGGTATGGAATTTTAACAAGGCGGGTACTGCTACTCCCGGAAATAACTAACGGAAAAAATCACAACATGAAAACACTCAAACATATTATTCTTTATTGCCTGCTGATAACATCTTTACAGATGCATGCACAGAATACCATCTTCCTGAACGAAGGCAAGATAGAATTTGAAAAACGTGTAAATATGTATTCGCTGATGGAAGAAGGCGATTCCTGGAATGACCTGCAGAAGAAAACCATGCCCAAGTTCAAGAATACTTATTTCGATCTGTATTTTACAAAAAATAAAACCATCTACCAGCCAGGCCGCGAAAATCCGGAGAACAATAAGATATTTTTCAATGATGGTGTGGCGCAGGAAAACGTGGTGTATTCCGAGCTGGACAGCAGCCGCAGTACCAGCCAGAAAAAAGTTTTTGAACAGGTGTTTCTTATAAAAGACAGTACCCGCCAGATTAAATGGAAAATAACGGATGAAAACCGTGTCATAGCCGGCTTTCAATGCAGGCGCGCCAACGCGGTAATTATGGACTCTATTTATGTAGTGGCTTTTTATACAGACGATATTATTGCGCCGGGTGGCCCGGAATCATTTACCGGTCTGCCGGGTATGATACTGGGTATATCGCTGCCGCACCAGCATGTTACCTGGTTTGCAACCAAAGTTTCTGCCCGGCCTGTTACCGCAGCAGAAATGAGAGAGCCTGTCAAAGGAAAAAAAGTTACGTATACCACCCTAAAAGATAACCTGAAAGAAGTAATGAAAAACTGGGGCAAGTACAAACAACGCAATTTGGAATCGGTGATGCTGTAGGAAGAATGTGATAATGTGCTAATGGCGTTTGATGGGAAAGGGCACCTGCGGTGCGAATACAATGGAACACAGATTTTAAGGATGGTGATGATAGAAATATGATAAAATGTGATAAAGTTGGAAATGCTTTTGCCGGTAGTTGTTGGTGAAAACACCAACAACGGCGGACCCGGCGACCCGGTCTGACGTCCGCGTCTGACCGAAGCTGGACGACTACAATTTGTTGGTTCGCCAGACCTGGAGATCTGACGGGTGATAAAAACAACACATAACACAATCACCTAACTCCGTTGGTCCGTCAGACCAGGAGGTCAGACGGGGATTACTCAATACACAACACACAACACAAAACACAACACATAACACTCAACACATACCACACAACACAATCACCTCAGTTGCGCAGTTCCATCACCAGCAGGTATTTGCCACCAAGTGTAATGGAATTGTTTTCTATGTTGAATAAAGTACCAGTGGCCACATCCAGCGCTTTGGTATAATTTTTTACGCGTTCTGCAAAACGTGAGAGGTTGATGGTTGCCTGTCCTTCATTGGTGTTCATAACGCACATGACCGTCTGTTTATCATCATAGCGGAAGTATACATACACGCCGTTTTCCGGAATAAACTGCATGAGCTTGCCTGTTTTGATAGCAGAAGACGATTTACGGAATGCAGCCAGCCGCCTGGTAAGATCCTGCACAGATTTTTCGTTGTCAGAAAGTCCCTGCCCGGTAAACGCATTTTTTTGATCGCCGTTCCAGCCCCCGGGAAAATCGAGACGCACCCACCCATCCGGGTTGGCAACCCCTTTCATTAGTATTTCGGTGCCATAATACAATTGCGGAATGCCACGCGTAGTAAACAACCAGCAAATCCCCATTTTCTGTTTGGCCACATCCTCGCCTACGTAACTGAAAAAACGCGTCATATCATGATTATCCAGGAAAACCACATTGTTCATGGGTTGCGTATACATAAAGTCCTGGCTCACGGTCTGGTACAACTGTGCAACACCGTTGGGCATTTGCGTAAGTGCAGGTTGTATGCCCCTTAATAAAAATTCAAAATCAATTGTACCGGTCAGGTTGCTTTTAAAAGGCGTACTGAAAATGTTTTTGGTGAAATACGCCTGGTTGGCTACGCTCTCGTTCCAGTTTTCGCCAAACAGGGTGATGCGCGGGTATTCATCTGTAAGCGCTTTATTACAGCGGTTCATAAATGCAAGATCGCAGTATTTATAAGTATCGATGCGCCAGGCGTCCACGCCAAATTTCTCCACGCACCAGATAGCGTGCTGTATCAGGAAATTGGCGGTATAGGGATTGTCCTGGTTTACATCGGGCATCATATTAGTAAACCAACCGTCTGCCATTTTCTTTTTATCGTAGGCGGATGCATGCGGATCAAAAAATACCTGTTCTTTATAGTTGGGTTGAGTGGGTACCGGCCACTGATGCAGCCAGCTGCTGTCTGGCGGGTCCTGTACCAGGAAATGATAAAAACCAATGTGGTTGTACACCGCGTCCTGGATCAGTTTCATACCACGCCGGTGCAGTTCATTACCCAGTTGCAGATAGGCGGCCTCTCCACCGAAGCGGCGTTCAATGCTGTAATGATTGGTAAAAGCGTAACCGTGTTCGGTACGGTCTGGCATATCGTTTTCAATAACTGGTGTCAGCCACAAAGCAGTAACGCCCAGTCCCTGCAGGTAATCAAGGTGGTTGATTACGCCCTGCAAATCTCCGCCATGGCGCAGAAAAATGGAATCGCGGTTGAGACTCTGATCCCGCAGGCCCGGTATACGGTCATTGGATTCATCGCCATTGCTGAATCTGTCCGGCATCAAAAAATAAATAAAATCCGAGGAAGAAACGCCTTGCGCAAACACAGTGCCGTTGCCGCTTAGCCTCGGTTTCAGTTCAAACAATACTTTATTCCATTCGCTGGCAATAACGCCGCCAAAAGAGATGGTTACCGTCCGGGGTTTTGCTGAAGGTGCAATAACCGCATCCAGTACCAGGTAGCGCCTGTTTTTCAGTTTGTTTACTTTTATTATTTTAAGGTCGGGCGAAGATGAGTTGACCACCAGTTTGTCTACCGATATTATATGATCGGGACGGGTTTCATGCAGCATGATCTGAATTTTGTTCAGCTTCATACCTACCCACCAGTTGGTGGGATATACGCTTATGCCTTCCTGCGCCTGCAATTGCAGCGTGGTAACAATGATGGCCAGCAGAATGACAAGAATGTTTTTCATGGTTAAACCGGTCTTTGTTCAAGAATTTCCAGTTCTGCAGTCAATTCCTGGTCGCCGGGTTTTTCTTTTGTTTCTTTTATTATCACCGCGCAAACAACAGCGGCAATACACAATAGTATACCCCCCACCCGCACTGCCATCAGACGATCGTTATTGAGCCAGTGCTCCATGATTTTTCCAAAAAACAGCGACGCCAGTATCTCCGGCAGTACAATAAAAAAATTGAAAATGCCCATGTAGATGCCAATTTTATTTTCGGGCAGGCAGCCGGCCAGCATGGAATATGGCATGGACAAAATCGATGCCCAGGCAATGCCTACCATGCTCATGGCCACATACAGCATCCAGGGTGAATGAATTTCCCGTACGGCAATCAAACCTATACCGCCAATCAACAGGCAAAAGGTATGTGTATATTTTTTACCAATAGATCCTACCCAGAATGGCAGGGTAAAAGAAAACAAGAACGTAACCAGGTTTAAAATGGCCGATGTGGTATTGGCATATTCAAGTCCCCGCGTATATACATCGCTGTTGGTTTTTGGATCGCCGCCGAAAACATTGGTGGCAACACCGGTGCTGTAATAAAACCACATTAAAAACAAACCCGGCCAGGTTAAAAAGTTTACCAGGGCCAGTCTTTTCATCTGGTCGGGCATATGTGTTACAGAATATGTAATTTCCCGAACGCCACCACCGAAACCTTTGTTGGACTCTGAAACTTTTTCTTTCCATTTCAGATCGCTGGGTGGGTATTCCTTACTTTTAAAAACAGTGTATAGAACGGCGATCAGAAAAACGGCACCTCCAATATAAAACGAAAGCATGATGTTCTGCGGAATGGCGCCACTTGTTTTTTCACGCGATACATTGAACCATTGCACCAGTTTTTGCGGCAGATAACCCGCCACAAATGAAGCCAGCCCTATAAACATGCTCTGCATTGCAAAACCAAAGGAACGTTGTTTCTCGTTGAGGTTATCGGCTACAAATGCACGGAAAGGCTCCATGCTGATGTTGATACAGGAATCCAGTATCCACAATACACCTGCAGCCATCCAGATACCGGAAGCATTGGGCATGATAAACAATGCCAGTGAACTTAATATGGCCCCTACTAAAAAATACGGACGCCGGCGCCCCAGTGTAGGATGCCAGGTACGATCGCTCAGATAACCGATAATGGGTTGTACAATTAAGCCGGTCATGGGTGCGGCCAGCCAAAGGCCGGGAATCTGTTCGGGGGTGGCGCCAAGGTATTCATAAATGGCACTCATATTATTCATTTGCAGGCTCCATCCAAACTGGATACCGAAAAAACCAAAACACATATTCCATATCTGCCAGAAATTCAGTTTTGGTTTAACACCTGTATATGCTGAGGACATATCAATCGTTTGTTGTGAATGTGTACCTGTTACATGACTACTAAATGTACACAAAAAAAGCATCCCGCTGTGGCGGGATGCTTTACTATAAAAAGAAATTATTATATCACAAAGCCATTCGGAATCACCGCTCCTTTTTTAACTACCACAATGCCATCCTTTACAGTATAGAGTGAATGATCGCTGTTTTCCAGGTGGGTACCACCATTGATGCGAACGTCATCGCCTATGCGTACATTTTTATCAACAATGGCATTTTTAATATAGCAGCGGTTACCAATACCTACATTGGGTATGCCATGTTGCTGAGCATGCGCCATTTCAGCGATGGTTTCAAAATAATCGTTGCCCATGAGGTAGCTGCTTACCACCGTGGTGCCGTTGCCGATGCGCGAACGAATACCCACTACGCTGTGTTCTATGCGTGATGCGTTGATGATACAGCCTTCAGCAATGATTGTTTTTTCGAGCGTGGTGCCGCTGATTTTGGCAGGCGGCAGCATACGGGCACGGGTATATATGGCATTGCTGTTATCAAATAGATTAAAATCGGGAATATCTGCCGTGAGGCCCAGGTTAGCTTCAAAAAAAGAATAGATATTACCGATATCCGTCCAGTAGCCGTCGTACTGGTAACTTACTACTTTGTATTTATCGATGGACTGCGGAATGATTTCCTTGCCAAAATCCGTGGCGGCTTTGTATTCTATTTCCAGCAGATCGAACATCAGCTTGCGGTTAAAAATATAGATACCCATTGAGGCCAGGTAATTGCGTCCAACACGTTTCATATCATCGCCGGTATCGCTTACCCATTCCGGTAATAATTCTTTTTGGGGTTTCTCTATAAACGAAGTGATATATCCTTCTTCGTTGCTTTTGAGGATACCAAACTCAGGTGCTTCACGATCGGCTACGGGTATGGTGGCAATGGAAATATCAGCACCCAGATTTTTGTGGTTGTTGATCATCTCCTGAAAATCCATCTGGTACAACTGGTCGCCGCTGAGAATGAGTACATATTCACTGTCGAACGGACCCAGGTGCCGGAGACTCTGGCGTACCGCATCGGCGGTGCCCTGGTACCAGGTTGGGTTGTCGGGCGTTTGTTCTGCTGCCAGTATGTCTACAAAAGCCGCGCTGAAAGCACTGAAGTGATAAGTGTTTTTTATATGCCGGTTTAAAGAGGCCGAATTAAACTGCGTCAGTACAAACATGCGGTTGATGCTGCTGTTGATACAGTTTGAAATGGGAATATCTACCAGGCGGTATTTGCCTGCAATAGGTACAGCGGGTTTGCTTCTGCTGGCAGTAAGTGGATATAACCGGGATCCTGCTCCTCCGCCAAGTATTACTGCTATAGTTGATTTACTCATATTTGCAAGCTTTTATTATTTGTGTTGTGTGTTGTGTGTTATGTGTTGAGTGTTGTGTAGCTTCCGGTAAATTCTTCCTTTAAATTTTTACTTTTGACTTTTTACTTTTGAATTTTGAATTTTGAATTTCCACATTCATCATATTATTCAAAGTCCCTCATACAAATCTATATATTGTTGCGCGCTCGTGTCCCAGCTAAAATCAAGCTGCATGATTTGTTTTCTGATGCCCTGCATTTTTTCTTCCTGTGCATACAGGTGCAGCGCACGGTACACAGCCTGTGTAATATCCCCTACCCAATCGTTGTTAAAGCAAACACCATACCCGCCGGGTTCGCCATAATCTTTAACCGTATCTTTTAATCCGCCGGTTCTTCTTACAATGGGCACTGTACCATAGCGCATGGCATACATCTGGTTTAGACCACAGGGTTCTACACGGCTCGGCATTAATAAAAAATCGGCACCCGCATACATCTGGTGGGCCAGCTTTTCATTATAAGATATCTGGGAATTATAATACCCCATTAAAGGGCCGCGCATGTTCTCCAGCTGGTATTCGATATGTGGCTCACCGTTACCCAGTACCAGGAAGTTCATTTTACGGCCTATAAAGTGCAGGGCATCGCCAATGGATTGCGGTAGTAAATCCGCTGCTTTTTCACCCACCAGCCTGCCAATAAAAACAATCAGCGGCAATTCCGGATCAAGATTAAATACCTGGCACAATTTATCTTTGCTGGCGCGTTTGCCCTCTTCCACCGTTTCCAGTGAATAATGATCATCCAGGTAAGAATCGGTATTGCTGTCCCACACTTTTACATCAATCCCATTCAGTATTCCACTGCATTTGCCTTTCTCATATTCAAACAAAGCTTCCAGGCCATTGCTCATGTATTTCAGTTCATCCAGGTAACTTGGGCTCACTGTGGTTACCCGCCATGCGCATTTTATACCGCATGCCAGTGGATTGATGCCCCCTTTCCATTCAAGATTTCCCCATTTCCAACCATCCCAGTGTGGAATATAGTGGGTCTTATCCCATCCCATCCAGCCCTGGTACTGGGCATTGTGAATGGTAAGCACAACCGGAATATTGCGCAGCTGCTGGTAATCGTAACAGCTTTGCATCATAAACGGAATAAGTGCGGTATGGTAGTCATGTACGTGTACTACATCCGGGTGGTGCTGCCATTTAGACAACCAGTCAACCACCGCTATCTGGAATGAGGTAAACCGCTCGGTATCGTCGCTGTATCCGTACACCTTTTCCCTGTCGAGCAGGCCATTGATGTCTACCAGGTACAAATCGAAAGAAAGTTTATTGGTCTTCTCTTTTATGACTGTGTATTCAAACCATGTATTGCCCAGCGATGCGCCGCCTTTGTGCACTACTTCCCATTGATTATCGTATAAAAATTTTGTGCGGTACATGGGCATTACTACCTTGGCAACATGCCCCAGCAGGTTCTGGTATTTGGGAAGTGCCCCTACCACATCTCCCAGTCCGCCTGCCTTGGCAACGGGATAACATTCTGCTGATACGTGGAGGATCTCCATGCTGGTGATTTTGAAATTGTTCCGTTGAATTTATGAAGGTTTTCGATTGAATGATGCAAGTAACGAAAATATTTTTTAATCAGCCGCGCCATATGAAGTCGTATTTGATTACAAAAAAATCATTACAAACCCTATCTTTAGCACCGTTATTAACTATATAGTAATAATATTATGTTTGCTATTTTGCAATGCATGGTAAAACTTGCTACTTTTAGAAATTCATTTAAACAAACAGATTGCTTATGAGCAAAACGAGCCAGCCAACAAATTATGGCGCACTTGGCACACTGGTTACTGTGTTTTTCTTCTGGGGTTTTATTGCTGCCGGTAACAGCGTGTTTATTCCATTTTGCAAACATTATTTTCATTTGGATCAATTCCAGAGCCAGTTGATTGATTTTGCATTTTACACGGCTTATTATGTAGGAGCGCTCGCCTTATTTGCATATGGTGCATTTGGCGGCAAAGACCTGGTGGGTAAATGGGGGTTTAAAAAAAGCATTGTATATGGTTTGTTATTTTCGGCACTTGGTGCGGCAGCTATGATTATTGCCGTTAATGCAAATACTTTTGCCGGAATGCTGGCCGGCTTCTTTATAGTAGCGCTGGGTTTTTCATTACAGCAAACCGCTGCACAACCCTTTGCCATTGCTTTGGGTGATCCGGCTACCGGTACCAGCCGCGTAAACCTGGGTGGTGGCATCAATTCATTTGGTACCGCTATTGGCCCGCTGGTAGTGGCCCTTGCCTTGTTTGGTACCACCGCTGCCATCACAGATGAAAAAATTGCAGCACTCAGCCTTACAAAAGTCATTGTATTATATATCGGTGTTGGTGCATTGTTCCTGGCTGCAGCGGCCATGTTCCAGTTTTCGAAGAAAGTGCCTTCCGGTATAATGATTGAGAAAACAGAGAAAGCCAATAAAGCATTGTATACGCTGCTGATAATGACCGGGCTACTGATCATGATGTTTGCGCCGGTTTTCAGCAGTTATAAAACCGATCTTACCAATGCTTCCGATGCAGAAAGACATTCCATGGAGGCTTATCGTCTGAAATGGCTGCTGGGTGCTTTTGCAGTGGTGGTAGGCGGACTGGTAGTGGCCAACCTCAGTGCAAAAAAGAATGCCAATGGCTGGGGAGCTATGCAGTACCCGCAGTTATTGCTGGGTATGCTGGGTATATTCTTTTACGTAGGTGCCGAAGTAGCCATCGGCAGCAACCTGGGCGAACTGTTGCGTCAGCCGGCTTTCGGCGGACATTCTGCCTCTGAAGCTACTCCTTATATCGGTATGTATTGGGGTAGCCTTATGATTGGCAGGTGGACGGGCGCCATTAGCGCTTTCAACCTGACCGATAAAACAAAAATGATTTTAAAGTTTGTTGTGCCACTGGGCGCATTCGTTATACTGATCATCATTAATAAACTCGCAAAATATCCAATGGGTGATTTGTATGCGTATGTTGTTTGTGTGTTTATACAGATTGCCGCTTTCTATTACACCAAAGACAAACCAGCCAGAACGCTGCTTACCTTCAGCCTGCTGGGCGTTGTGGCTATGGTGGTAGGACTTATGACTACCGGAACCATCTCCATTTATGCATTTCTAAGCGGTGGATTGGTATGTTCAATTATGTGGCCGTCTATTTTCAGTTTGTCAATTGCCGGGCTGGGAAAATATACCACCCAGGGCTCCGCGTTTTTAATAATGATGATCCTGGGAGGAGGTATCATTCCGCCTATACAGGGTAAACTGGCCGATGTACTGGGTATTCACCAGTCGTACTGGATCGCAGCGCTGTGTTTTGGTTATCTTGCGTTTTTCGGTTTTGTAGTAAAAGGCATTTTGTCTAAACAAGGTATTAATTATGATACCGAGATTGCTGCCGGCGGGCACTAAAAATTAAAACAATTTTTTTTTAAGAAAAACAGATCATGTCATCTTTAACATCATTGCAACAACTCGTAATAGGAATAGATATCGGGGGTACGGGAACAAAATTTGGCATCGTAGACCGGGATGGCAACGTGCTTTTCTCCAGTGAGATTTCCACTAAAAAACACCTTACAGTAGAAAGTTTTATTGATGAACTGCATGAAGCCATGTATGTGCTGATTCAGAAAGCAGGCGGCAGCGGACGGATAAAAGGAATTGGCGTTGGGGCACCTAATGGCAATTATTATACAGGAACCATAGAATATGCGCCCAACCTGCCGTGGAAAGGCATCATACCACTGGCCAAACTGCTGGAAGATAAATTTAAACTGCCCACCAATCTTACCAACGACGCCAATGCGGCAGCCATTGGAGAAATGACCTATGGCGCTGCCAAAGGCATGAAAGATTTTATTATGATAACGCTGGGCACCGGCGTAGGCAGCGGAATTGTTGCCAATGGCCAGCTGATATACGGGCACGATGGCTTTGCGGGCGAACTGGGGCATACTATAATTATACCGGATGGCAGACTGCACCAGGGTACCGGCAAACTGGGTTCGCTGGAAAGCTATGCTTCGGCTACAGGTGTACGTTATACCGCCCTGGAATTCCTGGAGAAAACAACCGAAGAGAGTGTATTGCGCGCGGTTCCGGCAGAAGAAATGGACTCCAAGAAAGTATACGAAGCGGCCATCAAAGGAGATAAACTGGCCAAGGAAATATATGAATTTACGGGCCGCATTCTGGGCATAGCCATGGCAAACGCGGTGATGTTCAGCAGTCCCGAAGCCATCATATTGTTTGGCGGCCTCACCAAAGCGGGCGATCTTATTTTAAAGCCTACCCGCGAACACATGGAAGCCAACCTCATCCAGATTTTTCAGAACAAGGTAAAAATTCTAATCAGTCATTTAAAAGAATCGGATGCTGCCATACTAGGCGCCAGCGCCCTGGCCTGGGAAATGAAAACCCACCCGGCATAATGATAAAAACCATACTCATACATGCGCTTACTTCCGCCGCATTTCCGGGAGGCATCGTATTCTATTTATGCGGTAAATTAATGCAGGCCTACCCACCCCGCTGGCCCAATATCTGGTATGGTTACCGCACACCTGCCTCTGTAAGAACCAAAGAATCGTTTGATGCAGGCAATACATTTTCGGCAGCACTGCTCGAAAAATACGGAATGCTGCTCATGATCGGCGGACTGCTCATCGGTATGATGTTCATGGAAAAATATGCGTGGTTGTTTGCGGGTGGCGGCGTACTGGCAGTGCTGGTAGCTATTGCGGCGATTATCATAAAAACAGAAAAGCACCTGTCTGATCGTTTTGATAAACAGGGGAAGCCGCGTTAGTCATTTATCTGCCAGTCCATTATTTTTCCGTTGTTTATTTTTACAGGACCATCAATATGCCGCAACCAGTTTAAAATGAATTACTGTGCCGGCGTATCATTTTTTCAGGTCTCCGGGCTTGTGCGCATACAGCGGTATTCATGCTAAAAACAATTAATTTGCAGTTTATATAAAAATGCCAATGAAGGGATACCTGTATTTGTTTTTCTGTTGCCTGGTTTGTTGCGCTGCCTGTAACAGTAATACTCAAACGACCGCAACACCCGTTGCCGGTTACGACAAAGATGTGCTGCAGTCTGTAATCACAACAACCGATACCAACCGCACCTACCCATTTGTTGAGGCGCAACAGGCTAAAAACAATGCAGCCCTGCAACAACCCCTGCCTGTTTTATTGTGCCAGGACAGTCTTAACCAACAACAACAACTGGCACAGCTGATAGCGTTATCCGATACGGTGTTTACCCGGTCTGTACGCCACATTGGCACCGGCGAACCTTACCGTTGCGAAGTATTTGGCGTATACCCCGCACGACAAACAGATATGGCCTATGTGCAAACAACCTATAACCTGGCCGATTGCTACCGCATAGAATTATACAATTATGCATTGAATACTACCACTACGGCCATTGCAGACATCAAACAACAAAAAGTACTGGCTGCCGGTATGCAACCGCAGGCACAACCGGATATTCCATTGTACCTGAAAAACCTCGCCCTGAAAATTGCTGTATCCTCACCAGAAGTACAACAGGCACTGGGTGTTCAACCGGAAGCATCCGCTGCGCTGATGGCATCCACCAAAACTTCGCTTAACCGTACCCGTTGTGAACGTTCTGGCCATCTTTGTGTGGCGCCCACGTTTGTAAAAGATGGCAAAGCCCTGTGGGCCATTGTAGACCTCACCGATTACCGGCTGGCGGGCGTCCGCTGGACCAATACAGGCACTACCGGCCCCACCCAGGGGATTACCGAAAAAAAATTACAGGACGATAAGATCACCGCCTGTTTTTGCGATCAGCAGGTAAGCATTAACAAAGACGGATGGAAAATGGATTATATGCTCACCAGCAGCGATGGCTTGCGCATTGCCGGCGTTTCATTTAACGGCAAACCAGTTTTGCAAAGTGCAAAACTGGTAGACTGGCATGTGAGTTATTCCGGTACCGATGGATTTGGTTACAGCGATGCCATTGGATGCCCATATTTTTCGCAGGCGGCTGTGATTGCATATGAGCCACCTAAAATTGCCATATTAAAGGAAGACAACGCGGTGGCTGGCTTTGTACTGGAACAAACATTTAAAAGTGAATTGTGGCCCGCACCCTGCAATTATAATTATGTGCAGCGGTACGAGTTTTATAAAGACGGTCGCTTCCGGGTGTCTGCAGCAAGCCTGGGCCGTGGATGCGGTAACGATGGCGTGTATCGCCCGGTATTCCGGATAGCATTTGCAGCGCCGCAAAACAATTTTGCGGAATGGAACGGCAGGGAATGGACTGCCTGGGAAAAAGAAAAATGGCAACAGCAACAACCCGCAACCGTTTATACAACCGAAGGATATGAATACAAACTAACCGATAATACGGGCGGCGGTTTTTATATGGAGCCGGGTAACGGCCGGTTTAAAGACCGCGGCCGCGGAGACAACGCCTGGGTATATGCTACAACCGCTAAAACAGGCACCGACGAAGGTGAAGCCGACCTGGTGACCATTGGCCCCTGCTGTAATATCGACTACCGGCAGGGACCGGAAAAATACATTGAACCCGCACCGGATGAACTCCTAAATAAAAAGATTGTAGTATGGTATGTGGCGCAGTTAAAAAACGATAACACAAAAGGAAATGAATATTGCTGGGCAGAATCAGTACTGGAAAATGGATTGTATGTAACCCGCAGCTATCCCTGTTTTTGCGGACCGATGTTTGTTCCCGTAAAGTAATACCATCATGAAAATTATTTTTTTTCTTATTTGTGCCTGTCTGCTCAATGTCTCGTGCCGGCAACAGCAGACTGCATATAACGGCAATAACTGCAAACTGATACCACCGTTTGTTTCGCGTATTGGTTTCAATGCTAAAAATGCTTATTTCAGTACATCTGAAAAAAGAACGATGGGACTGGTACTACTGGAAGCGGTTGACCCCCAGCACCTGCAGGCAGGCGTAGTAAAACAATTCCAGGACAGCAGTTGGAAAAAAGCAGGTTGGCTGGCACCAATCCAGCTGGATAACAGGGGCAATATCTTTACTGGTCCCGCTCCATTTATCAATGTGTTGAACAACCCTGCGGCCGACCAAAATACAGTGTATAAAGTAGATGGGCAAACCGGCACCATGGCGCCTTTTGTGCAGTTGCCCCGTCCGGCAGGCAACACTGATCAAAACCCGTATGGCATTATTGGTATGGCTTTTTTATGCGAAACCGGTTCGCTGTATGTGAGCTCCATTGCAGGCAGTAACCGTACTATGGAAAACGGATGCATCTACCTGTTAAACCCGGCTTCCGGAAAGACGGAAGACAAACTAACGGGCATGGATGTACTGGGAATGGGCATTGCCTATGCAGAGGGCGAAAACAGGCTTTATTTCGGTAAGGCAAGAACGCCCGATGTATTCTCCGTTGCGCTGGGTAAAAACGGCTCGTTTACCGGAAAACCGCGGCTCGAATTTTCACTGAGCGGTATGGGGCCGCGGGGTGATGATAAAGTACGGCGAATAAGAAGCAATAAAGAAGGTGAGCTGGAAGTATACGGAATGGAATTCAATTTCAACCTCATTGCGCCTACCGAAAAACAGGAATCCGTTTACCGGTTTATCTACAATGAGCAGGATAAAAAATGGTATTCCGCCAACTAATGCAATTTCCTGCATGACAGGTTGCATAAAAAAACCGCCCCGTTGAACGGAGCGGTTATATAAAAATAGATAGCTATTATTTATTTTACTGAATCAACCAAACCCTTAAAAGTTTCGGGGTTGTTCATGGCCAGGTCTGCCAGCACCTTGCGATCAAGTTCAATTCCTTTTTCACTCAGTTTGTGAATGAATACAGAATAAGTAAGCCCTTCTGCCCTTACAGCTGCGTTGATACGCGCAATCCATAAGCGACGGTATTCTCTTTTCTTGAGTTTACGGCCTACATAACTGTAGGTCATACCTTTTTCAACAATGTTTTTGGCAACGGTATATACGTTTTTACGTTTGCCGTAAAAACCTTTGGCTTGTTTTAATATTTTTTTCCTGCGTGCTTTGGAAGCGGCAGAGTTTACTGAACGTGGCATATTTAAATGAGTTTAATTGTAAAAAGATAGTATCAGGAACCGGTTATTTCAACCTTAACAGGCGTTTCACGAAATACAAATTGGCCGGGCTAACAGTACCTTTTAATCTCATGGCCCTTTTACGTTTTGTTGACTTCTTGGTGAGGATGTGGCGTTTGAACGCTTTCTGGAATGTGATTTCTCCTGTGCCCGTTATTTTGAAACGTTTTTTGGCACTTGAATTTGTTTTAACCTTTGGCATCTTGCATGCGGTTTTAAATGTTACCCTGCTGGCGGTTCTGCACTGGCAGAACACTTATGGGGCCGTTTGGGCAATAGTAAGATTTATAATCACCCTCTTACTGGGCTTTTTAATGGGCTGCAAAGATAGTAGTTACAGGGGTAAAAACACAGGGACAAACCGGATTTTTTTAGCTACGCCCGGTCCGGGATGATGGAACACAGATTTTCAGGATTGTTATGATAGAATATGTAGGCGCAGGGCTTGCCCCTGCCCGATATCTCAAACGCATACCAGCGCGGTCCAGACCGCCAGGCCGAAATCAATGGCGGTCTGACCTGCGGTGCAGGCCACTTGGCAGCCATAGAAATCAGATAAATCATAATAATCATCTAAATCCGCGTTCCATCAGACCGAATAAATACACATAAAAAAAGCAGCAGTATTGCTACAGCTGCTTTATATCAAACAGTTATAATGTATTATTCTGCTTTTGGCCCGCTGGTAACCGGCGGTGTATCCTGTTGTGCAGCAGGTTTTAGTGGTCCATGAGGCGTGCCTTCGGGCCGCGGCGGACGTGGTTCGCGGGGCTCCCTTGGTTCTTTAGGAACCTGGGGTTTGTCGGTTTTTTTCTTCTGGCTTTTGGGAGCCCAGATAGCCAGCATGCGTTTACCTTCCATTTTTGGCAGGCTTTCCAGAACGCCGAATTCTGAAAGGCGTTCCGCAAATTTCAAAATAAGCAGTTCTCCGCGTTCTTTGAACTGGATGGCCCTACCCTTAAACTGCACATAGGCTTTTACCTTATTGCCGTCTTTTAGAAAGTTTTCTGCATGTTTTGCCTTAAAATCAAAATCATGATCATCCGTATTGGGTGTAAAACGGATCTCTTTTACCTCGGAGACCTTGCTGTTGGCCTTCATCTCCTTTTCCTTCTTCTTCTTTTCGTATAAGAATTTATTATAGTCGATGATTTTACAAACCGGCGGATCTGCCTGCGGGGAAATTTCTACCAGGTCGAGCTGCTGATCATTTGCCATGCGCAATGCTTCCTGGATGCTGTATACGCCTACTTCTACATTATCGCCTACCAACCGTACCTGCGGTACGCGTATCATGTGGTTGGTGCGATGTTCCTGTTGTTGTTCTTTTCTGAACCTTGGATTGAAAGCGCCCCTCGGGGGCCTTGGTGGAAATGCCATTTACAAGTTTTAGTTTAAAAATATTGGGAGAAGTGGTTAGCTATTAGCGGTTAGCTATTAGCTGTTAGCTGTTAGCCCTTTGCTTCGATGCTTCTCTCAAACTATTCGTGTTTTTATTAGTGTTCCTTTTCGCGCCTTATTCGCGTGCCCTATTCGCGCCTTATTCGTGTCTTATTCGTGTCTTATTCGCGTGCCCTATTCGCGTCTCATTCGCGTCTCATTAGCGTAACAAAAATTATTCCCCTTTTCTTTCTTTGATTTCCTGCAGTATTTCTGCCATAAATTCATCTACCGGTTTTACACCCGTATCGCCCTTACCCTGCCGGCGAACGGCTACTGCATTATCGTTCATCTCCTTCTCTCCTACAACCAGCATATAAGGTACTCTCATTAATTCAGTATCCCTTATTTTTTTTCCTATTTTTTCGTTCCGGTCATCAACCTCTGCACGAATATCTGATTTTTTCAGCTTTTCGGAAATACTTTGTGCATAAGGTAAAAATTTATCGCTGATTGGCAAAATTTTTACCTGTACGGGGCTCAGCCAAACAGGCAGTTTGCCCGCATAGTGTTCCAGCAGGAAGCCGATGAACCGCTCATGTGTGCCCAGTGGCGCGCGGTGTATGATCAAAGGTGTTTCCGGGTGGTTGTCCTGGTTGGTATATTCCAGCTTAAAACTGCGGCCCTGCGAAAAGTCTACCTGGTTGGTAGCCAATGTAAACTCACGCCCGATGACGCTGTAAATCTGAACATCGATCTTTGGCCCGTAAAAAGCTGCTTCATCCTGCACTTCCACGTATGGTATATTAGATTCAATCAGCACCTGCCTTACCATCTCTTCGGTCTGTATCCACAGTTCCGGTTCATTTACATACTTCTTGCCCAGTTTATCGGGCGAATGAAGGCTTAAACGCATCACATATTTATCGATACCAAATATTTTAAAATACTTCTGGTACATATCATTCACTGCCCTGAACTCCGATGCAAACTGTTCTTTGGTACAGTAGATATGTGCATCATTCATGTGCAGCGCCCTTACACGCATCAACCCAAATAATTCACCGCTTTGTTCATACCGGTAAACTGTTCCGTATTCTGCAATGCGGTATGGCAGGTCGCGGTAGCTTTTTGGTTCGGCTGCATATATTTTGTGGTGGTGCGGACAGTTCATTGACTTCAGGTAGTACTTCTCGCCATCCAGTTCCATGGGCGGATACATACTGTCTGCATAATACGGCAAATGTCCGCTGGTAATATACATGCTCTCCTTGGCAATATGCGGGGTAACCACTCTTTTATAACCGCCTGCACTTTCCGTTTCCTTGGCCAGCTTTTCCAGTTCTTCAATTATTACGGTGCCATTGGGCATCCACATAATCAGGCCCTGGCCCACATCATCGTCCATGGTATAGATACCCAGTTCTTTACCCAGTTTCCGATGATCTCTTTTCTTTGCTTCCTCCAGCATGAGCAGGTATTCATCCAGTTCCTTTTTTGAAGGAAAAGTAATACCATACACACGGGTAAGCATTTTATTTTTTTCATCGCCTTTCCAGTAAGCGCCGGAAATATTGGTAAGCCTGATGGCTTTAATAACGCCGGTTGCCGGAATATGCGGGCCACGGCAGAGATCCGTGAAATTTCCCTGGGTATAAAAAGTTATCTCACCGTCTTTCAGGTTACTCAGCAAATCCAGTTTGTATTCATCGCCCTTATCGGTAAAATATTTTACCGCATCGTCTTTTGATATTTCTTTACGCTGGTAGGCATTGTCCTGTTTGGCCAGTTCGTTCATCTTTGTCTCCAGTTTGCGCAGATCTTCTTCTGTAAGCTGACGCCCACCCAGATCCATATCGTAGTAATAGCCATTGTCGAGCGGAGGTCCCACCCAGAATTTTACGCCCGGAAACATACTTTCCACCGCTTCCGCCATCAGGTGGGCGGAAGAATGCCAGAAAGTTGATTTTCCATCTTTATCGTCCCAGGTTAATAATTTCAGGGAAGCGTCTTCATTGATAGGCCGCGTAGCATCCCATACCTGTCCGTTTACCTGGGCGGCCAGTACTTTCCTTGCCAGGCCTTCGCTGATAGATTTGGCCACCTGCAATGCCGATATGCCTTTTTCGAATTCCTTTATTGCCCCGTCCGGAAGCGTAATTTTTATCATCTGGTTGTTTTATTGTTTACCAGGTTTCACGGGGCGAACTTGCTAAACGGTGGGCGCAGCATCAGATACGTTGTAAAACACGTTTATGAAGCTGGCCGGGCTGCTTCAAACAAATTGTTGCGTTTGCCGCCCCGCAGTGACCGCTGCGTGAAACCCTTTTTTAAGAACCGCAAATTTAACGAAGTCTTGGCAGATAAAACTTTTGTTTTCAATGAAATTGCAATGATTTTTATGAGCAATGAAATTGTAATTTGGAGGTATGAGAATTATTTTTACACTGGTTGTTTTTTTATTATCGGCACCGCTTTTTTCGCAGGATCTCACAGGTATTTGGCGGGGAAGTTTTGTTTCTGCAGATAATAAAATGACCGATCTTTTTAACCTCGAAGACCGCTACAAATACGAAGTGCAGATAGATCAGCGTGGCAAGGCATTCAGTGGTGTTACCTACTCATATAAAAGGACTGAATTTTATGGCAAGGCGTCTTCCAGCGGAACCATCAACGCTAAAACGGGCAAAGTGGTTTTGCAGGAATTAAAATTGCTTGAATTAAAGATGGCGTCCAGCAGTTATGCCTGCTGGATGATCTGTTTTTTGCAGTATTCAAAAAATGGCGATGAAGAATTCCTGGAAGGAAAATACAGCAGCTACCGCGAAACCGATTCGTCGTTCTGCGGAAGGGGCAATGTTTACCTGCGCAGGGTAGTAACTTCAGATTTTTACAAAGAGCCCTTTTTAGCGAAACGTGAGAAGGAAAAGAAAGAATTGCTTTCCAAAAAAACAACACCGGTAGATTCTGCCGTTACCGGTAAACCAACAATTGCCGCAGTAAAAAAACCGGTTACAAAAAATATTGCTGCGGCAAAACCACCGCAGAAAAAACCGGTAATCAATGCTACCGCCAAAAATAATCTTACCAGGAAGCCCTCAACGGAGCCTGTTGCAAAAACAAAAGACATCCAGGCTGTGCCACTGGCACCAGAAGTAGTGCCGGAGAAAAAAGAACATGATATAAAGATGAAGGAACCGGCATTTATACCATTGGTGCTTAAAAACCGTGAGAATGAAGTGATACAGACAATCAATGTAAAATCTGCCGATATTACAGTCAGCATTTATGATAACGGTACCATTGACCACGACACTGTTTCAGTTTATCTCGATAAAAAATTAGTTGTGTCTCACCAGATGCTAACCACTTCGCCCATTACGTTGAAATTGAAAATGGATGAAACCATGCTTTATCATGAACTGATAATGGTGGCCGACAACCTGGGAGATATACCGCCCAATACTTCTTTGATGATAGTAAAAGCCGGCGACAAACAATACGAAGTACGCATTACCTCCAACGAACAAAAGAATGCCGTGGTGATTTTTAAATACGAAAAACCATGATGCGGTAACCGCTCATCCTATTTAGTCTCCCGCTTTGGCAGCTAAATAATAATTTGTTTTTTATTTATGCTGACGCGCAAAGTATTGTTTGTATTATCATTGCTGGCTGCCTGCACGGGCAATGCCCAGGATCTGAATGGCATATGGCGCGGCAAATTGATACAGGCACCAGGCGGTTGTTTTCCCGAATACACCCTTGAACTGCAGATAAATTTCATACCCACTGCCAATACATTAAGCGGTAAAGCCTTCGACTACCAGGATACCACCCGTTTTGTAAAACTGGATTTTATTGGCCGTTACAACAGCACTACCAAAAGGATGGTGATCATAGAAAACACCCTGCTGGAAACGCATATTCCCGAAAACTGTGTACCCTGTATAAAAACATATGATCTCAGCTGGAGTAAGGAGGGCGACCAGGAGTTCCTGGTGGGAGAATGCAAGGGACGTAAATTTGGCGATAACGATAATTGTCCGGCCTATAAAATCAAGCTTCAGCGCACCGCCAAATCGGATTTTGCAGTAGACGTGGATCAAAGTCCGGAATTAAAAGAACTCCAGAAAAAAATGGTGTTGCAGCAGCGCAGCAAAGAACTGGTTAAAACATTCCTGATACCTACCAGTGAAATCAGACTGGACTTCTACGACAATGCGGAGATAGACAATGATACCATTACCGTTTTGCTGAACGGCAGATTGCTGTTATACCGTAAAATGCTGACTGCACACCCGCAAACCATTACACTCAATGCATTTCCCAATACCGATTATGAGGTGGTAATGTATGCAGATAACCTGGGTTCTATACCACCCAACACCGCATTACTGGTAATTACTGCGGGCGTAAAAAAATACGAAGTACGACTTGCTTCCAGCGAAGAAAAAAGCGCCAGTGTGAAGCTAAGGTATGAGCCGCCGAAATAATTGTTTTGAGTGTTGAGTTTTAAGTGTTAGATGCCTGCAGTGTAAATTATTTATCAAGGGTACCCATGCAAACCCGACATGCGCAGGACTCAACAGGACGAACTAAACTATATTTATGATAAGGGTTCAATCTAATGGGTATAACAGTAACACATACAACACAACACTCAAAACAATCTGACTCGTATCAGAAAACCAGCCCTTCGTCGCAACATTTAACATTCTGCATGTTTTAACAGGAATATATTTCTAATTTGGCGGCATGAAAGCCTCCTGGTATTCAAAAAAATGGGTGACGGTTTCCTTACATGTGGCGGCATGGGTATTGTTTTTTGCCCTGCCCTACCTGCTGCGTACACCCGAAAATGAAAAACCACCGTCAAGAGAAACACACAACGATGATGCCGGGTACTATTTTTCACTCATCATGAACTGCACCTGGATAATGCTCTTCTATTTTAATGCCTTTATACTGATACCCCGTTTTATTTACAAAAAGAAATACTGGCAGTTCACCGTCACCCACCTGGGAACTTTTACAATAGTGCTGGCATTGGTGTATACACTGATTACGGTGTTCTTTAAACCCAACCATTATAATTCGCGCACAGCTTTTTTCAATTTTCTTATCTACCTTTTCATATTTGCCATGAGCACGGCATACCAGCTCATCAAAGACAAGGTAAACAGCGATAAACGCGAACAGGAAAAACAAAATGAGGTATTGAAAACAGAATTGTCGCTGCTGCGCTCTCAGGTAAGTCCGCATTTCATGTTCAATGTACTCAACAACATGGTATCACTGGCCCGGAAACAATCGGAATTACTGGAACCATCGCTTATTAAACTTTCTTCGCTGATGCGTTATATGCTCTATGAGGCAGACGAAGAAAAAGTATCCATAGAAAAAGAAATGGACTACCTGCAGAGTTATATTGACCTGCAGCAGCAGCGTTTTGGTAAAAAAGTGCAAGTAAAAGTGCATATGCACACCATGGACAACCAGTACCGCGTGGAACCAATGTTGCTGATACCCTTTGTAGAAAACGCTTTCAAACACGGTACCGGCATGATAGAAGACGCACAGATTGACATTGACCTGGAAGCAGAAAAAAATGTGCTTCAGTTTACCGTCAGCAATAAATATAATCCGGCTTCCGCGGAAATAAAAGATAAAACATCCGGTATCGGCCTCACCAATGTAAAAAGACGGTTAAATTTACTGTACGGCAAAAATCACAGCCTTGTTATTAATACCAATGATAACTGGTTTGTGGCATCGCTGAAAATTCAGCTTACTTAAAGAAATTACTGATTTCTGGATTTTGAGATTTTGAGATTTCTTTTACCGAAACCTGTTTCCCGCAGCGGAAGGGCGGGGCAGCGGGCGCAGCCAATCACAAAATCACGAAATCGCGAAATCACAAAATAACAATGATGATAAAAGTAATAGCCATAGACGATGAGCCACTGGCGCTGGAACTGCTGGAAGACAATATCAGCAAAGTGCCCTACCTGGAATTGGTTGCGGCTTGCGACAATGCCATGGACGCCATGAAAATAATCCAGCAGCAACACATCGATCTTGTATTCCTGGATATTCAGATGCCCGGTCTTACCGGCCTGCAATTTATTCAGACACTCCGTGAAAGGCCGATGTTTATACTGGTAACAGCTTACGAAAAATATGCGCTCGAAGGATTTGAACTGGATGTTGTAGACTACCTCGTAAAACCGGTACCACTGCAACGCTTTATAAAGGCATGTAACAAAGCCAATGAACTCTACCAGCTGAAAGCAAAATCATCTCAGCCCGCTGCTGCCGCCAACCCCGGCTATTTTTTTGTGAACGTAGATTACAGCCAGTTAAAAGTAGTATTTGATGATATCACCTATATAGAAGGACTGAAAGACTATATTAAAATTCATCTGAAAAGCACCACCAAAAGCATCATCACCCGAATGAGCATGAAATCATTGGAAGATGAACTGCCCGCCGATACCTTTATCCGGATTCATAAATCGTACATAGTATCTGTTAAACACATAACAGCTGTCCGGAAAAACAGCGTTTTCATAGATACGGCAGAGTTACCGGTAAGCGATAATTACCGCGACACCATGAACCAGTTAACAGGTAAAACCGGTCAGTAACCCGGCTCCCCTGCTATTGTAATTACAATTATATTCGCTGACTAAATAAACCAAAAAATGAAAAAAACAATTACCGGCCTGTTCCTTCCTTTGCTACTGTTGACAACTTTTGCAGTACATGCACAAACAGCGGAAGAAGTAGTAGCCAAATACATTGACGCCATTGGCGGAAAAGATCTGATACAAAAAGTTAACTCCGTTTACCTGGAAGGCAGCGTACAAATGATGGGCAATGAAAGTCCCACTTCGGTAACATTGCTGAATGGCAAAGGATATAAAACGGAATCCGAATTCAACGGCCAGAAGATGGTGCAGTGTTATACCGACAAAGGCGGCTGGAGTATCAACCCCATGAGTGGTGGCAATGCCGAACCCATGCCGGAAGAATTGTACAAGGCCGGCAAAGAACAAATTGATGTGGGTGGCGCGCTGTATGATTATGCTGCCAAAGGAAGTACAGTAACCCTGCAGGGCAAGGAGAAAGACGGGTATAAACTGCTGCTGGTATCAAAAGACAAGGTGGCAACCACTTATTACTTTGACCCCACTACCTGGTATCTCACAAAACTGGTAAAGAAAGGAAATATGATGGGTCAGGAAATAGAAATCGTTATTTCACTATCGGATTATAAGAAAACGGATACCGGTTATATGATCCCATACAACATAGAAACCAACCTGGGCGGCCAATTCACTTTTACCACTACCATCAAAAAAGTAGAATTAAACAAACCCGTTGACCCGGTGGTATTTTCAATGCCCAAATAAGTAATCATTACCCGGGATAGCCGGTGTTCAACACCGGTTTCAATACAATTTTAAACGCAGCAATGCCATGGTTGAAAGCCGTGGCATTGCCGTTTTTGGTGATTACCGCTTTTTCGTCGCTACATTTTCGGCAGTTGTCTCATTTGGGCCCCGGGGCAAGCTGGCGCGCAATAGTTTTGTGCCATCAAAAAAAACAGTTATGAAGAAAATAGCAACCATTATAACCTTACTTGTGGCCTTTAACGGCCTGTTTGCACAAATGCCCGGTGGTCCTGCCAGAACAGGCGGCCAGGGCGCTCCCAATATGGGTCATATTTATGGCAAGATTACAGACAGCGCGGGCAAACCGCTCAGCGATGCATCGGTGGTATTGATGCAAAGCAAGGTGGATGAAGCCACCAAAAAGACAAAAGAAATATTGCTGAAGGGCGCTACTACAAAAAACAACGGCGAATTCAATTTTGAAGAATTGCCGGTGTCGATACCACTGAAACTTAAAATATCCATCAGCGGCTACAAACCGGTGGAACAAAATATATCTTTCAGACCGGCTGCCGGCACGGCGCCATCGTTTGATAAAGACCTGGGCAAAATAAAACTCACCACCGACGTGGCGCAACTGGCCAATGTAACGGTAACCGCAAATAAACCACTGGTTAGGCTTGACGCAGATAAAAAAATATTCAATGTAGAAAAAAATATTGTGAGTGCCGGTGGTACTGCACTGGATGTAATGAAAAACGTACCGTCTGTAAACGTAGACATAGATGGTAATGTAACGTTGCGCAATGCCGCACCACAACTATATGTAGACGGCCGGCCTACCACGCTTACGCTCGACCAGATTCCGGCAGATGCCATCGAAAGTGTGGAAGTAATCACCAACCCTTCGGCAAAATACGATGCTTCCGGTGGCGGTGCCGGCATACTGAATATCGTGCTGAAGAAAAACAGGAAAACAGGATACAATGGCAATGTACGCGCCGGTGTAGACAAACGCGGCGCAGTAAATGGCGGCGGCGACTTTAACGTACGCCAGGGTAAATTTAACCTCTCCGCCAGTTTAATGGGCAACCAGATGAAAGGCCGTACTTCGGGCACTACAGACCGGTTGAATTTGCTGGATACACCACAGACGACCATTAACCAGATTAATGCCAACAGAACCAACGGTGGTTTTATTTTTGGCAAGCTGGGCGCAGACTATTTTATCACCAATAAAACAACGCTTTCTTTAACCGGCTTTAAAGTGCATGGTGAATTCAAACCATACGAAACCATCGGTATAACCACTGACAGTCTTTTTAACTCCGGAAAAATCTCCGCCAACAGCGACCGTGTATCTACCAGCAACAGGGTATTCAACGGACAGGGTTTTGCGTTAGGAATGAAACATCTTTTTGCAAAAGAAGGCGAAGAACTGACTGCCGACATGAACTATTTCAGCGGAAAAAATAAGAACCAGTCCGATTATGTAACCAACTATTATGGAAACAATGGTAACCTCACCAGTACCGAATTGCAGCGGGTTAATGGTGATGGCTTTGATAAAAACCTGGTTATACAAACGGATTATACAAAACCTTTTGGTGCCAAATCCAAAATAGAGGCAGGTGTGCGTGCGGCTTTGCGCAGCAGGACCAATAACAATGTTACCTCGGTTTACGACGGAACCAATTATGTACCCCTGCCCTCCGCCATCAGCAATTATAAAAACACGGATAATGTATATGCCGGCTATCTTACCTATTCATCAGCAATAAAAGACTTTAGCTATAAGCTGGGTTTAAGGGCGGAAAGCTCCAACTATGCCGGCGAGCTGATAAATACCGGTGAACAGTTTAAAAACAATTACCCGATAAGCCTTTTTCCATCTGTTTTTCTTACACAGAAATTAAAAAATAATCAGCAGTTGCAGGTAAGCTACAGCCGCCGGATAAACCGTCCCAATTTCTTTCAACTGATACCTTTTATTGATTATACAGATAAATTAAACATAACCAAGGGCAATCCCGGGCTGGTACCAGAATTTACCCAATCGCTGGAAATGTCTTACCTGAAAACTTTTGCAGGCAACAACACCTTACTGGGATCGCTTTATTACAAACGCACCAACAATTTAATTACCCGTTACCTTAATAAGGAACTGAACCCGCTTACCGGAAGTGAAGATCTGATCAATACGTATATCAATGCCAATTCCAGTTATTCTGCCGGCGCTGAACTGACTGCCCAGAATTACCTGACTAAATGGTGGGATATTTCTACCAATATCAACATATACAATTCCCAGATAAAAACAGACAGCAATTCGCAGCCTGCATTGTGGAGCTGGTTTGGTAAGTTCAACAGCAATTTCAAACTGCCCAAAGATTTCACCATGCAGTTAACAGCTACTTACCAATCTAAAACCAACCTGCCGGTTAATACCAACCAGGGGTTTGGAGGACCGGCATTCGGACAGGCACAGAGTTCATCACAGGGTTATATCAGTGCATCCTGGGGTATAGACCTGGCGGTGAAGAAGACCTTCCTCAAGAGCAAGGCATTGTCTGTAACCCTGAGCGTAAATGATATCTTCCGTACGCGTGTTTCTAACCAGTATTCTTACAGCGATTATTTTGTGCAGAATTATAACCGCCTGCGTGACCCCCAGATGGTAAGACTTAATTTTGCCTACCGCTTTGGTAAAATAGACATGTCTTTGTTTAAAAGAAAGAACATGAAAGGCGAGCAGGGAGCTTCAGAAAGCATACAGCAATAACAAACTTTTCAATAAGGAATATAATGAAAAACCCATCGTCTCTGATGGGTTTTTTTATTGAAGTCATTGAGTGCATCATTAATAGATGCGGCCGCTTTCTTCGCTATCCAGCAGGCTGTTGGCAACACTGTCAAACACGTCTTCCTTGTTGGCAATTACCTGGCGCAACAGATCATGAATGGTTATCACGCCGGCAAATTTTTTGCCATCGTAAGCCAGCAAATACCTGGTCTTGCTGGCATTCATGAAATTCATGCAATATTCCACACTGTCTGTAAGTGCAACAATGGGCAGTTCGGTGGTCATTACTTCTTCCACTTTGGTAGAATCACTGGAACGGCCTTTTAAGATGACGTTTCGGCTGTAATCACGCTCACAAAAAAGACCCTTGTATTCCCCGTTTTCCATTACAATGAGGTAACTGAGGTTTACCGAATTGAGCAGGGTAAGCGCTTGCAATACGAGTGTGCCGGCCTGAACAACATTGAAGGCCTGTGGCTTGCTGGCCAGTATGTCTTTTACTATTCTCATACGGATGGTATTTTTCTTAAAGTTCGTGATTTTTATTAAAATACGGGTCTCCCCGGCAAATATAAATATTCCTGAAAGTATGCTAAAAAAGTACGGTCTTCAGCCAGGAAGGGCCTGAAAAGCTGACAAAAGCTTTAGAAACCCGGATCAACCAATCGGCAGGCCGGTACAAAAAGGTTTTTTATAACTGTAATATGTAACCGAATAATATGCGTTCCTGTCATGGCCATATCTGCTATTCGTATACATCCGCCGGCCTTTTTGCAGTCATCTTTATTCAGGGTTACTTTCAAGACAATGGCAATTTCAGCAATTAAATCAGCCCCGATAAATCCAGGCCTGTCTTTTTCCCGTACTTCTCTCATCAAGTAAAAAATCAAATTAAAGTAAAATGAAAAAAACGAAAATCCTGATTGTTGCTGCTGCAGCTCTTGCGCTTGGCGGCAGTATCCTGTGGGCGGCCGACCATATTGACGCTCCGGCAGTGACCAACCAGACAACAGACATTACAGACGTTTATGCATTTAAAGGTGCAGATGCTACCAGCCGTGTATTTGTTATCAACACACAGGGCCTGCTCTCCCCTGCTGCTTCGGCCACAGCAAAATTCGACGCCAATACCCTGATTGAATTGAATATTGACAACAACAATGACAATATTGAAGACCTGGTAATACAGGCCATCTACGATGGTACCAATATGAAATTCTATGGCCCCGTGGCACCTTCTGCCACCGGCACAAAAAGTAAACTGGAAGGCGCTGTAACTGCTACCGTGGGCATTACCCCTTACACTGCATCAGCACCTGTAATTGCTACGGGTTCCAATGGCATGAAAGTATTTGCAGGACCTCGCGATGATCCGTTTTTCTTTGATTTAGACCAGTTCAAAAAAGTAGTGGGCGGTACAGCCAGTGGTTTCAGAAACCCTGGCATGGATACATTTGCCGGAACCAATGTAATGAGCGTTGTAGTAGAGGTACCGGTAGCATTACTGAATGCATCAAGCGGTAAAATAAGCGTGTGGGCAGAAACAAAGAAAAAGATATAATCAAAACCAGTCAATCACCAATTTATAAATTTAGTATAATGAAAAAGACATTCACTCATATATTACTGGCAGGAACTCTTTTGCTTATCACCGCCGTTTCCTGCAAAAAAGACGATGCCCCGGCTGCGGTGGTTTATTACGAAAAAGGCGACCAGATGGCCAGACCTGCAATCAACACTGTGTTTGTTGATGCGCCAGCCAAAGATTCATTCAACAATGCCATTCCAATGAAGATGGCCAGCCTTTTCAGCACAAAATTTAAAGCGAGGCTGCTTGCACTGAATGCCGGATATACCACCAATGCACTGGGACTTACCGCCGACCAGCTTACAGGCGTACTGGTAACCGATGTATTGAATGTTTCCACGACCGGCAATACCAAATTTTTTACCTCCACATCTGATTATTTAACTGGCAGGGGATTGTCAGACGATGTTATTGACAATGAACTGATCCTGCTTTTTGGTGGTCCGACAGGCGGCAGCAACCCCGGGTTAACGACTGACAATGTGGGCGCCAATGATAAAGCATTTTCAGCGGCATTCCCTTACCTGGCAAGTCCATGGTAAACTGATAAAAACTTTTATAATGGGCCGGGCTTAAATGCCGGCCTGTTATATACTGTTTGGTGCTGGCCGCAGGTTATTCGCCTTTGACCGTTTTTTTTTGTCGTATGCTAAATAGATTCACTTATTTTACGTTATATCTGAGATGAGAAAAGCCCTGCTATACCTGCTGTTGTTTTCATACACTTGTATCATTTGCAAGCCAGTGCTGCCTGCATTGTCTGATGGGTTAGCACATATTTTCTGGTATTCCCAACATATGGCCACCGTGCACTATGAAAATGGCCGGTACCATGTACACAACGAAAACCTGCGTGAAGCCCGGAAAGGCTATCCGCAACGCGATGCCAGCATTCCCAAAACTGTTGCAATGGACACCGAACACCTGGTTACGGCTTCCGCATACGGACTGGCAATACCGGCTCCCGTTTCAATCGTTTATTATCCTTCTACCGAATCCGCACTTGCGCATATTTATTTGAATAATAATTTTCCGCCTCCCAAAGTGTAACCTGTTACAACAGTACTTTTTACTTGCGGTGTATTGACTGTTATCAGTTGGTTTATTCAATTGCAGTCAACGATTCAACAGGTTTCAATACGCAAACTGATTAGAAATTATTGTGAAGGTTATTCACCCGAACGCACCTGATCATTATTCAAATATCTTTTATGCATTTTTATTCACCACGCTGTATTGCGCTGGTACTGATTTTTATTCTTCTCTCCTGCACCATCCGGGCGCAACTCACTGTAAAAGGAAGGGTTGTTGATGCAGTAAACCTGCAACCGCTCGAAGGAATCACCGTGCAGTTATTACCCGGAAAAAATTCGGCCATGACCAATCAGTCTGGCAATTTTATGGTGAAACAGGATAAAGAAATTCAGTCAGGTCTGCAACTTTCGTCCATTGGCTACGAAACAAAAACAATCTCCCTGGCAGATCTCAAAGCAGCTAATTTTAATATCGCCCTGGAACCGCGGAATGTAGAATTAAGGGCCGTAACCATTTCTGCTCACGCCGGTGAACAATATAAAATAATTGGTAAAGCAGATATCGCCATGCGGGGCGTCAGCAATTCGCAGGAAGTACTCCGCATAATACCCGGTATTGTAATTGGCCAGCACCAGGGTGGTGGCAAAGCGGAACAAATATTCTTACGTGGTTTTGATGCAGACCATGGTACCGATTTTCGCCTGGAAGTGGATGGCATGCCCATAAATATGGTCTCGCACGCCCATGGCCAGGGTTTTGCCGACAGCCATTTTATCATTCCGGAAACCATTGACAATGCAGATTTCAGGAAAGGGCCTTATGAAGCCGGCAAGGGCGATTTTGCTACTACCGGTTTTGTGGATTTTAATACCAGGAATGCCCTTGCTTCTAATCTTATTAAAGCAGAAGCCGGACAGTTCAACACTTTCCGTACCCTGGGTATGTTTAACCTGCTGGGCCCAAAAGCAAAAGAAAAACAGCAATACTGGTGGGTTGCTTCGGAATACAGGTATTCAGATGCCTGGTTCGATTACCCGCAGCATTTTAAACGTTTCAACTTTTTTACAAAATACAATGGGCAGATATCAAAACACAGCCGGCTCACCGCCTCAGCTGCCAGTTTCCGGAGCCAATGGAATGCTTCGGGCCAAATACCCGACAGGGCAGTAGAAACCGGCCTGGTTGGCTTTTATGGAGCCATCGATCCGTATGAAGGCGGCATTACCTCCCGTACCAACGCCAATATACAGTTGCTTTCTGCATTCAGTAATGGCGACATTTTAAAAAACCAGGTATTTTATTCCAATTCACATTTTGATTTGCACACCAATTTTACTTTTTTCCTCGAAGACACAACAAATGGAGATGAAATACGGCAACGCGAAGCCAGGAACCTGGCGGGTTATAATGGCAGTTATACCCATGCAGCGTATATAGGAAATACAAAATTTGCCATGGAAGCCGGCATGCAAATAAGATTCGATGCGGTGAAAAATGCAGAACTATCACATACAAAAGACCGGTACACGTTGTTGAACCCAATCAAACTGGGTGATATCTATGAATGGTCTGTATCTCCTTATATCAGTGAAACCATCCAGTTCAACGAACATTTTACATTGAATGCCGGTCTGCGGTTTGACCGGTTCAGCCACCAGTACAACAACAAGCTGGCTACAGACACTACCCTGCCGGGCATTGGCGTATACAAGGCAAAAGCCAGCACGTTTAGTCCCAAACTGAATCTTTGTTACCGTACAAATGATGCTCTGCAATTTTATATCAGTGCAGGAAAAGGCTTTCATTCAAACGATACCCGGGCGGTAGTGGTACAAAATGGTTACCAGGTATTACCGGCCGCTTACAGCGCCGACCTGGGCGCTGTCTTTAAACCTGCAAGAAATATACTTATCAATGCAGCCGTCTGGTATATTTACCTGCAACAGGAATTCGTATATAGCGGCGATGGCGGTTTTGTTGAATTCAGCGGCAAAACAAAACGCGCAGGCTTTGATTTTTCGGGCCGCTACGAACCAGTAAAATCATTGTATGTAGATTTGGATGTAAATTATGCACATGGCCGCGCTGTCGGCGAAGGCAAAGGCCGCAATTTCATACCGCTGGCGCCAGTCTTTACAAGCAGTGCCGGTATCACGTATGCCGGTAAAAAAGGTTTTAACGGAAGTTTCCGATACCGATTTGTGGGCAACCGCCCTGCCAATGAAGACTACAGCCTTACCGCTAAAGGATATTTTATTACGGATGCCGTGCTCAATTACACCCGGAACAGGTATGAGATAGGACTGGTTGTAAACAATGTCTTTGACACACGCTGGAAGGAAACCCAGTTTGCAACAGTAACGAGGTTAAAAGGCGAAGTAAATCCTGTAGATGAGGTATGTTTTACACCGGGTACACCTTTTGCCGCAAAACTGAGCTTTGCATTAAAATTTTAAAACAACAGCCGTGTAGTTTGAAAATTATACATTTTAACCACAATGATAAAGGCAAGGCAAGAACCATGAAACATCTGGTAAAACAACTCATCCCATTATTCAGAATAACCGGCTGCACACTTATGCTGTTGTTGGCGGGTGCACCCGTATGGGCACACGCCATTGTGGGTGAACTGGAAAATATGTCGAAGACGGATGCAGCGCTTTTATACCTGGTGCTGGGTTACAAGCATATTCTTCCTCTTGGTTTTGACCATATCCTTTTTGTACTGAGCCTGTTCTTACTTAGTCCGAAATTAAAACCTGTTTTATTACAGGCTACGGCATTTACACTTGCCCATTCGGTAACACTGGCGCTGGCGGTATACAAAGTCATCAGCGTACCTGCGGCCATTGTTGAACCACTGATTGCGTTGTCTATTGCGTATGTGGCGGTGGAGAATATATTATCACCTAAAATACGACCTGGCCGCATTGGCGTTGTATTTGTTTTTGGACTGGTTCATGGTCTTGGGTTTGCCGGTGCGCTGGCAGAAATGGGGCTGCCGCAAAATGCATACATGCTCTCGCTGGTCATGTTTAATGTGGGAGTGGAACTCGGACAGTTAACAGTTATACTTTTAGCATTCTTCCTGGTGGCCAAATGGTTTGCCAATAAACCTTATTACCGCAAAGCCATTGTTGTACCCGCTTCTGCACTGATTGCCCTTATTGCCGCCTGGTGGACGGTGGAACGACTGTTCTTTAGTTAAGAGTTAAGAATTATGAGTTAAGAATTATGAATTATGAGTTATGAGTTATGAGTGCAGGATGTACCTATTCGTTGAATTTTCAAAGGGTTTGAAACTTAGTATAATTAAAATACCCAATTGCTAACAGCTAACAGCTAATAGCTAACAGCTATCTCTCAAGTTCCAAATCTGCTACCATGGCGGGGCTCAGATCGTACCTGTTTTTATAAGCTTCTTTAAAAAATGCTTTTGCATTGTATCCTTTGCCCAGTGCCTGCATCAGTTTGCCCATCCAGTACAATTCAAGCGCTTCCAGGGGTTTGCCGGATACGAATTGCTGATAAACTTTATAAGCTTCCTCCCGGTTGTTGTTTTGTAACAATGCCCAGGCATACCAGGCATTGGTTTGTGGCGTGGAGCGGTTGAGTAACTCACGTTTGGTAAGTACCACCGCTTTTGAAGGATCATGCAAAATACCGGTGTACAGTTCTACCAGGTATTTATTGTACATATTGCCATACAAGGTATCTGAAGCCTTTTCTGCAAAAGCCCGCGCATATCCATCTTCGGCAATGCTATCGCGTCTTTGCTGTGCTACCTGGCAGAGTTTAAATAAAGGATCGGGCAATTTTGTTTTCGACAACACAAATTCAAATAACTGCTGTGCAAGGGTATCATTTTTATCGTATACCAGTGCAATCCAGCCAAGGCCGGTAATACTATGAAAACCGGCGCTGTTCATACGGATGCATTGTTGATACAATGCGGCCGCTTCCTGTAATTTGCCTGCATGAATATATAAATCAGCAGCATTGGCCAGTGCTGCATTTTTTAAATAATCTGAATTAGACGCTTTTTCGGCGGCAGTCAGCATAGACTGAATGGCGCTGTCTATCTGCCCGTTAAGGTGTTCCATTTTTGAGCGGCGAAAATAATAGCCATAATCACCATACGACTGCAACTGCCGGATGTACAGCGCGGCATTGGTATGCCTGCCCAGTTCAAAATCAACATCAAATGACGCGGTCAGCAATTCATATTTTTTCAGTCCGATTTGCCGGGCATTTTCCAGGTAATTCCCTGCTTCACCAAACCGGTGCTGCAATATGCTGTACTGGCAAATGGCCATATTGGGCGCAGCTTCCCTGTATTGATAGGCTGCATTTACCAGTCGCATCATGCTGTCGGCCATTTTTATATCTTTTATATCTCCCAGCTGATGAAAGCGACTGATAAGCGATGCAGCATAACGTGACTCGTTGCTTATTCCGGTAGCAACCGGGTCGATACGATTTTTCCAGAAAGCAATCTCCTCCCCGGTTGTTTTTATAGCCGGCGGCAGCGAATAATGCGCAATCAAACTGTCGGTAAAATTTTTGCCGACAATGGTTTTTGGTTCGTTTCTGCAGGAAAAAAGGACAACGGCAAGGGCTATGGTGATGAGGGATACTTTCAAACTTATTCGTTTTGATAAGATACGAAAAATTATCGCTGCCGGTTCTCTGCAGCCACCATTTACCTGCTGTATTATTTTCCTTCCTGCTTTGTATAGGCAGCTGCATTTTTTATAAAATCGGCTTTGCACTCCGGCGAACAAAACCCGTAGTATTTCCCTTTGTAAACAGCTGTATCTTCCAAACCGGCAGTCAGCGGCATGCCGCAGGAAAGGTCTTTTTTTGCAGCAAATTGAATACTGCTGAAATCCTTTTTAGCAACGCGCATTACAGCACTGTCTGAATGAACGGGCGGTTCCATGTGCTTCACCGGATGCTGTTTACAGGAAATCAAATGAAAAATGATGGCAAGTATTACAACAAAGTATTTCATGTGTTAATATTTTTGACAGAATTTTTTATAAGAGAAAAGAGATGTGCAGCATTGCCCGGTTATTGGCTTTTATGATTCCATTGGCCAGGTTTTGACTAAACGGGGTTTGAAAACTTCCGCCAATGGCGATGTTTTTATACCACATCTCCAGGCCTATGGTTCCCATTACCAGTTCGCCCCCGGATATATCTGCAATAAATGCATGGTCGATGTCTTTTCCACTGTTTTCATATTGTATACCGGCATTGGGTGCAATGGTCAATCTATCCTTAACCCGGAATTTGTAGTATAGCTGCGTTGTGACATTTAATTTATTACCGTAATTGTACCCCGCACTATTGGTTGTATTCAATTTCCAGGCAGCCAGGGTGTTTATACCGGCATCCTGTAAGCGCAAATCATAGAGGGCGGAAAGTGTAAAATCTGTGCTTCCGGTACCCAGCTGAAAAAGATTGGCGGTTTTAGCATTGTCCGATCGGTCTGTTGCGATGTATTTGCCGGTGGGCGCTTTAATGCCTGCGCCTATCCACAATGATTGAACCAGCAATTTACTGCCAACAGTTTTACGGCTGCTGATGAGTTGGTAATACCCTGTAACCGATACATCGCCAGGCCCATTTTTTGTCAGCCGGATTCCCTGTTGTCGCTTTTCATCAAAACTATACGGAATGGTTGCCATCAACCTGAATTTCTTACCAATATTCCATCCAGCCCACCATTCCAGGACGCTGTATTGCTCACGTGTGGTGAGATAACTCGTAGCGCCCCCCACCCCAACATGCGTGAACAATGAATTGTATCTGTAACGAAGTCCAAGGATATGTTTGCTGAATTCGGGCAATATCCCAATATAATTATTGCCCGCACCGCAGCCGCAGATATCGCAGGCGTTGACTGCGCCGGGAAAAAACAAGATGGCACAAAATAAAAAAAGGTTTTTTTTCATAGCATTAGTTTTCTGTGTGATCATGCCTGAACATACCGGAAAAGTTATTGGCAACCGACTGCCCGGATGCAGGGTCGTCAATGGTAGTCAGTGTGGCTAAATGGATATTTGCAGCGCCTTGGAAAGCTGCCAGTACGTCCATCAGCAAATGGATATTGGTTTCTTTTCCTTTTTTAACCTTTGGTATTCCTCTTGCAGTGAGATCCAGTTGTATGGTTCTGATATTTTGTACACCGCCCGTACCCCCAAAACCGCCGATATGATAACGAAAAACACCGGCTGCCGCAGATGCAGCAGGTGAACTTCCTTCCATATTGAAAAAGATATAGCCATTGTTCAAACCCCAGTACATACCATTTGCAGCAGCGGCAGGATCCAGTGCGCCGGTGCGCCTGCTTATATCCATTGTATTTCTCATACTATCTACCCCCAGTATAAACGTGAGTGTTTTGTATTCTCCTTCCGGCACTTGTAACAATGGTTCATGGGTGTTTTCATCGCTTTCGTTAATTAAAAAATAGCAACTGTCCTGCGGCACAGTATAGTTGTCGCCATTAATATTGGTAAGCACAAAATTGCTGACAAAGTATTTGAGTTGTGTTACTCTTAAATTTTCTCCCGCGGCATTGGTATACAAACCTGTATTTAATTGTAAGTCGGATGAACCCGCCACGTTGTCGAACTCTACGGAAAGTGATGCTTTAACTGATGGATCGTAATCCTGTGAACTATTTTTTTTGCAGGACCCCAGTATGGCGCACAATATTGCCGCCATCAATAGTTGTTTCATGGTAATTTGTTTGTTGAGCTGGAATAATAAATTTAACCTGCGTGAGCGTACGAAACATGCCGACGTGGCCGCGCATTCGCTGGTAAAATACAAATGCCTTCAGGCAACACACCGCCCATGTGCGTCATGCACAACCGTGCACCACTCACTCAATAAAAAATGATAACAAAAAAAGAAGGATTGATTTTATGCGCCGGGCGGGTGAAAAAAAGAACGGGGCATGGCTGTAGTGCGGGAATCATTGTAAAAATGATACACTTGTTTTGCGGAGCAATGGAGAATGTTGACTGAAATAAAATATGATTTGGAAGAAATTACCTCGTCCATACCCACGCGCCGCTCCGGGTTCTGCTGATCTTTTTTTTCCTGCTGCTGTATCTTTTTCATCATCTGGCATTTGCCATTGCAATGCATGGAAAGCTTTGCCTTGTTTTCGCAATTTTTAAAATAGGCTGCAGTGTTGGTATAGTAGTCAATATAGACAACAGCCTTGTTCAGGATTTGCAGCGTTATGGCTACCAGCAGTAAACCAGCTATTAATTGTTTGAACATGTAAAGTGCAGCAACTATCCGGCAAAATTAGGACAGAAACAATTACCAGGAACTATATAATGGGATTAATTATTTTTTTGCAAACAAAGTATTAATCATTTGCAGCCAGCACATCTGCAATGTGCATGGTTTTGAGATCAATGTTTTTATGGCGTATATATCCATCTATATGCATGAGGCAGGAGAGATCGGTAGAAATTATATATTTTGCGCCGGTGGCCAGTGCATGTGTAACTTTCTGATCGGCCATGCTGATGGAGATGGGTTCAAACTTTACAGCAAATGTGCCACCAAATCCGCAGCAGGTTTCAACATCATTCATTTCTACCAGATCAAGGCCTTTTACATGTTTCAGCAGCGTACGGGGTTCCTGTTTAATTTTGCATTCGCGCAGCGCAGCGCAGGAATCGTGGTAGGTGGCCCTGGCATTTAATACGGCGCCCAGATCTTCTTTGTGCAAAACGTTTACCAGGAAATCTGTAAACTCGTAGGTTCTTTTTCCCAAATCTTTTACTTCATTGTGCAATGAAGAGTTATCGAACAGACTTGGGTAATAATTTTTTATAAATCCGGCACAGCTGGCGCTGGGGGCAACAATAAAATCGGTGCCGTTGAAATCTTTGATGAATTTACCGCATACCTGTTTGGCGTCTTCCCAAAAACCGGCATTGAAAGCCGGCTGCCCGCAACAGGTCTGGTTGGTATTGTATGACACAGTGCATCCGGCCTTCTCCAGCACTTTCACCATGTTGAATGCGGTTTGCGGAAACAACTGGTCTATAAAACAGGGTATGAATATTTGTACGTTCAAAGAGTATTTAGTATTAAGTATATAGTATAGAGACCACGGTAAATGGTAAGTAGCGAGTGGCTAGTGGGCTTTAACTAAGAAAACACCCACTTGCACTTTCCCGGTAGTCACTCACCACCAGCATCGATGCTAACGCCCACTCGCCTCTTTCCACTCCCCACTCGCATTTCCATGATACTAACGAGTCCTGAATGATTCCTGCAGGGCAATCATTTTAACAGCAGTGATGGCGGCTTCTTCACCTTTATGGCCATGTGTTCCGCCTGTTCTTTCATCGGCCTGTTGCTGATTATCCAATGTAAGCACGCCGAAGATAGTAGGTACGGGCAGCGCGAGGTTCAATTGTACCACACCATCCGTTACAGCTTTACACACATATTCAAAGTGCGGTGTGCCGCCACGTAATACACAACCCAGCGCAATAAATGCATGGGGGGCGTTTTTTGTTCCATTTACAATGTCCCAGTAGCTTTTAATACCAAAGGGTATTTCAAATGCGCCCGGGACGGTGATCGTTTTTACCTTTTCAATTTTTTGTGCAGCCAGTATCCTGGTACAACCTTCTTCCAGTTTATCAATGATGGAAGCGTTCCATTCGGTTTTCACAATAACAACACAGGCACCCTTTGGTAGAGTGCCTGTATTGTCTTTTAATAATGTACTGTTGTTAACTTCAGCCATATTATTATTTCAACGGGTTGTATAATATTATTCGCTATCGCCCAGTTTGGCGCGGTATTTATCTATGTCAATTTCTTTATACTGGGGATATTTTTCTTTAATCAGGTTGTACACTTCAATGGCGTCTTTTGGCTTACCCATGGTTTCATACAGGAATGCAGCGCGTACGAGGTACTGGGGACTATAATATTCATCCTGTTCAAAAGTTGTTCCTGCCTCTTTGTACAATTTTACAGCCTCTTCTTTTTTACCTAATTCTGAGTTGGCATCTCCGAGCAGGGCTTTGGCGCGCGCTTTTACCAATGGTTCGCTGGTAGAAAAATCTTCCAGGTATTTTATGGCATTTTTATAATCGCCCATAGCCATGTAGCAGCTGCCAGCATAAAAATGCGCCAGGTTAGCGGCTTTGGTACCACTGTATTTATTAATAATTTTTATGAAACCGGGGTTGAGGTTGTCGCCGTTCAACGCCAGTCTAACAGAATCTTTTCTGTAAAAATCTTCTGCATACCGCATGGCTTCAGATGCTTTTTTCTCATTGGGGCCTGATATAAAATTGTTATACCCAAAAATACCCGCAACCACTATAACGATAGCGGCAATAGCAATCAGAATTTGTTTGCTGTACTGGTTCCAGAAACCGGTTACTTTTTCAACGGCATCCCTTTCTTCAGTTACCGGCAACTTTGTCTTGTCTGTCATGATATAAGAACTGTATTTATTTTTTATTTATCAAATGAACAAAAATCGTATGCAATTACTAATCAACAATAAAAGGATAGTTCTGGTCCACATACACATCTTTCAGCAGCTCGTCGTCATTGGGCCATGGGCTTTCTTCAGCAAATTTTACTGACTCCGTCACCACTTCTTCAATTTCTTTATTGATGGCATCCAGGTCGGCCTGGGTACCAAATTTATTTTTCAATATGGTAGCCTGTACCTGCACTATGGGATCGCGCTGTTTGTACTCTTCCACTTCCTCCTTGGTACGGTATTTTTGCGGGTCGGAGATGGAATGGCCTTTGTACCGGTAGGTCTTTATTTCCAGTAAAGTAGGTCCACCACCTTCACGTCCTCTTTTTACCGCACGGGCAACGGCTTCATGCACTGCTTCACAACTCATACCGTCTACAGAATCGGCGGGCATTTCAAATGCATCGGCCAGCTTATAAATATCATGCACATTGGATGTACGCTCAACCGAGGTACCCATGGCATAGTTGTTATTTTCACAGATAAATATTACGGGCAATTTCCAGGTCATGGCAATATTGAACACCTCGTTTACCATACCCTGGCGGGCAGCCCCATCTCCAAAAAAAGTAAAGCTCACATTGTCGGTACCCTTGTATTTTTCGGCAAAAGCCAGACCTGCGCCGGTGCCAATTTGCGCACCTACAATGCCATGGCCGCCAAAAAAAGAAACGTCTTTTCCAAAAAAGTGCATGCTACCACCTTTTCCCTTTGCACAACCTGTTGATTTTCCGTACAATTCGGCCATACAACTATTGGCGCTCACTCCTTTGGCAAGTGCCAGGCCATGGTCTCTGTAACCGGTAATAAACGGGTCGGTAGGCTGGGATGCGGTCATACATCCGGCTGCAATAGCTTCCTGACCAATGTATGCGTGAAAAAATCCGCGGATTTTTCCATCCATTTTATATTTTTCCTCGGCCATCAACTCAAACTGGCGGATGAGCTGCATTAATTTGTACCAGTACAGGTAAGTATCTTTTGAGAATTTTGTAGCCACGGTTGGTTGCAATTTTAAGGTGGCAAAGATAAGGGGTAAATGCTAATTGCAAACAGCCAATTTACTGCTATGAAATTTTGATTGTTAGGCTTTTAAAAACCGGTAGCAAACCCCCGCAAAACCGCCCAACCCGCCCCGGACAGGCCGTAAAGGCCGGGCAGCATGCAAACCCGGCTGTTTGTATAATTTTAATGCCTGAACTTTTGCACATGACTTCTTTTTTTCCACAAAATATTTGACATTCACCATCCTTTTCAGTCGGTTTAGTGTAAACATTTCTACATCCAAAAACTTATCCCCTTTTGTATTTGCGGGCATATTTTTTGGATGGCTATTTAAAACGATTGCCATGCTCCAACATTTACAAAACAATGCCAGGGATCTCTTTGGCGGTATAAACGACTTTCTCAAGAACGAAGCTGAAATCATCACCGATTTTAAAACAAGGATTATCACAACGGCAAAAGAAATCGATCATTTGCAGGCGGCTGCACATATTACCTACAACAGGATCATTAATAAAATGAATGAAGCTGAATGTATGGCATTCCTTTCGGACAAGACCTTGTTTATGGAAGAAAACTATTGATTCTGCTATTGAATATTGTATTTTGAATGGTAAATGGTAGGTTGCATGAAATTTATCCATTTAAAAATCAGCAACCATTTTACTCGATTCTATTTCACTGCTTCATTTTAAGAATTACCCGCAGGCTTCATTTGCGTTTACAGCACGTATTGTTGGCATATGCGGCAATAACGGCATTGGTAAGACCAACCTGCTGGATGCCATCCATTACCTGTGTTTTACGAAAAGCTATTTTGGAAAAACCGACGCGCAGCATGTGCTGAATGGCGCCCAGGGATTCCGTCTTGCCGGCATTATTAGCGAATACGCAACCACAGATACTGCACCAGGCAATACCACCGAACTCATTTGCATTTTACGTGAAACCGGAAAGAAAGAGTTCTTACTGAATGGAACTGCGTATGAAAAATTTGCACACCATATCGGCAAATTTCCATGTGTCTTTATAGCGCCGGACGATGTACAGATCATTACTGGCACCAGCGAAGAAAGACGTCGTTTTACAGACGCATTGCTTTGCCAGCTGGATGCCCGTTACCTGCAGCACCTGATGACGTATAATAAAATACTGCAACAAAGAAACAGTTATTTAAAATCAGTAGCCATGCCCAAAACTGCAGATCACCAACTAATGGATGTATACGATGCACAACTGGTTACCCATGGCAATTATGTATTTGAGCAGCGTCGCCTTTTACTTCAGAAACTGGTTCCGCTGGTTCAGGCTTTTTATGTGGAAATAGCCGGAGCTGATGAAGATGTAAATATGTTATACGAAAGTTCATTGCATACGGAATCTTTTGCTGCATTGCTGAAACATACCCGCGATAAAGATCTTCTGCTGCAACGCACCACCCAGGGCATACACCGCGATGACCTGGCACTTACGTTAAAAGAACAGCCGTTCAAATTGATGGCATCGCAGGGACAACGCAAAAGTTTATTGTTTGCTTTGAAACTCGCCGAGTTTGAAATATTAAAAGAGAACAAGGGTTTCCCGCCGTTTCTTTTACTGGATGATGTTTTTGAAAAGCTGGATGAACAACGCATGCACAACCTGCTCACGCGCGTTTGCGTTCAAAATAACGGTCAGGTGTTTATAACAGACACGCACAGGGAACGGCTGGAAACTGCATTGCGCAACCTGCAGCAGGATTACCAGGTGATAGAACTCAATTGAGGAAATTTTGGGATTTTGAGATTTGCTTTTGCTGGTATTTGTTTCTCGCAGCGTACAAGCGGGGCAGCGGGTGCAGCCGATCATAAAGTCCTGAATCAGCAATTTCCTCTGGCGTTCGCTGCCTCGCCCTCCCGCTGCGAGATATAAACCGGCTAACACAATCTCAAAATCACAAAATCCCGCAATCAGCAATCTCCCCCCTGATTGTTTTTTGTACCTTAGCGCTCTATGGGAGAATATTCTATTGGTGATGCAATGAAGAAATTTCTGCGCGGCAGTCGCCTCAAAGGAGATATCCAGGCTATGCAGATCACAGATGTTTGGGAAAAACTGATGGGCAAGACCATTGCCAAGTATACCGACAGCATAAAAATCTATGGCGATAAATTATACATCACTACCCATGTGGCGCCATTGAAACAGGAATTGCTGTTTCAGAAAGAAAATATTATTCTCCGCGTAAATGAAGCGCTGAAAGAAAACGTGGTAAAAGAAGTGATCATTAACTGATCATATATAATGACCGCGCCGCTGCTTACATGTTATTGCAATCTTATTCTTGGATCGATAATGGCATACAACAAGTCGGCCAGCACGTTTATTAAAATAAAAAAAGCCGAAGACACCAGCACTGAACCCATTACCACGGGAAAATCGAGCTTCTCCAACGCATCAACGGTGATTTTACCGATACCTTTCCATCCAAAAATATATTCTACAAAAAAAGCGCCGGCAAGCAATTCTGCAAACCATCCCGTAATGGCGGTTATGACCGGGTTGAGTGCGTTGCGCAATGCATGTTTCCAGATAACGCGCCGTTTGCTGAGGCCTTTTGCGTAGGCGGTCCTGATATAATCCTGACTGAGCGTATCCAGCATCGTGCTGCGGGTAAGCTGGCTGATGATGGCAAGCGGCCGGATGCCCAGTGTTATCGCAGGCAAAATTAAATGAGAGAGGGTGATGTGCCGCTGACCGGTTACCTCATCCAAATCGAACCAGCTTCCCGCCATGTGCAAACCGGTATATCTGCTTAATAAAAAACCAAAAATATAGGCAATAATGATCCCCATAAAAAATGAGGGGGCCGATATACCAATGATTCCCGTAAAAATGGCGGATGTATCTATCCATGTGCCTTTTTTAACCGCCGCCAGTACACCCAACAGGATACCAAATACAATGGCGAATGCCATTGCTGCTATGGCCAATAATAAAGTGCCGGGCAATGCTTCCATAAGAATGGCCCATACTTCTTTTTTTGACTGGTATGAACGACGCAGGTAGGGCGCTTTAAGGGTGAGTTTGGTATTGCCGCCAATAAAAATGCCCTTCAATTGTTTCTGCGCAATTTCATCTTTGCTGTAAAAACTAACCGGTGAAACGTCGTTGAGGTAAAATAGAAACTGTTTCCACCGCGGTTGATCCAGGTACAGCTCTTTGCGGATATTTTCCTGGGTGGCTGCATCTGCCCTTTGCCCCATAATTAACCTCGACGGATCACCAAAACCCTGGAATAAAAAAAACACCAGCACCACCACTCCTGCCATTACCAGCAGGCCGTAAGCGGATTTTCTTATGATGTAATGAAACAATAATTGGTAATTAAGAATTAATAGTTAATAATCACTAGCGTCTCGTTAACTTATACAATAGTTCTTTGAAAATATTGCTGGATAAAGGTTTCAGAGGTTTTAGATTTCAAACGATTTCAGCTCATTTCACTTTTTTATGGTTGCAAAATGCTGATA